>Ga0214472_10001301_pt1 | contig 28307 bp, 24 predicted proteins | sample RVTome_6_FD_207662 | JGI IMG/M metagenome (GOLD analysis project Ga0214472, IMG submission 207662) | Soil microbial communities from uranium-contaminated site in the Upper Colorado River Basin, Wyoming, United States - RVT140D175 | ecosystem: Environmental > Terrestrial > Soil > Contaminated >...
TCGCCATCTCGCGGATGAGCAGACTGCACGAGCTCGACGCGAAGTACGTCATCAGCGTCGGCAACCAGATGGACCTGACGACCGGCGATCACCTCGATCACCTGGCCGCCGACCCGGAGATCCGCGTCTTCGGCGTCTACGTCGAGGGCTTCGCCCCGCTCGACGGCCGCCGGTTCGTGGCTGCGGCGCGGGCCATCGCCGCTCGGGGCGGGGTCGTCGTCCTGTACCGCGCCGGGCGCACGACGGCGGGCGCATCGGCGAGCGCAAGCCACACGGCGGCGATCGCGGGCGACGCCCTGGTCACGGAGCAGCTCGCGCGGCAGGCCGGCGTCATCGTCGCCGGGTCGCTCGAGGCCTTCGATGACCTCCTCCGGACGCTCGTCCGCCTCGACGGCCGGACGATCGCGGGCGGTCGCCTCGCCGCGGTCTCGAACGCGGGCTTCGAATGCGTCGCGATCGCCGACAACCTCGGGGGCCTGCAGCCGGCCAGGTTCGGCGCCGCGACCGAGCGACGCCTCTCGAAGATCCTCGGCGGGGTCGGCCTGACCGAGGTCATCGACGTCCACAACCCGTTCGACCTCACCCCGATGGGCGACGACGCGACGTTCGCATCGGTCGCCGAGGCGCTCCTCGACGACGACGGGGTCGACATCGCGGTCGTGGGCGACGTGCCGTTCACGGCGGCCCTCCAGACGTTGCCGGCTGGCACCGGCGGTGGCGAGGATCTCGCGGCCCCGGGCGCAATCGCGCCGCGGCTCGTCGACCTCTGGCGGCGGACGTCGAAAGCGTGGGTGACGGTCGTCGACGCGGGCCCCCGCTACGACCCGCTGGCGCGGGCGTTGGACGCCGGCGGGATCCCGACCTTCCGGACGGCCGACGCGGCGCTCCGAACGCTCGGGGCCGTGGTGGAGCGCGCGACCGGCGGCGGCTGAGCGCTCGACCCGGCGGCGTCGCGCGCGCCTCAGCCCAGCTTCAGGTTCGGCAGGACCTCGCGGCCGAAGAGGTCGATCCACTCGGCCTGGTTGCGCCCGACGTGGTGGAGGTGGATCTCGTCGAAGCCGAGGTCGAGGTAGTGCTGGATGTTCGCCGTGTGCTTCTCGAGATCTGAGGTGATGAGCATCCGGTTGACGAAGCTCTCGGGCCGGACGAGCTTCGCCATCGCCGCGAAGTCCTCGGGGTTGCGGATGTCCTGCTTCGGAAAGGCCATCCCGCCGTTCGGCCATTCGCGGACGGCGATCTCGGCCGCCTCCTCGTCCGTCTTCGCCCAGCTGAGATGGAGCTGCAGGATCTTGGGGTGCCTGGCCGGATCCTTGCCGGCCTCGCGGGCGCCCGCCTCGAAGCTGGCCCAGAGCTCGGCCAGCTTGGCGTCGGCCGCCCCGACCGTGATCATCCCGTCCGCCAGGCGGCCCGTCTTCTTCGCGTTCAGGGGTCCGGCCGTGGCGACGTAAACGGGCACCGGGTCCTTGGGCAGCGTGTAGAGACGGGCGCTCTCCATCATCAGGTGCGGCCCGCGATGCCGGACGACCTCGCCGGTGAAGAGCTTGATAATGATCTCGATGGCCTCGAACATCATCGCCGAGCGGATGCCGATCTCGGGCCACTTCTCGCCGGTGATGTGCTCGTTGAGCGCTTCGCCTGCCCCCAGCCCGAGCCAGAAGCGGCCGGGGAACATGGCCCCGAGCGTGGCCGCCGCCTGGGCCACGACGGCCGGGTGGTAGCGGAACGTCGGGCAGGTGACCCCCGTCCCGAACGGCAGCGAGGTCCGCGTCCCGAGCGCCCCCATGAATGACCAGGCGAAGGCGCTCTGGCCCTGCTGGGGCGTCCAGGGATGGAAGTGCTCGCTGACCATGAAGCCGGCGGTAAAGCCGGCGGCCTCGGCCTGGGCGCACCAGTCGAGGAGCTCGGTGGGATGGAATTGCTCGAGCATCGCCGCGTAGCCGATCTTCGCCATGCGGCAATGGTACGGGCGGTGGCGAGGTCGTCGTTGTCGAGGCGGCGGTGCGCCCGACACGTCGCGGATGCGGTAGCGTGGCTGGTCATGAACCACCAGCGGCCCCGCATCCCGGAGTGAGCTCCGGTCCGTCGCCTTCGTACCCCCCGTCGCAGGCCCGGATGGTGTGGGCGCGGATGGTATGGGCGCGGTTCGTCGCCGGACCCGCCTATGCACCGTCCGACACCGATCGGCGGACGATCAACCTGCTGGGCCTCGAGCTCCCGCTCCGGCCGACGACCGCCCTCGTGGTCGTCATGCTCGTCCTCCTCTTCGACTTCACCCGAACGGCGATCCCGTTCGAGGTCCAGGCGATCGGGCGCGCCCCCGAGGCCCTCCGCTACCAGGCGCTCGAGCGGGCGATCCTGTTCGGGCTCGTGCCGGTCCTCGTGGTCGTCCTGGCCTTCCGCGACCGCCTCACCGACTACGGGCTGGGTCTCGGCGACTGGCGCTGGGGTGCGGGCCTCGCGATCGGCGGCTGCGCGGTCATGACCCCGATCGTGGTCGCCCTCGGCTCGAACCCCCAGTTCAGCGCCTACTACGGCGTCTCCGCCGCGCCGGTCGATTACCTCGTCGTCACCCACCTCTTCGACCTCGTCCCGGCCGAGTTCCTGATCCGCGGCTTCCTGATGTTCACCCTCCTCCGGGCGATCGGCCCGATCGGGCTCATCGTGGCCCTCCTGCCGTTCGTCTTCGCCCACCTCGGCAAGCCCGAGATCGAGCTCTTCTCGACGATCCTCGGCGGCGCCGTCTTCGGCTGGCTGAACTGGCGCACCCGGTCGATCTGGTGGAGCGCGCTCGGTCACGTCTACATCCTCACCCTCGTCGTCGCCGTCGCGGGTGGGGCGAACGCCGGCTGAGCGAAGGGGCCGGCTGAGGCTGCACGGCCCGCCGCCGGGTGCCGCCCGGCCGTGGGCAGCGCCCGGCGGCGCCGGGTATCCTTCACGCGGCCCCAACCAGTCAGCGCGGCCCGGCGGAGGTCAGGTCGAGCCGGCACGGCGGCGGCCTCCACACAAGACCTCGCGTTGCCCAGACATCAGGTGGTGCCCATGAAGATCGGAGTCGCCAGGGAGACCGCGCCCGGAGAGCGGCGCGTGGCCCTGGTCCCCGAGGCGCTCGGCAAGCTGACAGCGGCCGGGCTGGAGATCCTCGTCGAAAGCGGCGCCGGCCTCGGCGCCCAGATCCCCGACTCGGCGTACTCCGACGCCGGCGCGCGGATCGTCAAGACCGACGAGCTGTACAAGGAATCCGACGCGATCCTGCGGGTCCAGAAGCCCGTCGGCAACGAGGTCAAGCGTCTCCGCTCCGGCCAGGCCGTCCTCGGGCTCCTGCAGCCCCTCCTCGACCCGAAGCTCATGGAGCAGCTCGCGAAGGACGGCGTCACCGCGATCAGCCTCGACGCCATCCCGCGGATGCTGTCGCGGGCCCAGACGATGGACGCCCTCTCGTCGCAGGCCAACGTCGGCGGCTACAAGGCGGTCCTCATCGCCGCGAACACGTTCGGCCGCTACTTCCCGCTCCTGACGACTGCCGCGGGCACCGCCAAGCCGGCCAACGTCCTCATCCTCGGCATCGGCGTCGCCGGGCTCCAGGCGATCGGCACGGCCCGCCGCCTCGGCGGGGTCGTCAAGGCCTACGACGTCCGGCCCGAGACGCGCGAGCAGGCCGAGTCGCTCGGCGCGTCCTTTGTCATTCTCAAGACCCAGATCGACGCGACGGGCGCGGGCGGCTACGCCCGCGAGCTGACGCCCGAGGAGCGGGCCGCCCAGCAGGCGGAGCTCAACGAGGTCATCGGCGGCATGGACATCGTGATCACGACGGCCCAGGTCCCGGGCCGCAAGCCGCCGGTCCTCGTCACCGCAGCGGCGGTCGGGCTCATGAAGCCGGGCTCGGTGATCGTCGACATGGCGGCCTCCGCGCTGGGCGGCAACTGCGAGCTCTCGAAGGCTGGCAAGGAGGTCGTGACCGACAACCTCGTCACGATCGTCGCGCCGGAGAACCTGCCGGCGACGATGCCCGTCGGCGCCTCGGCCTTCTACGCCCGCAATCTCTCGGCGCTCCTCCTCCAGCTCGTCAAGGATGGCGCGCTCAACCTCGACCCGGCCGACGAGGTCGCCGGCCCGGTCACGATCACTCACGGCGGCGAGGTCCGCTCCGATGCCGTGCAGAAGCTGCTCCAGCCGGCCGGAGGTGCCGCCGGCTCCGGGGGTGCCGCCGGCTCCGGAGGTGCCGCATGAACGCCGAGCTCCTGACCGCGCTGACGACCTTCGTCCTGGCGATCCTGGTCGGCTTCGCCGTCATCTCGAAGGTCCCGGCCACGCTCCACACGCCGCTGATGTCGGGCGCGAACTCGATCCACGGCATCGTCGTCGTCGGCGCGATGTTCATCGCCATCGAGGCGGATGAGCCGGTGGGCTACGTCCTGTCGTTCATCGCGGTCGCCTTCGGGACCATGAACGTCGTCGGCGGCTACGTCGTCACCGACCGGATGCTCCAGATGTTCCGGCGCAAGCCGGCGGCCCCGGCGGCCGAGAAGGCGGAGGCCTGATCGTGGAGCTGTCCGTCCTGGAAACCCTCGTCCGCGTCGCCTGGGTGGCCGGCGCCGTGGCCTTCGTCATCGGCCTCATCCGGATGAACTCGCCGGCCACGGCCCGGAACGGCAACCTCCTGTCGGCCGGCGGCATGGCGGTCGCGATCGGCGCGACCGCGGTCTTCCTCGCCTTCGAAACCCGCGAGGAAGGTCTCAACGTCGCCGGCTGGGTCATCATCCTCGCCGGCCTCGCCCTCGGCGGCGGCCTGGGGCTGTACACGGCCCGGACCGTGAAGATGACCGCGATGCCGCAGCTGGTGTCGCTCTTCAACGCCGTCGGCGGCGGGGCGGCGGCGCTCATCGCGATCGACGACTACCTCCGGCTGTCGTCGGCGCCGCCCTCCCTCCAGGTCAACGTCGCGACCGTTCTCGACATCCTCATCGGCTCGATCACGTTCACCGGCTCGCTCATCGCATCGGGCAAGCTGATGGGCCTCAGGATCACGCCGTCACGGCCGGTCATGATCCCCGGCGGCCGGCTGGTGACCGCGGCCCTCGTGCTCATCGTCGTGGCCGGCGCGATCTACCTCTGGATCCCGAACCTGAGCGTCCCGGTGATGCTCCTGATCCTCGCCGCGGCGCTCGTCTTCGGCGTGACGATGACGCTTCCGATCGGCGGCGCGGACATGCCGGTCGTCATCAGCCTCCTGAACTCGTTCACGGGCACGGCCGTGGCGATGGCCGGCTTCGTCCTGGACAATCCGGTCCTGATCATCGCCGGTGCCCTCGTCGGCGCCGCCGGGGCGATCCTGACCAAGCTCATGGCCGGCGCGATGAACCGCTCCGTCCTGAACATCATGCTCGGCGGCTTCGGCGGCGGCGAAGGGACCGTTGGGGCCGTCAGCGGCGCCGGGCACTCGGTCCGGGAGCTGGGCATGGACGACGCGGCCATCCAGCTCGCCTATGCCTCGTCGGTGATCGTGGTCCCGGGCTACGGCCTCGCCGTGGCCCAGGCCCAGCACGCGATGCGCGAGCTGGCCGAGCTCCTCGAGAGCCGCGGCGTCGACGTCAAGTACGCGATCCATCCCGTGGCCGGGCGGATGCCGGGGCACATGAACGTCCTCCTCGCCGAGGCCAACGTGCCCTACCCCCAGCTCAAGGAGATGGAGGAGATCAACCCCGAGTTCGATCGCTGCGACGTCGCGCTCGTCGTGGGCGCGAACGACGTCACCAACCCGGCCGCCCGCAAGCCCGGCTCGCCGATCTCCGGGATGCCGATCCTCGACGTCGACCACTCCAAGGCGATCATCGTCATCAAGCGCTCGATGGGCCGCGGCTACGCGGGCATCGACAACGAGCTCTACGGCAACCCCAAGACGGGGATGCTGTTCGCCGACGCCAAGGCCGGCCTGGCCGAGCTCATCACCGCCGTCAAGGCCCTCTAGCCATGGCCGACGACACGAAGCCCGCCGCGGGCGACAAGGCCGACCCGGCCAAGGGAACAGCGGCATCCGCCGCGGAGGCGAAGCCGGCCGAGCCGACCGACGATCTCGTCGAGCGGAAGCACAGCCTGACGATCGGGCGGAAGAAGCTCGCCTACACGACCTCGACCGGCCGGATCGTCCTTCGCGAGGAGGTCATCGAGGACGGCAAGTTCGCCGGCTTCAAGGCCAGGGCGACCGTCTTCATCACGGCCTACACGCTCGACGGCGCCCCGAGCCGGAAACGACCGGTCACCTTCGCCTTCAACGGTGGACCAGGCTCGTCGAGCGTCTGGCTGCACCTCGGACTCCTGGGACCGAGGCGGGTCCTGTCGGGCGACGTCGACGACCGGGTGCCTCCGCCCTACGACGTCGTCGACAACCTCGAGACGCTCCTCGTTCACACGGACCTCGTGTTCATCGATCCGGTCGCCACGGGCTTCTCGCGGGCGGTCGACGGTGTCAAGCCGGCCGACTACCACGGCTACACCCGGGACATCGAATCGGTCGGCGAGGTCATCCGACTGTGGACCTCGCGGAACGGCCGCTGGCTGTCGCCGAAGTTCCTGACCGGCGAGTCGTACGGGACGCTCCGGGCCGCCGGGCTCGCCGCCTACCTCCAGGGCCGTCACGGGATGTACGTCAACGGCATCGCCCTCGTGTCGTCCGTGCTGGACATCGGGACGATCCGGTTCAGCGAGGGCAACGACGTCCCGTTCGTCATGTACCTGCCGACGTACGCGACCGTCGCCCACTACCACGGCAAGCACCCGGGACGCGAGCTACGCGAGGTCGTCGCCGAGGCCGAGGCGTACGCCGGGGGCGACTATCCCCGGATCCTCGCGCGGGGCAACCGCCTCTCCCCGGCGGAGCGCCGGGCCGCCGTGGCGAAGCTGGCCCGACTGACGGGCCTGCGGCGCGAGTACGTCGATCGGGTCAACCTGCGGATCGAGCACATCCGGTACTTCACCGAGCTCCTCCGCGACCGCGGCCTCGCCGTGGGCCGGCTGGATGCCCGGTTCACCGCCTCCGAGCCCGACGGCGGGCGCGAGCAGTTCAGCGCGGATCCCTCCTACTCACACATCCAGGGCCCCTACACTGCTGCGTTCAACCAGTACGTCCGCGAGGAGCTGGGCTATGAGAACGACCTGCCCTACGAGATCCTCTCGGGGCCGACGCACGAGGCCTGGTCGTTCAAGGAGTTCGAGGGACGTTCGATCTCGGTGGTCGAGCAGCTGGCTGGCGCGATGCGGGCGAACCCGGCCCTGAAGCTCCACGTCGCGTGTGGCTACTACGACGGCGCGACGCCCCACTACGCCGCCGAGCACGTGATGGCCCACCTGCCGATCCCGGCCGAGCTCCGGGGGAACGTCGAGCTCGCCCACTACGAGGCGGGTCACATGATGTACGTCCACGAGCCGTCCCGGATCCGCCAGTCGGCCGACCTGGCCGACTTCATCCGGCGCGCCGCGCCGGGGGCATAGGCAGGGGCCGCTCCGCGTGCTGGCAGCGGCGCCCGCCCGGAGCTCGCCGGTCGCCGGCCCGAGTTCAGCGGTCGCCAGCCCTTCACCGGTCGCTCCGCGCTCCACCGCGGCGCGTTTCACCGGTCGCCGGGGCATGGCCGGGCATCGAGTCGCCTGACGCCTGGTATTGGGCCCCCGGCCGCCCTAGCCCGCGGGCAGCCTGCCGGCAGGGGCCCGCGGAGGCGCTGGCCGACCCCGGGTAGCCACCTGGTGACTCGTGGCGCACGAACGGCACTGGCAAGGTTGCGCTACGAGTCGCCGCATGGCTGAAAGCCATCCTCACGGCGCCGAGCCGATCGGCGAGGAGCACGCGGCGGCACGCCCGATCGCCCTCGTGGGTGGCCGGGGCCAGGAGATCCCGTCGATTGCATTCGCCACACGACTCGATGCGAGCCGCGACCGGGCGGAGCGGCCCGCGGCCCCGCGGCTGCGCCGGCCCGGCTCTCCGGGCCGATGTCACGTTCGTTTCAGACGCTCATCCGGGGATCGTCAGATCGCGGTTCCGGCACGCGGTGAGCCCGGACCGCGCCCGGACCGCGCCCAGACGCGCCGCCTCAGGCCGGTTCGTGGGCGTGGTCGTGGGTGTGCTCGTGGGCGTGGGCCTGACCGCTGAGGGCCATCGCCCGGTCGGGGCGAAGGGGAGCCAGCCCGCCGAGTGACTCGGCGACGACCAGGAGGTCGTCCTCGGCCCGGACGCGGAAGTCCGCGGATGGGTTCACGAACGTCTGGCCGTCCCGGCTGACGGCGAGCAGCGTCGCCCGGTGCTCGCCCCGGAGGCGGGCGCTCACCTCGTCGATCGTCAGGCCGAGGTATGACGAGGGCAGCTCCACCCGGTAGAGCTCGGACCCCTCGCCGCCCGACACGATATCCGTCACGAGGGACGTGAGGCCCGGGTACAGCGCCGACCGGGCCAGCAGTCGCGAGGCCAGCCGGGAGGTCACGAGGATCTCGTTCACGCGGGCCCGCTGGAAGTGTTCGACATGGCGCGGGTTGTTGACCTCGGCGATCGTCCGGACGCCGGGTGCGATCGCCTCGATCGCCATCACGGTCAGGATCGAGTGCATGTCGGCCTCGTTGGTCGGCTGGGACGGGAAGACGAGGGCGGCAGCGGCCTCCTCGATGCCGGCCCGGTGGAGGTCCTCGTCCGAGGTCGTGTCGCCCCGGACGAAGTAGACGCCGTCGCCGGCGGGGTTCTTGTCCTGTTCGGCGAGAACGACGATCCTGGCCTTGTACTCGTCGCTCTTCAGCTCTGCGATGAGGTCGCGGGCGGTCGCGTTCCAGCCGCACACGACGATGTGATCCTTGTACCCGGACGCGCCCAATCCCTGGCCCTCCTTGAGCAGGAAGTCGATGACGAGGGCGACGAGCGCCCCGGTGATGGTCCCGACGATGGCGACCCCGAAGAGCACGAGCATCCAGCTGACGAGGAAGCCGCCGGCCGACACGACGTAGCCGGAGTCGCCCTGGCCGAGGACGGTGAAGATCGCCCAGTTGAACGACTTGCCGAACCACTCGATCGCGCTGCCCGGCCCCACCGTCCAGGGCTTCTCGAGCAGCGTCACGAGCAGGGCGGCGATCGCCACGAAGGCGGCCGCGCCCTCGGCCAGGCTCAGGAAGAAGCGGCGGTCGACGGCGCCCGCGATCCGCCGCGTGTGCCAGGCGACCCGCCGGACGATCGGGTTGGCGAGGAGCACGACGAGAGGGTTGAACCGAGCCACCGGCGACGGCCTCCCGAGCTGCGGCGGATTGCGTTCCGCGGCCGGACGATCCTGCCACACCCGGCCGCGATCCGGGACCCTGACCGGCAGCGTATGCCCGGTATCCTTCGGGAACCTGCCCGTTCGGTCCCCAACGCGTCGTCGGAGGTCGTCCATGCCCCACCGCGCCGCCGGCCGCCCGTGGCCTGCACCCGTCGCGATCGCCCTGGTCACGCTGGGCCTTGCCGCGACCGCCTGCTCCGGCCCGGCGGCGAGCACGCCCGCGGCAGAACCGGTGACCCTCCGCCTCCAGGTGAGCCTCACCCCCGAGGAGCTCGCCACGTTCCGGCCGGCGCTCGAGGCCCTCGACACCGCCCATCCGGAGTGGGTCGTCCGGCTGGAGGCGGTGCCCCAGGGCTCCGAGGTCGAGAAGGTGACCGCGGAGCTGGCCGGTGACGACCTGCCGGACGTGCTCCGGGTCCAGGGCCTGAACGTCCAGCAGTGGATCCGCCGCGAGGCGTTCCTCGACCTCTCGTCGCACTTCCCGGACCCCGACGCCGACTTCTACGGTGGCCCCGCCGAGCAGTTCGGCTGGGACGGACGAATCTGGGGTCTGCCGGACACCGCCAGCCCGGAGGTCGTCTTCTACAACAAGTCGATGTTCGATGCCGGCGGGCTCCCGTACCCGACCGAGGACTGGACGTACGACGACATGCGGGCAGCGGCCATCGAGCTGACCGTCGACGCCGAGGGCCGTCATTCGGGCGAGGCGGGCTTCGAGCCGGCGACGATCCGCCAGTGGGGCTGGAACGGCGGGCTCACCTACTTCTGGCAAAACGAGCTCGTCAGGGCCCTGGGAGGCGACCTGTGCAGGAACCCCGACTGCACGGAGATGTCGTTCACCGACCCCGCGACGGCCAACGCGATCGGGTGGTGGGTCAGCCTCGTCCGCGACGACCACGCGGCGCTGTACGACCCGTACGGCGGCTCGCAGACCGGTGTCCCGGGCGATCCCTTCCTGGCCGGCGCCGCGGCGATGGGCTCGAACGGCTGGTTCGCCGTGGGTCAGCTGAACGCGGCCGGCACGATCGACTACGACGTCATCCCGCCCCTCCTCGGCGTCGACGGCGAACGACACACGCCGCTCAGCACGAACGGCTACGTCATCGGCGCGGCGACCGCCCATCCGGACGAGGCCTGGGCCCTCGTCCAGGCGCTCGTCGCGCCCGACTTCCTCGTGGCTACCTGGGGCCGACCCGGTCACGCGGTCCCGGCCCGGATCTCGGCCGCGGACTCGGCCATCGATGCCGCTCATCCGCCGGCCAACCGGGCCGCGGTCCTCGAGGCCATGGCGGTCGGTCGCGTCTTCCGGCCATACACCGCCTCCGCCCTCGCCGCCTACGGCGCGACGGCCGAGCTCTTCACGAAGCTCAACACGGGCGCGATCTCCCTCGAGGAGGGCCTCGCCCAGCTCGAGGCGGCGGCCAACGACGCGCTCGCGCCCGATCGCGCCCCGTGACGTGATCGCGCGGCCTGCACGCGGTGGTCGCCTGGGCCTGCGGCCGCGCGAGCGCTGGTTCTACCTGCTCATCGCCCCGTGGCTCATCGGGCTCGTGGTCTTCCAGGCGGCGCCCATCGCCGGGGCTGCCGCGCTCGCCTTCGCCGAGTGGGCGCCGCCGCTGCCCATCGAGTGGGTGGGCACCGCGAACTTCGAGGCCATGCTCGGCGACCCGCGCTTCTGGCAGGCGTTCGGGAACACGCTCGTCTACGGTCTCGGGACGGTGATCCCGGGGCTGGCGATCGGCCTCGGCCTCGCGCTCCTCCTCCGCGACCAGCGCCGTGGCGGGGCCCTCATGCGGGGCGCCGTCTTCCTGCCGGCGATCGTCACGGGCGTCGCGACGGCACTGGTCTGGGGCTGGATTCTCAACCCGCGGTTCGGGCTCCTCAACGCCGTCCTCGGCCTGGTCGGGATCGAGGGACCGGCGTGGCTCCAGGACCCGGTCTGGGCGATGCCGGCGCTCATCGTGATGGGTCTGTGGAACGTGGGGGTCAACGTCATCGTCTACATCGCCGCGCTCAACACGGTGCCGCGAGAGCTCCACGAGGCGGCCGCACTCGATGGGGCCGGCCGGGCCGGGCGGTTCCGGCACGTCGTCTGGCCGGCGCTCACGGCGATCACGTTCTACCTTGCGATCGTCAACGCCATCGGCGCCTTCCAGGTCTTCACTCCGACCTACCTGCTGACGTCGGGCGGACCCGACGGCTCGACGCTGACGCTCGCCCTCTACACGTACCAGAACGCCTTCGACTACGGGCGCCTGGGCTATGCGTCGGCGCTCGCGATCGCGGTCGTCGTCGGGCTGGTCGTCCTGACGGCGCTCCAGTTCCGGCTGGCCGGTCGGCGCATCGCCTACGTGGGGGCGGACGGATGAGCGAGGGGATCCTCCCGGCCGGGGCGAGGTTCGTCGCCGGTGGGCTCGAAGCGTCGGCGGACGAGCCGCTCCAGCGCCACGGCCGACTCGGCGCCGTCCGGGCGATCCTCGCCGTCCTCGCCGTCCTGCCCTTCGCCGTCCCGTTCCTGTGGCTCATCGCGAGCGCGCTCAAGCCCGTCGGCCAGTTCTACGCCTTCCCGCCGACGCTCCTGCCGGACCCGCCGTCGCTCGAGAACCTCGCCGGTGCAGTGGCCCTCGTGGACGTCCCCCGCCTCCTCGCGAACTCGACCCTCATCGCCGTCCTCAGCGTGGCCGCGACGGTCGTCTCGGCGTCGATCGTCGGCTTCGCCTTCGCGACGCTCCCCGCCCGCGGGCGGCGGCCGCTCTTCGCTGTCCTCATCGCGACGATCCTCGTCCCGCCGTCGGCCACGCTTGTGCCCCAGTTCATCCTCTTCAGCCGGCTCGGCTGGGTCGGCAGCTACCTGCCGCTCATCGTGCCCCACCTGTGCGGCAGCGCCTTCTACGTCTTCCTCTTCCGGCAATGGTTCCGGAACCAGCCGGCGAACCTCTTCGAGAGCGCCGAGCTCGACGGGGCGAACCCGCTCCAGGCCTGGTGGCACGTCGCCCTCCCGCTCGCCCGGCCGGCGATCGCCGCCGTCGCGGTCTTCGCCTTCGTCGGCTCGTGGAACGACTTTCTGGGTCCGCTCCTCTACCTTCGCTCGCCGGACACCTTCACGATCAGCCTGGGGCTCGCCGCGTTCCAGGGCACGTACGTGAGCCAGCTCCACCTCACGCTGGCGCTCTCGCTCGTCGCCCTGCTCCCGGTCGTCGTCGTGTTCGCCGTCGCCCAGCGGTCCATCGTCGGGGGCATCGCGACGGGGGGCTGGCGCGGATGAGCCATCGGATCCGGCGCGTCCAGCAGCTTCGGGTGGCTCCGACGCCGCTCGTGGGGCGGTTCGGGCTGTTCGCGGAGCGCCTCGAGGTCCGGACGAACGACCGGCGGATCCTCGCCGCGGCGGAGGCCTCGTTCGGGCGGTTCGAGGTCCCGTCGTCGGGCGAGCCGCTCGTCGTCCGCCTCGTCGTGGACGATCCCGTCGTGGACGATCCCGTCGCGCCCTCGCCGGCGGCACCTGCGGCGCCGCTCGACGCCCGGAGCCTGGGCCACGAGACCGCCGGTCACCTCTTCTCGATCTCCCTCGGCTCGGCGGGCCGTGCCGCCGTCGACCTCGCGACCGGTTTCGGGACGGGCAGCGTCGCCTCGGCGCTCGCCGGGCAGGCGGGCCTGCTGCGGTCCGCGTTCGTCGAGGCGATGCCCCTGGCGATGCTGACGGGCGCGCGGGGCTACGTGCCCATCCACGCCTCGTGCGTCGTTCGCGACGGGATCGGGGTCATCCTCCAGGCGCCGGCCGGGACCGGCAAGTCGACCCTGGCCCTCGCCTGCGCCCGGCGAGGCTGGGGGCTCCTCGCGGAGGACGTCGTCTTCGCCCGACCGGCGTCCGGGCCAGGGGTCGACGCACCGCTCGAGCTATGGGGCATGCCCTGGACCCAGCGCCTGCTGCCCGACGCGACGAGGTTCTTCCCCGGGCTGGGGTCCGCGACCCCGCGCCTCCAGGCGAACGGCGAGCACAAGCTGGAGATCGACCTCGACGTGCATGCCCCAGGCGCGGCCACGCCCCGCGCCACCGCCGGCCCGATCGTCCTCCTGGCGCGGGACAGCGGCGGGCCGACGCGGGCGGAGTGGCTCTCACCCGTGGCGGCGCCCAGCGAGGTCGAGACGCTCTGGCCGTGGGAGTTCGACTGGACGGCCGCACACGAACGGACCGCGGCGCGACTGCTGGAGCACGGCGTGCTGCGGCTCCACCTCAACAGCACGCCGGACGAGGCGGTCACGGCGCTGGAAGCCGCCCTCGAGCCGGCTGCGACGCGCTGAACGGAACCGGACCGTCGCGCGACGCGTCGGAGTCCCGCCACCGTCGACCCAGGGAATCAGCCCAAGGAATCAATCCCGTGCAATCAACGGCCACGCGCGGCCCGTCCTTCCGACTTCCCGCCCTGCCGGCCCTCGTCGCGGTCGTCCTGATCGCCGCTGCGTGCGGCCCGGCCGCATCCTCTCCACGGCCCTCGCCGACGCCGACCGATGGCTCGACCGGACCCGCGGCGGGGTTCCGTCTCCGGGTGACGACCGTCCAGGCCCTCCCGCCCAGGGAGCTCTTCACCTGGACGCCGACCATCCTCATCACGGACGACCTCGTCGCCGTCCAGGGCGGCGCGATCCCGCTGATCTTCCCGGGACCGCTCGTGACGCCGCTCCTCGGCACGCAGCTGACCGAGGACGCCTGGGCGAAGATCGTCGCCGAGGCGCGCGCCGCGGGGCTGCTCTCGGGCGAGTCCGACTTCATCGGCGGCGCCCTCCCGCCGGGTGCGGCCGCGGAGCGCCTCCAGCTGGTCGTCGACGGTCGGACGTACGACCTGACCGGCGATCCCAACCGGGTCACCTTCTGCGGTGACATCCCCTGCCAGGCCGAGCCGGGCACGCCCGAGGCCTTCGCGACGTTCCTGAGCCTCCTCGGCAACCTGCCCGGCTGGATCGGCGAGGGCGTCGGGGCGCCGGGTCCGTGGACGCCCACGGCGTACGCGCTCCTCGTCGGGCCGCCGCCGCCCGACGAGGAGAACCTGGCGCCGCCGCTGCCGTGGCCGTTCTCGGTGGGCGCCGCGGAATTCGGCCAGCCCCTCCGGGGCGAGCCCGACCTCCGCTGCGGCACCGTCGACGGCGCGGAGGCGGCCGCGTTCGCGGCCGCGGTCGGGAGGGCGACCCAGCTCACGACGTGGCGCGACCCCGCGGTCGCCAACCCGATCGGCCTGACCGTCCGCCCGCTCATGCCTGGCGACGAAGACCCCTGCGCCCCGCTCGTCGGCGGCTGAGGCGCGCGTTCTCTCGGCTCCCTGGCTCCCCGGGGCTCCCCGGGGCTCAATGGGGCAGCCTCGAGCTGTGGTGCCCAGGCACGCTCGCGATCAGCCGCCGACCGGCTCGCCCTCCGGCTGGGTGACGTCGACGACCTCGGCGCCGAGCGCCGCGACGAGGTCCGAGGGGGCGAGGTGGAGGTTGACGCCGTGGGCGCCGCCGCCGACAGTAACGACCGGCTGGCCGAGGATCGAGGCGTCGACGATGACGGGCCACGGCCGGGTCGAGCCGAATGGTGTGATCGTGTAGCGGACGTAGCCGGTCACCGCCTGGGCCTCGTCCGCGTCCGGCAGCGAGAGCCGCGAGACCCCGAGGTGGGCGCGGAGCTTCGGCCAGTCGAAGCGGCGCCCCGCCGGCACGAGCACGAACAGGTAGTCGTCGTCGCCGCGCCGGACGACGATCGTCCGGAGGAGCGCCGCCAGCGGCAGGCCCTGCTTCCGGGCCGCGTCCTCGGCGCTCCGGGCCGGCTCGATGCGGACGACCCCGTGCGGGACGCCCGTGGCCCGGACGGCAAGGATCGCCGGGGTGTCGCCCTCCGCGGGCGCCGCCGGGACGTCGCGCCTGGGCTCGTCCCGGGGTCGGTCCTCGTGGCTCATCAGCCCAGGTAGGCCGTGCCGCCGTTGGGCGACGCGACGGAGATCCCGATCGCGCCGAGCTCGATCGCGACAGTCGCGATCGCGGCCTCGAGGGCAGCCCGGTCGGTGACGGCGGCGACGACCGGGAGCGCCAGCCCGCCGGCGGCCCGGATCTCCTCGGCGACCTCGGCGAGGGCATCCTCGCTCACCCCGAGGCAGCCGACGGCGGCACCGTCCGCCGCGAGCCGGAGGGCAGTCGCCCGCCCGATCCCGGGTCCCGCGCCGGTCAGGAGCGCGACGCGTCCGTCCAGCCGAGGCACGCGGGGCAGCCTAGCAGGGCCGGCGGGAAACCCGTCGGCCCTGCGTGCGCGGCCGGGCGCCGGAGGTCAGAGGCCAAGGGCGTCGGCAAACGCGCGGGCGATGACGCCGTACCCGGCGGCGTTCGCGTGGTTGTCCGGACCGAGCGGTGCCGGGGCGCAGACCCAGGTCCACATGCAGATGTTGGCGACGTTCAGCGGGATCGGGCCGAAGCCGATGTCGGCGAGCGTGGTGAAGTCGTTCGACGAGAAGGCCGCCTCGATGTCGGCCACGCCCGCGCCGGAGGCGAGGTAGAGGCCGGTGAGGAGCGCATTGACCGGCCCCACCAGGGAGGTCGCGCTGAACTGCGCGTAGGCCTGGCCTTCCGGGCCCAGGAGCCAGGCGGCGAGGAACGGGTTGTAGATGGTCATGCCGACGATCGGGACGTCCGGTCCGGCGGCCTCGCGCAGGGCCGCGATGATCCGCGGCAGGTTCGCCTGGAGCGCGCCGACGCCGGCGGTGACGCACTCCGGCTCAAAGCACGGGAAGTCGTTCGCGCCGATGTCGATCGTGATGAACGCGACGAACGAGCTGTGAGCCTTGAGGAAGGCCACGGCCTGGTCGAGCTGCGACCCGTGCGGGTACTCGCAGATCCCGCCGTCGATCAGGGTGGTGGTGGTCTCGCCCGGACAGCCGAGCTTGACGAGGGAGAGCTTCGGTGAGCTCTCCTGGGCGATCTCGAGGAGCTGTTCGGCGTAGCCCTCGTCGGTCCGGTACAGGTCGGCCGGATCGCCGATCGGCTGGACGCCCGCCGCGAGCGAGTCGCCGACGGACAGGTAGTAGAGCTTCGCGTGCTCACCGCTCAAGCCCGGGGCGGCGAGGGTCGACCCTGCCGTGGTAAGCAGCAGGGCGCTTGCGGCCAGCATGGCCAGGATTCGACGCATCGCAATCCCTTCCGAATTGACCCACGCTGCAGGGGCGCGGATTCGTCATTCGATGGGATTGACGCGTTGCCGTCGGGAGTGTGTCAGGCGACGGCATCGGCGAAGCCGCTGCGTCGCGACGAGGGTTGGTCGCTGCCTGCGACCCCGAGTGAATCCGTCAGCGGGCGGCCGACCGCGATCGTACCTATTCAGTCGCCGGCAGGTCCTCGGGGCGGAAATCCGAGATCGTCCCCCCGTCGGGGATCGCGTGCATCGAGCGGACCGGCGAGAGCCACACGAACAGGATCGCCGTCGCGCCGCCGAGCACGCCGACGACGAGGGCCGCTCGCAGCCCGAGGACCTCGCCCACGATCCCCCCGGCGATCGAGCCGACGAGGGCGAGGAGCGTCGTCACGAACTCGATCGTGGCGTTGACCCGGCCCAGGATCCGGCCGTCGACGATCGACTGGGTCACCGAGCGCTCGACGACCTCGAAGACCGTGCCCGCTGAGTCGCCGATGAGCTGCTGGCCGATCAGGAAGGCCGCCCCGATGACGACCGCGCCCGACGGGGCGAGCGGGATCATCGCGTCGCCGACGGACATGACGACGACGGCCACGGCCATCGTCCGGCCGACCCCGAAGCGCCGGACGAGGCGCCCGGTGATCGCCGCCCCCACGAGCGAGCCAACCCCGCCGAGCGCAGCGATGACGCCGATCGCCGCGGGCCCCAGGCCGATCTCGTGCGTGGCGAACAGGAGGTAGGTCGCCCCGAAGACGCCCCACAGGATGTGGTTCGCGGCATGGGCCGCGGCGAGCGAGCGGAGGATCGGCGTGCGGATGACGACTCGGATGCCCTCGCGGATCTCGCGGAGCACCGGCTCCCGGTCGGCGACGGCCGGGCGGAGCGGCTCGGTCCGCTGGATCGAGCGGAGGAACAGCGCCGAGACGACGAACGAGAGCGCGTCGAGGGCGATCGCGACGGGCGCCGTCAGGATCTGGATCAGGAAGCCGCTCAGGGCGAAGCCCGTGAACTCGGCGGCCGAGGCACTCGCCGACATGGCGCTATTCGCGGCGATGAGCCGTGACCGGCTGATGATCGTCGGGAGATAGGCCTTGCTGGCCGAGTTGAAGAACGTCGAGAGCGTCGCCGCCAGGAAGGCGACGAGGATGAGGTGGGCGAGGGTGAGGACGCCGGCGATCGCGGCGATCGGGATCGAGCCGAGGAGCAGGGCCCGGCCGAGGTCGGCCGCGATCATCACCGGCCGGCGCCGCAGCCGGTCGACCCACGCCCCCGCCACGAGGCCGACGAGGAGCCAGCCGACGAGCTCCAGGCTCCGGAGCGCCGAGATCTCGATCGGTCCCGCCCCGAGGACGTAGATCGCCGCCAGCGGCAGGGCCGTCCGCGTGATGAACGAGCCGACGTACGAGATCGACGACGCCGTCCACAGGCGGACGAATGCGCCGTCCCGCCAGATCGAGCCCCCCGCGCCGGGCGGCCGCCCGTCCGACGGCGTCGTCGCGCTCACGCCCTCACGTCAGGCAGGGGCCTCGGGCTCCTCGAGGGCGATCCGGATCCGCTTGTTGATCCGGCCCTTCGATTCGTAGCCCGTGACCCGGATCCGGCCGACCTCGGTCGTGTTGGCGACATGGGTTCCGCCGTCGGCCTGGAGATCGAGGCCGACGATCTCGATCGTCCGGATCTCGCGGATCCCCTCCGGCAGGAGGTTGACCTTCGTCCGGATCAGGTCGGGGATCGCGAAGGCCTCGGCCCGGGGCAGGACGTTGACCCTGACCGGGCGGGCCGCGGCCAGCTCGGCGTTCACGGTCGCCTCGATCGTGTCGACGAGGTCGCCGCTCAGCCGCTCGAACTCGAAGTCCATCCGGCCGGCGCCCGGCTCCATGTTCCCGCCGGTGACGAGCGCGCCGTAGTCGCGCCAGACGACGCCGCACAGCGCGTGCAGGGCGGTGTGCGTTCGCATGAGCGCGTGCCGTCGGGCCCAGTCGAGGTCGACCCGCAGCCGGTCGCCGACGGCCGGCGGCGCCGCGCCGGGCTCGAGCTCGTGGACGATCTCGGCGGCCGACTTCCGGGCTGCCCGGACCGTCCAGGTCCGGCCATCCGCGGCGCGGAGGAGCGTTCCCTGGTCGGAGGGCTGGCCGCCGCCGCCCGGATAGAAGACGGTCGAGTCGAGGACGACGAGCGGCGCGTCGGCCGCCTCGACGGCGACGACGCGGGCCTCGACCTGGCGGGCATAGGCGTCCGAGTAGCAGAGCTGGAGGTTCATGGCCGGCAGGGTACTGCGCCGCCGGGGCCCCGGCGGATCACCCGGGGCGGGCAGAATCGGTGCGGTCCGACACCACATAAGTCGCAGCTAAGCGTCACCGGCTAGCGTGCGCGGCGTCGAGACCGTGTCGGGGCGGGGGCGTCAGGTGGGTTGTGGTGCGGACCGGGCCGCGCTCGACCATCCGATGGTCCTCCCCCCACCCAGTACTACCGCCGGGTTGAGGGCACGCCTCCGGGTTCTCAGGATGGGGTCCCCGGTGGAAAACCGGACGGAATCATCCACACGCCCCAGGAGTGCCCAGACATGAAGCTTCGAATCCAGCGGGCCTGGCAGCTCGTCCTGGCCGTTTCCCCGCTTGCGGCGATCGCGCTCGTCGAAGCGGCGATGAAGCGCTGGTAGTCCCAGCGCCCCACTCAGACGTCTGATCCGGCACCCTCCTTGCCGGACGGTCAATCGAGGAACGAGACCCGGACCCTCCTCCGGGTCTCGTTTCATGATTCCGGGGTTACGAGCTCCGGCTCGGGAGCAGGTCCAGGCGGACGGCGACCATCGCGGCCTCGACGCGGCCTGACACGCCGAGCTTCGAGAGGATGTTGCCGACGTGGACGCCGACCGTCTTCTGGCTGATGAAGAGGCGCTCCCCGATCTCGCGGTTCGTCCGCCCCTGGACGATCTGGCCGAGGACCTCGCGCTCCCGGTTCGAGAGCCCGAACGCGGCGTCGGAGCGGGCCTGGGGCGGCCCGACGAAGGCCTCCGCGATGCTCCCCGCGGGGAGGGGTGCCGGGGTGCCGGCCGACCCGACCCGGCGGTGGCGGTCGGGATGGCCGTTCGTGGCCGCGAGCTGGGAGTCTGGCGGCCGGAGGCCCGGGCCCGTCGCGACGAGCCGGCCGGCCCCAGCTCCGGCCCCGGCTTCGGTCGCGGCCTTCACTCCCGCCTCCTCCGGTGAGGTCTCGCCCGCCGGCGCCGGCGGCAATGCGATCAGGGCCCGCCCGGCGAGCTCCTCGAGCTGGCGGACGAGCGGGCCGGCACCAAGGTCCCGGGCGATCCGGACGGCCTCGAGCAGGGGGCCCCGGGCCGCCGCCCGGCCCTCGCGGGCGTCTTTCGCCGGCAGCAGCGCCTCGGCCTGCCGCCACCGAGCCCGGGCCACCTGGTACGGGTCGCCCACCGCCTCCCAGGCTCGGGCGATCGAATCCCAGACCACAGGCACGTCGCGACCGTCAAGCCGCGCGGCATACGCTCGCGCGGTCGCGATCTGGGCCTCCGCTTCGCGCCGGCTGGAGGCATCCGCCGGGACGCCGCTCGAGCCGAGGATCCGCTCCGCCTCGGCGAGGACCCGCTGGGCTCGCTCGCGGGCGGCGGCGAGCTCGGGCAGGGCGCGCCGGTCGTGCGCGTCGGCACCGAACGCCGCCTGGACCTCGAGGTAGGTCGCGGCCATCCGGGCGGCCAGCACCCAGTCCTCCGAGTCGCGGACCATCGACCAGCCGAGCTCGGCGGCTCGCCCGGCATCGCCGAGGTCGCCGCGCCACAGGGCGAACGAGGCCGCAGCACGGCTGGCCGGGACGACGGATTGCGGATCGGGGGCGTTGCGGAGCTCGAGGAGCCGCCGCCCCAGGAGTCGCGCCGCCTGCTCTCCCGAGGCCGACTCGACCTCAAGCATGGCCGACGTCACGGCCGCGTCCGCGAAGGCATCGGCCGCGGGGCTCCACTCGAGCGCCTTGCGGATCGCCTCCCGGGCCTCGGACCAGCGGCCGGTCAGGAAGAGGGCCTCGGCGACGTTGCCGCGGAGGGCGTTGCCGTAGACGGCCTCGACGCCGTCCCGCCGGGCGCGGTCGATCGCCGCCATCGTCACCGCGATCGCCTCCTCGCCGCGGTGCAGGAGCGTCAGGGCCGTCGTCAGGTTGAGCGTCGCCCGGAACCAGTCGTCGGCGTCGCCGACCTCGGCGGCGATCTCGCGGGCCCGTTCGAGGAGAGCGATCGCCTCAGCCGGCGCCGCGCTCCACGCGCGCGCGATCCCGAGGGTGCAGGTCGCATGGCCCTCGGCCGCGCGCGCGTCCGGCCCGACCGCGGCCGCGACGGCGATGGCCTGGCCGGCGACGGCTTCCGCTTCGGCGAAGCTCCCGAGGAGCATCAGCGTCTGGGCCAGCGAGCCGAGGACGCGGGCCCGCAGGGCGCTCGCGGCCGACGGCGCGAGCGACGCCGCCCGGCGGTGCTCGGCCAGGGCCCGGTCGTGATCGCCGAGCAGCCGCGCGACCCGTCCGAGCCGATCATGCAGGCCGGCGAGGCGGGCCCGATCCTCCCGCTCCCCGAACCGTGCGGCCGCCGATTCCAGGTACGCCTGGGCTCGGTCCGGGCGCCCGGCCGCCAGCGCCACGTCGGCCGTCTCGAGGAGGAGCAGGCCGGTGATCCCGCGATCGCGGATCTCTGCCGCGCCCAGCTCCATCGCCAGCTCGAGCATCGCCAGCTGGTCGCTGGCGGCGCCGCGGCCGGCCGCCTCGCCGGCGGCCTCCAGGAGCGCGTCACGGGCCGCCTCGGTCTCGTGTGCCGCCAGCCAGTTCCGGGCTCGGGTGGCCGGCCGGTCCGGGAAGGCGCCGGCGAGGGCGATGTGGTAGCGCCGCCGTTGCATCGGCAGGAGATCCGTCGCGATCGCCCGGGCGACCAGCTCGTGGCGGATCTCCACCTCGCCGCCGGGGTGCTCGGTCACGAACCCCGATTCGAGGCCCTCGTCGAGACCCGCCCGGAGATCGGCGTCCAAGCCGGCCGCGGCGCGACGGGGCCGCCCCGTCGAACGCGGCGGCAGGCCGTCGGCATCGACCTCGAAGGCGGTGGCCACCCGCTGGAGGTCGTCGCGTCGGAGCGGCTCCTCGACGAGCGCGAGCAGGCGCAGGGTCCGGCGGCACTCCGGACTCCGGAGCGCGAGCCTGGCCGCGACGAGCTCATCGAGCGAGGAGCCGAGCGACACCCCGGACAGCTCGCGCCGGGCGGCGAGGACCTCCTCGGCCAGGAGCGGGTTGCCGGCCGAGCGCTCCGCGGCCAGGAGGAGCAGCGACGCCGTCGGCCGCTCGCCCTCGATGCCCGCCACGAGGTCGGCCAGCTCGTCGCGGCTGAGCGGGCCCAGCTCGAGGCGGTCGGGCGGGTCGGCGGCGTCGGCGATCGCGGCCAGGTCGACGAGCAGCGGGTCGCCGCGGACGAGCCGGTCGCTGCCGTACGTCGCGAGGATGCAGAGCCGGGATGGCCGCGAGACGCGGGCGAGGAAGACGGCGAGGGCGCGGGTGCCGGCGTCGGCGACGTGGAGGTCCTCGAGGACGAGGAGCACCGGCCGCTGGTCACCGGCGCGTTCGAGCATGCCGAGGACGGCCTCGGCGAGCCAGGCCGCGCGCCGATCCGGACCCACCTGGAGCGGACGGACGCCGTCGTCGCGCGGTCCGTCCCCGATCTCGGGAAGGAGGGCGGACAGCGCGTCCGCGCCGGGGCCTACGATCCGCCTCCGCTCGGTATCGGACAGTCCGGCCAGGAATGGCCGGAGGCCCTCGATCGCCGGGGCGTACGGCTCGCCGGAGCGACCCGCGACCGCCCGCCAGCGGAGGACGGCGAACGGCTCGGCCAGCCGACCGACGCGCCGGATGCTCTCGTCGAGGAGCCGGCTCACGCCCGTGCCGCCCGGTCCCGAGATGAGGACGCGGTGACTGTGGCCCTCGGCAGCCGCCTCGAGGGCAACCGCGATCCGGGCGATCTCCCGCTCTCGCCCCACGAAGCGTTCGCTGCGCAGCGTCGCCGCCATGGTCGCCATCGTGCCACACGACGGACCCGGTGATCCGTTCCGCGCCGGGCTCCGCATCAAGCGTTGTCGCCCGCACGCACCACCGCGGACCTGCCCCGCCACGGACCCCGGATTCCTCCTCCCTGGGTCCGTCGCGGTCCGGGTCCGGCGGCCCCGGTGCGCGGTCGCGTAGGCTGCACCGGTGGCCGAACCTCGCCGAGCCCCGCATCCCCGCAACCAGCTGAACGCGCTGAGCGGCGAGGAGTGGCTCTACTTCACCAAGTCCGTCTGGACCACGGCCTATCCGTCAGAGCTCGGCCATGCCCTCCGGCGCGCCCATGGCGCGAACAAGCCACCTCGCCTGATGGCCCGGCTCATCGAGTTCTTCACGAGGCCGGGCGAGCTGGTGCTCGATCCCTTCGCCGGCGTCGGGGGGACGCTCCTGGGAGCGGCGATCGCCCGGGAGCCGCGGCGGGCGCTCGGGTTCGAGCTGGCGCCGCGCTGGGCCGAGATCCACGCTGAGGTCGAGGCCGCCGCCACGGCGGAAGCGGCGGCAGGGAACCGGCTGGCCGACCTCGGACCGCAGGATCCCGGCGGGCCGCGCACGTTCGACGCCTCGGGCTGCGAGCTGCGGGTCGGCGATGCCCGGCGCCTCCTCCGCGAGCTGCCGGACGCCGGGGTCGACTTCGTGGCGACCGATCCGCCCTACAACGTCCAACTGCCGATGACGATGTCGGGCGGTGCGCTGGCCGAGGCGTTCGCCAATCGCCGCACGGACTACGCGATGGTCACCGACGACCCGGCCGACCTCGCGAACGCCGCCGACTACCCGGCCTACCTCGAGGCGATGACCGACGTCCTCGCCGAGGCGCGCCGCGTCCTCGTCCCGGGCCGCTACGTCGTCCTCATCGTCCGTGATGCCTACCAGGACGGCCGCTACCTGTTCACCGGGGCGGACCTGGCCGCGCGGGGCGCGGCCGTCGGGCTCGTGCCGAAGGGCGACGTCATCTGGTACCAGGCGGGGACGCGGTTGCGTCCGTACGGATATCCGAACGTCTACGTCCCCAACATCACCCACCAGCACCTCCTCGTCCTCCGGCGCGAGCCGGAGCGCCCGTCCAGGACGCGCGGGGGCCGGGCCCGCGTGGATGGTGCGAGCGGAGAGCGCGCCGGCGTGGACCGGGCGCTGCCTGAGCGGCCTGGCGACGAGCCGGTGAGCTAGCTGGCGGAGCGGGCAGGCTCGCTGATCGGCCGAGCCGGCGGCTCGCTGATCGGCCGAGCCGGCGGGCTCGCTAGCTGGCCGAGCCTGCGGGCTCGCTAACGGAGTCCGCGCGCGGTGAGCATCGCCGCGAGGGCGTTCTCGGCCTCGGGCTCGGGCTCGGGCTTCCGGGCGCCGTCCCGGCGCGGCGCTTCGACGATGTCGCCGAGGGTCGTCCGATGGACCCAGCCCTGGCGGCCGTCGGGGCAGAGCACGTGGCAGTAGGCGCCCGACCGCTGCTCGATCTGGACCTCGTCGCCGGCGACGAGCTCGCCGATCCGCGAGGCGAGGATCTCGTCGGGCCGATCGAGGAGCGGGATGACCGCATAGCGGATGGTCCGGCGCTCGCCACCGGCCGGGATGTCCGCCGAGCCGATGGCGAAGGAGAGGCGTACCCGCTCGGGCGCGGGGGAACGGATGGGATCCGTCTTGCGAGCCTCGAGGAGGGAGGGTCGCCGCCACCGGGGCATGCCCGCCTCGGGGTCGGGCGGGAGGACCGGCGCTGGGGCCAGGACCATGCCCATCCCGATGCCCGTGGCCGCGGCGGCCTGCAGGACACCGTCGGGGGCCGGTGCCTCGCCGTCGCGACGCCGCTTGTTGAAGAGCATGAACGCCATCCAGGTCGTGACCATGACGGTCGACCCGATGACCGCGGGGAGGGTCGGGAGGCGTCCGGAATCGGACAGCCCGAGAGCGGCCAGGCCGCCGTCGAGCGAGGACTTCAGCCATGACGCGGGCCCACCGGTGCCGGAGGCGCCATCGAACCCGCCGGTTCCGCCCGAGCCACCCGTGGCGGTCGAGTCGCCGGACGGGACCGATACGCCCCGGCCGTCGGCGACGGCCGGTCCACCGGCGTTGATCGTCGAGCCCGAGCCGGACCAGAACCACGGCCGGTGCGACCAGGCGCCGGCGTGGACGTACGTGTCGCTACCATCCGGGCCCGTGGCGGATCCCGGGCCAAGCGAGCCGCTCGCGCCACCCGGCCCGCCCGCGGCCCGGTCCGCCGTGGCCAGGTCCAACGTGGCCGACCGGCCGGTGATCGTGCCATCGGGGCCGTCGCCGATGCTGCCGCTGTCGTCGGAGCCGGTCGTGGAGCCACTGCCGGTCGTGGAGCCACCGCCGGAGGCCCCCGTGCCGGCACCGCCCGTCGACCCGCCGCCGGACGTTCCGCCCGAGGGCGGCGGCGACGGTGGATCGGGGGCCGGTGTCGGTGTCGGTGTCGGTGTCGGTGTCGGTGTCGGGGCCGGGGCCGGTGTCGGCGTCGGCGTGGGATCCGGGGGCGGGGGCGGCGGCGCCGCGTCGATCGAGACCGTCCCGGCCGCGAGCTCGTCGACGAAGCGCTCCGCGTCGCGGGCCTCGAACCGGACGTCATGAGTCCCCGCCGGGAGCGGCGTGGCGACGGTGAAGACGACGCCGGCCTTCCAGTCGGTGCCGGCGCCGGACATCGGATACGCCTGGCCGGCCACCACGACTTGAACGTAGTCGGGCGGCAGCGCGTGGGCGTTCCGGTAGGTGATCGTGAAGGTGACCGGCGTCGCCGAGTCGGCGGCCCTGGGCGTGACGTCGGGATGCCAGAGCTTGGTGGGGCCGGGCGGCGCACCGAGCACGGGCAGCACGAGGGCAAGGACGAGCAGGACCGCACCCACTGCGGCGGTCAGCAGCTCGCGGGCTCGTCGGGGCGGCCGGCGGTCTCGGGCGAAGGTCACGCAAGGTCCTCGGCGCGGGCGCGCTTCGCCCGCATCGAGTGGAGCATCACCGGGTGCCGGGCCGGCATCAATGGTACGGCCGTCCCTCCCGACCCCGGACCTGCGCCCGCGTTCGTGGTTGAGCGGCCACGTTCGAGGTTCGGTCCGGTGGGGTCCGGTGGGGTGAGTGGTCCCCTCGGCCGGGTCGGGTGGCCCGAAGGGGCCATTCCGTCGCGAGCGTGCGGGCCCCAAGATCTGGGGCATGCAGGTGATCGCCTCCGAGCGCCCCCTCGCCGGACTGCCCAGTCGATTCGACGTTGTCCGGGCGCTCGTCGTCGGGGGGTTCCTCGTCGTCGGTGCGACGGTCCTGGGCTACCTCGTCTACTCGACCGAGTTCCTCGGCCAGTTCATGCCGTCCGGCCGGGCCACCGCGACCCAGGTCGCAGCCGGGGCGCTCGCCTGGACGTTCGCCCTGACGGCACCCGCCGGCTTCGGGCTCGTCGGGCTCGTCCGGCTGGGCTCCGCCGTGGAGCGATACTCCGCCCGGCGCCGGCCGCCGACGCCGGTCGTGGCGATCGCCCGAACGCTCGCCGACGACCACGCGGTGGCGACGCGGGTCCGTCTCCCGGACGGCAGCCGCATCGTGCCCGAGCTTGTCATCGGTCCGTTCGGCGCCGCGGTCATCGAGCAGCTGCCGCCGGCCGGAGCCGTCATCTCGCGGGGGCCGCGGAGCTGGGAGGTCCGCCTGGCCGACGGCAAGCCCCACCTGATCGACCACCCCCTCGAGCGGGCCGCCCGCGACGCCGAGCGCGTCCGGACGTGGTTCGCGTCCGACGATTCGGATCACGTGGTGAAGGTCTACGCCGCGGTCGTGGGCACCGATCCGGCCGTCAGCCGGATCCCCAGCTGCGCCTACATCTCGCCCGACCAGGTGGGCCCGTGGCTCGCCTCGCTCCCGCCGCAGCGATCCTTCGACGCCGACCGCCGCGACCGGATCATCAAGCAAGTCCGGGCGGCGCTCTAGCCGATCGCCTGGCGAGCCCGTCGGGAGGGCTGGTAGGGGAGCCTGGATTCGAACCAGGGACCGGCCGTGTATAAGACGGCTGCTCTGATACCGCTGAGCTACTCCCCCATGCCGCGATCCTACACCGGCTCTCGGGTCGGCTGAGCGCGACCGAGGACCGCCCGCGTCAGGGACGCGGGCGTCGTATCCGATCGGCGAAGGCGCGGATCGAGAACGGTCGCGGCCGGAGCGGCTCGGCCGGCGCGTCAGCCACGGCGACGGCCATGTGGGCTGGGGCGACGGCTGGGACTCGCCCGTCGGGCGCGGGGAGCGCCGCCAGGAGGGCCAATTCATCGGGACCCATCTCAGCGACGATCGGCAGGTCGTCCGGATCGAGGGGACGCGGGGTATGGGCCACCGCGACCGCGGGTCGCGCGTACGCCGGCGCTCCGAACAGCTTCGGCAGCGCGACGTGTTGCGAGTACTCGTCCATTGACACGAGTCTGATCTCCACCCCGCCCGCGGCCACCCGGTCCGCGAGTCGGCGACACAGTAGCGCCTGCCCGGGTTCCTGCCAACCAGTCTTGAGTCCTGTGACCCCGACGCCGGTGCTCCCGGGAACCACCGCCCCGGGGTCGGTCGGGCTCATGCCAGGAGGGGCGTCAGCACCTGGCTGACGACGACCAGCACCAGATAGGCGATCGGGACCGCCGCGAAGAGGCCGAGCGCCGCGCTCCAGCCGGTCCGGGTGACGCGCTCGCCGGCACCTCGGGGCAGCGGCACGATGAGGTACGTGACGAGGCTCCCGATCCCGAGGACCAGGACGACGTCGAGCGCGACGAACAAGGCCCGGAGGTTGCCGCCGGGGAGGCGAGCACCACGGGTCAGGGCGACGTCGTAGGCCAGGTAGAGGAGCCCGAGCACGATCGCCACCGCCAGGCTCGCGCCGACCGCCCGGACAACCGGGCGCGGGGCGTTCCGGAACTGGCGCCAGCGGACCGCCCACCAGGTACGGCGCGGCGGCGCGGCGCTCATCCCTCGCCGAGGATCGTGAGCGTCCGGCGGGGCGGCAGCGTCTCGGGGGTGTGCTCCGCGAGCAGCCGGACCGCGCCGACGAATCGGTCGATCTCCTCGTCCGAATTGAAGAAGCCGACGCTGATCCGGAGGGCGCCGACGAGCGGGATCGACCGGGCGATCGCGAACACCCGGGCGCCGAGCTCGTCGAGGGCCGCGTCCGGCGACCAGCCTCCGATCCGGAATGTCACCAGCGTCGCCATCTGGTGGCGCGGCGTCAGGAGCTCGACCCCCGGGATCGTGGCCAGCGCGTCGGCGGCCCGGCGGGCCGTGGCCGGCCCGCGCCGGAGGGCGTACTCGAGGCCGACGTACATCGAGAGCCAGCCGATCGCCCGGGCCATCCCCACGACGGACGGGCGATGAAAGCCGGCCGTCTCGAAGCGGCGGGCGTCGGGATGCCAGGTTCCCGTGCCGACGGAGTCGTACGCGGCGAACGAGAAGTGCCCGCCGAACGAGGGCCGGATCCGGTCCATCGATTCGCGGGCCACCCACAGGGCGCCCATGCCCTCCGGCCCGAGGAGCCACTTCTGGGCCGGCACCGAGTAGGCATCGGCGCAGAGGTCGCGAACCGAGACCGGGATCGCGCCGGCCGCCTGCGCTCCGTCCACGACGAGGAGGGCGCCGCGCTCGCGGGCCAGGGCGGCGATCCGGGCCACGGGCAGGACCGCGCCCGTGGACCACAGGACGTGGGAGACCGAGACCAGCCGCGTGCCCGGCTCGATCGCCCGCTCGAGGGCGGCCAGCGTCCGCCCGTCATCGGAGCCATCGCCGACGTCGGCGAACGCGACGTCCACGCCGAGGCGGTCACGCAGGGCGTAGAGCGGGGCCAGCGCCCC
>Ga0214472_10001304_pt1 | contig 28212 bp, 23 predicted proteins | sample RVTome_6_FD_207662 | JGI IMG/M metagenome (GOLD analysis project Ga0214472, IMG submission 207662) | Soil microbial communities from uranium-contaminated site in the Upper Colorado River Basin, Wyoming, United States - RVT140D175 | ecosystem: Environmental > Terrestrial > Soil > Contaminated >...
ACGGTCAAGCTACGTATGGCCCGCAAGCTGCGTACCAAGAAGGGTCGGGAAACCTATACCAAACGCAAGGGGATGATCGAACCGATCTTCGGCCAGACCCACCACGTGCGCGGCTTTCGACAGTTTCTGATGCGCGGGGTGGAAAAGATGCGAGGCGAATGGCGTCTGGTTTGTACGACGCACAATTTGTTGAAGCTGTTTCGCAGTCAGCAGGTGGTAACCGCCTGAGGGGCCGGCAGAGGGATCGTATAATCTGCCCGTTGAACCCTTATCCGCAGGAAGCCGACGAGTCCGGCCACCTCACGAATTCCGGTTTTCCAAAGCACCACTCAACCGCGCGACGGATCGGCCCATTCTTCAACCGTCGTCTCGCCGCTTCAATTCGTTTCTCGGACAGACTCCTAGCGTCGTTAATCGCGTAACCTGTTGGATGTCGGTGGGTGTGCCTGGTCTACGAGTAATACCTGGACCTCACGTGATGCCGCCTTCAGCCCCAACCTATATCTTTCCTCAAGTGCTTTCGTCACCTGGTCAACGTTGGGGTGCCCCAGGTCGCAGGGAAAATAGAACAGGTAATAACCTTCGATACGCGTGTCGTCGACAACGGGCAAGCCCAGGAAGTTGCTCAGGTGTTTTGATAGCTCCTCGGTGTCGCCTAGGGTCCAGAAGAATTCTTGTCCGTGCCTCATCCCGTCGAGAATATGTTCATTTGGTGCAGTGATTCCTCTTTCCAAGTCAACCTTAAGGCCCGGGCCTGCCTGCTCCCATGCCGGTGCCTGGTCGTCAGCAAGTCGGAGTTCAAGCACACGGAGATCTCGGCGCGCATTCCGGGTCCGCAACCCAAACGCCCCCGTGATCGCATCCTGCAGAACCTTGCGACCTGGTTCATATGGTCCGTCTGGCCAACGGAATACGAGATCGTATTCTTTGTCTTTCGGAAGATTAACAGAGCTGACAATAAAAGCGGGTGGGATATCGAACGCGTGCGAAAGCAAATCCAGAATGGAAAGACCGTCAAGCCGCAACGCGCGACTGGTACCCGAGAAGGGAATGCTCTTGTGGAAACCGGAGGCAGGCTGGATGAGAATGAGACACAACGGGTCCGGTCCATGGATGTCTAATCCTATCTGCGCTTCTGGGACGTTGTGATGGGGTGAACTCCGTAGTTCCTCGACCCTTTTTCCATCCAACACCTGTTCCAGGATCTCCGGATGATTCACCAGGACCAGGGGATGAATCCAACCTAGCCATGTTCCGTCGGCGCCTACGAGCACCGCATCTGGGCGCGCCTCGACACCGTAGGCGCGGAAAACCGACCTATCTAAATCAAGGCCGATCCACCCCGATTTCGGCGTCGTGGCAAGGAAGCTTTTTACAGTTGATTCCTCTTCATCGGTTATGGATATAAACGCGACGGGTTGTTTTTCGAGCGTCTTTTCAAGCCGATTGAGCCGCGGAAGCAGATGAATGCAGGTCGCACAGTACGTACCCCAGAATTCTACAACCACCGCTTTGCCTTTGAGCGACGTCCAATCTGCGGAAGCACCCGATGGTGCCTGCAAGATTCCTTCTAAATCGAGCGCCGGAGCTGGTTCGCCAATCTTGGGTATTGATGACTCGCCGAAAATCGGTGAAGCGCCTGTGGGTAAAATAGCGATCAATAGAATTCGTACCGCCCCCGGCATAGCCCTTTGCCGCAACATGAGCTCTGCTCCCTAAGTGGAATAAAAAACTGTCGTTGCCAATGTCTATGCCAGCAAGATTCGAACGGGAGCGTCGCCGATGATGCCCTTGGAATCCGTTCGGCGACGCTCTTGCTCGCTAAGCCACAGGAACAGAACGACGATCGCGACTTACGGGACAAGCCAATCGTTGCGCCTGTGGCTTAGAAACTAGAACCTAGCGGGCCGGGACGCAATCGCAGATGAGATCGACGTCGTCGATTTTCCAACTGCAAGCATCGGTGCTATCACAGCCTATACCGCCGCAATATGGATTGCCACACGGTATGGGCTTGCGCATCGTGCACTGAGTCGCCGCAATGGCGCCAGAATCTCCCCGCGAATCCTCGAAACGCAACACAATCGTGTCACCGCGTAGGCTGAGTCTTTCAAGGCCACCGACTGCAAGCGCCCCGTCTGATTCCACGACCACGGGGACTCGCAGCCTTAACACGGGATCCCGCGCGAAGTCCCCTGCGCGGTCTAGCTCCACGACCAAGCGCCCCGTTTCTTCGACGGCAAAAGACTGAACGCCCGCCAACTCAATCGTCCCTTCCTCGCTCGCTCGCCACGAAATGTCGGGGAACGCCTCGGCGTATCGCGTCATAGGGTCAGGCACGTCGCCTTTGCTGATCGGGCGAGCGCCGCTGTTGCTTGGACGCGGTGCGGCCGCCGGTGTCTAGTGGGCGCGTTCTCCCAGGCGCGGGTTCAGCGCCTGGTGCCCCCTTCCTTCTCCTCGGACGTGAATGGTGCACCGCATTCCGGGCAGCGGGCCACACTCAGCCCGCGGAGGCAGTATCCACAAGCCACACATATCGGTATTCCTCGTAGTACTAACTCTTCTCGTATTTTTTTTCGTATCGTTGGTTCTATCATCAAAAAAAAAGAAACGTACAAAGCAACGTTTAGGCTTACAACTTTCACAAGAAGTTCAGTTGCGAAATCTCCTAAAAACGGATTAATAACAAATTGGATTGGTTTTGCGCTGAATAGAATAGCTGACCCTAACAATGCAAACAAAAGTACTCCACCAACGACTCTAGGATTATTACCACATTTTTTAGTTGCCGATCTCATAATCGACTTTTGTTCTTCACGATCTTTTACAAGTAAAAGTTCGGGGAAATGCTTAATCCTAAACATTAACATTACAAATTCTTTCAAATCTTGCGCAGAATAGTATACCCAAGTGTTCACGTATTATGTATCAACCTCCAAATGCTTCGTTGATCAAGTCTTTTACCGCAGCAAGTCCTGGTATCAAGAGTGGTCCTGCTCCTCCAGCACCTGGACCAAATAGCGCACAGGCGGCATAAACAGCGAGTTTCCTGCCTGCTTCCTTCCCGTCGCCATCACCGAAAAATCCTGCGCCACCAGTGGGATCATATCCATCTCCTGGAGGCCTTGGCATTGTGAACGGCCCGTCCCCGGGGATATTGGGATTGTGGGCTCCACCGGGCATGAACCCACTCGGATCGACGAAGATTGCGGGGCTGTTCCGGACATAGGCATAGACATTGTACCCGCCTCTGATCCCAATCGGATCGCGTTGGAGGAAGCGCCCGGTGGCTGGGTCGTAGTAGCGGGCGCCGACGTGGATGAACGGGAACGCGCCCGGCCCGTCCGCTGCGTCTGCATCCGTCTGATAGCCGTACGCGCCGGCGTAGCCGTAGCGGTGCGACGCAGAACCGGGAATCAGTTCGCCAAACGCGGTGTACTCGGCCTGAGAGCCGGGGCTAAGTGCGCCGACCGCGTGCGACATGAGCCGCGTGCTCCCTATCAGGTCCGCGTGGTAGTATTGAACCGACGGCGCCCAGGGTGCGTCGTTCAGCCAGCGGAACGTGCCTATCCCCGGCTCGAATGACCGAGTCTCGCTGATGGATTGGGCTGCGGCGTCCGCGGTGAAGTCACCGTATATCCGGTCGCCGTCGTAGTCGGACCATGTGTCTCCGCCGGGGAGCGGATTGAACTGGGGTGGAACGGCCAGCAGACCGGCCGGGGCCAGCGCCCGGACCAGATAACGGGCCCGCGCCCCGTCGTAACGAAACTCGCGGGCGTACGTGATGTTGTAGGTGGCCTCGGCGTCCGTGCCGTCCCAGGTCTCGCCGGCCACGTAGGCCACCGCACTGCCGTTGGCGGCATAGACCAACTTGGTCGCGGCGTACGCGGCCGCACCCTGCTGGTTGGTCACCGCGCGGGTCACGTTGCCGCAGCCGTTGTAATAGTAGTAGGTGGTCGACTGCACGTTTCCGCCGATCGGCTCGACGACTTCGTAGTACATAAGCCGGTTGTTGGCGCTGCCGTGCGCCGCCGGGTCATCAATGTCGTGATCGTAATAAACACCTGAGTGTGGGCACGCGCACTAAGGCGGCGCATGAGGCTCATCGCGGTACTTCCTGTCACCCGGGAGTATACTCGTACCGCACTCTGGACACATATTGCCCATTGAACCCCTAAGGTCATATCGACATGTCGGACACTTTCCAGGTACGCGCTCGCTTGGCGGGCACAGCCATCGGCCGAACCACCACGCCAGGCACGTGACCGGGAAGAAAACCGCTACAAGCGCCGGCTGATCGAATCGTTCTCCCAACATCACGCCAAGCATGACCCCAATCATCAATCCACCGAGGCATATTGCGACGTGGAGACGCCCCATAGGTAAACTGCCCATGTACCTATACTTGTCCGACAGTGTCTCGTAGGGCTCACCTAGCACTGGCTGTCGAATGCCTGCAAATACTTCCTTGCTGACTATGAACCGCTTTCCGCATACCAGACAACGAGCGCCTTCACGACGCGTGAAAGCAAGACTAGTCGTAACGTACGCTTGCACCAATTCCCGCTCTCCACAGCCGGGACACGGGATTGGTGAACCCCCGGCTCGGTCACAACAACGTGCGCTCTCAATACTGTCTTGCTTCGGCATCATTGATGTCACCTCTTGGGATGCTAACAAATCACGCGGCAGCCCATAACGCTACCACGAAATATTGGCCCCTCCTCCAACTATGCCAGCACCTACCCTGGCTGCCAGAGGTAGTGTAGACGCACCCCCTGCACAAACCAGCGACCCCATGTAAAGGTACTTCTTTACCCTCTTCACCGTCTTGGGCCTGTCGAGCCAAGAATCTCGCCCGCCCGTTATCCACAGGAATCCGCCACCGACACTTCCCCAGAAGTCCAGACCGTCTGGATCGACGAACATCAGCGGGTTTGCACCAGCATACAGGTATACATTCAATCCGCCGCTTATCCCGATCGGGTCGCGTTGGAGGAAGCGGCCGATGGCTGGGTCATAGTAGCGCGCGCCGACGTGGAGAAACGGGAAGTCGGCTACCCCGGTCGTGTCATTGATCGTGGATTGGTATCCGTAGGCTCCGGCGTAGCCGTAGCGGTGATCGGCTGTGTTTGTGCAGTCGCCGCCGGGAATGGAACATACCTTCTCGCCGAAGGCGGTGTAGACGGCCGGGTCGATTATGTTGCCTCCGGCGTCCGTCATGAACCGCGTCGTGCCGATCAGGTCGGAGTGGTAATACCTCACGGGTGGCGTACCAGGGGCGTCTATGTCCTCCACCCTCGCGATTCCCGGCATGTACGCCCGAAGCTCCGTCACTTCCATAACTCCATCTACCTCGTCCACGCGGTAATCGCCGTGGATGATGTCGGAGTCGTAGTCCGACCAGGTATCGTTATTGCGGTAGCGCTCCCTGGCCGCATCATACCTGAAACCTCGGGCGAACGAGGTCGGTGGATTCCCACCACTGCCGGGGGTTGTACCGGAAATGGCTGTCACGGCCTTTTCATTTCTCGCGTAGCTGAACACGGTTTCGAAGAGACTCGGCTCACCCTCCGCCGGGTTCTCAAACTGCGTCTGAACATCCGTCACGTTCCCACTACCATTGTACGAATACCACGTCGACTCCAGCAACGTCTCCATCGGGCCGAACGCGGCGGCTTGGGCCTTCATCTTGCCGAGCACACTCGCGACCGTCACGTCATACGTCTCGGTCCTCATCAGCCGATGATGTTCAGTTTGTCATTCCGCGTCGAGCGCTCCGGAGTCAATGGGCAAGATACGCCTGGCCCCGCTCCTTATGGCTGTCACTACGACATAAACGCCAAAGATGACCGTTACCGCTCCGAGGACGCCGTTGACTAGGGTTCGAAATGCTAACCCATCTGACGCCAGCGCGACGATTGCTGGAATGAGATAAAGTACCAACGAGAAGCCACCGAGCCAAACCCCAAAGGCGAACGCTACAATACGGAGCAATGCACTCGCCTGGGGTACAAAAACCGTCTTACATGCTGCACACTCCCGTGGAGCGTTGATGCTAAACCAATATTCTGGGCGATGTCGTCGCCGGAGGATGGCCGTGTCGGTGCTGGAGCACGCCGGACACACAAGAACCTTCGCACCCTCATGCGCAAGGCCAAACGCCAACCGCCGGTGATCGTCGCACTTCTCGCGTTGAAACACCATGATAGGAATCCTTCCTTCTGCTACGCCGCTCGTCACAATGTTCGCCAGTGGTTCCGCGTCATCACGCCGAACCAGCGTTTCCACGCATCGGTGGGCCCGAAGGCAAGGGCGCGCCGTCAACCAGCCCCGACGAACGCCCCCGGATTCTCCTTGCGCTTTTGTCTGTCCCTCCACCAGTTTTTAGCGCCGTCGATCAAGTTCTCAACCGTATCTAGGAAGACATCATGGGGGTCTTCGTACGGTTTGCCAGCGATCTTGTGACCGATTCGAGCGACTGCACAAGCGGCCAAGTATATCGGAATCCGTTTCCCTGCTTTCTTCGCGGTCTTTTTCCACCAAGGTGACTTCTTGAACTTGCCCGTCTTCGGGTCCCTAAGTTTGTGCCTCCCCGTGCCGTCCCAATCAATCCATAGGGTTGGGGCGCTTCGTACATACTCGTACACATTCAACCCACCTCGAATCCCGATCGGGTCGCGCTGGAGGAAGCGGCCTAGGGCCGGGTCGTAGTATCGCGCGCCGACGTGGAGAAACGGGAAGTCGGCTACCCCGGTCGTGTCGTTGATCGTGGATTGGTATCCGTAGGCTCCGGCGTAGCCGTAGCGGTGATCGGTTGTGTTTGTGCAGTCGCCGCCGGGAAGGGAACATACCTTCTCGCCGAAGGCGGTGTAGACGGTTTCGTCCGTCGGCTGGCCGCTAAGGGTGGTGACGAAGCGTGTCGTGCCGATCATGTCGGTGTGGTAATACCTCACGGGTGGCGTACCAGGGGCGTCTATGTCCTCCACCCTCGCGATTCCCGGCAGGTAGGCCCGCTTTTCCGTGACCTCGCCCGTTGTCGGGTCCACGAGGTAATCCCCGTAAATCCAATCCTGGTCGTAGTCCGACCAGGTATCGTTATTGCGGTAGCGCTCCCTGGCCGCATCATACCTGAAACCTCGGGCGAACGAGGTCGGTGGATTCCCACCACTGCCGGGGGTTGTACCGGAGATGGCTGTCACGGCCTTTTCATTTCTCGCGTAGCTGAACACGGTTTCGAAGTAATTCGGCTCACCCTCCGCCGGGTTGGCCACCGACGTGCTCATCAACGTCACGTTCCCGCTACCATTATAGTAATACCACGTGCTGGAGAGCAACGTCTCGGTCGGCCCGAACGCGGCGGCTTGGGCCTTCATCTTGCCGAGCACACTCGCGACCGTCACGTCATACGTCTCGGTCCTCATCAGCCGATTCGCGGCAGTGCCGAACCCGATCGGATCGCTGATGTCATAAGTATATCGCACTTCAAGCCAGTGAGTCGAACTGAACGATTGCGTCTTGAGCGTGCGGTTGCCGCCCTGATCGTATTCATACGCCAAGTCGTACGCGTTGTCACCGGTGCGAACCTCGGAGATCAGCCGCCCGCGTGTGTCGTACGCGAACGCAACGCCGGCCTGCAAGCCAAATTGGTCATACTCGTCGATCTGGGCCACGAGGTCATTATCCTGATACGCATACACCAGCTTGAGCATGGTCTCGTATTGCATACCCGTAAATCGCCGGTGATCGATGCTCGTCACTCGCCTGGCCGCGTCGTAGGTGTATTCCGTCCGGGTTCCGTTCCCATACGCCACGGATAGCATGAGGCCATCGACGCCGTAGGTGTAGCTGGCCGAAATCTTTGGGAAGATTATCCCCCCCCGTGATACAAACGCGACGCGTCCGTTCTCATCCAACCGCACATAGGTCGACGAACCATCCGGGCCGATGCGCCAGGTTTCTCCGGTGCCGGCTGAATACGTGAAGGCGAATTGGCGGAGAAGCCAGCCGGGCGCGCCGGACTCACTTGAACTGACGGTTCGATCGGTGAGCCGCCCCAGTTCGTCGTAATTCATGTCGAAATCGCGTTCGGCTCCGGTACTCAGGTCCAATTCCATATTTTGCAATTGACCCTTAGTCGTGTAACCGGCCGACCAGTCGGCGGAGTAATCGATCGCGGCGGGGGCGGATGGCTCCGCCGCAGCATCGGGCAGGGTGTGATCATCATCATCTCGCAACTTGCAATTAACGCATTTTCCGCCACTGGGGCCGTTGCCATTCGAGTTGCTTATTTCGCTGCACGGCGAGCAGTGGGTCCAAACCAATCGCCCGCCCGAATCGTGCCGCACGACACACCTATAGGTGTTTTCGAAATTAACGTCGGGATGGACGCCCTCGACGGTACTGGCAAGCTGCCCCCAGGCGTCGTAGGTGAATTGAGTGCGCACAAGGTTTGGATCGGTGGCGCTTTCGATCTGACTGCGCCCATTCCCGGAAGTAAAATAGGTAAGGTCGGTGGTGGCCACCGGTAGGGTTGCCGTGGCGGGCTCTTCGATGCGTGTCAGCAATGTGGGGTAGCTCGACAGCTCATAGAAGAATTGAACGGTGTTCAATTCGCCGTCGGTGTAGGACGTGACGTTGTTCAGGGCGTCGTAGGTCCAGGAATCGACCAGATTCAGACCGCCGGGGTCGCGTGTACGCGTGAGCAAGTTGCCGTTGCCGTCGTACGCATATTCCGTGAGATGCTGCCAACCATTGAAGTCCTTGACAGCGATTACGTTGCGATCGTAATCATATTCGTAGAGAAGACCTTCACCGAAACTCGGAGGGAAGGCGCCGGCAAGATCGCCATCGGGAAACTGCGCTTGGGGTGATACGGCACTTTGATAGTCGTACTCCCAGTCGTTCCCCCGGCGATCCGTGTAGAACATCAAAGTAAATCCGTCGCCGTAGGGCTCGGGGTCGTAGGATTCCCAGCGCATCAGTTGAGTGAGACCCGGGGTTCCGTCGGCCTGATAGGGGTCGGTAACCTGCTTGAGGCGCCCCTCCGCGTCGTAATAGTACTCGTAGGTGTCAACCTGCGTTTCGGACCCTTTCTTATCGGTAATGGTTGCGATTCGCCCGCCGATATCGTACGTGATGCTGATGTTATAGTCCATGGCATCAGTGATGGTTTCGAGTCGTCCAAAACTGTCGTACGAAAACTGCCAATCACGGTAGTCGGGCAACGTGCTTTCTCCCGGTTCGGGGGGGCCGCCCTCAAACTCGGATCGTGGGTCACGGATTCTCGAAAGACGTCCCTCAACACCAACGGCATCGTACTCAAACAAAAGCCGCCGTCCGACGGAGTCACTTATTCGCTCTGGTCGTCGGACTAGGCCGTCTTCGAGCAAGTAAGCGATGTAAGCCACCCCGAGCGAATTGCCGGTCGCATCTTTTTCGAGCCCAAAGCGAAAAATGTCATCACCATGATCTTTGTAAGTTTCGAAGGACTGGTCTTTATGCGTTACCGTGAAGGTGATGATGGGAAAGGAACCGCTCCAAGTTAGCGTGTCAAACGAACCTGCGGGTGCCGACCATTCCGTACCGTTCCGAGTAAAGATGGTTTGTGTTCCGTCACCGGAGATCACCGTGGCCGTGGTCGGGTTTAAGGGGTCGTCAAGGATGATCTGGCCGCCGTAGGAAATGGTCCAGCCTGGTCCCATGTCAAATCCCATTCCTGCCGTTAGGTTCTGCGTTGAATCCACATTGGCCGAGTTGTGGATGAGTGACATCGACATGTCCGGGCCTCGACCCGACCAGCCCACCAGAGGGATGACCGTCAGCATGTTGCCGTGCCGGGTGTGAACCGATGAGTAGGTGGAGACTTGAATCTCGACTTCCCAGGGTCTTGCCGATCCCGGTTCCGGCAATGGCGGATCGATCGGATTCGAAACAGCCAGGACCACGCCGCCCTGGTGATCGCTGAAATACACGACGCCCACGGCCACCAGGACGCCGAGGGTCAGCACCGCAAGCCCGGTTCTTGCCAGCCGCCGGTTGTTCCACGTGGGGTTCTTGGTCACTCGGGCTCTGCTCAAGCTTTGCCGCCGCGCATTCTTTGACATCATTTGCTTCCTTCCATGGTTAAGGTCAAGGATACATAAGACCGTCATAGGGCTTACCGACAAAAATGCCTGGAGCGCACAAAAAATCCCAAGTTTTTTTCATTTTTTTTCTCCCAACCGTTCCGAGCGGGCACGACGATGCCGCGGAACACGAGGATCGATCCCCTTTCAACGTTCTTGGCGATCCGTCCCCCACCGTTGCTGCGCAATAATGGGGCACCCGCGCTCAACAAACTTGGTAATGGTGGGCCGTGCCCACCCTACATCCTCAGTAATGGTGGGCAGTGCCCACCCTACATCCCTCGGTAATGGTGGGCCGTGCCCACCCTACATCCCCCTGAGAGGGGGAGGGGTTGAATAGGGTGCCAGAATAATGGCACATAACCGTCCCCCTTCCAGGGGGGACTACAGGAGGGTTGCTCGGGTGGATTGAACCGTAGCGCACGATCTTCCGGCTATCCCAACGGTCTCACCCCCACCCGACCTCCCCCTGAGAGGGGGAGGGGTGACGAGAATCCGGGGTCACTCGGTGATCGATCCGTTTCGCACCCTTGCTGCGCAACAATGGGGCACCCGCGCTCAACAAACTCGGTAATGGTGGGCCGTGCCCATCCTACATCCCTCGGTAATGGTGGGCCGTGCCCCATCGCCTTAATCGTGATGCACCCATTTTTGGGGCGTTGTGGCCACGGCATTGCATGTCGGATCGGGGTCGGGTAAGGTTGTGTCGGAACGAATCCAGCGAAACGATACCCGCTATCCTGCCGAACGTGATGGCGGAATGGGGTGATCGAACGGACGGCGGGTGTTCGGAAGCATCCGCGACGGGTGATGCCTGTGATTTTGTCAAGTGGAGGAGTTGCTCGATGAGCGACAAGGATGTAGCGGTCGAACAGGAAAACGAAGTCGTTGACCCGCAAGCGGAGTTGTCGGAAGAGGATCAGGCCATCGCCCGGCTCAAGGAAGCCATTTCCGTCGAGCGTGAGGAGATTGGTCCGCTAAGGCTGAAACTGACCGTCACCGTGCCGGCCGACCTGCTCGACGAGCGGCGTGGCGAGCAATTCGCCGAGCTCAAACGTGACGCCTCGATCCCCGGTTTTCGAAAGGGACACGCTCCGTTACCGTTGATTGAGAAGCGATTCGCCGGCGACGTGGGTGAACAGCTCAAGAGTCAACTGATCAGCAACGGCTACCTGGCGGCGGTCGAGAAGGAAGAGATCAAGCCGCTCGGCGATCCGCTCTTCTGGGCCAAGGTCACGGAGGAGCGGGTAGGCGACGACGAGAAGCCCCACATGGTCGAAACGGAAAAACTTCTGCCGGTCCAGGAAGCGATCGAGCAGATGTCCCTTCCCAAAGAAGGTGCTTTGACCTTCTCATGCGAGCTGGAGTTGACCCCGGAGTTCGAACTACCCGAGCTCGAGAAAATTCCCGTGAAACGTCCCAAGGTATCGATTGGCAAGGAAGACGTTGCCACGGAGGTCAACCGCTTGCGCATGATGCGCGGTAACTTTGAGCCCGTCGATATGGGCACCATCAAGGTTGATGACATGCTGTACGCGGACATGAAGATGACCGTCGATGGTGACGTGATCGCCACCGAGGAGAACTTCGACCTGGCCGCTCGTGATTTACGGATCAAAGGCGTTCCGCTGGTCGGGTTTGGTGATGCGGCCAAGGGCAAGAAGCTCAATGCGACGGTGACATTCGAGGCGACCGTGCCGGACGATCATGAAAACATAGATATCCGCGGCAAGACGGCGCACTTCGAGTTTGCCGTTCACGAGGTCAAGCGGCTTTCCCTTCCGGAGTTGGACCAGGAATTCCTCAGCAGCTTAGGTTTTGAGAGCAAGAAGGATCTCGAGGATACGCTGCGCGGGTCTTTGGAATCTCGTCTCGAGTCGACGATCAACGAATCCATGCAGGAGCAGATCGGGGCGTACTTGCTCGAGAAAACGAAGCTCGATATTCCCGAAGGCTTGTCGCAGCGGCAGACGGATCGTTCGCTGGCCCGCCGCCGCATTTCCATGTACCAAGCCGGCGTTCCGGAGTCGGAAATCGAGAAGCAAATGGACGCACTGCAGGCTCAGGCCCACGACCAATCCGTTCGCGACTTGAAACTCTTTTTCATTCTCGAAAAAATTGCCGAGGTGCGAGAAGTTAATGTTTCCGAGGAACAGCTCAACGCCGCCATCGCCCAGATCGCGCAGCAATCGCAGAAGCGTTTCGATCGAGTACGCGACGAGTTGAGCAAGGGCAACGGACTATCCACGCTCTATCTGCAGCTTCGCGATCAGCGCGTTCTGGAAGGCTTGCTGGCAGAAGCCGAAGTGACCGAAACCGAAGGTCCGAAAACGAGGAAACCGGCGGCGGAAGCGAAGGAGGAGACCGCCAAGAAAGCGACGACCAAGAAAACCGCGAAGAAAAAGACGACAAAAAAGACCTCTTGAAAAAACCGATTCGGTTGCCGGTTTTAGCCGATAACCTGAAAGCAACCACGCTCGGCGGCGGTTGTACCGCCGATTCCCAAGAAGCATAGCGGCCTCACAAGGAAGAACAGATGCCCGACCATTACGGTTTGCCCGGTACGATCAATCAGTACCCCCCGTATCAACGTACGCGCGAGATGTCATTGACGGACATGCTCCTCGAGAACCGGATTATTTTCTTGTCCGGTCCCATTGTCGAGCGGTCCGCCAGCTTGGTCATCCAACAGCTCTTGTACTTGCAGTCCATTCGCAAGGATCAGGATGTCAACATCTACATCAACTCGCCCGGCGGCTTGGTGGATCAGACGCTCGCGATTTATGACACCATGCAATTCATGGGTTCAGAAGTGGCGACGTATTGCATTGGTCAGGCTGCCAGCGGCGCGGCAATCATTCTCATGGCCGGTACGAAGGGTAAACGCTACATTCTTCCCAATGCCAAGGTCATGCTGCACCAACCCTACGGCGGCATCACCGGTCAAGCCGAAGACATTCGCATCCAAGCGGAGGAAGTGCTTCGGGATAAGAACCGGCTCAATGCGATCATTGCCAAGTGTTCGGGCAAGTCGAAGGAGATGGTTCGCGATGAGACCGAGCGTGATCGGTATCTGACGGCTGAAGAGGCCGTTGCGTATGGTATCGTGGACGAGATTCTTGACGAAAAGAGCGACCCGACCGACAACAAGAAGAAGAAATAACCATGGGCACTTTGAACCAACGAGTTCCGTTTGTCATCGAAAGCACCGGTCGCGGCGATCGCGAGATGGATATCTTCTCGCGCCTGCTCAAGGACCGGATTATTTTCCTCACCGGCGGGATAGACGACGAGGTCGCCAACCTGATCGTGGCGCAGTTGCTCTTTCTGTCCAACGAAGATACCAAGGCCGACATTCATTTGTACGTGAACAGTCCCGGCGGGTCGGTGTCAGCGGGGCTGGCGATTTACGACACCATGCAATACCTGCGCTGCGACGTAGCTACGTACAACGTCGGGCTCGCGGCCAGCATGGGCGCCGTGATCTTGTGCGGTGGGGCGAAGGGTAAGCGTTTCTTGCTGCCCAATTCACGTACTCTGCTTCACCAACCACTCATCGGCGGCATTATGGAAGGTGCCGCGACGGATTTGGCCATCGAAGCCGAAGAGATCATTCGCTTGCGCAAGACGCTCTACAGCATCATTTCGGCGCGTTCGGGCAAAACCATGGAAGAAGTCGAGAAGGATTGCGATCGCAACAAGTGGCTTGATGCCGCCGGAGCCATGGAATATGGTCTGGCCGATGAAGTCCTAGAACGCATGCCGCAACAGGGCTAACAACCCGCTTAAGAATGTCTTGTCCGAACCGTGCTCGCCACGGGAGCGGTCTGATTTGCTCCAGAAAGTCCGCCACGCCATCGCGGTTTGGCTTTGCCCCACTCATCACATCATCAACCCCAAGCTGCAAACAACCTGCGCGGGAACACTATTACAACGTCCGTTTGTCCCGTAGACTAAGGGGCATGCGGATTCTTGTCCTAGGCGCGGTTGCCATTCCGTTTCTGATATCACTGCTCGCCACCTATGTCGTGCGCCAGTGGGCACGGCGTCGTGGATTTGTTGATCACCCCAGTGGCCATAAACGCCACGAGAGACCCATCGCGCTGGGCGGCGGTATCGCGCTGGTCATAGCGATTTGCGGACCGATTCTTGTCGGAACGCTTGCGATATGGATGCTCCACGGATCCATCGGGGCGTCGGTAGAGGCCGCGGGCAGTGCGTGGTTGTCGGCACTTCCCGAAATTGTATTGGTCCACCTTGATGGAATCGCGTCCACGCTCCCACAAGTGCTCGCCATCATGGGATGCGCCCTGGTGTTGCACATCGTGGGCTTGTTTGACGATCGAAAGGCGCTGGGGCCGGGGCTCAAGTTGTCCGCGCAGATTGGCGTGGCACTCTTCATCGCCGGACCGATGGGCATTCGCGCCGTCGAGGCCTTGCCCGCGCCGCTTTCGATCGCCGTAACCGTTCTTTGGATCGTGCTCATCACCAACGCATTCAACTTCCTCGATAATATGGATGGACTCAGTGCGGGTGTGGCGACGATCGCCGCCGCCATCTTTGCCGTGACGGCCATGAACGCCGGTCAAATATTCGTGCCGGTGATGGCTTTGGTAGTCGTCGGTGGATTGTCGGGATTTCTGGTTTTTAACTTTTCGCCGGCGACGATCTTTATGGGGGACGCGGGAAGCCTTGTCGTGGGATTCTTGATGAGTGTCCTGACCATCCTCACCACGTACTATCAACCGTCGATGAGTTTGACGCCGTTGAGTTTAATCGTGCCGTTGGTTGTACTGGCCGTGCCACTCTACGACGTAACCAGCGTGGTCATCCATCGGATTCGACTGGGAGAAAGTCCGTTTCGCGGCGATTGGCGACATTTTTCACATCGCCTCGTCAAACGCGGCATGACATCGCGCGGAGCCGTGTTGACGATTTATCTCGCCACCGCCGCTACCGGTCTGCCGGCAATCCTGCTGCCACGTGTGAGCTGGGCCGGCGCTATTATTCTGCTACTACAGTGTCTCTGTGTTGTCATTATGATTGCCATTCTCGAACACACCGAAGCCACCGTGGAGGATGTTTGACCGTTGCGATAGAAGCGTCTTTCGAGTCTCGAACAAATCAGAGCCGCCGGCGCAAGCCTGCGGACGGCATATGTCGATTCGACAGGGCGCGGCCGTTCGATGTCACCCGACTTCCCAGCAAAGTCTAAGAGCGGCTGGGTGGCCCATCGCTTTCGGGGCTGTTGATTTACTCGCTGGTACGAGGTGGCGACGGGCGCACTCCGAGCGGCTCGCGCCGGTGGACGACTTGTCGGATTTCTTCGTGTCAACGAGGTTCAACCGGTTCGTGTCTGATCGGACTCCTTGATCTGGGAAGCAATCGCGCTTCTTGACCCGCGCGCTTCGAAGAACGCTTACGCTTCGCACGCTTGGCGTCCGTTCGATTCGCCACCTCCAGGGCTTTTTTCAGATTCGCACGACGCTTCTTGAGTTCGCCCAACTCCATCGGCAAGGTGTTGGGCGAAACGTGATCGCCAAACAAGTCCTTGTCCTGTTGATCCACATGATCGGCCTCCGCCAGCATCTTCTCGATGTGCTCGTCCAGGATCTTCAGCCGCTCCTCCAAGGTCTTGGCCGACGCCGTGGCATGACGACTGCTGTTGGCCCGAACCCGCGTCCCGTCCAACGCCACTTGATTGAGGCTAATCAAGCCCAGGTGCATGGCTACTCGTCCGATCTGTCGAAACAGATCCTTAAGTTCCCGTTTGAACTTCGTGCGGAAATCACCGAACGTCGAGTGGTCGATGGTCCGTCCCTCCACAAGCCACATGAAGTCGACCGCGTTTCCACAGGCCCGGTATAGCTCCTCGGAGAAAAACTGAATATCAAAAACCGTCCCAATTAAATCGACAGCCCCTATACCTCTGGTCCTCACGGCGGACCCTACGATTTGAGTTTCTTGGTCGGGGGTTTTGCCGCCTTGCGTTTTGGGACGTTGCGTTTGGCGACCTTGCCCTTTGTGACCTTGCGTTTGGCAGCTTTATGCTTGGCGGGGCGTTTCCTTGTACGGCCACCGAAAACCGTGTTGAGTAATTGATCGATGGTCTTGACGAAGACGAAGTCGATGTTCTCTCGAACGTCTTCGGGTACTTCGTCGAGGTCTTGTTTATTACGTGCCGGGATAATGACACGTTTTAATCCCGCCCGGAACGCCGCCAGCACCTTTTCTCGAATGCCGCCCACCGGCAAAACACGACCGCTCAATGTGATCTCGCCGGTCATGCCCGTTGCCGGATCAACGCACTCCCCGGTCAGCGCGGAGGCCATGGCCGCCAGCATCGCCACACCCGCCGACGGACCGTCTTTCGGCGTGGCACCCGCGGGGACGTGAACGTGGATATCGAGTTGATGGAAGTCCGATTGCGCGTCGGTCACTGACTCGTTTTGTGACGCCTTTCCGAGCCGACTTTGGATGATGGTGCTGGCCGCCATGGCTGATTCACGCATCACGTCGCCCAGTTGTCCGGTTAACTTGAGCTGCCCGTTACCTGGCACGGCGGCCGCTTCGATGAACAGGATCTCGCCGCCCACCGCGGTAAACGCCAATCCGGTGACAACGCCCGGCGCCGGAATGGCCGCGGCGACTTCGGATTCATACTCTCGGTTTCCTAGAATGGTCCGCAACTGGGTCACGGTGATGTTTCTCTTCGATTTTTCGCCGCGTACAACGGCCGTCGCCCGCGCGCGACATACCGCACCGATCTTACGCTCCAATTCTCGAACACCCGCCTCCCGCGTGTAGTCAGACACAATGACGGCCAAGACATCGGCATCGAAGTGAATGAGTTCCGGACTCAACCCGTTCTGTTCGAGTTGCCGAGGAATCAAGTGGTGCTCCGCGATCTTGATTTTTTCGCGCTGGGTGTATCCGTCGATTTCGATGATTTCCATGCGATCGCGCAACGCGGGCTCAATCGCGTACATGTAATTGGCCGTGGTGATGAACATGACGTGCGAGAGATCGAACGGCACGCCCAGGTAGTGGTCGGAGAAGGCGGCGTTCTGTGCGGGGTCCAGCACCTCGAGCAAAGCGGACATCGGGTCGCCCCGCAAGTCCTGCCCGATCTTGTCGATTTCGTCCAACATGAACAAGGGGTTGTTGCTTTCGGCGCGACGAATCTCGCGCATGATGCGCCCCGGCATGGCGCCGACGTAAGTTCGGCGGTGGCCGCGGATCGTGGCTTCGTCCCTAATGCCGCCCAATGACATACGAATGAACTTCCGGCCCAGCGCGTGGGCGATGCTCTGGCCCAAAGACGTTTTTCCTACGCCCGGGGGTCCGGTGAAACAGAGGATGGGGCCACGAGAATCCTGCTTCAACGTGCGCACGGCGAGGAACTCGATAATCCGTTGCTTGACTTGTTCCAAGCCATAATGATCCCGATCCAGGATGCGCTGGGCGCGTTTGATGTCGAGCCTGTCTTTCGTGCAGATCGACCAGGGCATCTCCGCCAGCCATTCCACGTAATCCAGCGCCATGCTGTATTCCGGCGACGCCTGAGGGATATGGGCGAGGCGTTCGAGCTCACGTGTGGCTTCATTCTGCGCTTGCTCCGGCATCTTGGCGGTCTCGATGCGCTGGCGGAGCTGATCCAATGCCACAATCTTGGCATCATCCTCGCCCAGTTCCTGTCGGATCGCTTTGAGCTGTTCGCGCAGGTAGTAGTCCCGCTGCGACTGATCCACTTGCCCCTTGACTTTTTGCTGGATTTTATCCGAAAGCTTGGCCACTTCCAACTGAGTCGCGACGCTCAAATGTACTTTGCGCAATCGCTCGGTGACGCCGAATGTCTCGAGTATTTCTTGTTTGTGGATCAGGCTCAGGGGAAGGTTGGCGGCCATGAAGTCTGCGAGTGCGCCCGGTCGCTCGATCCCGTTCAGCACTTGTCGGGCCTCATCGGGGATTGTGGGTGAAAGTTCAATGATCTGCTCGGCGGCGGTGCGGATGGAATGGGCCAGCGCCTGGTCTTCCATCGTCTGTTCTTCCGTGTCTTGGTACGTATGCACCGTACCTTCCAGATACCTGTCTATGGCGGTCACGCGTTCAATGCCGATGCGTCGCAGTCCGTGAACGATAATGGTTTCCGATCCGTCGGCCATCTTGAGCATTTTCAAGATGGAGCAGGCCGTACCGATGCGGTAAAGGTCATCAAACTCGGGATCCTCCGTTTCGGCGCTGCGTTGCGCGACGATGGCGATCAGGCGTGAGCCGGCAAGTGCCATATCGAGCACCCGCTTCGATTTCTCGCGCACGATGGTAAGCGGGACGACCGTTCCGGGAAAGACGCAGGTATCGCGAATGGGCAGGATGGCCAGCTTGTCGGGCACCTCGATGTCTTGTGAGTGCTTTTCGGTGCCACCAGACGACACTGCGACGTGTTCAAGTTCGTCCCCCTCCATTCCAAACGCGTCGCCCAGGTCGATTCCAGGGGTCGTTGGCTTTTTCTTGTCGTCACTCATGTTGTCAACCAAGGTGCAACGATCGTGGTAGCCGATTATTCTGACGGATTGGTGGCACGAGGTATCATTACCCAAAGGTATCCATGGCGATAGACGGCCCGGATGGCGTCCATTTGGGCGTTCTCAGGAATGGGTACTTTTCGATGGAATCGGCCCGAGTCGATTTCCATCAGATACACGGAAACGTTGGTGACGTTCTCCGGGAGTGCCGGCTTATGGCGGACGCCGATGATGTGCAGCAGGCCCTTGTCGGCGCGGATGTCGATGGCTTTGTGCGGCATACCCGCCAACTCAACGCATACGAAGAACATCTGTGCCGTCTCATAGAGATTCACGCGGGGGTGCCAGGAATGCGCCGCGTGGGAGCGGAAGAATTCTCCCTCCTTCATTTCCTGCATCATGCTCCAGACTTGGTCGGCGAGGTGGTCGAAGCTGCTTTCCGACGCCTGCGTTTCTTGTCGATGTTTCTGCCTGGTCAGGTCCATCATGGCTACTCCAACAGGCGTTTGTCCCCGGGTGCTTCGAGGAAGCTGGTTCGATTCCCACCCCAGGGATGCCGTGCGCGGGCGAAACGGGAGTACCGAAGCCGTTGCACAAGATCAATCAGAGCCTACTCACCGAGCATACTTGGGGTGGGCGTGGTGGTCAATTTACCCCTGAGAGGCTGTTTCGACCCCGATTCCGGGTACCAAAGAGTCCGCACGGAAAAGTGCAGGAGGGGGTGGTTTGGGGTTCTTGTCATGGCCTGGGCGATTGTCTATCCTGTGCGTTGATGGCTGGCAGAAGCAAAATCACAATTCGCACTTTTCGGGCACGCAAGCGCGAAGGTCAGAAGATATCGATGCTTACGTGCTACGATCATGCGACGGCGAAGCTGTTGGAGAACGCGGAGATCGATTCGATCCTCGTGGGGGATACCTACGCCGAAGTGTGCCTCGGACATACCACCACGCTTCCGGCAACTATGGAACACATGCTGACCGTTACCGAAGCGGTGCGTCGCGGCGCGCCGACGGTGTATTTGGTGGGAGACATGCCCTACCTGAGTTATCAGGTGTCGCCGGAAGAAGCGATTCGCAACGCGGGTCGGTTCATGGCTCAGGCCGGTTGCGATTGCGTTAAGCTGGAGGTGGATCGTCGGATGATCTCGACCGTGGAACGCATGGTATCTGTCGGCATTCCCGTTATGGCTCATCTTGGCCTCAAACCACAATCCATCAGCAGTACGGGCGGTTACGTGATTCAGGGGAAGCAGGCGTCTGCTGCGCTGCGGATTATCGAAGATGCAAAGATGATGGAAGAGGCCGGCGCCGTCGCGCTGCTGCTTGAGGCGGTTCCCAAAGAGGTGGCCGCTGAGATTACAAATTCCACCGAGCTACCGGTGATCGGTTGCGTATCCGGGCCGTTTTGCGACGGTCAAGTCGTCGTGCTTCACGACATGCTGGGATACGGTGCCGGACATCCACCGCGTTCGATTAAACAATACGCCAAGCTCCACGATCTATTGATTGACGCCTTTCGCGCGTACGCCAAGGATGTAGCGGAGGGAGCGTTCCCGGTTTCGGATGAGTGTTTTGGGATGGACCCCGAGCAGCTCGCCATGGTGCGTCGTGCGTTGGGAAAATCGCCGGACTAAGGTGTCGCAAGTTGTCCGTCGCTTCTTGGATGCTTGCCCGACCGAATGTTGCGCGTCTACGCGGAATGTCTTTTAGGCGAACTCGACTGCGGATTCCGGAAACCTTTTGGAAGGCTCGCTATGCTGGTTCAGATGACCCTCGCCCGCATCGTGATTGTTGACTCCGACGAGGAGAAGATGTCAATGATTGTGCTGCGTGAATTCGAGGGCGAGCGTGCCTTCCCCATTCTCATCGGCATTCACGAGGCCTACGCGATCGATCGCCGAACCAAACGCATCGCCGCGCAAAGGCCCATGACGCATGACCTGATCGAATCGATCCTTGAGGGGATGGACGTGACTTTGGATCAAGTCGTCATCAACGAACTTCGTGACTCTACTTTTTACGCCAAGCTCGTGCTTCGTGATGATGCCGGGGAGGCCATTGAGATTGATTCTCGTCCCTCCGACGCCCTTGCCGTTAGCGCCGGCACCGATACGCCTATCTTTGTGAACGAGGACATATTGCGGGAAGTTTGCTGAGCGAACTAGATGACACTCGATTCCCACACAACACAAGCTCGACCGGGGACCAAGCACCCGGTCTCCGCGCCGCGCCGTCAAGCGTGCGAATGCAAGCACCAAGCATTGGACGTAGCCGCTGTGGTTCGCGCCCTTCCCGAGCGTTCAACCTGTTTTGTCGCGCAAGCGCCGGGGTGGTTGGATGTGATGGGGGGGCTCGGAGACTACAGCGGTTCGCTCGTCTTGAGCATGCCCATCGGTGGGCAGGTCTGTGTGGCCGTGCAAGCGACGACCAAGCCCGAATTCACCATCGCCCAGGTTGATAAAGTGGGAAAACTGCGGGGCGAGCGATGGTCTAGGCCGATGGCTCATTTTTTTGATGGTGAGGGTTCCGCGATCGATGCCACGACGGCTGTCGAGCGTCTCGCGCCCAGCCGTATCGAGGCGTGCCTGGTTGGCGCCGTGGTCGAACTGCTGCGTGCGGGTGTGATCAAACCGATCACCGGCGGATTGTCGGTGGCGGTCAGATCCGATCTGCACAACGGCTGCGACGTGGGGAATGATGCCGCTTATGTGGCAGCTTTGCTCTGCGCCGTTACGGCCGCGTTTGATCGCACGCTTGAACTTCCCGATGCGGCACTGATTTGCCAGCGCGTTGCGAACGACTGGCTTGCTCGACCGATCGGGATCGCCGATGCAACTTGCACGCTGGCTGGTGAGACGAATTCCGTTAATGCGGTGCGCTGTGAGCCGTGTCAAAAAATCGGGGTCGTTGGGCTGTCGGAGCAGCTTACGATATTGGGTATTGATACCGGCGCCCGCCGGGCGGATGCGGCGCTTCGGTATGAACGGGTTCGCACGGCGTCCTTCATGGGGCGTGCGCTGATCGACATAATTCGCTGCCATGAAGCGGTCGACGCTGGAGAGCGGAACGGGTATTTGTCTCACATCACCGTGGCCCAATACGTGGAGGGTCTTCGCGACCGTTTGCCGACTAAGTTGTTGGGGGGCGAATATCTCGATCGTTTCGGTGAGACCGGTGATCCGCTGACCCGCGTGGATCCGGCGCATGCATACCGCATTCGATCCCGAACCGAGCATCACATCTACGAGCACGCTCGTGCTGCCGCATACTATGAAGTATTGGCTCGCGCCGTTTCCGAAAATGACCGCGCGGCGGCCGGGGAAATCGGCGAGCTGATGTATGCCTCGCATTGGAGCTACGGCCAGCGCTGTGGACTGGGAAGCGTCGAAGCTGATTTCTTGGTGAGCATCCTGAGGAAATTCGGAACGGGCGCGGACGTCTTCGGTGCCAGAACAGCCGGTCGCGGCTGCGGCGGATTGGTGTGCGTCCTTATGGCCAATAGCGAAAAGGCGCAGCACGCCATCCGCTTAGCGGTAGAAGCCGCCGCGAAGAAATTCGGACATGAGCCTCAAGTGCTTGGCGATTCCGCTTCGGGCGCGTTGGTGCGCGGCGCACAACGCGTTTAGAGCGTTTCTGGTCATGATGTAGCGGCCGCCCCACTTGCGAACGTAGGTATGCGAGACGCCCCGACTCTTTACGTCTGCCATCGGGGCCGGCGCAACGGGGGTTGCGTGTCATGTCATACGAAACCATTTTCGAAGCAGCAGCGTGGGTACCAGAAGGAGGGCGATGGGTGTGGCTACTACAAGTCCGCGTGCCGCCCAGGCGATGGCCAGGTCGATTAGGATGATGGCCATGACGAAGTGACCGACCGTGCGCTGAACTTGCGGCTGCGATCGATCCCGAATAGCTATTATTCCCAAGTAGGCCAGGGAGGCGGAAAGCGCCGCCACGAAAAGGAAGTACGCGCCGTGTGCCGTGCGATGGGGCGGGACGATCAGTGCCAATCCGATGACGGCACTGCACACGCCGAGCGTACCGAGAATCAACCGCGCCCGTTCGCTGTCTCCGCCTTCTTTCCGTGCAAAAAAAGTAAGCGACGTAACATAAAACCACATGAGCACCAACGGTCCGACCGCCGTGCCGTTGTCTTCCAGAGGAACGATACTCATTCCGAGTGCCACGTTCAGCGCCCGACAGCAACCCATCACGCCGGGCGCGAGAGGCGTGGATTTCACTGCCCAGTCATAAAGAATTATCGCCAGGACCAGAAGACCGGTCGTGGCCAGGGTGCGGCTCGATACCAAGGCGCTCAGTTTCAGAGCCACGATCACCAACACACCGATCAACAGCAGCGCGGCGGATCGTGAAACGCGCCCGGAGGGGATCGGGCGATCGGGGCGCTGAACGGCGTCGCGCGTTAGGTCGCATACGTCGTTGAAGGCGATGCCGGCGCCGTACAAGCAAGCCGATATTAGTGCCAACAACAAGATAGTAATCCAATCGTCAAGCCATCCACCGACGTAGAGAAAGCCGGCCAACACGTCGGCAACGGATGTGAAGACGTTGGGCGGACGGAGCAGGCTCAAATAGTTGCGGAGTTTCACGGGTACGACGGCAACAAGCGTTTGAGGTAGTCGAGCGCCTCGGCCCCGGCGCCGTCGGGATCGTCCAGGTAGGGGTAGAGTTCCACGGTGAGCCAACCCTGGTATCCGGTCTCTCGGATCGCTTTCGTTAGACCGCCGAAATCAATTGCGCCGCGACCGGGAATCAGATGTTCGTGGACGCGTGTGGCCGCGATGTCCTCGAAGTGATAATGACCCGCAAGGTGTTGTAGGCGTTCCACGGTTTCAGCTACGGGATCCCCCACGCAGTAGAAGTGGCCCACGTCGAAGTTAAGCCCAAACATGGGCGACGAGATGCGCTCGGCCAATTCCAGAAACTGATCCGCGTTTTCGATCAACAGCCCCGGCTCGGGCTCGACGAGAAGTTGAACGTCGAAATGCTCCGCATGTTCCAGCGCTTCATGCAGGCCGCCCAGAAACAGTTCCATTCCTTGCTCGCGGGTCATGCCCTTGGGCAAAGGACCGCCCGGTTCCGTTGTGATGCAGGGGGCGCCGATGTGATGTGCCATTTCCAGAGCGTCGATGGTGTGTTGGACGCGAAGTTGGCGAAACGCGGCGTCCGGTTCGATCCACGATGGGTGCCAGAAATCTTGCACCGCGTTCATCATGAAAGCGTTGACGTTGGAAACGGAAAGATGGCGATCGCTCAGCCGTTGCCGAATGGTCATCATCCGTTCGAGCGAGGTAGTTGCAGGCCAGAGGTGCGGCTCGTCGGCCATCAACTCCACGCCCGCAAAGCCTAAGGACGCAATGCGATCGATGGCTTCCTCCACGGGGAATCGCATGTAGGCGTTGGAACTGTAGGCGAGTTTCACGAGTGTTGAGTAGCTCCGCACACGTGTTCGATCAACCCGCTCCATTGGTCGAACAGGCTGTAAGCTTTCGATTTCATCGGGTCTTTGAAAAAGAAGGCGAGGTGGCCCATCACGCCGGATCGCTGGTAGCGACGTTCCCAGGCGGCCAGCCGCGCCAGGTCGATCACCAACGGGGCGGCGAGAATCGAATCGCTACCTTGCCAGGTGAATTGCAAACTCATCAGCGTGCCCATGAAGCCTTCAAAGTGAATGAAGTCCCAGGCGACCTTCCAATCATCCAGCGAAGGGACGTAATCGATCGACACGTTGCTCGTTGGTTTATACCCCATGATCTGTGACACAATCTTGTCTTTTGTCTGGATCTTGGAGCGGCGCACATCCGGATTACGCAGCGCCTCGCCGTCGCGGTTGCCCAGGATGTTTTGCCCGACCCACCCGCGTACGGCCAGATTTCGCATGGCAAACATGGGCGCCAGCACGGTCTTGACGAGCGATTCACCTGTTTTTCCGTCGTTGCCCATGTAGGAAATGCCGCGTTGCTCTGCCAACTCGCGCACCGCCGGTACGCCGATGCCCGCCGAGGGCGTAAAATTGATGTAGCTCGCGTTGGCTTCAATCGCCGCCAGGGCGTACAGCGTGCTGGATGGCACCACGCGCGAGCCTTTGCGATTCATGCTGCGCTCCAGCTTATTCCAATGGACATGGACGGAAGTTTCTTTTAGCGGTGGTTCGGTAGATGCCAGATGAATGACAATAATGTGATCCAGGCGATGGCGCCGACCGAACGCGACGACGTCCGCTGCGAGTCGTTCGACGGCCGCGGACGGACAGGAATCTACGACATTCGACAGTTCGCCCAATGTCTTGCGCAGCGAAGCCCCGGATCCACATAACGTACCGGGTCTGACATTGCGTTGCCACCGGCGTAGCTCAGGGGCACAACGCTCGATGATCTTCTCATCGAACAGCTTCGCACGTTTGTGTGATTCTTGGACGGCTCGAAGAAACGTGGTTGGTCTGACCTCGTGTCCACCCAGCACGAAGGTCGCAGGATCGACAAAGTTGGCCGGGGCGAACACCGGCAATGCGGTCACCATGCCCTGGGTCGTAGCCATGCCTCGACGCATCGCCGCCAGCCCTAACGCCACCGTGCTGGCAACGCTTCCGCCGGCGCCGATCATCCAAAGACCTACTTTCTCTTTCTTCCGCGCCAAGCTTTGATCCTCCGGAGTCAGCGTTCCGTCAATCCTCAATCTGAGGATTTGTGTGCCACTGCTCTGCGAGCCGTGTTTGTCCAACCCCCGAGATTCCACATCGCTCACAGAGCAGTGGCGCACGCTCCGAGCTTTCAATGACCCACAATACAACGAGTGACCATGCAATAGCCGGAGTTGCGCGAATCCCTAAAAACTCGCCCACCGAGCCAAGAGTGACGACAAACCAAGCTCGGTCATATTAGACCATCGGGCAAACGCTGGCCACTGCGGCGCGCTGTTCTGTATGAGTTTCGACAGGGCTTTCGATATGGCGTTGATCGATCTTGTCGTGGAGGATAGAATTCACTTGGCTAAGCCGCTCCCGCTGGGCGCGGCTGTAGAATTGTGCTCGACGTAGCGTATCGACTCGTTTGGGGCCGTTGCCATGGGAGAGGCCAATCGTGGAATCGACAAAGTTTTGGTCACGTGTTGGACATTGGTTCAGGCGGTCTGGGCATTTGGCTCCCGGCGATAGCGACCTGGGGACGCAGTTCGGCCTGTCCAATGAAGCCGGCAACGCCGGAGTTCCCGTTATGACCTCGACCCTGCCGACCAGCGGATCCTTTGGCCTGCTCCGTCGTTCCAAGCCTAACCCGCAGCTCGAACGACTCGAAGCTGAGTACGCCAAGGTCGTGAACTTGATCGACGCCATCCAGCATCACCTGGCATCGCAGGCGGAGCAATCGCGAAACATCGCGCGTTCTCTCGAGCGTTTGGCCGAGGGTGTATCCACGCTACCGGATGCCTCGAATCGACAATTGCAGTTGCTGGGTTCCATCAACGAATCGATAGCGGTTGATCTCGACGGCAAGAAACGACTCGAGGAGAATCTGGCGCAGCTTCCCGGCTTAGCCGATGCCCAGCGTGAAGCCATGGTCTCCATTGATCGACAGATGGACGCCTCGCGCGAAACTCATCAACTATTGGCCAAGACGCTCGAGGGCGTAGGTCAATCCGTTGCCCAACTCGGCGAGTCCAGCGCCGGTTCCAGTCGGGCACTCGAACACATGCGTACGGACGCATCGGCACACGGAGAGCGGGTCGCCCGATTGGTTGAAGAGCAGACCCGCAAGTTAACCATCTTCGCGTGGTTCGCCATCGGCTTGGCATCTTTGGCAGCCGTGATGGGCATCATTGCACTAATGAGATAGCTCAATTGAGTGTCTACCTCCGTGACCGAGGAGTCAAAAGATGACCGATTCGTTGCCACCGCCCCGCGAGGCGATGGACAAGTTGCTCAGCAGTATGGGACCGATCGAGGCGTCGGATTTGCATCTCAAGGTGGGCTACCCTCCTAGTTTCCGCGTGCAGGGTTCGCTGCGGGCTGCCAAGATGCCGCCTCTTCCGAACTCCGAATACATCGAGAAGATGTTCGAAGGGCTCGTGCCCAAGGCACTAACGAAGGAGTATGACGAAATAGGCGCCGTGGATTTCGCCTTTCAGCATGCGTCAGGTGATCGTTTCCGCATTAACATGTTTCGCGCAACCAGTGAGATCCACGCCTCCATTCGTCGCGTTCAAAGCAAGATACCGTCATTCCAAAGTCTCAACCTCCCGAAAATCTATGAAGAAACCGTCGCCAAGTGCAACGACGGATTGATCCTGATCAGCGGCATAACCGGCAGCGGGAAAAGCACGACTTTGGCGACCTTGGTGCAGCAAATCAACCAGATTCGGCACATGCACATCATCACCGTGGAAGATCCGATCGAGTTTGTGTTCAAGCCGGAAAAATCGATCATCTCGCAGCGCGAAATCGGAGTCGACGTGTCCTCGTATCAAGAGGCCCTGCGCTTTGTCGTCCGGCAAGACCCGGACTGTATCGTGATCGGCGAGATGCGTGATCGTGAGACGATGCTCGCCGCGCTTCAGGCCGCCGAAACCGGGCACCTGGTTCTCGGCACCCTCCACGTTTCAGACGTGCAACAGACGTTTTCCCGCATACTTGAGTTCTTCCCCAGAGAAGACCATTCCTTCATCCGATCGTCCATGGCCACCAGTATGCGTGCCATATTCTGTCAAAAACTCTTGCCCGGCATTAAGAAAGGAAGCCGTTACCCCGCAACGGAAGTCATGATTCGCAACACGGTAATCAAAGACAAGATTCTTCACGAGAAGGACGGCGAGATTCCGGAGGTGATAAACCAGTATCGTGATGACGGCATGAGGTCATTTACGTTTTCGCTATGTGAACTCGTCGAGGCCGAGGTCGTTCATTACGACACGGCCATGGACTTCGCACCAAACCGCGATGCCCTGTCGTCGGCTGTCAAGGGAATCATTGCCGGTTAGCATGGTGTCATGTTTGCACCCGCCCGTTCGGGTTGGGGTGCCACCGGCGGCTTGCCCGCCAGTTATCAGGGACAGATGGGTGCCCCATCCTTCGCTCCTCGCGAAGGGTGGGGGACGGATGAGTTTCGGAGGCCGAGACGATGGGTGCCCCATCCTTCGCTCCTCGCGAAGGGTGGGGGACGGATGAGTTTCAGAGGCCGAGACGATGGGTGCCCCATCCTTCGCTCCTCGCGAAGGGTGGGGGACGGATGAGTTTCGGAGGCCGAGACGTCGATTATCCGCCACCCAACCTTGCCTCGCAATGATGGGTGACCTGCGCTACACAGGTCGAAGTCCGTTTGGTGCCGATGAACCGGAATTAGATGGCGAGAATCTTCCCTGAAAGGGAAAAATAACATAGCCCAGGGTAAGCGGCGCAGCCGCGCCACCCTGGGACAGTGATCGTATTTGCCGGAACCCTGTATGGGTTCGATGGCGCCGCGGCTGATTTATGCAACCCCTACAGGGTTGGTGTGGTGTGCCGCCCGCAACCCAGGGTGGCGCTTCGCTTACCCTGGGCTAAGTTCTTAA
>Ga0214472_10001306_pt1 | contig 28197 bp, 22 predicted proteins | sample RVTome_6_FD_207662 | JGI IMG/M metagenome (GOLD analysis project Ga0214472, IMG submission 207662) | Soil microbial communities from uranium-contaminated site in the Upper Colorado River Basin, Wyoming, United States - RVT140D175 | ecosystem: Environmental > Terrestrial > Soil > Contaminated >...
TAGTGGACACCTCTTGTGAGCCTTTGAATCGAGAAATTCAACCTTGGCGCATTATGACGCCGATAGCTGCAAGAGGTGTCCATCCCATCATCCCTGTACAAAAAAAGCGGGGCACCCGGCCCCGCAAACTGCTCAGTAACTCGCTTAATTTCCGTTACGGATTCTTGTACTCCGCCTTCGGCCCCAGGTAGTACCACCAGTTCAGCACCAGGCAGAGCAGGTAGAAGACGGCGAAGCCGTACAGGGCGTTCTCCGGCGTGGCCAGCTTGATCTGCTCGCCGAACACCTGCGGGATGACGAAGGCGCCGTAGGCGGCGACCGCCGAGGTCCAGCCCAATGCGGGGCCGGCCTGCTCCTTGTCGAACACCATGGCGATGGTGCGGAAGGTGGAGCCGTTGCCGATACCGGTGGCGGCGAACAGCACCAGGAACAGGATCAGGAACGGAACGAAGAACTCCTCCGGCGTGGCGGACTGGTACGCCTGCTTCAGGTAGTAGGCCACACCCAGGGCGCTGGCGATCATGATCACAGCGACGATCTGGGTCACCTTGGCACCGCCCACCTTGTCGGCGATCCAGCCGCCCACCGGGCGGATCAGGGCACCGATGAACGGCCCCATCCAGGCGTACATCAGCGCCGACGGACCGGCGGCGTTGACCGTTTCGTGGGTCAGCACGCCGTCGACCATCAGGTGCTGGTAACCGAACACCACCTTGATCGCCAGGGCGAAACCGGCGGAGTAGCCGATGAAGCTACCGAAGGTCATGGTGTAGATCACGCTCATGATCCAGGTGTGCTTGTTGCTGAAGATCTTGAACTGACGCTGCAGGTTGGGCTTGATGTCGCCCGGCACCATCTTCATCAGCACCACAGTCAGGAACAGGATACCGGCGATCACCGGCCACTTGGCCCAGTCCGGCGCACCCAGACCGGTCGGCGCCGGCAGGATGATGTACAGGCCGGCCGCGGCGGTGAAGAAGCCGATCAGCAGCAGACCCAATACCTTGCCCATGGCGCCCGTGGCACTACCCACGTCCGGGGAGACGGCGTCGGTCTTGATGTTGTTCATGCCGAACCAGCTCATCACCGCCAGCGGCACCAGGATCAGCAGCCAGACGTAACCGGCGTTGTGGATATAGGTCTCGGAACCGGCCGGAATCTTGCCGATCAGCGTACCGGAGGTGTTCTCCAGAATCATCGGCGTGCCGCCGAAGATACCGAAGGTCATCACCAGCGGCACCAGGATCTGCATGGTGGTCACCCCAGCGTTGCCCAGTCCCGCGTTCAGCCCCAGCGCCAGCCCCTGCTGCCGCTTGGGGAAGAAGAAGCTGATGTTGGACATCGAGGAGGCGAAGTTGCCGCCGCCGATACCGGACAGGAACGCCAGCAACTGGAAGATCCACAGCGGCGTGTCCTTGTCCTGCAGAGCCATGCCGGTACCGATGGCGGGCACCATCAGCAGCGCCGTGGTGAAGAAGATGGTATTGCGTCCGCCGGCGATGCGGATAAAGAAGCTGCTCGGTATGCGCAGCGTCGCCCCGGTCAATCCGGCAATGCCGGCCAGGGTAAAGAGTTCTGCCTTGGCGAAGGGGAAGCCCAGGTTCAGCATCTGCACGGTGATGATGCCCCAGTACAACCAGACCGCGAAACCGCACAACAGACTGGGGATCGAGATCCACAGGTTGCGGTTCGCGACTCTCTTGCCTTCGTTCTCCCAGAACTTGGTGTTCTCGACATCCCAATTCATTATATCGGACATGACTCACACTCCAGGCTGAAACAGCGGGCACCTGACGCCCGACTGATCTTGACGTCGAACCCGCCCCACACCGGCACTGGCCGGGAGGGGAAGCGGCCGGAAACCACTCGGATCAGGCATCCAGGTTCTCCTTCAAAAAGTTGGTGCGTATCGCTTCCTGCAACCGGTTCTGCTTCTCCTGCAGATTGATGCCGTAGTGCATGGCGATCATGCACAGCGCCAGCAATCCGTAGAGCAGCATGAAGCAGGAGCTGCGTACGCCGAACAGGTCCGTTACCAGACCGAAACTGATCGGCAGCACGAAGCCCCCGATCGCACCGAGCAGCCCCACGGCGCCGCCGACCGCACCCATTCGATCCGGGTAGTAGTCGTAGACGGTGCGGAACACCCCGGCCTTGCCGACCCCCATCGCGCCCCCCATCACCAGCAGCAGCAGGGTGAACAGCCAGACCGGCATCTCGAGCAGGAAGGTGATCTCCCTGTCGATACCGTGGATGGTCATGGTGGTGGGCGGATAGGAGAGGAAGAAAAGACAGACCAGGCAAACCCAGAACACGCTCCAGTTGACCCGGCGCGCACCGACGCGGTCGGCACACCAACCGCCGATCACCCGGGTCAGGGCACCGGGCACGGTGAACAGCAGGGTCAGGAAGGACGCGGTTTTCAGGTCCAGGCCGTAGTGGTGGACGTAGTAGTCCGGCAGCCAGAGCGCCAGCGCCACGTAGCCGCCGAACATGAAGAAGTAGTACAGGCCGAAGCGCCAGACACGCGGATCGAGCAGCGGCACCAGCATATCGCGCAGCGAGGGCGCAATCTCTCGGCGGCGCGCCTGGTGTACCGGATCGTCCTGGGTCAGCAGCCAGAACAGCAGTGCCAGCAGCACCAGCACGAAGGCATAGGCGATCGGCGCCAGGCGCCAGCCGTAGGCGATGATGATCAGCGGCGCGGCCAGGTTGGTCAGTGCCGCGCCCAGGTTACCGACACCGAACAACCCCATCGCCAGCCCCTGGTTGTCGCGCGAGGCCCAGGAGGAGACATAGTGGATACCGATGGAGAAGCTGCCGCCGGCCAGACCGATGCAGAGCCCGAGTACCAGGTATTGCCAGTAGCTCTGCGCCTGGGAGAACAGATAGAGCGGCAGGCTGACCAGCAACACCAGCCCCGCCAGCAGGGAGTGGCCGCCGAGGCGCTCCGCCAGCATGCCCAGCGGCAGGCGCGCCAGCGCACCGCTGAGGATCGGCGTCGCCACCAGCAGGCCGAACTCGGTCTCGCTCAGCTGCAGCTCCTGTTTGATCTGCAGCCCGATCACCGAAATCAGCGTCCAGGTCGCGAAGCAGGCCGCGAACACCAGGGTGCTCATGACCAACGCGGAGATCTGTTTCTGGGTATTCTGGGCCATCGTATCCGGGGTTCGGGTCGTGGGATTCCAGCCAAAGCTAAACCCGGACAGATCCGCGAATATTGACGTGCATCAACATATAACCGGCTGAAAATATTGACTATTTCACGTCATACCCCGATAGAGGTACCTCTTCTTACCTTTGTAACAGGCTGTTTTACCTTATATTTTTTGCGGCTTGAACAAGGTGCTGGGAAAACGGCCCGCAAAGTGCGAATCTTTGTGAGTAACCCACCGGAACCGTAGATGCCTGGAACGGTAGCCGGCACGATAGAGAGCAACGATGAAATTTCTCAAGCAATCGATCATCACCCGACTGGGCACGGCGATGTTCGCGATCAGCCTGATGGCGCTGATCAGCATGATCAGTTCGGTCATCGTCGCCGAGAGCACCCAGGGCGATGCCGCCGGTATCAACCTGGCCGGCTCGTTGCGCATGATGTCCTACCGCATCATCGCCGAGACCCTGCAGCATGCCGGCGAAGGCAGCGAGGCCAGCCGTACCAAGGTGTTGAATTCGATCGACGAGTTCGACCGCCGCATCGGCGACCCGGTGCTGACCAACGTACTGCCCAAGGATGATCAACAACAACTGCGCCAGGCCTACAACGCCCTGATCGACGAGTGGCGCGACAACTTCCAGCCCGCGCTGAAAGCGGCGATCCTCAACGACCGCCCCGATCACTCCGCCTATCTGCGCCAGTTGGAGAACTTCGTCCCCCGCATCGATCAGATGGTACAACTGCTGGAGGAGAGCACCGAGTCGAAGATCAAGCTGCTCAGCCTGATTCAGGGGATCAGCCTGTTCATGACCGTGCTGATCATCTTCATCGCCATGTACGACATCAAGTCCAATGTGGTCGAACCCCTGGCCCAGTTGCTCGGCGTCGCCCGCGACGCGGGCCAGGGCAAGTTCGACACCCGCGTCCACTACAGCAGCGACGACGAACTGGGCCTGCTCGGCACCACCTTCAACCATATGGCGGAGGAGCTGTCGAAGATCTACAGCGACCTGGAGCAGCGGGTACAGCGCAAGACCACCGCCCTGCGCGAGTCCAACAAGAGTCTGCAACTGCTCTACAACGCCACCCGCCGCTTCAACCGCGACGAGGATATCTGCCGCCGGCTGATGCCGATCATGAAGGAGCTGGAGGATGTGCTGACGGTGGGCCCGATCGAGGTCACCCTGTGCGACCCGCACCAGCGCCGCAGCTATCGCCAACTGACCACCCAGTTGCTGGAACGTCCGACCGATTGCAAGACCACCAGTTGCAACGACTGCATCGTGCCGACGCAAGACTCGCGCGTACGCAATACCCTCACCCTGCCGATCCAGACCCGCGAAGCCTACTTCGGCGAGTTCAAGGTCGACTACCTGCCCACCCAGCCGCTGAACCGGGAGCATAGATCGCTGATCGAAGCGCTGGTGGAGAACCTCGCCGTGGTGCTGTCGCTGGAACTGAAGGCGACCCAGGAGCAGCAGATGTCGCTGATGGAGGAGCGCACCGTGATCGCCCGCGAGCTGCACGACTCCCTGGCACAGTCGCTCTCCTACCTGAAGATGCAGGTCGGCAGGCTGCAGATCCTGCGCAAGCAGCAGCGCGACGAGACTCATATCGACGAGACTCATATCGACGAGACCCGGATCGACGAGGTGGTGGGCGAACTGAAAGAGGGGCTGAACAACGCCTACCGCCAGCTGCGCGAACTGCTCACCACCTTCCGCCTGACCCTGGACCAGCCCGGTCTGCAACCGGCGCTGGAGTCCACCGTCAAGGAGTTCTCCGAACGCCTCGGCTTCGATATCCCGCTGAAATACACCCTGAACCACCAGAGCCTGACCGCCAACGAGGAGATCCACGTACTGCAACTGGTACGCGAGGCACTGGCCAACGTGGTCAAGCACAGCCGCGCCGACGATGTCTCGGTGCGGGCGCAGCAGCAGGGCGAGCGGGTCGAGGTGTGCGTGGAGGACAACGGCGTCGGCCTGCCGCCGGCGCTGGAGAGCCAGGGCCACTACGGCCTGCTGATCATGCGCGACCGCACCCGGACCCTGAACGGCGAGTTGAGCGTGGAAAACCGCGAGTCCGGCGGAACCCGCGTGCTGATGACATTTCAGCCCAAACACAGTTAACTGTATTCAAACCAGACAACGAGCAGTGTCATGACCGAGATGAGCCCCGCAACCCCCGCCTCCATCCTGCTGATCGACGACCACCCCCTGCTGCGTACCGGGGTCAAGCAGTTGATCGCGCTCGACAACGAGTTGGAGGTGATCGGCGAAGCGAGCAACGCCGAAGAGGGCGTCGCCAAGGCCGAAGCGCTGGAGCCGGACCTGATCCTGCTCGATCTGAACATGCCCGAGATCAACGGCATCGAAGCGCTGAAGCTGCTGCGCGAAGCGGGTGTCACCTCCCGCATCGTGGTGTTCACCGTGTCCGACAACGAAGAGGATGTGGTCGCCGCGCTGAAGGCCGGCGCCGACGGTTACCTGCTCAAGGACATGGAGCCGGAGGACCTGCTCGCCAACCTGAACCAGGCGGCGCTGGGCAAGATGGTGATCAGCCACCGCCTGACCACCCTGCTCGCCCAGGCGCTGCAGAGCAACCGCAGCCGCAAGGGTCCCGATATCGACTCCCTGACCCCGCGCGAACGTCAGATCATCAAGCTGATCGCCGGCGGCATGTCGAACAAGATCATCGCCCGCAAGCTGAGCATCACCGAGGGCACGGTCAAGGTACACGTCAAGCACCTGCTGAAGAAGCTGGGGCTGCGCTCGCGGGTCGAGGTCGCGGTCTGGGCGGTGCAGGAGGGGTTGGGGTAAGGCCTCGTGCGGCGGGCATGCCCACTCTCCGATTAATCCTGCTTTCCCACACCAAGCCGTTTAAATTCACAGTGCTGTTCCCTCAGCAGATCAAGAATCGAATGATCCAGCAGCAGGTCCAGAACGCGATCGACGTCGCCAACAACTTCAAGATCGTGCGCGGCTATTACACCAAGAACGTGATCGGCAAGGCCAAGGCGTTCGGCATGAAAGCCGATTTCGACCATGCCGCCGAGGATACCCTGCCGCTGCCGGCCACCATGATCCACGAGTTGAGCGAGCAGTTTGCGGACAAGGGGATGCGTCTGAAGCTGTATAGCGACTTCCCCTTCCCGAACCGGGCAGACCGCCGACTGGACGACTATGCCAAGCAGGCGTGGACGACGCTGAGCAACGACGCGGACGCGGTGTTCACACGCGAAACCGAAGTGAACGGCAAGCCCGTTCTGCGCGTCGCCATCGCCGATACGATGTCCGCCCAGGCCTGTGTAGCCTGCCACAACAGCCATCCGCAAACACCGAAGAACGACTGGAAGCTCGGAGACGTACGCGGTGTGCTCGAGGTGGAAACCTCGCTGGACGGCATCCTGGCCGACGTGAACGAGTCGCGTATCGGCATCATATTGAGCTTCCTGTTCACCGCCCTGGCGGTCGGGGGCATCATCTACTGGCTGTTCAATACCCAGATCAAGAATCGCGTCGCCCGTCTGGCACGGCAGATGGACTACCTGGCGGAAGGCGATGCCGATCTGTCCCGGCGCGTGCCGGTCGACTCCAACGACGAACTGGACGGGGTCGCGGAGAGTATCAACCGCTTCCTGGACAAGTTCGGGCTCATGGTTCGCAACCTGGTCGGCAGTCAGCAGACGCTGACCCAAAGCGTCGCGCGGAACTCGCAGGTATCCGACAAGCTGGAACAGGAGGTCAGGGTACAGAACGAACAGACCAACATGCTGGCGACCGCCATCGGCGAGATGACCGCCACCGTCCAGACCCTGGCAAGCGACGCCGAACAGGCGATGGCGTTCACCCGGGAGTCCGAAGGCAAAATGCGCGAAGCCGGTGCCGCCATCGATACCAATATGGAGAAGATGTCGACACTGAACCGCTCCATGGCCGGAACCTCCGGCATGGTGATGGAGCTGAAGGAGCAGAGCAACTCCATCGGCTCGGTGCTTGAGGTGATCAAGGCGATCGCCGAGCAGACCAACCTGCTGGCGCTGAACGCCGCCATCGAAGCGGCCCGCGCCGGCGAACAGGGACGCGGCTTTGCCGTGGTCGCGGACGAGGTCCGCGCACTGGCCGCGCGAACCCAGCAGAGCACCGCCGAGATCGAACAGACGGTCACGCAACTGCAGACACAGGCTCAGGCGGCCGCGGACAGCATCTCGATCAGTCGGGAAGAAACGGAAGAGTGTCTGGGCATGATCCAGACCCTGAATAGCGCGATCAATCAGTCACTGCAGCGTACCGTCGAGGTCACCGAGCGCATCACCTCCATGGCATCGGCAATGGAGGAGCAGGAGGCGGTCACGGTCGAGATGGACAGGAACGTACATGCGGTAAACGACCTGATGACAGAGACCGTCGACAACATGGAGGAACTCAAGCGGATCGGCCACGAAGTCGACAGCGCCTCGACCCGGCTGCAGCAGGAGCTGGGGCGGTTCAAGGGCGTGTGACGCCCCTTTCCTGAACCTTGGACAATCGCGGGCAGTGTGCTCGCGATTGTCCTCCCGCTCGCCCCCCTCATCCCGGACCAACAGGGCTGTACGATCGGTACGCCGCCCCGCACATTCGAGAAAGGGGATCTGCCTTAATTCAAGCCTACCATCGCCGCCCTGTTGCCGATCTCTGTTTCCAGCAACTGGATCCACTTGTTGTAGTTGCGGTGGATCACGTTGCTGGATGCGTTGTAATCCAGGTTATCGCTGTCCAGATAGCGGATTGAGTACCCGTTTGCGGTGTAATCAATCTCGATCTTCGCATAGTGCGTGCGTACATGAATCTCGGCGATGATCCGGTCTTCCGAGCTTTCCACTATCCGCCAGCGTTTATATTGCAAAGCCTTGACGATGGATTCCTGCGCCTGGCTCTGTGTCAGTGCGACAGGGAATGCCGTATCCGTGGCGTTATACACCGGCTTGGTGTTGGCACAGGCAACAAGCATGAGTGCGGCTACTGTCAGCAATAGTTTTCTTAACATCATATTCCCTTACGGTTTGTGAAAACGTCATGGTAATTCAAACCTCAGCCCGACAAAAGCCGACATCCCCTAACCCTTCACGCCCGTGACTACTGCCGCGCCTTACCCCTTTGGTTCGCCCCGTTGACACCCTCCGCGCACTATGCAATAGTAATGCAAATGCGAATTATTATCATTACCAAAAGGAGGGGAAATGATGTTGGTAGACAGCGTGATTCGGCCGGAGCAGCGTCAGCAGCGGAATGCCGATTATCTCGGTCGACAGGACCGATTCGAATCCAATGTTCGCAGTTATCCCCGCAAGCTGCCACTGGCGATTGCCCGCGCCAAGGGGGTCTGGGTCACCGATGTCGAGGGCAATACCTATCTCGACTGCCTCGCCGGCGCCGGCACCCTGGCGCTGGGTCACAACCACGATGAAGTGCTGGCCGGCATCAATGACTTCCTGGCATCCGGTCTGCCGATGCACACGCTGGACCTCACCACGCCGCTGAAGGATGCGTTCAGCGAAGCGGTGCTGACACTGCTGCCGAACGGAGGACAGGACTACTGTCTGCAGTTTTGCGGCCCCTCCGGCGCCGATGCGGTCGAGGCGGCGCTCAAGTTGGCCAAGACCTTCACCGGACGCGGCAATATCCTCAGCTTCGCCGGCGGCTACCACGGCATGACCCACGGTGCGCTGGCGGTCACCGGCAACCGGGCGCCGAAGAGTGCCGTGCCCGGTCTGATGCCGGGCGTTCAGTTCCTGCCCTACCCGCACGAATACCGCTGCCCGTTGGGTCTTGGCGGCGAAGCGGGTGTGCAGGCGCTTACACACTACTTCACCCAGTTCATCGAGGATGTGGAAAACGGCGTTTCGCTGCCGGCCGCCGTGATCGTCGAGGCGATTCAGGGCGAGGGGGGCGTCAACCCGGCTCCTGCCCAATGGTTGCGTGCTATCCGCGAGGTGACACAGCGCCACGGCATCCTGCTGATTCTGGACGAGGTACAGGCCGGATTCGCCCGTAGCGGCAGGATGTTCGCCTACGAGCATGCCGGTATCGAGCCGGATATCGTCGTCATGTCGAAAGCGGTCGGCGGCGGCCTGCCGATGGCGTTGCTGGGGATCCGGCGTCGCTTCGATGCCTGGCAGCCCGGCGCCCACACCGGCACCTTCCGCGGCAATCAGATGGCGATGGCCGCGGGTCTTGCCACCTTGAACATACTGACCCGACAGGATATCGCCGCCTCGGCGGCACGACGCGGCGACTGGCTGAAACAGCAGTTGAGCCTGCTGCAGTCACGTTTTCCCTCCCTGGCGCAGGTGCGCGGCCGCGGGCTGATGCTGGGTATCGAGATCGTCGACGAGCGCCAGGCAGCGGATGCCCAGGGCTGCCACCCCGGCGACCCGGCACTGGCGGCGGCCATTCAGCGCCACTGTTTCAATCAGCGCCTGCTGCTCGAGCGCGGCGGTCGCGACGGCAACGTTGTGCGCCTCCTTCCCCCCTTGATCATCGATGACGAACAGTGCCGGGAGGTGATGGTCCGCTTTGAACGGGCCGTTGCCGCGGCGCTGTCGGAACTTCGTTCACGCTGAATACAAACCCTGTTTTTCGCGCGGTCTCGGCCTCTCGCCGAGACCGTTCATCTTGAACACAATGATGATGCAGAGATGAAAACACCCGAACGCGAGATTATCCCCCGGATCGTCAGCGAGCTGGCCACCGTTCACGGCTTGCTCAACTGTCTGATCAAGGAGTTTGCCCTCCCCGAGCGCTGTATCGCCTATGAATGGCCCCAGGATATTCAGGGCATGCCACCCGGCGGTTGCCTGCACGGATTAAACCGTCAGGGCATTCCGCTGACCATCCATCTGCCCTGCGGGCGACAGTTTTTTGTCCTGGTCGATCGACGCGACCGCTTCGGCAGCCAGCGCTACCTGTCCGATCTCTATTTCCGGCAGGGTCGGGGCATCTGGTCGAGCCCCGGTTTCGCGACACTGGTCGAACAGATCCTGGAGGGGTGTCAGCGGATGACCGGCACGCGCAACGAGGAGTTGTCGGACCAGGTGCTGCGCAGCCGCCAACTGATGGCCTCCATCCTCTCCCACCACATGGGCTCGCAACGCAAGATACCGTTGACCGACTACCTCGACAGCGAGCAGGGCCTCTGGTTCGGCCATCCCAACCATCCGGCGCCCAAGGCGCGACTCTGGCCGGATCATCTGGGACAGGAAGCCTTTGCGCCGGAGTTCCGGGTCTGCACGCCGCTGTACCAGTTCGAGGTGCCGCTGGAGGGGTTGAAGGTGAAGGCCAACGGCCTGAGCGAGACCGAGGCGCTGGCGGGCGTCGCCGACCAGAGCGGGGCGCGGCCCGGCCATGCGCTGATCGCCATGCATCCGGTACAGGCGCAGCTGTTCATGCAGGATGCGCGGGTGCAGGCACTGCTGGCACAGGGGGTGATCGCCGACCGGGGCACCACGGGATTCATGGCCGGCCCCACGGCCTCGATCCGGACCTGGTATGTGGAGGGCCACGACTACTTCATCAAGGGCTCGCTGAATGTGCGGATCACCAACTGCGTACGCAAGAACGCCTGGTACGAACTGGAGAGTGCGCTGCTGATCGATCGTCTGTTCCGACAGATCCGGCGCAGCCGTCCGGACAGCCTGAAGGAGGCGGCAGTGGTATCCGAGCCCGCCATACTGAGCTGGAGCCCCACCCAGGCGGGCAAGGAGGATCGCCGCTGGTTCGCCGAGCAGACCGGCATCATCCTGCGCGACAACTTCTGCCTGCGCCACGGGGCCGAAAACTGCCTGCTGGCCGGAACCCTGTTTGCCCGTGACACCCTGTTGCAGCCGCTGATCCAGGGTTTTCTGGAAAGCGTCTGCGCTCGGCAGATCGACGACGAGGCACTGCTGCAGTGGTTCGACGACTACCAGAGGTTACTGCTGAACCCCGTCATGTCGCTGTTTTTCAATTACGGCATCGTCATGGAGCCGCATCTGCAAAACACCGTACTGATTCATGAACGGGGACAACCCCGACAGTTGCTGCTGCGCGACTTCGAGGGGGTCAAGCTGACCAACGATCCGGGTATTCTGCTGATCGACGAGGATATCCATCCGCGTGTCCGCCAGTCCCTGGTCTACTCGCGCGCGCAGGGCTGGAACCGCATCGTCTACTGCCTGTTTATCAACAATCTGTCCGAGGCGGTGCTGGCGCTCAGTTGGGACCGCCCCGCTCTGGCCACACGGATGTGGCAACGGGTGGAGCAGCAGTTGCACCGCATACGCGGCGAGTTGAACGGTCCCGCACCCGAGCTGGACGCGCTGATCGCCGGCGCGCCGCTGGCCTGCAAGACCAACCTGAAGGTCAGGCTGGCGGCCCAGGCCGACCGCCAGGCCGGTTATGTCCAGCTCTCCTCGCCCTGGTGCCGGGAGGTGGCCTATGCATAAGCTGCCCGCCACCTTGCTGAGCGCCATCGACAGCGCCCGTGCCGAACAGGAGGACCCGCTGGCACTGTTCATCTACGACCTGGCGGCACTGCAGCGCCATGTGCGGACGGTGACGGCCGCACTGCCGGCCGGCGTGGAGCTGTACTACGCCATCAAGGCCAACAGCGAGCCGGAGATCCTGACGACGCTGGCACCGCTGGTGGATGGATTCGAGATCTCCTCCGGCGGCGAGATCGGTCGCCTGCAACGGTGCTCCGGCGCCAAACCCTTCATCTTTTCCGGGCCCGGCAAGCTGGACTCCGAACTGCTGGCAGCCCTACAGCAGGAGGTGGAGGCGATCCATGTCGAAAGCCTGAGCGAGATCGAACGGCTGCAGCGACTGGCACGCCGACTGAACCGCACCCAAGCGGTGTTTATCCGTATCAACCCGGAGCTGCCGCCGGAGTTTTCCAGCCGTCTGCGGATGGCCGGCACCGCCACCCCGTTCGGTATCGACGAGTCCGAGCTGGCGCAGGCGGTGGCGCAGGTGGACAGCGCAAGCCACTTGGTCCTGAAAGGGTTCCACGTCCATGCCCTGTCGCATCAGCAGGATGCCGAGCGTCATCAACGCCTGATCGATCTCTATCTGCAGCGCTGGCCGGTGTGGACAGCGCTGTCGGCGCACCCCGAAACAATTACCCACCTCAATGTGGGCGGCGGCATCGGCGTCAACTACCTCGACGAGCAGCAGTTCGACTGGCCGGGGTTCTGCGCCTGGCTGGACCGACGGCTGGCCGCCGAGACGCACCCGCCGCTGCTCCGCTTCGAACCGGGCCGCTTTATCAGCGCCTTCTGCGGCTACTACGTGATCGAGGTGCTGGACAAGAAGATCAGCCACGGCGAGCGATTCCTGATCTGCCGCGGCGGCACCCACCAGTTCCGCCTGCCGGTGGCGCAGGGGCACGATCATCCGGCGATCCACCTGCCGCGACATGAAAGGCCGGACGCGCCGCAGCAGGCCTGGACCCTGGTCGGCCAGCTCTGTACACCGAAGGATGTGCTGAGCCGCCGCTGCCTGCTCGGCACCGTCGAGGTCGGCGATATCCTGGTGCTGCCGTTGGCCGGCGCCTACGGCTACAACATCTCGCATGCGGACTTTCTCTGCCATCCGCGGCCCCAACTGGTGTATCTGCCGACACAAGAGGAGAGGAGCCCGTCCCGATGCGCCTGCTGACCGCCCCGCCGCCCTGGCTGGTGGTGGTAAACGTGATGCTGGGCACCGTCACCGTCAGTCTGAACAACACCGCGCTCAATCCGGCGCTGCCGACCTTTATCGAGGTGTTCGATCTCGGCCCGGTACTGGCGACCTGGATCCTGGCCTCGTTCATGGCCAGCATGGGGATCACCCTGCCGCTGACCAGCTACCTGAGCCAGATTCTGGGCCGCAAACGCCTCTATCTGGGCGGGCTGGCGCTGTTCGTCGCCGGCTCCCTGATCGGCACCCTGGCCACCGGTATCGAGATGGTGCTCGCGGCGCGGGTGATCCAGGGGATCGCCGGCGGCCTGATGATCCCGTTGTCGCCGGCGATCATCTTTGCGGTCTTTGCGAAGGAGGATCGCGGCCGGGCCACCGGCCTCTGGGGCGCCGCCGTCATGCTGGCCCCGGCGGTAGGCCCGCTGTGCGGCGCACTGGTACTGGAGTGGTACGACTGGCGCGCGCTGTTCCTGCTCAACGTGCCGGTGGCGCTGTCGGCGTTTCTGCTCGGTATCCGCGTGCTGCCGAAATCGGAACCGAACGCGCGCAAACCGTTCGACCTGCCCGGTTATCTGCTGATCGCATTCGGCATCGGCCTGCTGCTGTTCGTCACCAGCCGTCTACACCGGCTCGAGGCGCTGCTGGACCCGCTCAACCTGCTGCTGTTGCCGGCCGCCCTGCTGTGCCTGGCGGCCTTTGTCCGCCGGGTCCTGCGCCATCCCCATCCGCTGCTCGACCTGCGCCTGTTCACCCTGCGGGGATACCGCAACAGCGTGATCATCGCCGTGGTGCAGGCGGTGGGCATGTTCCAGACGCTGCTGCTGATCCCGCTGCTGATCCAGCTGGTGATGGGCCATAGCGCGATCTGGACCGGCCTGGCGCTGCTCTGTACTGCCGTTTGCGGCGGCCTGTTCGGCCAGCTCGGCGGCAGGGCGCTGGACCGCCGGGGCGCGCGCGAGGCGGTGTCCAGCGGTGTGCTGCTGACAGGTACTGCCACGCTCGGGCTCGGTCTGCTGGGTACGAACGCCCCGCTCTGGACGGTGTTCGCGCTGATGATGCTGCGCGGCGCCGGCCTGGGACTCTCCTACATGCCGGTCACCACCGCCGGCCTCAACTCACTGCCGGAGGCGATGGTGACCCAGGGCGCGGCGATGAACAACATCTCGCGTCGGCTGGGCGCATCGCTGGCCCTGGTGCTGGCCTCGCTGTGGCTGGAGTTCCAACTCGCCGCCAACGGCGCGGAAACAACCGCCTACGCATCGGCCATCGGCGACATCCTTATCGCCACCGGCGTGCTGGTCCTGCTGGCACTGCCCTGGGCTTGGCGTTTTCCCACGGAAGAAACGGAACCGGTAAACCGGCCTCTGGCCGAGTTGCCGGTTCGGAACTGAATATTCATTGAAGAAGGTAATCAGATGACCAGTTTTATCCCCGCCATCTCCCCAACCCCCGACACCTCGCGCCCCTGGCTCGATGCGTCGAACTCCTCGCTCGCGCGACAGGTCGAGCAGCGCGTACTGGGGCAACTGCTGCAAACGCTGTTATATGAAGATGCCTTGCCCTATCGCCGAGAACCGCTGGAGGGACGGAACTGCCGCTTTTCCGTCTCCGGCCTGGATACCGAGGGGCAGGAAGTGACCTATAGCTGCACCGGCCTGCACAGCGACAGCTTCGACCTGATCCGGCTCGATTACACCGGTCTGGAACGGATCGATCCGCACGGCAACAGCAGCCGGCCCGGTCTGCACCAGATGCTGACCGAACTGCTGTACGAGTTCCGGGACAACCCCCATCTGCCGCGCTTCATCAACGAGTTGGAGCAAACCCTGCTCAAGGACCTGCAGTCGCGCAGTCAGGAGTACCGGCCCGAGGAGGCACCCCACCGGCTCGATGTCGACGCGCTGGAGCAGCACTTCATGGATGCGCACAGTTACCACCCCTGCTACAAGTCGCGGATCGGTTTCTCGCTGCGCGACAACGCGCACTACGGTCCCGAATTTGCCGCCCCGATCCAGATCGTCTGGCTGGCGGTCGCCAACGCCGGCAGCGCCATGAACCACTCCCGCAAGCTGGATATCGACGCCTTCATGCAGCGGGAGATCGGCGAGGAGCGCCGGCAGCAGTTGGTCGCGGAGCTGGCCGCACAGGGCAAGGATGCCGCGGATTACCGGCTGCTGCCGGTTCATCCCTGGCAGTGGGAAAACACCATCGTCTCGCGCTTCTATCCCGAACTGCTCAGCGGCGAGCTGATCTTTCTGGGCCTGTCGGAGGACCTCTACCAGGCGCAGCAGTCGATCCGCACCCTGATGAACGTCAGCGACAAGCGGCGCCCCTATGTCAAGCTGGCGCTGAACATCACCAACACCTCCAGCACCCGCATTCTGGCCAAACACACGATCATGAACGGACCGATCGTCACCGACTGGCTGCAGCAGTTGATCGCCGGCGACCGGACCGCCCGCGAGCTGGATTTCGTTATCCTCGGCGAAGTGGCCGGTGTCGGTTTCGATCACCAGACGCTGCCGGAAAACCGCAGGGCGGATACCTACGGCACCCTGGGCGCGATCTGGCGCGAGAGCATCCACCAGTACCTGCGCGACGACGAACAGGCGGTGCCGTTCAACGGCCTGAGTCATGTGGAAAACCTCTATGGCAATGGCGAGCAGTCCCCCTTCATCGATGCCTGGATCGCCCGTTACGGCCTTAACGCCTGGGTTCGACAACTGCTGCAGGTGACGGTACAACCGATCATCCACATGCTCTATGCCGAGGGGATCGGCATGGAATCGCACGGCCAGAACATCGTGCTGATCCACAGGGAGGGTTGGCCGGAACGCATCGCGCTGAAGGATTTCCACGACGGCGTGCGCTACTCGCCGCGCCACCTTGCACACCCCGAGCTGCGCCCCGAGCTGGTACCCCTGCCGGCCGGCCACGCCAGGATCAACCGCAACTCCTTCATCATCACCGACGATGTCGACGCGGTGCGCGACTTCTCCTGCGACTCCTTCTTTTTTATCTGTCTGGCCGAGATGGCGATCTTCCTGCACCAGCAGTATGGGTTGGCGGAAGCTCGGTTCTGGCAGATGACCGCAGAGGTGATCACCGACTACCAGCGCCGCCATCCCCAACATGCCCAGCGCTACGCCCTGTTCGACGTCTTTGCCCCCCACTACGAGGTGGAGGAGCTGACCAAGCGTCGCCTGCTCGGCGACGGCGAACGCCGCTTCAAGCCGGTGCCCAATCCGCTCCACCCGTTCAGGCCGCAGACATGTTGAGAATCAACCGGTTGAAACAGCAGCTCGCGGCCGGCGAGCGCGTCTACGGCCTGTTCAGCTCGATCCCGTCGCCGGTGGCCATCGAACTGATCGCCGAGGCCGGCTTCGACTTCGTGATCGTCGATACCGAGCATCTGCTGATCAATCCGGAGACGGTGGAGAACATGATCCGCACCGCGGAGAGCTACGGCCTTACCCCGCTGGTGCGGGTCGCCGACCTGAATCCGAAGACGATGCTGCGTCTGCTCGATGGCGGCGCGCAGGGGATCGTGTTGCCGATGATCGAACGGCCGGAGCAGCTGGAGCAGGCGATCCGGGCCTGCAAATACCATCCGCTCGGCGAGCGCAGCCTGAACGCGGGACGCCCCGGCGCCTTCGGCAAGCACAGCCTGGCCGAGTATGTCGGTCGGGCCAACGAGCAGATCCTGCTGGTGGCGATGATCGAGAGCGCCGAGGGCGTGCGCCGCGCGCACGAGATCGCCGCCGTACCGGGGCTGGACCTGATCCTGGAGGGCGCGGCCGATCTGTCCCAATCGCTGGGGATGCCCTGGCAGATCGCCCGGCCCCAGGTACAGGAGGCGCTGCACAGCGTCTGCCTGGCGGCCCGAACCGCAGGCGTGCCCTACTGCGCCATTCCGCGCCAACCCGAAGACCTGGCGCGCTGGGCGGCCCGCAACGTTAACGCTTTTGTACTCGGCGACGAGCGCGGCATCGCCTTTCGTGCCCTCCAGGCCCGACTGGCCGAAGCCGACTCCGGCGTCGAGACCGACTCTGTATAAGGAAGATAACCCCATGAATTCGAATGCAACTGCCGCCGATCCGGTGATGCAGGATCTGATCGACTGCCTGCTGGCCGAGCAATTCTTCGGCCCCGAGCCGCTGGCGCTGAGTGAACCCCGCGAGTGGGCGCTGCAGTATCCGTCGATCCCCCCCTTCGCGGATCTGGGCGAAGAGCAGCGTGTCTGGCAGTGGTGCTACGACGAGGCCGAACAACGTTATATCGTCGTCGCGCTGCAGCCGGGCATCACCCAAGCCTGGGAGCAGGTACCGGGCACACCGGTGATCGCCCGCCGGCAGGAGGCCTGGACCGTACTTGCGCCGGAAAGCTTCATGCGGCGTGTGTTTCAGGGTCTGTCGGAACGCTATCAAGACAACGAAAAGGGGCTCGAACTGTTCAACGAGGTGCTGCGGATCAGCCTGCACCAGACCGAGCTGTCGCAGACGCACCGTATCGACAGCCGAGATCTGCTGACCAAGGACAACGCCGCGTTCTTCCTCGCCATGGAGCAGTGGGCCTCGCTACGCGACCGCCCCTACCATCCGCTGGCCAAGGCCAAACAGGGACTCAGCGATGCGGATTACCGGCGCTATCAGGCCGAGTTCGCCCGGCCGGTGAGTCTGCGCTGGGTTGCCGTCGCCGGCGATCTGCTGCAGTGCGGGGAGGGCGTGGCCGATCTGCAGCGGCAGCACCCGGCACGCTACCTGCTGCCGGAGGAGCTGCAAGCCGAACTCGACCGTGAGATGTGTAGTCTCGGCATCGCCGACAGCCATGTGGCGCTGCCGGTCCACCCCTGGCAGTTCGATCATGTGCTCGAGGCGCAACTCGGCGATCACTTCGAGGCCGGCGACTGCCGCCGTCTGGCGTTTGTCAGCGGCAACTTCTTCGCCTCCTCCTCGCTGCGCTCGATGACGCCCTGCTTCGACAGCGCGGACCACCTCAAGCTGCCGCTGGCGGTCTACTCGCTGGGCGCATCCCGCTACCTGCCGGCGGTGAAGATGATCAACGGCAACCTGAGCGAAGCCCTGCTGCGCCAGGCGCTGACCCTGGATGCTTCGCTGCAGCAGTCGCTGCACCTGTGCGACGAACGCAACTGGTGGGCCTTCATGCCGCCGGACGCGACCCTGTTCGACGAAGCGCCGCGCCATCTCTCCGCCATGGTGCGCCGCTATCCGCAACAGCTGCTCGCCGATGCCGACTGCCGCCTGCTGCCGATGGCGGCGCTGGGCACGCCGCTGCCCGGCAGCCGGGACCATTTCTTCGACGAGTGGATGCAGTACCGCGGCCTGCCTGCCGAGGCCGACTCGGTCGAGACGCTGTTCCGCGAACTCTGCGCGAGTTTCTTCGAGATCAACCTGCGCATGTTCCGCCTCGGCATGCTCGGCGAGGTCCACGGTCAGAACGCGGTACTGGTGTGGCAAGCGGGCCGGGCCGCCGGGCTGTTGCTGCGCGATCACGACTCGCTGCGCATCTTCGTGCCCTGGCTGGAGCGCCAGGGGCTGGCCGATCCCTGCTACAGGCTCAAGCCGGGCCACACCGCCAACACCCTCTATCACGAACGTCCCGAGGATCTTCTGTTCTGGCTGCAGACGCTGGGTATCCAGGTCAACATGCGGGCCATTATCGATACCCTGGCGCTGATCTACGCCCTGCCGCAGAACCGGTTGTGGGCCGCCCTGCGCGAGGAGCTGGCACGCCTGATCGACCGCATCGAGTTCGATGACCAGGCCCGCAGCCTGCTGCAGCGGGAGCTGTTCGAGCGGCCGACCTGGCCCAGCAAGCTGTTGCTGACGCCGATGATCGCCCGAGCCGGCGGCCCGGGCAGCATGCCGTTCGGCAAGGGCGAGGTGGCCAATCCTTTATGCAAATGATATTTACTTTCATTTGCATTACATTTAGACTTTTGTTCACGTTTACTAACGCTATCGCTAACCGATATCGAACATTCAGTTTTGCAGTTTGAAAGGATGGAAAGATGAACAGAAACGCCAAGCTTCGGGCCCTGCTCCCGCTGGCACTCGCTGCCCCGGCCATCGCGCTGGGCGCCGGCTCGACCGATTCAGCCACGCTCGACAAGATCGTTATAGAGACCTCCCGCTCCCACACCGAGGAGGAGAAGTCGCCCCAGGTGGTCACCGTCATCACCCGGGAACAGATCGAAAAGCAGCTGGCCATTTCGTCCGACTCGTCCGAACTGCTGAGCAGCCTGCTGCCCTCCTACACCCCGAGCCGTCAGAAGATGACCGCCAGCGGCGAGACCTTCCGCGGCCGCACGCCGCTGCTGATGATCGACGGCGTGCCTCAGTCCAACCCGATGCGCGCCACCGGCCGCGAGGGGCATACCATCGACTTCTCGATGGTGGAGCGGATCGAGGTGATCCACGGCGCCAGCGCGCTGCACGGTCTCGGTGCCACCGGCGGTATCATCAACATCATTACCCGCCGTCCCGAACAGGGACAGGTCAATCAGCACGTCTCCGTACAGGCCACCCTGCCCACCTCCGACCTGGGCTCCGACACCCTCGGCTACAAGACCGACTACCGGGTCGACGGCACCTCCGGCGATGTCGATTACCTGTTCGGCCTGAGCTATGAGGATCAGGGCCTGTTCGTCGACGGCAACGGCGACCCGGTCGGCGTCGACAACACCCAGGGCGACCTGATGGACACCAAGTCCTACGACCTGAATGCCAAGCTCGGCTACTGGCTCGACGAGGACAAGCGTATCCAGGGCAGCGTCAACCACTACCGGATCAAGAGCAACAACGACTACGTCAGCGTCACCGGCGATCGCGATGCCGGTATCCCCACCACCTCCGAGCGCGGCACGCCGGAGGGCAAGGCGCCGTTCAACGAGGTGACCACCGCCGGCCTGACCTACGAGGATTTCGACCTGGCCGGCATGGAGCTGTCCGCCCAGCTGTTCAACCAGCAGTTCGAGTCCCTGTTCGGCGCCACCAATTCCGGCACCTTCCAGGACGCCAGTATCGCCACGGTCGGCACGCTGTACGATCAGTCCCGCGTGCTGGCTTCCAAGTGGGGCACCAAGATCAACCTGACCAAGGACGATCTGTTCGACAACCGACTGAAGGTGACCGGCGGTTTCGACACCCTGTTCGACCAGACCGAGCAGGATCTGTACCTGACCGACCGTACCTGGGTGCCGGAGGTGAACTACACCAACTACGCGCCCTTCGTGCAGTTGGAACTTCAGGCCACCGATGCCCTGGTGCTGCAGGGCGGCGTGCGGCATGAGATCGCCAAGCTGGAGGTCGATACCTACACCACCCTGGCCTCGGCCAACAGCGTGACCGTCGACGGCGGCAGCCCCGAATTCGAAGAGACGCTGTACAACGTCGGTGCCGTCTACAATCTGACTCCGGCTCTCTCCCTGTTCGCCAACTACTCCGAGGGGTTCGGCATGCCCGACGTAGGTCGGGTACTGCGCGGCATCAACACTGCCGGGCAGGACGTAGATACCTTCCTCAACCTGCAGCCGATCGTCACCGACAACGCCGAGATAGGTACCCGCTTCAACAACGGCAAGGTCGACTTCGAGCTGAGCTACTACCGCTCCGACTCCGACCTGGGCAGCCGCCTCGAGCGGATCGGCGACGACTTCTTCATGCGCCGCGAGAAGACACGCATCGACGGTGTCGAGGCCTCGCTCGGCTACCTCATCAACGACCAGCACAAGGTCAAGATGGCCTACTCACGCATTCGCGGTCGCTACGACAGCGACGACGACGGCAGCCTGGACGCCAAGCTGAATGGCCTGAACATCGCGCCCAACCGCCTGATCAGCTCCTGGTCGGCAGCCTGGAACGACAAGCTGGATACCTTCCTGCAGGCCAACTACGCCTTCGACCGCAGCTTCGACGACCCGGAACTGGAGTTCGACGGCTACCTGCTGGTCGACGCGGCGGCCGGCTACAAGCTGCCCCACGGCAAGCTGAACCTGGCGATCGCCAACCTGTTCGACAAGGAGTACATCACCTACTACTCGCAGAGCGCGCTGAAGAACGACGACCGCTACTTCATGGGCCGGGGACGCACCCTGACGCTGGGCTATTCGCTGGACTTCTAAGCCTGCCGCTCACACACCGGACTCTGCCGCTTCCCTTCGCGGCAGAGTTTTTATGTACAGGATGTACGGTCCCTGTCGTTTTGCTCCTGCAACGACAGGATTCCCGTCATCCATGACGGTCATGCCGCGGGCGCATGCGCAGGAGCGGCGATGCTTGTGGGGGACTGCACATCAAACCTCGGCACAAAGAGATGACGAAGACCGAATTCGATCCCTCCCGACGGCGCACGCTGCTGCAGCTGGGGCTGGGCCTGCTGGCCTGTTCCGGCCCCCTAGCCGCGCCGACACACGCCGCGCAGCGACCGCTGCGGGTGATCACCCTGTTTCAGGGCGCCACCGACTGCGCGGTGGCGCTGGGTATTATCCCCTGCGCCATAGTGGAATCCTGGACCGAGAAGCCCGTCTACCGCTACCTGCGCCCGACGCTGCAGCAGGTGCCCCAGGTCGGCCTGGAGACCCAGCCCAGCCTGGAGGATATCTCCCTGCTCGAGCCCGACCTGATCGTCGCCTCCCGCTTCCGCCACGAGCGTATCGCGCCGCTGCTGCGCCGGCTCGCGCCGCTGGTGATGCTGGATCATATCTATGAGTTCAAACAGACCCTGGCGCTGATGGGCCAGGCGCTGCAGCGGCAGCAGCAGGCCGAGTCCCTGCTGGCCGGATGGCAACGGCGGATCGTCCGTCTGCGCCACAGGCTGCAGCAGCGTTTCGCCGAGCATTGGCCACCGACCGTATCGGTGCTGGATATCCGCGCCGACCATGTCCGCAGCTACCTGCCCGACAGCTTCTCCGGCCGCGTGCTGACCGAGCTGGGGTTCGACTGGAGCGCCGCCGCGCGGGCAGAGGACGGGGTTTCGATCAAGATCACCAGCCGGGAGAGCCTGCCGGTGGTAAACGCGGATATCTTCTTCCTCTTCCTGCGCGCGGACAGCCCGTCGATACAGCAACACTATGCCGCGCTGGCGGCCCATCCGTTGTGGCAGCGGATGCGTGCACCGCGCCAGGGCCGGGTATACCGGGTCGACGGCGTGGCCTGGAGCCTGTCCGGCGGCTTCCTCGGCGCCAACCTGATGCTGGATCAGATCGAGCGTCTGGTGATCGACGGCCTGGTGATCGACGGCCTGGTGATCGACGGAGAGACGGCATGAGCCCGGCGGTCAAACTCGGCAGCGCGGCGGCCCTGTTGCTGCTGTGCACGGCACTGAGCCTGATGACGGGCGCAAGCTGGATCCCGCCCGCTCAGGTGGCGGCCGCCTTTTTCGACCCCGACCCGATGAACATCGACCATATCCTGGTCTCGACCACCCGCCTGTCGCGCACCCTGATGGCGGTATCGGTCGGCGCCTCGCTGGCGGTGGCCGGCGCGCTGATGCAGGCGCTGACCCGCAACCCGCTCGCCTCGCCCGGGCTGTTCGGCGTCAACTCCGGTGCCGCCTTCTTCATTATCCTGTTCAGTTCGCTGTTCTCGCTGGCCTCGCTGCAGGCCGGGCTCTGGTGCGCGTTTCTCGGTGCCGCGCTGGCCGGTGCACTGGTGTGGCTGGTCGGCAACCTGGGCCAGGGGCGCCTCAACCCGCTGCGCCTGGTGCTGGCCGGTGCGGCGATCACCGCGCTGTTCTCCGCCTTCAGCCAGGCGCTGCTGGTCACCGATCAGCAGGGGCTGGACACGGTACTGTTCTGGCTGGCCGGATCGCTCAGCGAGCGCGATTTGGCGCTCTCCGCGCCGCTGCTGGCGGGCAGCCTGGCGGCGCTGGTACTGGCGCTGCTGTGCGCCGGGCAGGTCAACGTGCTCAACGCGGGCGAAGAGATCGCCACCGGGCTGGGCCAGCGGCTCGGCCTGATCCGACTGCTGCTGAGCCTGCTGATCGTCGCCCTGGCGGGCAGTGCCGTCGCCCTGGCCGGCAATATCGGCTTTATCGGCCTGATGGTGCCGCATATGGTGCGCCGGGGGCTGTCGATCGACCATCGCTGGCTACTGCCGGGCTGTGCCCTGACCGGCGCCTCCCTGTTGCTGCTGGCGGATATGCTGGCAAGAGTGGCGATCCTGCCGCAGGAGGTGCCGGTGGGCGTGATGACCGCGCTGTGCGGGGCGCCGTTCTTCATCATTCTGGCGCGCAGGGGAGGCCGTCGTGAGTAGACAACTGACCTGGCGTCTCGGTCCGCTCTCACGGCGCGTCGACCTCGTCACCCTGATGCGTCTGGCACTGGCGCTGCTTGCCACCCTGCTGTTGGTGATGCTGTCGCTGTCGCTGGGCAAGGTGGTGCTGTCGCCTCTTGAGGTGGTGCAGATCCTGCTGGATCGGCAGGGCTCTTTGCAGGGCTCTTTGCAGGGAAAGGGCCTCCCTTTCATCGTCGAACAGCTGCGTCTGCCGCGCACCCTGATGGCGCTGCAGGTGGGCGCGGCGCTGGGCCTGTCCGGGCTGATTCTGCAAGCGATGGTGCGCAACCCGCTGGCCTCCCCCGATCTGTTGGGGATCTCCAGCGGCGCCGGTGCGGCCGCGGTGTGCTACCTGGCCTTCTTCAGCCTTTCGCTGGGGCCCCGCTACCTGCCGCTTGCCGCGATGGCGGGGGCCGGTCTGGCCGCACTGGCCGTGTACCTGCTGGCCTGGAAACAGGGCGCCACACCGCTGCGGCTGGTGCTGGTCGGCGTGGGCGTCTCCGCACTGCTGACCGCGGCCACCACCTTTCTGCTGGTGTTCAGCCCGCTGATGACCACCCTGTCCGCCTACGTCTGGCTCACCGGCAGCGTGTTCGGTGCCACCTGGGACGACACCCTGACGCTGGCCGGCTGGTTGCTGGCGCTGCTGCCCGCCCTTGTCTGGCTGGCCCGGCAGGTGGTGGTGCAACAGCTGGACGACAGTCTGGCACAGGGGATCGGGGTCCGGGTGCAGTGGCTGCGCGCTTCTCTGTTGCTGCTCAGCGTGGCCCTGGCCGGCGCCGCCATCGCCTGGGGCGGCGCCATCGCCTTCGTCGGCCTGATCGCGCCGCATATCGCCCGCAAACTGGTGCCGCCGGGATTCGGCGGCCAGGCGGTGATGACGGCACTGACCGGCGGGATGCTGGTGATGCTGGCCGACCTGATCGGACGCACGGCGTTCCTGCCGCTGGACCTGCCCGCCGGTATCTTCGTCGCCGCGCTGGGCACGCCTTTCTTCCTTTTTCTACTGATCAAGCAACGTTAAGGAGGCCGGAACATGACAGCAATCGCCAGCCGCGCCCTGACCCTGAGCTACCAGCGCCAGGTGATCATCGAAGGCCTGGATGTCGCCCTGCCCAAGGGCGAGGTCTCGGTGCTGATCGGCGGCAACGGCAGCGGCAAGAGCACGCTGCTGAAATCCTTCGCCCGCCTGCTCAAGCCCGAGCAGGGGGTGGTGCTGCTGAACGGCGGCGATATCCAGCGCAAGGCCACCGCCGACGTGGCACGGGAGCTGGCGATCCTGCCGCAGATGCCGAGCCCGCCGGAGGGGATCAGCGTGCGCCAACTGGTGGGCCTGGGGCGCTACCCCTACCAGAACTGGCTGCAGCAGTGGTCGGCGCAGGACGAGGCGATGGTCAACCATGCACTCGAGCGCACCGGCATGCTGGCACTGGCGGAGCGACCGGTGGACGCACTCTCCGGCGGCCAGCGCCAGCGCGCCTGGATCGCCATGACCCTGGCGCAGGATACCGACACGGTATTGCTGGACGAGCCGACCACCTTCCTCGACCTGGCGCACCAGATCGAGGTGCTGGACCTGCTCAGGGAGCTGAACCGAAACGAGGGCAAGACCATCGTCATGGTGCTGCACGACCTGAACCTGGCCTGCCGCTACGCCGACCATATGCTGGTGGTGCACGAGCGCGGCGTATTCGCCCAGGGCAAACCCGAGGCGATCCTGACCGAAACGCTGGTCAAGACGGTGTTCGACCTCAACTGCCGCATCATCCCCGATCCGTTCTTCTCCACCCCGCTGTGCATCCCGTTCGGACGGGAGCAGCCAAGGTGATGCGGCCGTGAGTAATGTTCCTGTGACAGTGGCGGCCGGCTTTACCCCGCAGGAGTGGGCGCTGCTGGCGGGGCCGTTGCGGCTCAAACCCGCGAGTGCGCGTGATAGCCGCTCGATCAGGGTCTCGGCGCTGCGGGAGGAGGCGACCTGCGCCGAGTTGCTGCAGCGTCTCGGCCCGATTATCGGCGCCCCCAACCCGGCGATCACCGCTTCGCTGCTGGCCAAGCGGCTGGCGTTCCTGACCACCGGCGCCGGCCTCTATGCCATGTCCGCGTTCGACAAGGGGCTGAGCCTGGCGCCGGACAACTGCCTGATCGAGTATGGACACGACGGCAGGCTCTGGACCTCGTCGATGCCGCTGCACGACCTCTCACCCATCGGCTACGCGGAGGGGAAACGCAGCGCCTGGCGCGAAACCCTGGTCCGCACCCTGTTCGCCGAGCTGCTGGCGCCGCTCTGGCAGAGCCTCACCCGTGTCGGCAAGATCTCGCCCCGTATCCTGTGGGAGAACACCGCGGTGCGGGTCTATTCGCTGTATGAACGGAGAATGGCCGAAATCGAATCCCCCTCGGCGAGACAGCGCTGCGCGGAGGATTTCGACTGGCTGCTGAACCGGGCGGACCCGGCGCTGTTCGGCCTCGACCACAACCCGCTGCAGCGCTTCCGCCGCCCGCTGACACAGCTGAACGGGCGCGAAGTCCGCCTGCGCCGCACCTGTTGCCTCTACTACAAGACCACCGATCGGTTCGAATACTGCGGGACCTGTCCGCTGTTGCGTACAAGGAAGTCACCATGCCCATCCAGGTAAACCCACGCCAACAGGGCGTCAGCGAACAGCTGATCGAGCGATACCGCGAGGTGGCGGCCTCGACCCTCGGCCATCTGACCGAACAGGGCCACCTGCGCGATATCCACGCGCTGCTCAAGGGCGTGCGGATGGTCGGCAATGTGGTCACCGTCAAGCTGTTCCCGCCCGACGGCAGCGTCCTCCGCGACGCCTTGGTGCTGAGCCAACCGGGCGACGTGCTGGTGATCGAGTGCGCGGGCGACGATGCCTATGCCTGCTGGGGGGAGCTGCGCACCCTGGCGGCGCTGATCAAGGGGCTGGCCGGTGTGGTGATCGCCGGCCCCGCCACCGATGTCGCCGCCCTGCGCCAACACCGCCTGCCGATCTTCTGCCGCGGCGCCGGCGCCCTGACCACCCGAGGCATAGGTCAGGAGGGCGAGGTGAACGGCCCGATTCAGATCGCCGGTGTCACCGTCCACCCCGGCGACCTTGCCATCGGCGACGACGACGGCGTCTTCATCCTCTCGCCGGAACAGGCGGCCGAACTCTGGCCACGGGCACAGGCGAAGGAGCATGCGGACCGCGTGCGGAGGGTGGAGTTGCTGGAAAGGTTGAACAGAGGCTAGCGCATCCCGAGCGAGTGACTATTGCATCGTCGACTTCATCCTACACCACGCGAGGACCGCACCACCTTCACCCTGTCATCGGTAACCAGACTCCAGGTCACCGAAAGCACAGTATAGGTGCACGTCGGACACCTGCTTTCTTGGCATTCTCTAATCCCACCTGATAGATTCAACGCATTCAAACATGGCGACCTGACGCCGAAACACGGATGGCTCTTAGCGTAGAACTCAGGATTACGGCGGAGCAAAAGGCCTTATGAATCCGTATTCCCCGCCTGCAACACCTGACCTGATCCACAGCGATTTTATTATCTACGTGGATGAAAGCGGTGATCACAGCCTGACTTCGATAGACCCTGAATATCCCATTTTCGTGCTATCGTTCTGCATCTTCCGCAAGGAAGACTATACACAGCGCGTGGCGCCGGCGATCCGCGAACTCAAGTTTGCAACCTTCGGACACGATATGGTTGTGCTGCACGAATAGGACATCCGTCGCAAACGGGGAGCTTTTTCGCAGTTATCGAAGGAACCTCGTGAAACCTTTTTGAACCGGTTGACCGAAATCATCGACCTGGCGGATTTCTACCTGATAGCAGTGGTGATCGACAAGCGTAAGCTCAAGAAACGCTACACGAACCCAGCACACCCTTACCATCTGGCCCTGGAATTCGGATTGGAACGGATCTACCGTCTTCTCAAGGAAAATGGACAGGATGATGCGCTTACCTATCTGGTATGCGAGGCGCGCGGCGCTAAAGAAGATGCCGAACTGGAGCTGGAGTTCCGCCGCATCCGCGATGGTGACAACTACTTCAAACGACCACTACCGTTCGATCTGATCATGGCCGACAAAAAGACCAATTCGGAAGGACTGCAATTGGCGGATCTAACGGCACGTCCCGTCGGGTTGACGGTGTTGAAGCCTGGGCAGGTCAACCGTGCAACCGAGGTACTGGAAAATAAGTTTTATCGCGACAAAGCTGGTAACAAGATGGGTATGGGATTGAAGGTGTTTCCTTGACTCAGAAAGCAGAAGGGCCCCCGAGTAGTCCCGGAAGCCCAACGCCGGCCGCGTAGTCGCAACCCATTTGCGTAGAAGAGTAGAGCAATGCCCGGCACTCTGCAAGGAGATGTGGACACCGCATCCTCAATCGGCGATCTCGGTTCTGACTGCCCTTCTTGCTCCCTGCGACCACCGATTCCCCGAGAAATCCGTCGATATAAGCATTCGTGATCAATCGGTTCATAACTCTTAATTTTTTTCCCGGTGTTTCGCGTGCCATTCTCGATCTCACCCAAAAACAACGCGAATGGACACCCTCATGAGCAACACGGGAACCCCAACCTACTCGACGAGTAACAGTGATCTACTCTCCGCATTCGGCATGCCCTTTCTCTTTATCGTACTCTGGAGCTCCGGTTATATCGGCGGTGCTATCGGTCTCGATTATGCCGAACCCTTCACCATGACCCTGTTTCGCTTCGGCAGCGCAGCCGCCATTCTGGTTGCAACCGCCCTGCTGACACGGGCACCCTGGCCGCGCGGCCGGCAGATGATCCACGTCGCGGTGGCCGGAGTACTGATACAGGCCACCCAGTTCGGTGGGCTCTACAGCGGCATGAACCTCGGCGTACCGGCTGCCGTCTCGGCCCTTATCGTCGGCACCATGCCGATTCTCACTGCGGTGGGTGCCGGGATCTTTCTGGGCGAACAGGTTTCCGGAAAACAGTGGATTGGTCTGTTGCTGGGCGTCGGCGGTGTCGCTCTGGTGGTATCCGAAGGGCTTAACTTTTCCGACA
>Ga0214472_10001307_pt1 | contig 28193 bp, 24 predicted proteins | sample RVTome_6_FD_207662 | JGI IMG/M metagenome (GOLD analysis project Ga0214472, IMG submission 207662) | Soil microbial communities from uranium-contaminated site in the Upper Colorado River Basin, Wyoming, United States - RVT140D175 | ecosystem: Environmental > Terrestrial > Soil > Contaminated >...
GTCTGGGCATCAACGCCCTCTCGATTTGCGATGTCCTTGGTGATCCAGACCTCGCCGTACTCGGTCAGGTTTGCGTGGCAGGAAAGACAACCGGCCACCCTGAAAAGTTCCCGTCCGCGCCGCGCGTCCCCCTCAACCTCTTGGGGCTTGGCGATCGGATTCCATGGCGCTGAAACGGCAAACAGATACTTCGAGATGGCCGCCACTTCCGTCTCCGTGCGCAGAACCGGATGCGTATCCAACGTATTGGCACTCTCAGATCTGTTGTTTTCCTGCATGAAAAAGTGCGGCATGCGCGTGGACGGTCTGAAATCCTGCGGGGCATGCGCCCAGGTCTGCACGAAATCAGGCTTGAGCTTGGCGGCCACGTGGGTGAGATCCGGCCCGACGCGCCGTGCTTTTCCAATCGTGTCTTCTTCGTGGCAATTGATACACCCCACGCTGGTGAACAAGTGCTGCCCCAGATTGATTCGAGCGCCCTTATGCTCTCCCTTGAACCGGGCGATGTCGGCAATCTCGGTGTGGCACTTCGCACAACCCGATTCCGCATATTGCGGTAACCGCATGGGGCGATCCCAATAATGCTCGACGGTTTCGAAAGTTACGTTCGGCACGCCGAGCAGCGTAATGTAATACTCCTCCTCCCATCGCTCGCGCACCTGGTGCGTCGCGGGGGAATGGGCGGCTTGCACGAAATCCGTTTCTTGTGGATTCCCCTCGTGGCACACCGTACACCCAATCTGGACCATGGGATGCGGTGAGTCGAGTGACACAAACAGATCAAGATCGGGATGGGCGAGAACCGGTTGAGTTAAGTCAATCGTCTTGCGATTTGCCAACTTTAAGTATTCGTTCACTCGTGCCAGCAGCGCGTCAAAATAATCGTCGCGCTGCTGCGCATCCAGTTGGTCCCAATGCTCCGTCACCCGCCCCGCCTCCAACGCCCGATCAGCACCCTCTGGGGTGGGGGCCGGAGGGTATTCAAGCGCCTCATGGCCCAACCGCTGCAAAGCCTCATTAACCCCCGGTAGCGATTGCTCGAGCTTGCGCGCCAGTCGCTCTTTCGAAAATTCGGGGTCATCAATGGCGACGTGGCAGGTGGTGCAGCGATCAGTGGTATACGTTTCCAAGTAATTAAGACGCTGACGAACGTTGGGCAGCACGAGCTGATTCACCTGGTGGCGACTGGGCGTATTCTTCGGAGCGGTAAAGTCAACCAACGGAGCATTGATCAACGTGCTTACGAACGGCACGTTGGCGAAGATCCCCTGGTCGGAGAGCACGCCACGGTAATTCCGGTCCTTCGCCAATGCCCCATCGGCGATGGCCTCCAAGTCCCGCAGCGCTTTTCGCGCGTTGCGCACCGGCGCTTCAAGGTTCTTGAGTTGCTTCTGCAGGTCGGCTTTCTTGTCTTCCCATTTTTCTTTTTGCTGGCGGAGCTCTTCGACCCGATCTTCTTCTTCCGCCAGAACGGTGTGGGCGTCTTGGACGACGGGATGCTCGGCCCCCATTTCCGCCAGCTTCTCTTCGTACCGACTCTTAGAAACGTCCAGCAATTGAATGCGCCGGCTCCACTCGCCATTCGCCAAGTTGAAGGATAAGTCGACTTCGACCAGCTCCTCCGTCAACGCAGCACGGCGCACGCCGTCGACTTGCTGAGACAGTGCTTCGACGTCTCGTAGGCGCTGCCTGGCATCCTCAATTTCTTGCTTGCGCTCGGTTCGTTGCGCATCCAACCAATGGAGATGGGCGATAGCGGCTTTGCCCAGAAAATAACGATCCTGGAAACCGCGCCACGGACGATCGTAATCCACATGGATCATCCAAAACAAAGACGCGGTCATCAGAATACTGCTGATCGCAAACCAGCGATTCAGCCGGTCAATCTTATAGAGACGTTCCTCAGAAACAGGCATGGCACCCTATACGTTAAAGAACCATTCGGTAATTCCGACGATATAATGCAGATTCAACGTCCAGCGCAACGCCATTTTGATCGGCATCAACAGCATGACAAGCAACAACATAGATAGCACGCTAAACCGCACAAATCCGATCTGACGGTAAAGATTGCGGAAAAACAGAGCCCTCATCACCAGCGGACCGATCACGAAGTAAGCACCCAGCAGCAAGATGCCCGGCAGTTCACGGATGAGATAGGACGGAATGAACCAAACTTCTTCGGTGGGGATCGGTCGCCCCAGGAGTTCAATCCAAAATAAGTCGCGCGGTTCTCGATTCAAGAGCGCGGCCGGCCTGTGCAAGTCCCAATACTCGTAGGGACCGAAGAAGTTCCAGTTGGGACCACGCAGGAAGGTGCCGAATATGATCAGCACAACCCAAAGAATGACAAAACCGATTAAGAACGTCGAGATCGCAAACGGCCTTTCTTTGAACGTGTAGTAGCCGTTACCTTTAGGATTTTTATCCATATACGGAATCGCGATCAGTCCAACGATGATCAATCCCGGCAATAACACGCCCGCCAACCACGGATCGAAATAGACCAACATCTCTTGCAGTCCGAGGAAATACCATGGGGCTTTGGCGGGATTGGGCGCCACGTTCGGATCCGCCGGCTGCTCCAGCGGCGCCCGCAACACAATCGCCCAAACGGTCAACAAGGCCGTACAAAGCACAAGCGCGATGAGCTCGATGTACACCAGGTCCGGCCAGACAAGCACCTTATCATCCGACCCGGCCTCGATCAGCGGCTTGCCCTCTTCCATATTCTGATCATTGACGGCCGCCTGACGAAAAGCCAGCCACAGAAAGAACCCCACAGAAAACATCATCATGACGATGGGCACGTTGTCGGGCTTGGTGACGATTTTTTGGAAGTTGGGGTCCAGGCAACTAATCAAAAAGAAAAGAACACTACCTCCACCGAGTACGGCGGCCACGGCCGGTCTGGTGAAGACACGATACCCCAAGAGGAATACCGCCAACCCCATGGTACTGATGATCAAGAACCAATGCGGCTCACAGGCCACGTTGATGATGTGCTTGATGCTTTCAATGCCGGGGGATGAAGCAAGCAAAAACGTCATGGATACTTTCTCAACAGCGAGAACCGGTAGCTCCGGTCTTCGTGCCGGAGTAATGTCATTCTATATCACAAGCATCCGGCAGAGACGCCGGTTCTACTCAAACCAGCCCTAAAGAGGACCACTAACACCGCCGTCCTTACGGATGCGCCAAAAATGAACGGCCAGCAAGACCGTGACGACTACCGGAATAAATACGCAATGCAATACGTAAAACCGAAGCAACGCGTTGGGACCGACGAACGTTCCGGCGAGCAGCCCGAACCGTGCGTCGTCACCGGCGTGGACCAGCGGAATACCGCCGATCTGGATAAACGCAGCGCCCGGTCCTTCCGAACCCGCCAGAGGCGTTGCCCGAGCCATATTGGATCCAACCGTGATCGCCCACATGGCTAATTGATCCCAGGGCAGGAGGTATCCGGTAAACGACAGCAACAGCGTTAACACCAGCAGAATCACGCCGACGCTCCAGTTGAACTCGCGCGGAGGTTTGTAACTTCCGGTTAAGAACACGCGCAGCATGTGCAGCCAAATGGTGATGATCATCGCGTGGGCCCCCCAGCGATGCAGCTCACGCAGCAGCCCAAGCGTCACGTGCGCCCGCAGGCCTTGAATATCGAAATAAGCATATTCGACCGTCGGGCGATAGTAGAACATCAGCAACACACCGGTCACGATTTCGACCAGGAACAGGAAAAATGTCAGCCCCCCCATGCACCAGGTAAACGAAAGCCTGATACCACTTTTGCGAATAGCGACCGGGTGCAGGTGCAGGAATACGTTGCTCAAGATGGCCATAGCCCGCGTACGGCGATCGCGCGGAACGCCGTGGCGAAAAACGCTGCCCCAAATCTGCCCGTCCCTTACCCAACTACTAATCCGTCCCAACATGGTCGGCGAACACCTTTCCGTTCAACGTGGCCGGGAACTCATCCATTCCGCAAGCCCGCGTCTACATTTCCAAGTAACTTCCCGGCTGATCCCATTGGCCCAGTTCGTATTGATATTTCTTGCTCTTGTCCACCACCACGATGCCGTCTTCGACGAAAACACGAAATCGCTCCAGCGGTCGCGGTGTCGGGCCTTCAAAGTTAATGCCATCCGGTTTATATCCGCTGCCATGACAAGGGCACTTGAATTTTCGATCGTTCGGCAACCAATTCGGAATGCAACCCAGGTGCGTGCATATGATGCTCAATGCAGCCAGCCGATCGCCGTCGCGCACCATCCAGATACCCTGCGGTTTATAATCCTCATTCACCTGACCGGGTATCATCTCCAGATAGCGCTGTATTTTTCCGACGCGAATCCGAGGATCGGATTCCTCCAACACATTGGGCATCATGAACCGCGCGAACGCCGGCCCCACCGTTATGCCCGCGCCCAGCCCAAACGCCCCCCATCCCAAGGCCAGCGCCGTATTGCTCATAAACGCACGACGCTGCTTGTCGGGATTTTTTCGCGTCTTCTGAGCTGCTTCCATCACCTTGGCCTGACGCGCTTCGGGCGGCAATTCGTCCGCCGCTTTGCTCCGCCACGCACCATCGTCGGGCATCTCTTCCTGCCGACGCATAATCCCCGCCTGGCCACCACGCGACGTCGCAGCCTGGAGTAACGCCGCAATCGACGGATCGGAAGCCCCAGCCACGGATACCTTGGCGGGCGCCACCTTCGCCGCCGCAGGCTCTGCCGGAGCGGGCGCCGCGGGGACTTTTTCCGGTTGGGCGGGCTGGGCTGGTGCTTCGGCGACCTGGGGAGCCGCTGACGGCGCATCCTCAGATTCGCCGGCTGTTTCGTCCTTCACGACATCGAACTTAATGACATCAACGGGACACTCTTCGGCCGCATCAGCAATCTCCCCCGAGCGGGGCTTGGTGAACTCCGGTGTCAGTGCGGCGGGGCGAATGACGCACGTATCCTCCAGCACCTCGAACACATCCGGCGCGGCGGTTTCGCACGCATCGCAAACGATGCAGCCGTCTTCAATCCAAACTTTGGTGATAACCTCTTTTGTCGCCATCGGTCACGTCCTTACCTTCGATCTTCGCCCCCCACTACGCGGCGTTTTTCCGCGCCTTGACGATCTCGGCCGCACGCCCGCGGACGACCGGTGAGCGATCCGACCCCAATTGCGAGATCATCGCCCAAATCTCAGTATCTTCCAAGTTCGACGCCGCTTCCATCGCCGCGATCAACAATTCATCGATCCGCTGCGGCGGAATAGGATACCGCAAGACCCGTCCCTTAGCGTCGATCACCTCATATCGGTCACCGGTCGATAGAAACGAACGGTCCATAAGGTCCAACAGCGTTGACTTCCCAGCGACGCTGCCGAGCCGCGCCAGCGCCAACGCCGCGGACCATCCTATCTCGCCGTCCGAAGTCAATCGGACCACCGCCAACGCATCAATTACCCGCCGATCGTCGGGCGTGCCTAGCAGAGAAAGCACCGTACAGGCTATCAGCCGCGTTTCGCTGCGTCCCGAACGCTCCAAGATTTCAAGAATAGGGCCGATCGCACGCCGTGTATCCGGAATACTATGCAGATCGCCCAGTTCGCGCAAAGCCACGGAAACATAAGGCTCCAATCCACTTTGCAAAACTTCCAAAAGCCCATCGACGGCGATCGGAGATTCGGTACGTCCCAACGCGCGAATAATGAACTCCAAATGTCTCGATCCGTCCGAACGTCCCGGAATCGTCGCAACACCGTCTTCGAGTCTGGTGGCCAGTTCCTTCCGAATGACCACCGACAGACGCTGGGCCACTTTCTCCAGCTCCGCCGCGGTCAACTCCTCATCCGTGCCTTTGTCTCCAAACCGCAGACTCAGTTCCAGTGCGGTTTGCCAGTGCTCCTTCTCTTTGGTGAGAAGCATGCCCATTTGCCGCTGTCCACTGCCGGACTCCAACGCCTGGAGCAGACTTTCAATCGATCGCGCCTCCGGCGCGGAAGGGGCCGCGAAAAGTAATACCACAACGACCGCCCCACCCACGATTGACGCAATAATTAAGAGCGGAACAGCAAAGAACCCACCCAGCGTCGAAAACGTCATGGGCTCCAATCCGTCCAGCGACGTTTCGGCCTGCTCTTCGTTCGGGGCGTTTGGAGGAGCCTCGTTGTCCATGGTTTCCGCTGTTATCACCGATCGTTAGGAACGGTCTCTTCGTTTGCCTGGCCTACGTCGCGGGCTACTTATCGGACGCGTCGATCAACGACCACCGCGACGCCACGATGGATTCTAAACCGATCGCCCTACTCAATTCGTCTTCGAATCACCCAAACCGCAAACGGGCATGCGTCGCGTATCATAAGTATCCGCTCTTCCGCGCCTACATTGTGAAAATAATCACAATTTATTTCACCAATAATGACGGTCGAATTGACCGCCATCTCGTTAGTCTTTCGCAATCAAGAATGGGTCTCTGAGTCCGAGGGCCGAACGATTTGGTTCGGAATGACTCGCCAGTCAGCCCAGCGGGCGTATCCATACCGTGTTCCTACGCCCGAAGCTGCAGGATTGTTTCGCATTTTGTCGTAAGCGTCAAGACAAAGCAGAAAACAGGTCAGATTGGGATCTGGTGCTCTGTCTGCGCTAAATGGATGGGTTGTTTGTCGGGAGGCTCGCCCTCCCAGCCACGACGGACGACGCATGTAAACGCTTGAAAAAACTGTATCCGTCATTCGAAGTGTAACAGAGCATTAGTCAATGGTCGTTTGTTGCCACCGATTAATCTACAACGCGGCGCCAGGAGCCGTCGGCGACCACCCACCCCCCGTCTTGCGCGGCCAGCGTCACCTCGAGTTTGTAGGTGGCGTCGCCCAGCAATCCGGTCCCAGTGATGAACAAGGTGTTGAACGGATCGGTCTGGTAATTATTGTCTGCCGGATCGACGACTTCGAGGGTGATTGTGCCGTCACCGAGGGGTTGGTTTACGAACCAGGTGCCGCTGGACCGATTGGTGCGCCAGTTGGGATCGTCGCGCATCATGGAAAAACCCAGATCAATCGCCGACTGCGCGTAGAGCCTCGCTTGCGCGAAATCGGTGGAGGTCGTTGCATAACGCCGCTCGATCCGGATGAAAGTCATTGCGGAAAGTCCGATGACCATTACGATTGTCGAGGCGCCTAGAATAGTGATATAGATTGAGCCGGGTCGTCGGTACCTACCCCCATAACTGCTGTTCAATATCATCGGATCTGCCTCCAAAATGCTGCACCCTAACGACCTATTGAAGATTGGGTGCCCCATTCATAGCCAGCGGCGAAGCTCCAGTTGGTGGGCGGTGCCCACCATACGTGATCCGGACCTGGGACCTATTGCTCCAGACCGGCAGCCCATTCAATCGCACGCTTGAGTATCGTTTGTCCGTCTGCGTTCAAGGCGTTGATATCGAACGAACCCGCACCCCAAGGCAATTGCACGCGTCGCGCCGCCGCTGTACCGCTACCGTCCAACGCCGCACCGGTGTCGAGCGCCGAAAAGGAGATAAAAGCCTGAGGACCACTCATGCGGGCGCCGCCCAAGCTCACCAGACCGGGGGCGATCGATCCATTCAGCAAGAATACCGACTGAGTCGATGTATAGACCGTAATCCAGTCAGTAACGAACACGGAAGTGATGTAGTGGGTGCTATCGACGATCTTGACATCGACCGAGTCCGTATAGGCGACAGTGGAGGAGAAACCGAATTCATCGACCAGTTCTGCGTCCCCGTTGACAACGCCAACCGGCGCGTCACGGAGCTTGGTTCCCAGCAACACTTCATTCGCCGTCGCGGGCACGTAGGCGGCGACTACATCAGCCAACGCTACGCTGAACTGTGCTTGGTTTTCGGACGCGTTGATCAATTTGGCGGTGTACCCCCACGATTCGATCAGCGCCACGCGGCCGGATTCCTGCGACGATAGGTTTTGATCGTCAGTCACCACGAAAAGGATTTTCGGCTTGGGATCGGGCGGCGGTGGCCCGGCCGTTCTAATCGCCACCAGCTTGGCGAGAATGCGTGTTGGTTCGTTGGCTTTGGTGAGTGTGACGGTGATTCGTTTAACGCCGGTGTCCGTCGAGGAGACGGTGGTCAGGTCGGCGGGTTCGACCCAGTCCACGGTGGAACTGCGGGTCCAGTCGTACAGCCCGGCAATCGCCGAGCCGCCTGGCGTAACAGGCGCGGACGATGACCATTCTCGATAATCATCGACATCATCGAATCCGCTGCGATTCGGGCTGTTCTCTGTCGCTTCGCGCCCGAAGACGGGTGGCTCATCAGGATCCTCGTAATCCTTTACCAAGATCTCGGCCATGAGCTGCTGTGCAGCAAGATGAGCGCGGGTGTGATCGGCCAGGGAGAGGCTTCCCCTGGCGGAAGCGCCCACGGTGTTGAGCGCAGCGACCAGCAACCCGCCAACGAGAACGATTGACATAAGGGTCTCTACGAGCGTCATGGCCCTCCTCGTGCATGGAGTCGCTCGAATCTCCGGATTGGCTGTTGACCGCTCCCTTACGGTCGCGGCTTGGGAATTGGGACTTACGGCTCGGACAGTCGGATCAATGGCAGCCCTGCCCCACGTCGCGCCCGAGATGATGGGTGTCATACTCATGGCCCGGTCACCTCCGGCCGATTGAGAACCTGAGCGGCTGTCACCACTTCCGATTGGGCATCGGAACCGGTGCGTAACACGATGTCCACCGCCTGCATATAGTATTTGGTCAAGGTCATTTCTTGCGTGGTCTGTGATTGGGCCGTTCCATATACATAGAATGGCATGTCGTTGTCGTCATAGGCGCTGGCCCGGGGCTCCCAACTGGCTCCGCCGTCGGTGGACATAATAAGGATATGGCTATCCGCCGGGGCAGATTTCCAATAGTAATACCGCACATTGACGGTACCCCAGTTGGTTGCCTTCACGACAATGACATATTCCGTGTCGGCCGGGTCGATTACCACGTCGGAAAAAGTGAAGTCCGCCCAAGCGGCGGAAGCCGACAGCGATGATGTCAATCGAACGGCTGGTGTTCCGATGGGTGTGGCCTGCGGTTGCGGGCTACCGAGCGTTTGGGGTTTGTGAATGGCGACGCTTACGGTGGCCGTGGGGTCAAATATTGTAGACCACATCATCAGCTTGACGCGGGTAATGCTCAAGCTGGTGGCACCGGCGGGCGGGACGATCTGCAGGTATTGGGCCATCCAGTTAGCGGGAGCAGGAAAAAACTGCGTTGGCATGATTCCCGCCCAACTGTCGAATGATGCCAGATCGGTTTCACTTCCTTGAGAATTGACTGTTGTCATCGACGTTTCGGTCTGTTGTTTTGTAGTATAGTTCAGGTCGAATTTGTGTACGTCGTCGAGCACGGCGCCGAACGCATCGCCGTTGAATTGTCGCGTCAGTGGATCTCCCGGTACGGCGGACCACTGGTATCGAATGATTTCGGCTACCGTGTCGCTGTCGCGATCGGCGACGGTGAATTCGACCATCGTACCCGATCGCTGCGTGAACGATTGGGCGACCCATAGCTCGTCTGCTATGCGTTCGGCGGCATGATAGCCTTGGGTCGTGGCCCGCGACGGGCTTTCCGCGTCCGGGAGGGCGTGGCTTGCCAACGTAATGGCTGAGAGCACACCACCCAACAGGATTGATGCTACCGCCATGCTGACCATCAGCTCGACGAGCGTGAACCCGGCACAGCGGGCGGTTTTCTTGCCGTACGTGCTCTTCACTAAAGGATTTCCTCCGGGATTTGAGGTGGGCCAGTGATGACATCATCAGAGATCGTCACCCGTCCCGTCTGACCGTCGAGGGTTAGCTTCTTTTGGCGATTGCCCGAGCGAATGCTCATCGTACCGTTGGTATCCGGTACGCCGTAGGCGTCGAAGACAATCTTGGCGGCTCCGCCGAAATCCACGGAAACGATCTCGGCCAAGAAGGGTTCCGCGGTCAATGAGACGACGTAGGGATTGGCAGGATGATCCGGATCTTGAACGCCGGCCAGCGAATAGGTGTGTTCACTCGCTGTGAAGGTTATGGTTTGCGTGGTGCTGGAAAACTTGGCGCGGCGCTGTGCCATGGCCACGTCCATTGCAATTCGATTTGCGGTGGCGACTACGCGCTGTTCTGCCAAGAAATTGGCGTAACGAGGCGCGGCCAGCATCGCGGTGATGGAAATAATGATGAGAACGAAGATGAGCTCGATAACGGTGAATGCGCGCCGCGGATTCATGGCGACGGATCCTCGACGGCGGATGGCGGTCTTGATGCGTCCATGCAACGGAATCGACGGCAACGAATTGAATCGACGGAGACTCATTACTTCAGTCCGAGCTTGGTCAGGTTCCATACAGCCAGATCGCCATCTGACGCGCTGATTTGAAAATCTCCGGTCGACAAGACGGCCACCCATCCCACTGTTCCATCGGCGGGATCGGGATCGGTCGGATTGGCTTTGACTGTCACGGTGGACAGGTTGTTCGTTGGATTTTTGGCAAACGGCGCACGAAGGTAAGGTCCGAATACATAAGGATAGACATAAGTTGCGCTGGACGCGCCGGTCTGATCGGTGTATTCGAGAAGCTGCTGCACAAAACGCGTTCCATCGGGAGTTGTGGTTCCGGGGACATACCCGGGGAAGCTTCCGTGCTCGGCATAATAGCAATCGATGGCTTTGCGGACGTTGGTGAGCGTGGCCTGAAGGGCGTTGGCGGAGGCCGTTCCCGAGGCGCTGGTCAACCTGGGAACCGCGATGGCCGCGACGATGCCGATAATCGTCACGACCATAACAAGCTCAACCAGAGAAAACGCGTTGTGCCTCCGCAGTGCGGCGAGTTTATGTTTGTTGCGGCGGGTATGGGTCATGGGGTTCCCCTCCACAATCCTACGATACGCCCTAAGTGTCGAGGGTGGGAGAGCTGTTCAATCGTCTCCGATTTGATCCGCCATCCCATCCTTCGCCCGATCAATATGTTGCGTGGCCCATGGCTTCAGGGGGTGTCGATTTAATCGAAATCGAGCCCCGGAAATGGCATCATCGGTGCTCAATACTATGTTTTCACTCTTGACAGGTGTTTGATGACAGCATGTTCGCACTAAATCGACAAGCCCTTTAGCCGTGGGGGATGCGAATTCGGGATCCAATCGAGTCCCCGCCTCTGATGAGGTTAAAGCAGTTCCCGATTTAGTTTGCCGTGTCGTTCGCTCTTTATGAGATCATCTACTCCGAGAAATCGCGCTGGCTGAAGACTGCGGCTCGGAACACAGAAACGGAAAATGCTCAAGCCACTCATCCATCCGGATGCCCCCTAGTTCCGGCTCCCGTGCCGGAGATGTGCGCATTCGCGCGATATCAAAGCCGGTAGGGCGCCCGGTTTTACGCTTTTCGGAAAAAGCCTAGTAGTCGCTGTAGAGCGTGGAGGCCTCATCTGCGGCGGTACCGGTATTGGCTACGATGGTTCCCGAAGCGGCCGTATAGATCCAGCCTACGCCGAGTGCGTCGGAGGCTGCAACGTCGGTGTCACCTTTTTTGCCACCCGTGATGGCCCCGGCACCTGCTACGGGAAGCGGCGGCAAGGCGCGTAGGTAGGGACCATACTTGAAGACCGCTGTCTTCGTGGGGCTGGTGGTGCCGGCGTCGTCCGTATAGGTCGTCACTTCCGCCTCAAACGTGGCGGCATTGGGGAAATTTCCGCCGTGCTCGGCCGCGTAGAGATCAATGGCATTGCGCAATCCGGCGAGATCACCTCTAAGTGCCGACTCTCCGGCACCTCGAGCGCCACGGCTGATTCTGGGAACGGCGATGGCCGCGATCACCCCGATGATCACAACGACGATAACCAACTCGACCAAACTGAACGCCCTTACGCGTGATATACTCTTCATAGGTGGTTACTCTCAGTTCTTTGTCAAAGCCGTGATCGATCATCGCCTCACTCTGGGCAACGACCATCAGCCACGAAAACGGTCACATACTTGCATATCGTTTGACAAGCCATGCAAGTTTAGTGTGGGATTAAAGTCGCGTTATCGGCGACCTTCAAATCGACGGACTCATCGCGACATACGAAATGCGCTTCATTTCCCGATAAGGAATCCAACCTGCATCCATCAATGACTTGCCCCACCTGAACCCACGTGCCATCGACAATGGCTATTTTCAGACTGTCGGATAATATGACGCCCAACAGGCGATGCGACTTGGAGAATGCCATGGCGCTTGCGCTGGAGATGGCAAGCAAATCATCGGTATGTTGACCGCTTTTATCGGTGCCGGGCCTTACTCCATCACCGATATCCGGCTCCTGAAGGGGTGAAAAAATATCTCGAATACCGTCGCTCACCTCATAGCTATCGAACCCACGTGGAAAACACAGCGTCGGAACCGTCTGGTTCTCGATCGGCGCGGGCGAAAGAATGATGGAGTCTCTTGCAGAAACGGCGACGGCGCTTTCCGGACCGTGCGCTCCGTCCGATAGAACGCAACGATCGATCAACAGCGCAACCCCACCCAAGAGCATCAACGCAAAGTAATTTGATTTGCGACGGCGCGTCACTATTCGTTCCTCTCAATGCCGGCTTGCTGATCGGTGCGGGCTGAGAACAAGCTAATGACCAGTGAAGCGACACGCTCGCGGCCCGTTTGTGTCTTGGATTGCGTACGCTGCTCTACCTTGAGGTAGCTGACATCCGCCCAATAATCCGTCTCCTCGATGGATTTCAGAAAGGCCAGGATATCGGGAAACACGCCCACAACGTCGTACGCATAGCGCTCTTCAGAAAGACCTGGATAGATTTGGCGGGAAAGCGGTTCCTGCCGTACCACACGCAGGTTGTGGTGATCGGACAGTTGCGATAAGTGTTGAAAGTAGGACTCGATATCTACCCCGTCGGGGAGTTGACCGAGCCGTTCGAGTTTCTCGCGGTACTCCTCCAACAGCAATCTCTGCCGTGCGGTGTCGGTAACCGGGGCGGCGAGATCCCGTTGAGCTTTATCTACCCTTCTGACCAACTCTTCGATCTGGGCCTGTGTTTGATTAGGTTGAAGCGCGGTTACCCATACGAATACGAACAGGCATGAAGCAACTAAGCTGCCACCCAGAAGGTCGATCACCCGCAAGCTAGTTCGACGGAAACTCATCATTCCTACCATTCGCACAAGAGATCGTACCGGAAGTAGGATCCGTTCCGCACGGACTCGGAAACTATGTTCTCCAACGCCACGTGGCTGAAGACCGACGTCGCTTTGAGGTTCGCCACAAACAGATGTGGCTCGGCCGCCCTGGAGGCATAGCCGGTTAGGCGAAGACTTTGGGGTGCCTCGAGAACCACGGGCTTGGGTGGCGCGGGGGTCTTTCCATCAACGGCCGTCGGACGGGTTTCGAGCAATCTGGGTGGTCCGGGAACTGCAGGATCGGTTCTCAAGGAAGTGAGCCAGCAACCATCGGGAATACACTTTGCGGTGAGCGCGATCAAGCCGGACCAATTCCGTTTGGATTGCAGCAAAGAGGACCGTTCTAATCGAATACGCGCTTCCGCAACCTGCGCGGTGACCGATCCCAGTTCAGCGCGGCGCTCTTTCCATTGGGCGAGCACCGCGTCGTAGCGTTGTTGCAGTTGGACCACTTCGTCCTTTTTCAGCTCATCCAATAGTGTAGGTACAGCCGGCAATGCCACGGCGGCTGTCACGGCCACGACCCAGACCTTGATCCGCTCGCGCCGTGCCAGACGAAGTTGTTGGTCCTGAGGTATCAGGTTCACGCTGATCATTGCTGTTCCGATCTGCTTGGCCGCGATCCTACGGTCGCGGAGCCGCTACCTCACATTCGTCTTGGATCGCTGCGCCGATGGCCGACGCCAACACTTCCACGTGCGCCATGTGCTCATCGTTGACCACCAGACGGCACGTAGGTTCGCTCAGATAATCGCGCACCCGCCGAACGGGAATGCCCAGTGCATCGCCCAAATACACGGTCAGATTCTTCATTTCTGCGCCACCACCCAGCAGAACAAGGTCCGCCGCCCGTCGCCCTGGGTAACAACTCAATACATATTCGTAGGAGCGTTTGATCTCCGTCGCCATTGACTTGAGATCGGCGCGGAGCGCGCCGAACACAATGGAGGCGATCGCATCGTGCGGCGGCTCGGTGGATCCGCCCGCAACCCGATCAATGTCTTTGCGGGCGATGCGCGTACCCGGTGGCATCAGCCCACAGTCGCATTTGTGCACCTCAGCGCTTCGATGGCTGATCTGCAGCGTCTCCGCAATGCGCCGGGTCCATGCGCCCCCGCCCGGTCCGATGGTTCTCACCAGCACCGGAACCCGATCCACACACAGGATGAGGCGCGTGCCTTCGACGCCAAAGTCCACCACACCCCAGGCTTCGTCATCGCGCCAATCTTTCAACAATGCCCCCATGCGGGCCACAGAGATCGCACCGACATCGATCCGCTCACACCGCAGGTCCGTCATTTTGCATATCGACATGACCTGATCCACTTTGCGTGCGGGTAGCGCCACACCCATGACATTCGGTGCCGACACGGTGGTGGCGGGCAATGTCCAGTGCCGCATTTCTACGTCGGCGATCATTGCGTGACCACTCTCTGCGCCCTCGGCGGACCCGTGACAAAGGCGCTGCATTTCCCATTGCACGACCTGGCTCACACTGGACACATCCCCGTTGCCACCCACGCCGGACAAAACGGCCTTAGGAAGCTCCAGCGAGTGAACCTCCAGCGCCGGCGGCCCCACCAGGACACATACACGACGCCCTTGGAAGCTGTCCAGCACCAGGCATCGACGCACATCTCGCGCCGCGTCAACAATATTGAACGCGTTAGTAGCACCGCCCATTTGACCCGACACGCCGGCGGCCGTGACGGTGTACAGTGGCCGCTCATCCCTCTTTGTCGCCTCCGTTCGAACGATCTGTGCTGCACGAGCGCCGATGGCACCGATGTCCAACCCGATGGTCGATCGCTTGTTCCGTTTTGAACTCAATGGAAGCATGAACGTCATCCGTTATTGCATGGCCGCGGTCAGATCGAACAAGGGCATAAACAAGGAGACTGCCACCATTCCTACAACGATTCCCATCCCGATGAGAATGACCGGCTCCAATAACTTCATGACGGTACCGACAAGCTCGGCATTCGCTTCGTCGACGATGTCGGCGCAATACGTCAGCGCGGGTCCCAGACTTCCACTTTCTTCACCCGTGTGAACCGCCTGGCACACGTAAGGCTCAACCAGCCCAGAGCACTCAAACGCCGTGCTCAATCGGCCACCCGACGTAACCGATTCTTCCAACTCGTCGAAGAGTGTTTGAAATTTCCGGCTTCGCGTACTTCGACGAGCCAAGCCCAACGTTTCGAGCAACCCTACGCCGTTGTCGAGCAGAGTCCCTATGGTCCGCAGCACTTGCCCTTCGATCAATCGAGCACGCAATCGGCCGACAATGGGTATGCTAAGTTGCATATCAGCCATCCATTGCCGGCCTGCGTCGCTCATGACAATCCAGATGATCACCCCGACAATCGACAGCAACGCAAGAGGTATGACAAACCAATACTCCCGAAGCGTGTCGGCTATCGAAAGCATCACTTTCGTGGTGGCCGGCGGATCGACGCCCAGTTGCGTAAACATCTCACTAAAGCGTGGAATCACGAAGAAGAACAGCGAACTAAGAATGCTGCAACTCATCGCGATCAGCAGCACAGGATAAGCCAGCGCACCGAGCACCTTATTGCGTAACGCACGGTGCTTGACGACCATGGTCGCAAGTCGCTCGAACATGCCGGACAGATTGCCGCTCGCCTCTCCGGCGGCGATCACCGCACAATACAACGAATTAAACGTACGCGGGTGCTTGCGAAGCGCATCGGCAAGACCGGATCCGTCTTCCAGATCTTCGATGATGTCCTTGAGGATGGCCGCTTGATCCGGCTTCTTGGTTTGTCGTTTGATGGCCATAATCGCCGGAACAAGCGCGCTGCCGGCACGAAGCAACATCGTCATCTGTCGTGTGAAAATGACCAATACGGTCAGCGGCAACCTCGGTTCGCGTGAGCGCCGTGACAGGCCGGCATTCACCGAGGCACGTTGATTCTCTTTGGTGGAAGCTCGAAGGCCAGCGCCTGATTCTGACGCTTCTTCGACGTGGGTGACGAAGAGTCCGCGACTCCGAAGCTGCTCGACAGCTTCGCGCGCGTTGCCCGCCTCTAATGTGGCACTCGACGCCTGTCCTTTGTCGTCCACGGCCTGGTAGGTGATAATCATGGGCAACGCTCCGCACCCGCGCCACCGGGATCACCCACGCTCAGCGGCTCTGATCGTGTGACGCGAAGAACTTCCTCCATCGTGGATTCGCCCCGATCGACAAGGTCCAGCGCTTTCTGTCGCAGGGTGCGCCAGCCGGACTCGGCGAGATAAGTTCTGATGTCGGCGTGCGACGAACCCAGATGAATCAACCGCTTGAGTTCGGCGTCCAGCAGCATCACCTCATAAACTCCGCTGCGCCCCCGAAACCCGGTTTGATTGCATTCGCGACAACCCTCACCCCGTTGGAATAACTCGTTTCCTCGATGTTCCCAGCCGACACTATCGAGTAGGTTTTTTTCGGGGTAATAGGAGGTCTTGCACGCGGCGCAAATGGTCCGCGTCAGCCGCTGCGCGACAAACCCCAACACCGACGACGCAATGAGATAGGGTTCGATACCCATATCCAACAACCGCATCACGCCGCCGGGACAATCGTTGGTGTGCAGCGTCGAGAGCACCAGGTGGCCTGTCAAAGCAGCCTGGATGGCCACGCGGGCTGTCTCCTCATCACGAATCTCTCCCACCATAATGACGTCCGGATCTTGGCGTAAGATCGATCGCAAGGCGCGCACGAAGGTAAGACCGACCCGATCGTTTACTTGAATTTGATTGATGAGTGGAAGCTGATACTCGACCGGATCCTCGATGGTTACGATGTTGGTGGCCTCGTGGCGAAGCAAATCGAGCGCGGAATACAGTGTCGTCGTCTTGCCACTACCTGTTGGCCCCGTCACGAGCATCAGTCCGTAGGGGCTGTGGATCATTGACTCGATGGCCACCCGATCTGCCCCCGTGACACCAAGCGCCTCAAGCTCGAAGTTTACGTTTTCGCAGTCCAAAATCCGAATGACCACTTTCTCGCCGAGCACCGTGGGCATCGTGGAAACACGCAGGTCAATCTCACGCCCATCCGCGACGATGTGCACGCGACCTTCCTGCGGCAGACGTTTCTCGGCGATGTCCATGCGACCAATGACTTTGACGCGTGACACCAAAGCGGCATGGATGCCTTTAGCCGGTTTGAGCATTTCGCGGAGATTTCCGTCAATCCGATAGCGAATGTGCGTACCATCGCGATCGGGTTCTACGTGGACGTCGCTCGCGCCGGCGCGAAGTGCCGTCAGCACGGCCAGATTGACCAGATTGACGATGGGGCTGCCCTCAACCATTCGATCCAGCTCGGTGATGGGACCCTCGTCAATGGCTTCCGACTCGGATATCTTGACGTCGCTTTCCTCGATTGAGGCGAGAAACGAATCCACGTTCACGTCGTCCACGAGATACTTGCGTTGGTATTCCGCCAGGTTATCCTCGAGAGCCAGGACGGGGCGAATCGTGCAGTTGGTGAGGCTGCGCAGTCGATCCAGCACCGGAAGCGACTGCGGCTCTACCATCGCAACGGTGAGTTCGCCGCGGACGTTAAAAAGCGGCAGGACGCGCAGCCGCTCGGCCTCTTCCTTAGCCACGCACTTGGCCGCCCTTGGATCAATCAGTCCGTGGCGAAGCACGCACCCCTTAACGCCGAGTCGCTTGGATAATGCCGCGACCAAAGCGGTCGAGGAAATCGCCCCGGTTTCCACCAGCGCGGCACCAATGCGACCGCCGGCGTCCTGTTGATGGGCCAGCGCCTGCGCCAATTGCTCCGGCGTGATCTGTCCGTCACGCACCAATTGGTCGCCCAAGCGAACCGCATTTTCAATCGTCAGGCTCTTGCTCATCGAATCCTAAACCGTGGCACGCGGGGGCAAGTGTCCGCGGGATCCACAAAACCCCACGCCCGAGCATCCCGCACACGACATCTGCTAGAGAAAGCTCCGAACGGCGTCGGATACGTCTTGAAAAAAGCTAAACTGCCGAGACACGCCTGTCAGCTCAAAGATCTCACGGCACGTGGGCGTTACACAGGCCAACTTCAGCGACGTGGCCCGCGTCTGAAGCACGTCCGACGCCGCCCATAATCCTTCGATCGCCGCGCTGTCCATGTACGCGGTTTCATGAAGCGAAACGACTACCCGCGGGTTGGCAGACTCCACGAGCTTAAGAAGCTGGGCCAAGAAGTCTTGCGCTTCCGGATCGATCATCGCGCCGATCGGCGCCATCACATCAACCGTGCCCATCTTTTGTCGCTCGATCTTCACGCACCGACTCCCGGCATGGCTCCCGAGACGACTTCCGCAACAACGGCTTCCGCGCTCACGTCACTCGACATCGTCTTATCATCCATGCGCGCTCGGCGGCATTGCGAAAGCGCCCGAAACACCAAGGTGTTCAGGTCCGGCTGCTCAATTCCGCTGCCCACCAGCCCACACCGAACCACAGGCTCGGCGTGCCATCTTTCGGTGTCGGCACACAAGCGGGTGAGTTGTCCTACCAATTGTGAAACGATCAGTGTGGCCAATTCCGAGTCCACGCGGCGCAGCAGCAAGATAAATTGGGAATCATCGAAGCGCCCCAATCGATCGTCGAAACGCACTTTGCGGCGCAGCACACGGCTCACTTCCGTGGCCAGTTCGTCCGCCACCTCCCAGCGCCCCGAGTCACTCAGCTCGCGAAGTCCTTCCACCGCGATGACCACCATGGCGACCGGTTCCCCTTGCTGGTAGGACCGGGTTAGCGACCGCTCGGCCGATCGAAGGAACGCGGGACGGGTCGGCAAACCAGAGACGGGGTCGTTCTGAACGGCAGAACGCCCGCAAATGGTTTCATCGAGCGCACACCAAAACTGATTGATCAGTCGTTCCACGGCTCGAAGAAGGGGTTTGTTTTGCTCCGGCGGAAGTTCGAGCCGCCCGACGGTAACGACGCCCAAACGCCGATTCCCCTTCCGAATCGCGAACACCCACTCCAATGCGCCATCGAAACCGGCCGCGAGTTGAGCGAGATGATCCCCCTGGGTTTCGTCATGCGCGAGGAAACGCCTTCCCGTGGTCACGACATAACCAATGATCCCTTGTCGAGCGGGGATTCGCTCCTCGTTCGAGGACTCTTCACCATAGCGCAACGGGGCGAGCGATTCGCCTTCACCCAACAGCCGGTAAGGCTTGACATGAGTCGCAGTGCAACATCGGTGGGCCACCGTTCGGATAAACTCATCGAACGCACACCAAGGGTTGTCATCGTCTTTGTGCTCTTGCAGCCATTCTTCGAATTGCTCCATGGACTCGGACAGTCGACCCACAATCGCTTCCGGGCCAGCTTTGACACCACTCCCTCCGGTTTCTGAGTTTTCCGAACCTACCACGGCGGAGGGGATGGACCCGGCCATGTGCGACAACGATTCCCCCGTCCACGAACCCATGAATACGATCGCCAGCGCACCCGCTATCATTGCGGCGACGATCCAATAATCCTGCCAAATCGAATAGCCCGCCGTCGCTTGGACAAGAACAATCCAAAACAACGCGCAAGCGATCCCCAAGAATAATCCTCGTTTCTGGCCAAGCAGCCGACCGCCAATTCCGACGGCCAACACAATGGGAAACCAGGGCAATAGTAGTGTTAAATCCACATCACCTTCCTCCGTTGATCTCAGGAATTTTCGGGCCGATCGTCGTGAATTGATTGGCTCGCTCGGTCAGACCGATCCAGCCGGCGGGTTCTTGCTCTACGGCTGTTCGAATCAGTTCGTCGAACACCGGGCACAGCGTCGGATCGAGCGTCGTTCCGGACTCACGCTTCATAATCTCCAGCGCCTCGCTCCAGTCATTCGCGGCGCGATAGGAACGGTTGGACGTCAGCGCATCGAACACATCGGCGATTTGTACAATGCGGGCCTGCCGCGGAATATCTTCGCCCACCAGGCCGGCGGGATACCCCCCGCCGTCGAAATGCTCATGGTGATGAAGAACTCCTTCGAGCGCGTCTGAAAGCTGCGGGACTTCTCGAACGACCTGATGACTGCGCACCGGATGCTCTTTGATGTGGTCGAATTCCTCCTCGGTGAGCCGCCCCTGTTTCTTGAGAACTTCGTCACGGATGCCGATTTTGCCGACGTCGTGCAGCAATGCGCTCCAGTGAAGCATCTGCAAATCGGCGTCGGGCAGCCCTAGCGTTTTTCCCAAGAGGATGGAGTAATAACCGACGCGCAGCGAATGGCCCGAGGTATACGGGTCTTTTTGGTCCACCGCATTGACCAGTGCTTGCACCATCGCAACCGAGGTCTCGCCGAGTTCGCCAAGCAGACGGTGATTGCGAATCACGTCTCCACAGAAAGCAGTCAACGATTCCACGAGGAGCATATCGCTCGCACGAAACGGCTGACCTTCGAGCTGCCGCGCTATCGAAACCGCTCCCACAAACGATCCGAGCGATTCGTCCGATGAATTCGTACCCGCAAAGACCGGACCTAACAAAATCTCCCGACAAGACGGCATTCCCGCGACGTCGCGTAGTGTCTCAACTACGACATCTCGCTGACTGCGCAATTCGTCCATCAGATCTGCTAACCATTCCTCTGCCTCGCCGCCCTGCCGGTTTGAACGCGGTGAGAGGAATACAACATCGTCGTGTCGAAAACTTCGCTGCAAGGCGTCCGTAAACAGATCGAGAACCTCCGGCTCACTGCAAACCGTCGGCAGACGACTCGTGACTTCGAAAACCACGCCCAGTTGTTCGTATACGCCGAGCAACTCGTCGGCCATGCCGTCGCGTTCCTCCCGCAAGCGTTCGACCGCGTCCGAAAGCTCCGAAAGGAGCGCAAGACCTGAACCATCAGGATCGTTTTCGCCGATCTGGGCGCGCAACCGGGATACACACTCAGCGAGCTGAACGTCGCGATCGCTGTGTCCTGCCGTTTCCATCGCGCAAGCGCTGTCTTCGCCGCTTGCTCGATCGGTCAGAAGTATGTCTGGAAAGGTACTCATACGCTTCGCCCCGCAGGACATTCATTCGGATCGGCCGCGGCGGCGAACAACGCTTGGATGTCAGCAACCAACCTGGAGGGTACGAAAGGTTTGGGGTAAAGACGGACATCAAAGCGACTGGTCATCTCGGACAGTCGAGCCCGATCGCTCCGCGCCGACAGCAGGATAAAGGGTGTCTGGGCGTGGCGTGTTTCGCGGAGCAGTCGGACGAGCTCCAACCCGTCCAAGCGCGGCATGTTCATATCTGAAATGATCAAATCCAGGGGCTCCGAATCGATGATGGCCAGCGCCTCAACGCCATCGCGTGCCTCAAACACCTCGAATCCGTTTCGCGTTAGCCACATCGCCAAGACGCGGAGAATGGCCGCCTCGTCGTCTGCGACAAGAATTCTGTGCATGACTATGACGCCTCCTCTCGGTTTTGTGTCACCTTGTGAGCACGAGTAACCTGGTGAGGAAGGTGGATGATGAACGTCGATCCCATTCCCTTCTCACTCACCAATTCGATTTCACCACGGTGGCGACGTACAAGTTCTCGCGCGGTGAACAGCCCGATTCCGGTCCCTGTCTGATTCAACACTTCCCGATCGTCGGCTCGTTGGAACTTTTCGAATATGCGATCGTGATCCTCGGGCGCTATGCCGATTCCGTTATCCTTGACGGAAACAACGGCCGTATCCGCTGCAAAATGTAACGTGACAATAACCTGTCCATTTTCGGGCGTGTACTTGATCGCATTACCCAAGAGGTTATTCATGACTACCGCCAGTTTGTCGCGATCACCCTGCAACGGCTCGATCTTGGCCGGGCACTCCAACTGGATGTCGATGTTCTTTTCGTCCGAGAGACCGCGCACGTCGCGTATGCCCTCCGACAACAACGCCTTGAGGTCAACATCACTCACCTGCAAGTCGATGTTACCGACCTCCATTTGCGATATGCTCAGGACATCTTCGACCAATCGCGAAAGGCGCCGTGTCTCCTTGGTGATCACGTTGTAGCATTCGGTGATGACCTTTGGATCATCGAACATGCCGCTCGATAATGTCTCCGTATACGCTCGAATGTTCGTCAGTGGCGTGCGTAACTCGTGTGTCACCTGAGTAATGAATTCTTCGCGTGCCTTTTCCGACCGAACCTGTTGACTGACATCCCGTATGAGCACAACGCACTCACCCGGATGTTGCGCGCGCTGCAAAGGAAGAATTCGGACGCGATAGGCCGTGTGATCGCTTGCGTCATCGTCGCTCGCGTCCAGCGTGACGCTTCGCTCTTCAAATGAACCGTCCGCAGTCAGCGCATCACGCATCAGATCGAGAATCTTGCCCGCAACGCCTTTCCCTTCTGCGGTGGCAAGCGATTGATCCGCAATATCCTCTTCTTTCCAACCCAAGAGGCGACAGGCCGACGAATTGACGTAATCAAAGCGCGACTCTTCGGTCACGTAGATGATCCCATCCGGAAGCGCGCTAAACGCCTGGGCCAAAGCGCCGCCACCCGACTTCTCCAACGCTTGGCTCAGTTCCCGGTTGGCATCAGCACGGAGTACCGCTTCCGCTTGACGCTGCGTTAGGTCAATCAGTTCGTTCCAGATCGTCGTCACGCCGCCCATCGTGTCCGCCAACCGTAGTGAATGAAGATCGTCTTCCAGCCGCTCGCGCGGTAGTTGCAGCCGCTGGGCGATGTGCGAGACACCTCGGAGTTGCTCACGCAGACAGCGGTATACGACAAACAACGCCCCCAAGAGGATGAGTACCGTCGTCAATGTTTTGGCGCGACCGGCCCAGCCCGTGGCGCGAATCGGTTCGGGCAGGAGGTAGGCTTCTAACCACAAGGACTCAGCGCCGGCCTCTTCAGGCTCGACCTTATCTGAAGTGAGTACGCTTGACGCGTCCTCCGGCCGTTCGGATACCCGCACGCGAACGAACAACTCGCCAAACTTATCGTTCTCTCCGGAAACCGAAAAGACCTCCAACCCCGCGATCCTCCACGTCTCAAGAACCGCGTCCGTGGAGATGCGAACCGGCGCCGCCGGTCGGTCTGTGCGTCCGCGCTCAGAGGACGATGCGACCACGCTTCCATCGCCGTCTACCATGCGCACCCAACGAAGGGGTATGACCGCTGCGAACTCCCGCAGCGCGGCCTGGTGGCGCACGGAGCGATCGATCGTCTCTGTCGAAACCGTCCGGCTCAGGCGATCCGCCAGAAGATGGATCGCGTACAGGCTTGCTCTTTGAACTTGCCGAACACCACCTTCCCGTGCATGGTCCATACCATACTGAGCGATCGTGCCCAAACCAACCAGGTAGATCAGGACAATGGACAGCCCAAACCAGCGCGGAACCTCCTCGGCGGTGAGAAACCTTCTAAGGGATTGCATAACGGATGCCATATTCTCGGACCTCTTCCCTGTGTACCTTGAGTAGGGACTGATGGGGTTATCGTGTGGGTCGGCGCGGTCCTTGATTTGACTTACGGCACCGCTCACCGAGTTCGGACAGCCCGGTGTTACGGGACGAAAAGTGAATCGAGTGATCGGAAGCGTTCTATGAAGCGACCCGGCGATTGCGGATTCCAAGTTTATCGGGCATCGTACCTGGCAACGGCGAATCGCGGGCTGCCCTCTTCCCCTCCACGCCTGTTCTGGCCATACTACGGTACGCCTGTCGCGGCGCCAGACGACTTTAATATTGGGCGCGCGGCGGGTTCGGCGAAGTGGTATTGTCCAAACCGGCACCCACGGGAAACGAAATTGTGATGTCAACCTCCAGATCAAGTGGAAGCCAAGACGCCGGGGCCTCGGTGCGTTCCGCAGCGTTGCCCGAGTGCAATCATCAACCGACCGAATACACCGGCCCGCCGCGAGACGAATTGCTCGCGCTGCGGCAAGCGCATGTCGCGCCGAGCGTGTTCACCTACTACGCCAATCCCATCGCGATCGTGGAAGGCTACATGCAGTATCTTTGGGACGATACGGGGAGGCGTTATCTAGACGGAATCGGCGGCGTGGTTACCGTTTCAGTTGGACACTGCCACCCTCATGTCGTCAAGGCGGTCCGAGATCAGGTGGGCAAGCTCATGCACACCACCACGATCTATCTGCACCCCACCATCGCGACCTACGCCCGGAAACTCGCCCACCGTTTCCCCGAAAACAGCAACCTGGAGTCTACCTACTTCGCCAACTCCGGCAGCGAGGCCAACGACCTTGCCACGATGACGGCACGGATGTACACCGGACATTTTGATGTCATTGCACTGCGAAACGGCTACCACGGCGGAACGCAAACCACCATGGGCCTGACGGCCATGGGTAATTGGAAGTTTCCGTTCCCCCATTCCTTCGGTGTCAAGCATGCGACGCCCGGATACTGTTATCGATGCCCGCTGGGTTTGGAGTACCCCTCCTGCAAGGTCCGCTGCGCTCAGGATGTCGCGACGCTCATCGAGCATGAGACCTCCGGTAAGATCGCGGCGTTCATCGCGGAAACCATTCAAGGTGCCGGCGGCGTTGTCGACCCCCCACCGGAATACTTCAAGATCGTGTATGACATCGTTCGGGCACACGGCGGTCTGTGCATCGCCGATGAAGTACAAACCGGGTTCGGACGACTCGGCACGCACTTTTGGGGGTTCGAGGCGTTCGATGTTATTCCAGATATGGTGGTGATGGCCAAGGGCATTGGAAACGGCACCCCCCTCAGCGCCGTCACCACACGGCGGGACATCGCGGAAACCATGACCCGGAAACTGCACTTCAATACCTTCGGCGGCAACCCCGTTTCCGTCGCTGCCGGGCTGGCGACACTCGAAGTCATCGACGACGAGCACGTGCAGCAAAATGCCCTCGAAGTCGGCACGTACCTCAAAAAGCGACTGGTGGAACTGCAAAAGACCCAGCCGTTGATCGGCGATGTCCGGGGGCGTGGGCTCATGCTCGGTGTGGAACTGGTACGCCATAGAGAAACCAAGGAGCCTGCGACTCTGGAAACCGCCGGCGTTCATGAGGGCACGAAAGATCGAGGCCTGCTCATCGGTCGCGGCGGCATCCACGGCAACGTGCTGCGGATCAAACCACCGATGTGCATGAACCGGGCGGATGCGGATTTCCTCGTCGACCGCCTTGACGAAACGCTGTCGTCGATCGCTTGATCTCGCCGCGTCCTTGGTGGCGTCACCAACGTGATCAAGCTATGCTTGCCTGACCATGTCACACGTGCAAAACGATTCAACTTTGCCTATCCGCTTCGATCGCCACGAAATCGGCGGTGCACTCGGCGACTTGGGAACATTTATTCCACTCGTCGTGGGCATGGTGAATCGTTGCGGGTTGCAACTCGTCCCGACGCTGATCGGCACCGGACTGATGAACATCGTCAGCGGCCTGCTGTTTCGCATCCCCATGCCCGTCCAACCGATGAAGGCCATCGCCGCCGTCGCCATCGCCGAAGGCTTAAACGAAGGGCAGATTCTCAGCGCGGGCATCATCACCGCCGCGGTCATCTTACTACTCGGCGTGACGGGGCTTATCAACGCCCTAGCCCGTGCCATACCCAGGAGCGTCGTCCGTGGTCTGCAACTCGCGCTGGGGTTGAAACTGTTGACCCACGGGTTCGGGCTTATCGCCGAAACCCAACGGCTTTTCGGTTGGGATAGCTTCTCAATCGGCGTATTGTGTGCCGCGCTGGTGCTGGCCTTCTATTTTTCGACACGCTTGCCGGGGGCGTTACTGGTCTTTGCAATCGGGCTGATTGCGCTGCTCGCCGCCAATCCCCACCTACTCACCGAAACCCAACTGGGGTTTAGCTGGTCCTGGCCCCAACTCGGCGAGATCGAGACGTGGAAGTCAGGTCTCATACGTGGCGCCGTCCCGCAAATACCGCTGACCATGTTGAATTCGGTCATAGCCGTGTGCGCACTCTCGCTGGACCTGTTCCCCAATCGACCGGCCGGTCCAAAGCGGGTGGCCACTTCGGTCGGGTTGATGAACATCGTCTGTTGCCCGTTCGGCGTTATGCCCATGTGCCACGGAGCCGGCGGTCTCGCCGCTCAATATCGATTCGGAGCGCGCACCGGCGGGAGCGTCATCCTTCTCGGCGCAGCGAAAATAATCCTGGCTCTGGCACTCGGCGGCTCACTTCTGCTTTGGCTTCAGGCTTATCCCAAGTCCGTGCTCGGCGTGCTCTTGCTATTCAGCGGTCTGGAACTCGCCATGGTTTGCCGCGATCAAAGAACGCGCGTGGATTACTTCGTAATGCTCATCACCGCCGGAGCGTGTCTGGCCGTAAACACGGCACTAGGATTCGTCATCGGATGGTTAATGGCCGCCCTCTTGATCTGGGGTGTCTTTCGCATCGACCCACCTCCCTCGTCGTAGCGTCTGCCCCAGTGGCGGACGCAGGTGGGCGAAGCGTCTTCGAGATTTTGCGGTCGCTACGCGTTACACAGATAGTCTGAACCAGCCATATCAGCAGTGGCAGCGCTTATCACAACGGCCGCAAGTACTGAAACATCCATCAGCGTGAAGCGATTGGATCACGCAAGCCGATACTCCCCTTCACGAGCCCGCGCCTTTCGCGCGCCGGCCATGGGAAACGCCAGAGTTGTGATTTCATGCGGGTATTGATGACGGGTCATCGCGGGTATGTCGGCTCCGTCATGGCGACGGTATTGCGCAACCTACGCTTCGAGGTCGTCGGACTCGATTCGGATTTATATCGAGGCTGCGATTTTGGCCGCGTCCGCGATACCGACGAAAGCTATTGCGTTGACCTGCGCGATATCGAGTTTACCGATCTGCTCTCGTTTGACGCCGTGGTTCACTTGGCATCACTTCCCGAAGACGCCCCCGCCGAATTGAATCTCTCGCTCATTCGCGAGATTAATGAAGAAGCAACCGTTCACTTGGCGGAATGCTGCAAGCGGGCCGGCGTATCTCGATTTCTGTACGCCTCCTCTGCGAGTGTTTATGGCGGCGACGATGGCCGACCCATCGGTGAAGATCGCCCGCTCCATCCGACCACCCCGGACGGCGTTTCCAAACTGCGATGCGAAAGCGTGCTGGCCCGACTGGCCGACGCTTCTTTCACAACCGTTTTCCTTCGGCACGCCGAGGTCTATGGCGTCTCTCCGCGTCTGCGCACCGATCCTATTGTCAACCAGTTTGTCGCTTCAGCGATGACCACTGGGCGGGTCAACGTGCCGGGTCGGGGTCACGGGTGGCGATCGGTCGTACATGTGGAGGACCTGGCCCGAACCTATGCCGCCATGCTGATGGCACCCGAAGAAATCGTTCACAATCAAGCGTTTAACGTGGCCGCAACCAGCGAGAATCACCGCGTTATCGAAATCGCGGACGCCGTCACGGAATTAGTTCCCGAGTGCACCAAGCGACTTTCGCCGAACCTATTCTCAGACCCCGGCTGCCGATTGGATGGATCCAAACTCATGCTTGCGGTTCCGAAGTTATCATTTCGATGGACCATGCAGGATGGTATTCGCCAACTCCGTAATGCCCTGCGCAGTTGCGGCTTGACGCCCGCCGACTTGCGCAGCGACCGATTCCAACGCTCATCCCGACTCCGAACCCTGATCGAGAGGAATGAACTCGACGCCACGCTCCGCCTACCAGCCTCCGTGCTCGCATGATGCTCCGTAAAACCTGAACCTAGATGGGTTTGCACAATGACTGGGCCGGCGCCGCTGCGACACGGACCGTCCGAAGCCGCGTCGGGCGACATCCGATGGACTGTGAATCGCAACGAAAAGATCAATCCTTGTGGTAATCCATTTTGGAGTGTTTGGCCCCCAACGGATACCATTGGCGGCTTGTCCGTCAGTGTGATGAACCTCGACTAGTGCTCTGTCACACATAAATCTTCGGGTTCGGTCCGTGCAGTGTCGAGTTCCTGCAGTGCTCCAGTGCAATCGCGCACTCGAAAACTTAACTGTGAGGATGCAGAATACCTAGGCGTGACGAT
>Ga0214472_10001308_pt1 | contig 28181 bp, 24 predicted proteins | sample RVTome_6_FD_207662 | JGI IMG/M metagenome (GOLD analysis project Ga0214472, IMG submission 207662) | Soil microbial communities from uranium-contaminated site in the Upper Colorado River Basin, Wyoming, United States - RVT140D175 | ecosystem: Environmental > Terrestrial > Soil > Contaminated >...
GGCGCCTGCACTTAGTGCCGGGAAGGGCAGTCATCGCGCCGGTGGCGCCGGCCTTTGGGCCGGCGTATGGATTGAACGACACCCCGCACCACAAGCCATTACACCATCGAGACGGCTTGTGGCGCGAGGTGTCGTTCAATCCATGCCGCGCGAAGCGCGGCCACCGGCGCTCCGTGCGCCTCCGCGCCTCCGTGACTCCGTGTTAACCCGTTTCCTCCGTCCCCTCCGCGACCTCAGAATCCGTACTTGATACCGAACTGCAGGATGCGCGGGCTGCCGGCCTGCGACTGGATCCGGCCGAACGCGCCCGAATCAAAGTTCGTCTGCGGGTTGCCCCAGTTGAAGTGGTTCAGCAGGTTGAACGTCTCCACGCGTAACTCCAGGCTCTGCGTACCGCCTATGGAGATGAGCTTCGCGAGCGCCAGATCGATGCTCCAGTATGCGGGACCTTGAACACTGCCACGAACGTGAGTCCCGTTCTCCCCCGGCGCCGCGTCTGCGAACGCGGCGGGGTTCAGATACTGGGCCAGGGTCTTGTCGCCATACGGGTTCTCGAGCACCTGATCGGGCCGTTGGCCGGTGATGCCGGTGCCCGCGATGTCCTGCGTGGTCGTCACGGTGAGGTAGCTGCCCGAACGCGCGCTGAGGATTCCCGACGCTGTCCAATCCGAGGCCAACGCGCGCAGGGCGGGGCTCGTAAACTGCGGCGTGCGGGCCCCCATCGTGATGTTCCCAATGTGGCGCCGGTCCTGGGCGCAATTGCCCCGATCGAAGTCCGGATCGTCAGGCTTCAGGTATCCGCTCCCGACCTGACCAAAGCTCGTCGTCACCGTGTTGCCCACGCAGTAGGACCGGGTGTAATTCGCGCTGAGCCTCACGCCGGTGGCCGCGCGTCGCTGAACGGACAGCTTTAGCGCATGATAATCCTGCGTGCCCACAGCGGCATGGCGATCGATCGGGCCCAGCTTCTGCGCCGCCTCGGGATTCTCCAGGGACAGTACTCGCCGCTGGCTCAGATTGCCGTTCGTCGTGCACGTGCGATAAGCGGTCCCGTTGATCGTGCACGGGCCCAACCCCAGGAAGACGCCGGGATTCAACTGCACCTGGCCCCACAGGCGGTCCGTGTAGCTTCCCAGATAAGCCGCCGATGCCTGCCAGACCGCCCCGATCTGTCGTTCGACGATGGCGTTCCACGACTGGGCGCGCGTCGAATTGATGTTCGGGTCCATCGAGCCAAACGCGCCGAAGGCAGGGAACTGTGCATCGGCGGTAGGCACAGCCGGCACGGGGTGCGGCGGTCCACCGGGATAGTCTCTATAGGGATCATCGAGGCCACCGGCTGGCGAGGGCACCCGGAGACGGCTGGAAAACGGCGCCGCGGTGGAACTGATGAAGAGGTATGCCGCGCTCATGAAGTCATATCCGAGCCCGTAGGAGGCCCGCACGGCCGTGCGGCCGTCCCCAGCCACATCCCAGGCGAGCCCTACGCGCGGCGACAGATTCGCCCACTTCTTGTTCAAGCCCGCGCCGGAGGGGAAGCCGGGATCGCCGGGATAGGTCAGCCCCGCCGGCGCGTTTTCATAGACGGTGGTCTGGATGCCCTGCCGGAAGTTGTCGAGGCTGAAATTGGAGACGGCATTGTTCCGCACGTTCTGCCCGAAGAACGGCTCCCAGCGAAGACCCGTGTTCAGGGTCACCCGATCGCTGACTCTCCAGGTGTCCTGGGCGTACAGTCCCAGATACCACTGGTTGATGGACAACTGCCCGGGCCTGGCATGCTCCAACCGGAACAGCTTCCCGGTGAGAAAGTCAGACAGCCCCAGGCCGGTCGCTCCGCCATTGAACGTAAACAGCCCCGGGCCGCGCTGGCCATCGATCGTGTCGTGCTTCCAGTACGCCACGTTCCCACCGATGGAAATCTGGTGGCCTCCCCGCACCATCGCAAGATCGTTGGACACCTGGTAGGCGTCTGTGTCGCCGTTGAACAACACAGAGCCCCCGGATGCGGTCGAGAACGCGCCGGTAATCGCGAGGGCCATGATGCCCGGGACGTAATTGTAGACGTCCTTGACGCCGACGTCCTCGGGGCCGAAAAACGGCTCGAGGTGATAATGGGCGTTGCTCCGATTAAAGGCCAGACGAAGCGAGTTGACCATGTTGGAGCCGAACACCGTGGTATCGCCGATGGTCAATGAGTGCGCCCGGTGCTTCTGGGAGGAGTCCGGGGTCCCCGTCGTCAGGACGGTGCCCGACTTGGGCCAGGACGGCTCTTTATCGTCGTACGTATAAATGTACCGTCCGAACAGGGAATGATTGGCGCTCGCTTGATAGTCTATTTTGGAGACCGCCTGCCCCTGGTTGTAGTGCTCCGGCGCGGAATACGTGAAATCGCCGCACGGATCGTCGCTGACGGGCAGGAACTTGGAGATCTTTACCGCGGCAGGACTGTAGAGCACGGGATCGATCTGGTTGTTCACGAACGGCGCCCGCAGGTTGATCTGCCTGCCTCCGTTGCACGCAGGTGATGTGAAGGCGGTAAAGTCGCCGGCCAGCATCGCCGGAGTCAGAACCGTGGTGATATTGTCGGCCGGCGTGACACGGCGGAACGTGCCCTGGTAGGCGCCGAAGAAAAAGAGCTTGTCGCTGACAATCGGCCCCCCCAGCGTCCCGCCGAGCTGGTTGCGCTTCAGGCCATCATCCATTTTCTTGCCGTCCGGCCCCACACGGGCGAACTCCGAGACGGCGTTGAACCGGTTGTCTCGCAGGAACTCGAACACGTTCCCGTGGAAAATGTTGGTGCCCGACTTCGTGACCGCGCTGACCGAGCCTCCGGCGTGCGTGCCGTTGTCAGCGGACAGGCCGCTGGTGGCCACCCGGAATTCCTGCAGCGCATCCGGGAAGGGGAGCGGCATGTTGGCGTTGTCATATGGATTGTTGTGCATCGCCCCGTCGAGGAGGTACGCCACGCCGAAGGGCAGCCCGCCGGCGACCGAGGTGAAGGTCGATCCGGGCATGCTCTTGCCGGTGTTGGTGTCCGACTGCACGGCTGCGCCGGCCAGGATGATCAGGTCGGTGACGTTGCGTCCTTGAAGGGGCAGCTCGAGGATCCGCTCCTGCTCCACGACCTCGCTGATGCCCGCGCTCCGCACATCCACGAGCGGCGCGGCCGCCTCGACCGACACCGTCTCTTCAAGGCTTCCGACCCCAAGAACCGCGTTGATCGTGGGCGTGGCCGCCACCTGCAAGACGATGCCGGTCCGGATGTACGTGCGGAACCCCTGGAGCGCGACTTCGAGCCGGTACGGGCCGGTCGGCAGGTTGGGCATCACATAGGTTCCGTTGCCGTCGGTGACGACGGACCGCGTGAACCCGGTTTCCATCTGCGTGGCCGAAATCGTGACGCCGGGAAGGACCGCGCCGCTCTCGTCGGTCACGCGACCGTTGAGTTCAGCCGTCGCCTGCGCGAGGGCCAGGGCTGTCGACAGGACGAACGCCGCCGCGCCGAAGAGAACCCCTCTGAGCATGCGCATCATCACATCCTCCGATCAGGGACGCCGCGGATTTACCCGGTTGGTGGTTAGATGGTTGGATGGTTAGTGGCACGTACGGTCACTTATCGAACCGCCCAACCACTAACCACTAACCACTTAATTAAAAGCCGTACTTCACCCCGAACTGCAGGATGCGCGGCGTGCCGGCCTGGGTCGTGATCTGGCCGAAGTTGCCCGCATCCAAGTTCGCAACGGTCCCAGTGGCGGTCGTGCTCGGATTCCCCCAGTTGAAATGGTTCAACAGGTTGAATGTCTCCAGCCGCAGCTCCAGCACGCGTGCGGCGCCCAGCGAAATGTTCCGCGCCAGCGCGAGGTCGACGCTCCAGTAGGCGGGTCCTTCGATACTGGCTCGGACGTGGTTTCCGAGAACGCCCGGCGCCGGGTAGGCAAATGCGGCCCGGTTGAGATAGTTGTTCAGCGTCTTGTCGCCGTACGGGTTGTCCAGCACCTGATCGACCCGCTGACCGGTGATGCCGGTGGCCGCAATATCCCGGGCCGTCGTGACCGTGAGCCAGCTGCCCGAACGCGCACTGACGATTCCCGCCACGTTCCACCCCGACGCCAGGACGCTCATCGCACGATTGGTAAACTCCGGCGTCTCGACTCCCACCGTGGCATTGGCGATGTGGCGCCGCGAATACGTGCAGTTGCCGCGATCCCAGTCGGGGTTGTCAGGATCCTGGAAGCTCTGTCCACCGGTGAAGAACGTCACCTGCGGGTCGTTGCCCACGCAGTAGGACCGCGTGTAGTTCGCGCTGAGGCTCACACCGCTCGCCGCGCGGCGCTGGGTCGACAGCCGCAGCGCGTGGTAGTTCTGGGTGCCGACAGCCTCATGGCGCTCAATCGACCCAATCAGCCGGGACGCCTCGGGATTCTCGAGCGACAGCTCGCGCCGCTGGTTCAGGTTCGCCTGGGTCGTGCACGTCGGATAGAACACGCCGGCAAGCGTGCAGGGACCGAGCCCGAGAAAGACGCCAGGATTCACCTGCACCTGGCCCCAGAGCCGGTCCGTGTAGCTGCCGAGATAGGTGGCAGACACCTGCCACACCGTTCCAATCTGCCGCTCGACGATGACGTTCCACGACTGGGCGCGCGCCGAGTTGTTATCCGGGTCGACGGAGGCCAACGCTCCGTACGAGGCGAACCGCGCGTCGGGACCGGGTACTTCCGGAACCGGATGCGGCGGACCGCCCGGAAAGCCTCGATACGGATCGTCGAACCCGCCAGGCAGCTGAGTGACGCGCAGGCGGCCGGCGTACGGTGGCGCGGTCGCGCTGATGAAGAGGTACGACGCGCCCTGGAAGTCATAGCCCAGGCTGTACGACGATCGGACGGCCATGCGGCCATCGCCGGTCACATCCCACGCAGCGCCAACACGCGGCGCAAAGTTCGTCCATTTGTTGTTCAAGCCGGATTTGCCGGCCGGAAAATCGGCATCGCCTGGGTACAGGAAGCCGGGCGGCGCGTTCAGGTAGACGCTGCTCGTGACGCCGCGGCGGAAGTTGTCGATATTGAAATTGGCGATCGCCTTGTTCAGGATGTGCTGGCCGAAGAAGGGCTCCCACCGCACACCGCCGTTGAGCGTCACGCGGCTGCTGACTCGCCAGGTATCCTGGGCATAGACGCCCAGATACTTCTGGCTCAAATCGAGCACCCCGGGCCTGGCGTGCTCGAGCCGGGTCAGTCTGCCGGTGAGGAAGTCCGCCATCCCCAAGCCTGTCGCCGACCCATCAAACGTCCACAGTCCAACGCCGCGCTGGCCGTCGACCGTGTAGTGCGTCCAGTACGCCACATTGCCGCCAATGGCAATCTGGTGGCTGCCCCGCACGAGCGTGACGTCGTCGGAAATCTGGAAGGCGTCGGTGTCGCCCTGGAAGTACACCGAGCCGCCCGAGGCGGTCGCGAACCCACCGTTGACGTCGAGCCCCATGACGCCAGGCACGTAATTGTGGAAACTGTTGATGCCGACCGTTTCGGCTCCGAAAAACGGCTCCAGGTGATAGTGCGACCTGGTGCGATTCCACGCGACGCGGAATGCGTTCACCGTGCTGGAGCCGAAGACGAGGGTATCGCCCATCGTCAGCGAATGCGCCCGATGGTTCTGCGCGGCGTCGTCCGGCCTCGTGGTCAGCACGTTGCCGGAACCGGGCCAGCTGGGATCCTTCTCGTCGAACGTCACCATGTAGCGGCCGAAGATCGAATGGCTGCCACCGCCTTGATAGTCGACTTTTGCGACCACCTGCCCCTGGTCGTAGCGCTGCGGAGAAGAAAACGTGATGTCGCCGCACGGATCGCTCGTCGCGGGAAGCTGCCGGGCGATATTGATCGCGGCGCGACTGTAGAGCGCGGGATCGATCCGGTTGTTGACGAAGGGCGCTCGCAAGGGGACCTGGCGGCCGCGGTTGCACGCCGGCGAGGCGAACGCCGTGAAGTCGCCCGCCAGCATCGCGGGGGTGGGCACTTTACTCAGGATATCGGCCGGCGTGGTACGGACAAACGTGCCCTGGTAGGCGCCGAAGAAAAAGAACCGGTCGGTCACGATGGGGCCGCCGAGGACGCCGCCCAACTGGTTCCGCTTGAGCCCGTCGTCGCGGCGCTTGCCGTCCGGGCCGACCCGCGCGAACACCGCCGTCGCGTTGAATCGCTTGTCGCGCAGGAATTCGAAGAGGCTCCCGTGGAACGCGTTGGTGCCTGACTTCGTCACGGCGTTCACCGAGCCGCCCGAGTGCACGCCGTTGTCGGCCGAGAGGCCGCTGGTGGCGACACGGAATTCCTGCAGGGCGTCCGGGAACGGCAGCGGCATGTTCAGGTTGTCGTACGGATTGTTGTGGGCAGCGCCATCCAGCAGGTAGGCCACGCCGAAGGGCAGGCTGCCGGCGACGCCGGTCAACACCGACCCCGGCTGGCTCTTGTTGTTCGGCGTGCCCTGCACCGCTGCGCCCGCGAGCACGATCAGGTCGGTGACCTGGCGGCCCTGCAGCGGCAGCTCGAGGATCCGTTCCTGCTCGACCACCTCGCTGATGCCTGTACTGCGCACGTCGACGAGCGGAGTGGCGGCTTCCACCGACACCGTCTCCTCGAGACTTCCCACGGAGAGTACGGCGTTGATGGTGGGTGTCGCGGCGACCTGCAGCACGATGCCGGTCTGAACGTACGTGCGGAAGCCCTGGAGTGCGACCTCCAGCCGGTACGGACCGGTCGGGAGGTTTGGCATGACGTACCTGCCGCTGCCGTCGGTGACGACGGAACGCGTGAGTCCGGTGTCGGTCTGCGTGGCCGTGACCGTGACTCCGGGAAGCACCGCACCGCTCTCGTCGGTTACGCGACCGTTGAGCTCAGCCGTCGCCTGTGCGAAGGCCATGGCTGTCGACAGAACCAGCGCCGCCGTACCGAACAAATACCGCCTGAGCACGCGCATCATCACACCCTCCGTTTTGTCATCGCCGACGTAAAGACGCCCGCCGAATATGAGTGCGATAGAGAGATAAAGGGCGAATGATGAATCAGTTGTGGGGTCTAAGTAGGGCACGCTGCATGGGGTTGTCAAGTCTTATTTGCGCGGGCGGAGTGGTACCCTGACGGGATGCCTGAAACCCAGACGCCGACGGGGATCAGCCTCCCGCGGCGCCGCGCAATCACCGCAGGCCTGCTGCTCGGCATGAGCCTGGGGGCGCTCGAAGCCACCGTCGTCGGCACCGCCATGCCGACCGTGATTGCGACGCTTGGCGGACTCAACCACTACAGCTGGGTCTTTTCGGCGTATCTCCTGACCTCCACGGCATCGGTGCCAATCTGGGGCCGGCTGTCGGACCTGTACGGCCGCCGCCGCATGTATCTGATCGGCATCGCGATCTTCCTGGTCGGATCGATGATGTCGGGCGCTGCGACGTCGATGAACACCCTCATCGCCGCCCGCGCCATCCAGGGGCTCGGGACGGGCGCGATCATCCCGCTCAGCATGACCATCGTCGGCGAGCTCTATACGCTCGCCGAGCGCGCCCGCACCCAGGCGATTTTCAGCGGCGTGTGGGGCGTGGCATCGGTGGCCGGGCCGCTCGTCGGCGGCTATATCACCGATGCGCTCTCATGGCGCTGGGTGTTCTACCTCAATCTCCCGTTTGGCCTTCTGGCCGTCACGGTCATCCTGCTGGCTTATCCGTCCACGCGCCGAACCCACGCGGTGCGTGTCGACTGGCTCGGCGCCGCGCTCCTCTTTGCCGGCATCAGCGCACTGCTGATGGCGCTGGGAGCCGACATCGGCGGCGGCGGAGTCGCGGCTGGATTCGCGGTCGCCGCGGTCGTACTGCTGGGCGCGTTCGTCATGGTCGAGCACAGGGTGGCGGAGCCAATTCTTCCCCTCGACCTGCTGAAGACACCGCTGATCGCCCGCACGATCGTCGTGGTGTTCCTGGTGGGCATGGCGCTCTTCGGCGCCATCGCCTTCATCCCCTTGTTCGTCCAGGGCGTGATGGGAGCCACGGCGACGCAGGCCGGGCAGGTGCTGACACCGCTCTTCTTGGGGTGGGTCATCATGTCGATCGCGAGCGCCCGGCTGACGGTGAAGCTGGGCTACCGCCGCCTCGCGATTACCGGCAGCGTCCTGATGACGCTTGGATTCATCGGGCTGACGATGGTGGGGGCTGATTCGCCGCGCAGCACGGTGCTCGCGTCTGGCCTGCTCATAGGCTCGGGCATGGGGCTCTCGATGCTGTCGCTGCTGCTGGCCGTGCAGCACGGCGTCGATCGCGCGCATCTCGGAATCGCGACGTCGCTCAACCAGTTCTCGCGCAGCGTCGGCGCCGCCGTCGGCATCGCCGCGATGGGGGCGCTGATGGCGCGCCAGTTGACGGGCGTGTCCGTGCCGGGAGGCGCCGAAGCGCTCGCCGCAAGCGGCGTCATGCTCACTGGCACGGCGCGGCTGCAGTTCGCCTCGGCACTTCACTCTGTCTTCGTGGCCGGGGCGGGCCTTGCCGCCGCCTCGTTCGTCGCGACGCTGTTCCTGCCGCCGGTCGACTTCTCGCGCGGGGTTGGCGCCGCTGCAGGCGAGCAGATGCTCGCGGCGGAAATGACGAACCTCGAACCGGAGGATGAGCCTGTCGCCGTTTCCGATCGATGAGCCACCGGAGATTGCGGAGATAACGGGATCACACGGAGGAACGGAGAAACGGAGGACGCACGGAGACCGACTGCACGCTCGTGCCGGGAAGGGCAGTCAGCACGCCGGTGACGGCGGCCTACGGCCGCATCATGGATAGAGTGAGACCCCACTCGCAAGCCATTCTGATCGCGTTATCGGCTTGCGAGCGGGGTTTCGCTCTATCCATGCCGCGCGAAGCGCGGTCACCGGCGCTCCGTGCGTCTCCGCGCCTCCGTTGCTTCTCCGTGTGAACCCGTTTTCTCCGTCCCCTCCGCTTTCCGGCGAACTTGGGTCCGTAATATCCACGTAACATTTGACCGATAAAGCAATTAGGGCCGCGGGACGTCTCGTGGCAGAATAGAGCTCCGGCGGCCGCGACGCCTTCCCGGAACGTATCCCTCATGAATTACATACGGCGCTCACGTTTTACTGTCGCTGTCTGTGTGCTCGCCGGAGCCGCAGCTGCCCCTGCGCTCGCGAGACAGAGCCGCACGCCGGCGTTCGCCTCCTCCTCGGCGGCCGTGGGCGAGGGCACCCGGATAGAGCTGCCTTTCGAGTACGAGGGTCCTCCCCCGCCGGATCTCCCCGCGACCGTTGTCCGCGACGAGACCGGGCGCACGACCGTGCGCGCGGTGCCGCTGCCGGCGCCGCTCCGCGTTGATGGCCAACTCGACGAAGCGCTGTACACGTCGGCCACGCCCATCTCTGATTTCATCCAGGCGGAGCCCGCGGCGGGCCAGCCCGCGACCGAGCGCACCGAAGTCTGGGTCTCGTTCGACCGCGACAACGTCTACGTGTCGCTGCGGGCATTCGAAAGCCAGCCCGACCGGATGATCGTGAACGAGATGCGCCGGGACGGCGGCAGCATCGGCCAGAACGAGAGCTTCGGGATCGCGCTCGACACGTTCTACGACCGGCGGAACAGCGTCAACTTCAACTTCAACGCGATCGGCGGACGCTCGGACGGACAGAACACCAACGAGGGGAACTGGAACGGCGATTACAACCCGATCTGGGATCTCGCCGTGCGCCGGTCGCCCGAGGGCTGGACGGCGGAAGCCGCAATCCCCTTCAAGTCGCTGCGGTACCGCCCCGGCGACGGCCAGATCTGGGGCATCCAGCTCCGCCGCGTCAACCGGTGGAAGAACGAGGTTTCGTACCTGACCCGCGTCCCGGACGGCGCGGGCAGCAACGGCCTCTCGCGCGTGTCATCCAGCGCCACGCTGGTCGGCATCGAGGCGCCGGCGGCGTCGAGGATGTTCGACGTGAAGCCCTACGCCACGGCGGACTTCACGACGGATGCGACCGGCGCGGCCGATCCGAACCGCCTGGGGCGCGATGTCGGCGTCGACGTGAAGTACGGCGTCACCCGCGGCCTGACGGCCGACTTCACGTACAACACCGACTTCGCCCAGGTGGAGGCCGACGAACAGCAGGTCAACCTCACCCGGTTCAGCCTGTTCTTCCCCGAGAAGCGCGATTTCTTCCTGGAGAACCAGGGCATCTTCAACTTCGGCGGCGCCAACAACTGGGGCGGCGACACGCCGGCGCTGTTCTACAGCCGCCGCATCGGACTCGATCGCGGCCGCGAAATCCCGATCGACGGCGGCGCCCGGCTGACCGGGCGCGCCGGTCCGTACAGCATTGGCGTGCTCGACATCCAGACGGCCGGCGTCGATTCGCTCGGCGTACCCTCGACGAACTTCGCGGTGGCGCGCGTCCGGCGCGACATCCTGCGGCGCAGCGCGATTGGCGCAATCGCCACGCGGCGCTCCCAGGTCACCGGTGGAGGCGCGGCCGCAGACACCGTGGGCCTCGACGGCGCCTTCGCGTTCTTCAACGACCTCACCATGCAGACCTACTGGGCCAGGACGAGCACGCCCGGCCTGCGTGGCGGCGATACCAGCTACCGCACGCAGTTCAATTACAACGGGGATCGATACGGGCTGGCGGCGCAACGGCTCGCTGTTGGCGAGCACTTCAATCCCGAGATGGGCTTCGTCCGCCGCGCGGGGTTCGCGAAGTATCAGCTCACGACGCGCTTCAGCCCGCGACCGACCCGGATTCCTGCCGTGCGCAAGTTCATGTACCAGGCCGGCTGGCAGTACTTCGACGACAGCCGCGGACAACTCGAATCGCGGGAGCTGAAGGGTGAGTTCAAGACCGAGTTCGCCAACAGCGACGAGCTCGAGGTCACCTACGAGCACACATACGAGCGGCTCGACCGGCCGTTCGGCATCGCCCCGGACGTCACCGTGACCGCAGGCAGCTACGACAACACCCTGCTGCGAACGGCGTTCTCGTTCGGTCAGCAGCGCGCCGCGTCAGGCACGGTGTTCATGGAGCGCGGGCGGCTGTGGAGCGGCGACATCACGACGTTCGGCTACAGCAGCGGCATGGTGAAAGCCGGCGCACGCCTGTCGTTCGAGCCGGGGCTGTCGGTGAACCATGCGACGCTGCCTCTCGGCCGCTTCACGACGACGCTGCTCACCTCGCGCGCGACGTACTCGATCACGCCGATGATGTTCCTCAGCAGCCTGATGCAGTACAGCTCCAGCGGCAACTCGCTCGCCACCAATGCACGGCTTCGCTGGGAGTACGCACCCGGCAGCGAACTCTTCGTTGTCTACAACGAGGGGCGCGACACGCGCGCCTCCGGCCTGCCTGATCTCCAGAATCGATCGATTGTGGTGAAAGTGAACCGGCTGCTGCGGTTTTAGACCGCCGAGATGTAGGGGCCGAGCCTGCTCGGCCCTATCTCGGGCCGACCAAGGTCGGCCCCTACAAGCGGCGGCTGAGGAAAACCCTTACCGCAAAGACGACGATGAAGAGAGCCATCACCAGCAGAATCATCCGGGTTATCGTCATCGACTCCGCCTTGCGCCTTTACTTGACGAGCAGGCGCTCCTTCAGCGATTCAATCTTCGCCGCATCGAGACCCGGCGCCTTCTTCAGGTCGTCGATCGTCTTGAACCCGCCCTGCTTGTCGCGATAGGCCACCACGTCCGCCGCCACCGTGTCGCTGACGCCGAACACGAGTTGCAGGTGCGCTGCGGTCGCCTTGTTTACCTCCAGCAGGGCCAGGTGGGTCACGACGTAGTCGAAGACCGTCTTCCACTCCTCCTCGGTCGCCGTCGCGCCGAAGTCCTTCATCAGGTACATCATGTCGTCCCAGCCAGCGACCGTCCGCGGCGCGTCGGTCATGATGGAGCTGTCGTGACAGCTCGTGCACACCCTGACGACGACCGTTTTGCCCGGCGCTTCCGGCAGCTTGTCCGGCGGCGTCTGGGCCGCGACAGCCGCGCCGAAGCCGTGAAACGGCGAGGGCGGGGCGGTCGCGAGCGCGAAACAGATCGCGGCCGGCGGAAGTAATAGGGTGACGAGGCGAAACATTCTCATCGGCCGATGAGCAGCGTGCGCTTGCCGGGCCCGGCAAAGGCGTCGCCCATGTTCGGGGGATCCTGGGCGCCGGCCGCCGCCGTGAGGATGCAGACGGCGGCGAGAGTAAGGAAGACTGTCCCTTTCATTGCGAGTGTCTCCAGGAGGCGGGTCTGAAGACCCGCCTCTCCGATCGTAGAGGCGGACCGTCGCGGGGTGCGAGATCCGCCTATCGGTTGCCGCGCTCCGCCTCGCGCAGCTTCAGCAACTGCTCGACATTCTCGTTGTTGGTGCAGAAGTTCTCGGTCAGGTCCTCGTCATTGGCTGACAGCGAGTAGGTCCGCCACGCCGACGTCCACGGCTTGGTGAGCACCTGCGGATCCTCGAGCGTGTACTGGTATTCGAGGTAGTTCCTGGACGGACGCCGGAGGCGCTCGATCACGTGCAGCGACTCGCTGTGCCAGTTGCTCGGGTCAAGAGAGACGGTGTCGAGGACGAGCGTGTCGCCTTCCCACCGCGACGCGGTGTCGCCCATGAACAGCAGCTCCTGCTCTTCTTCCGGCTTGTGCTGCCGGGGGATCCGCACGACCCGCCAGTTGTTGTTGCTCTCGATCAGGTGCACGAACAGGTTCGGCTTCATCACGATCTGATGCGGGTACGGGTTGTTCGTCCACATGCCGGGGACACCCAGCGGGCGGCACGTGACCTGCGCGCTCAGCAACTGCCGCTCCGCGCGCGTCATGCTGTCGAGCTTCTTCTGAATCTCGGGACGATACGGCATCGGCTCCTGAGGCCGATCCTCGTTGGGCACGACACTCCAGGCATTGGCCTTGCCCGTCGGCCCGGAGAACCAGACGCCGGAGAAGTCGACGTGGCCGTCCGCCATGCGCGGCGGCGATCCGCCGGGCGGCAGCGGCACCGGCCTGACACTGCCGCGCGCTTCGACGAATGTCTTCGGCGGATCCTGGGCCGCGGCGGCCGCCGTCAGCAGGCAGAGTGCGGCCAGCGCTAGGGCGCCGAAGCCTCGGCGAAGGCGGCCCGCACCAATCCGAACCGTCATCACTATCTCCAGATCTTGGTGCCGAAGACACCCTCGACGTCCTGCCCCAGGCGCTGCACGGTGCCATCGGCAAGCCTGATGAACGACGCCGCGTAGCGGTTGTCCTCGCCATTCCTGGACGCGCAGCCCCTCACGACCACTTCCTTGCCGACGCTGGCATTCAAGACGGCCGGCGTCGCGCCGCCCCTTCGCAAGTTCGACGTCGACGAGAGCTGGAACGTCGCCGCCGCGACCTGGCCGCCTGCGTGCTTCACGTCGACGAACAGATAGGCGTGCGGGTTCTCGTAGTTCACTTTGGTCAGGACCCCGGTGATATCGGAGCAGTTCTTCGCGTCGAACTCCACGGCAAAGGCGTGATGTGCCCGGGCGGGTGACGCCGCGAGCAGAATCAACAGGCAGAACAGGGTGACTATCGCCTTCATTGCGGATCCTCCGAAAAGGGGGTCGGAGGTCATTTTTCGAGGACACTCTCGATAGACAGGTTCTTCGCGAGAGTGTCCTCGAAAAATGACCTCCGACCCCATTTATATCCTCTAAAAATCGTACTTGATGCCGAACTGCATGATACGCGGGTTTCCCGCCTGGGTCGTGATGCGGCCGAACGTTCCCGCATTGAAGTTCGTGGTGGGGTTGCCCCAGTTGAAATGGTTCAGCAGGTTGAACGATTCCAGGCGCAGTTCCAGCCGCTGCGTCGCGCTCACGGCAATCAGCCGCGAAACGGCCAGGTCGACGTTCCAGAAGTTCGGGCCTACGGCGGCGTTGCGCTCGAGATCGCCCAGCGTTCCGGCCGCAGGCTGCGCGAAGGCGGCCCGATTGAAGTACTGGCTGAGCGTCTTCTCGTCCGCGTAGAAGTCGTCGCTCACCATGTTGGGACGCTGGTTCGCGAGGCCCGTGAACGCGTTGTCCCGGCCGGCCGTGATGTTGAGACGGCTCCCGGACCGCGCGGAAATGATCCCCGACAGCCTCCAGTGCGACACGATCGCGCGCATCGCCGGGCTGCCGAATTCCGGCGTCTCATATCCGGTCGTCAGACTTGCGATATGCGTCCGATCCTGGTCGCAATACCCGGCGTCGAACGACGGGTCGTCCGGCTTGAGATACCCGGCGCTCTGCTGGCTGAAGCCAGTGGGCGTCGGCGTGCCTTTGCACCGGGACAGCGTGTAGCTTCCATTGAGGTTCAGCCCGCCCACCGCGCGGCGCTGGGCCGATACCTTCAGACCGCGATAGTTCTGGTAGCCGATATCGGTATTACGATCCAGCGCGCCGATGAGGCCTGCCTCCGTCGGATTCTGCTGATACAGCAGGCGCCTCTGGTTCAGGTTCGCATTGGTCGAGCACACGTTATACGTCACCCCGTTGATGACGCACCGGCCGAGCCCCATGTACACGCCGGGGTTCAGGGCGACCTGCGCCCACAGGCGATCGGAGTGGCTCCCGAGATAACTGGCCGAGACGCCCCACTGCGTGCCGAGCTGCTGTTCGACCGTGACGTTCCACGACTGGATACGCGGCGAGTTGATGCCGGGATCCATTGTTCCGAACGTGCCGAACCGTGGGTACTCGGTAGTCGGGCCGGTGGTGATCGGGTGCGGGTCGCCGCCGACGTCTCTGTAGGGATCGTCGAACAGACCCGTGGGATCCACGATCAGCGAGCGGTTGCCGAACGGCGGGGCGTTGGCGTTGATGTTGTGGTACTCGCCCGACATGAAGTCGTAGGCCATGGCGTAGGAGGACCGCACCGCCAGCCGGCCGTCGCCCCGCACATCCCACGCCACGCCCACGCGAGGCGAGAGATTCCACCACTGCTTGTCCAGCCCGGTCTTCGCGTTCTCCGGGAAGCCCTCGTCACCGGCATAGAGCAGGCCGGCCGGCGCATTGAGGAACACCGTGCTCTTGGTGCCCCGCTGGAAGTTCTCCATGCTGAAGACGGAGATCACGCCGTTCTCGACGTTCTGGCCGAAGAACGGCTCCCACCGCAGCCCGCCGTTCACGGTCACCCGGCTCGATACGCGCCATGCGTCCTGCGCGTACGCCGCCGGGAACCAGCTGTTGACCGGCAGCTTGCCCAACCCGCCGTGCTCGACGCTCGTCACGCGGCCGACGAGCACGTCCGCCAGCCCCAGGCCGGTCGCCCTGCCGTCGAAGATCCAGTTGCCGTTGGCGCGCGAGGTGGACGTGTAGTCGGCGTCCCAGTACTGCACGTTTCCGCCGATGCTGATCTGGTGGTTGCCGCGCACCAGCGTGAGATCGTTCGCCACTTGATACGTGTCGTTGAAGAACAGCGCCTTGGTGTTCGTCCCGGAATAGATCTGGAACCCGGGCGTCACGTTGACGGACATGTAGCCCGGCAGATAGCTGTAGATGTTCGCCCCGATGTCTCTCGGCGAGAAGAACGGCGTCTGGAAGTTGTCGACCTTCGCCTTGTTGACGGCAAACCGGACGGCGTTGACCAGTGACGAACTGAACACCGTGGTCTCGCCGAAGGTCACCGAATGCACCATGTCGTCGACGCCCGACACGTTGGTCTTCAGGATGTTGTCCCCCTCGCCGGCATAGCCGGGAGGCGCCGTAAAGCGCGCGATCATGTACCGGCCGAAGAGTGAATGGTCCGCGCCAAGCTGGTAGTCGATCTTGACGAGCCCCTGCGCGTCGTCGCGATCGGACGCCACGCCGAACGTGATCTGACCGCAGGGATCGGTCGACGTGGGAAACTTCTTCGCGAAGTTCAACCCGGCCCGGCTGAACAGCGCCGGATCGATGCGGTTGTTGACGAACGGTGCGCTGAGCGTGATCTGGCGCCCGCCGTTGCACTGGGGCGAGGCCACCGCCGTGAAATCGCCGGCCAGCATCGCCGCCGTCGGTACGTAGGCGATGTTGTCGGACGGACGCACGCGAACCGCGGTGCCCTGGTAGCCGCCAAAGAAGAACAGCTTGTCTGTCACGATGGGCCCGCCCAGCGTGCCGCCGAACTGGTTGCGCTTCAACCCATCGTCGGCGCGCTTGCCGTCCGGACCGATCAGCGCGAAAGGACTCGTGGAGTTGAACCGGTGATGACGAAGGAACTCGAAGCCGTTCCCGGCAAACCGGTTGGTGCCTGACTTCACGATCGCGTTGACCGACGCGCCCGAATGGAACCCATTCTGCGCCGTGAGACCACTGGTCGCCACCCGGAACTCCTGCAGCGCGTCTGGAAACGGAAAGGGGAGATTCACGTTCTGCTGCGGGTTGTTGTGCTGTGCCCCGTCGAGGCTGTACCCAACGCCTGTCGAGAGTCCGCCGGCCACCGAGATGTTCACGCCGGTAGGCATACCTCGAGCGCTTACGGTACCTGTCTGAACCGCCGCACCAACGCTAAGGACGAGCTCTGCAGCATTGCGTCCGTTGAGTGGCAGTTCGAGGATGCGCTCGTTCTCGACGACGTTGCTGATCCCGGCGCTGCGGACGTCGACGATCGGCGCGGCGGCTTCAACAGTGACGGTTTCCTCCACCGAGCCGAGCTCGAGCGCCGCGTTGATGGTCGGCGTGGCGCCGACCTGCAGCACGATGCCGGTCTGCACGTACGTGCGGAACCCCTGCAGCGCGACCTCCAGCCGGTACGGACCGGTCGGCAGGTTCGAAATCAGGTACGCCCCGTTTTCGTCGGTGACGGCGGTGCGCACGAGTCCGGTGGCGGTCTGCGTCGCACTCACGGTCACGCCCGGCAGCACCCCGCCGCTTGAATCCGTCACACGGCCGTTCAGTTCGGCCGTGGCGAGCTGCGACCATGCGGTCGCAGTTGTCAGAACGAAGATCAGCGCAAACGCACCGACGTCTCGTGCAACACGCGTCATGTCGTCAGTTCTCCTAACCGCTTACGTGCCCGGGGCTTTTCCATCTCGTACAGCTCTGCGGATTGTTGTGCGCCGCGCCGTCGAGCAGGTACGCCACGCCAAACGGCAGGCCGCCGGCCACCGCGATGTTCACGCCGCCACGGATGCCACGGTGGACAGAACGAAACGAACCCAGCCGCCAGGCTACGCGTCGCAGGGGCAAAGAATTGTAATGGGGAAAGTTGGTAGGGGGAAGGGGTTAGGGGGATGGGGGAAGGGCTGTCTAAGGATGGAGGGGACTAAGGCCTGAGACAGCCCTTCCCCGGTAGTGGTCAAGTCAGAAGATGCTTCTTGCGACCGCGCGAGGCGATCGCCTGTGATCGCGCCATCGACGCGGCGGCTCGGTTGGCCGTCGCCGGGAGGCGATGCGATGGCGCACGACGAGGGATCCAGACGACACGACCGATGGGCGCACGTGCGATTCGCGGTGGTCGGGACGCTGCTCGCCGCGCCACCCAAGAAGGGGGGGTTGCACGCCGCTCTCACCGCGCTGGCCGAGCGCACCTGGCAGCACCCCACGCATGACGAGCCGCGCGCCGATGACGGCTGCCGAAACGCGCGAGGGCCTGTTGCGACTCGGGATCACCGGCACGACGACGTTGCCCTATGCACCATTCCAGAACGCCAAGCAGGAGATCGTTTGGTCCCAGATCGAGGGCCGGCTGCTCGCCATGCTCGAGGGCATCGCCACCGATCGGATCGGAAGTTGACCTCACCGTCGCCGGTTGAGGGCCTCGCCGCGTCGGCACCGACGTGACGACGCTGTCGGGGATTCAGGCCCGCGGCGTGGCGGAATCCCGCCAAAATCCCGCCAGAATGGCGGGGAGCGATGTCCTCTCAACTGTTACCTCAAGTGGTAACATTTTAGATCGGTGGGCCAGTATCGGCGGGGCGGGTACGTCTTCATCACATGGAAAGGCGATCACCCGCCGCGGCACGTGCACGTTTATCGCGACGGCAGGCTGATCGTGAAATGGGATTTGGATAATCAGAAGCCGATGAAAGGCGCGGCGACGCGGCGCATTCTGGAACTGATCGCCGAGCTGGAGGCTGAGGGACTGCTGTGAAGATCCGTTCTGTCAGGCACAACAACCGGAAGAAGGTGTTCGAGCTCCGCACCTCGACGAGGAAGCTCGTGTTCCCGTTCTCGAAGGCGGCGCCGACACCCACGGCCGAAGACCCGGTCACGGAGCTCTCCGTTGACGCGGAGGCTGGCCGGGAGGCGTTCAGCTACGTCCTCCACTCCGGCCGCACCGGCACCGTGCACGTCGAACAGGTCCTCGAGTACAACCAGGATCCGACCTACCTCCGCGATCTCCTGTTGTACCGGCTGACGCTCGAAGCACAGAAGCGCGTCGCAGAGAGCCCGCTCTCGAAGCGCGAGATCGTGCGCCGGCTCGGGACGTCTGCGGCGCAGTTGTACCGCCTTCTCGATCAGACGAACTACCGCAAGTCCGTCGATCAGTTGCTCGCGCTGCTGCAAGTGCTCAACTGTGACGTGGACCTGGTCGTTCGGACGAAGACGGCCTGACGCAACACGCCTGAAGGCGTGTCCCTTCAACGCCGCGCGGACTGTGACGTAACTGTGACGTGACCCTGTCGATTCCGCGAGATCTTTTACGTCAGCACGCGCCAGAAGTAAGCAACGATGAGATTCGTGCACAATCCATGGACTGGCGATGGGTCGACGAGGCCCAGACTGAGGTCGGCAAAGCGCCGGTCGACTTCCATGGCGCGCGCGAGCTGCCCGAGTGTCGGCGGCGCATACGTGAAGGCGCCACGCGCGAGATCCTGCATGAACAGCTGCATCCCCTGGCGCTCGACACCGGATTCCTCTTCGCCTTGGTCTCGAAGAAGGATGTTCACCATCAGCGCGTCGTAGACGTGTTCCGGAGCTTCCAGGGGCTGCGGCTCGCCGATCACTTGCTCACGACGAATCACGTCATCGCCGAGACGATCACACTACACGAGCGCGCCGCTCACGGAGGATGTCGAAATCACCGGCCACCCCGTGGTCACGCTCTACGTCGCGTCTACGGCAGCCGATGGCGCCTTCTACATCTATCTGGAGGACGTGGACGAGAACGGCCGGGTCACCTACGTCACCGAAGGCCAGCTTCGCGCGCTGCATCGTCGTCTGACCGATCGGCGGCCGCCGCTCGCGCTGTTCGTGCCGCACCACTCCTTTCTCCGAGAGGACGGGATGCCCCTGGTCCCGGGCGAGGTCGCGGAACTGCGATTCGGCCTGCTGCCCACGTCGTGCCGCGTGCGCAGGGGTCACCGTTTACGCGTAGCCATCGCCGGCCACGACAAGGACACGTTCGCCCGGATTCCCGGTGGAGTACCCACCGTCGCGGTGCAGCGAAACCGCCGGTATCCTTCGCAGATCGAGCTCCCGATCATCAGGACCTGAGTGCACGAGTTGTTTCTGAAAGCCCTTCGCGGTCAGCGTGACTGTACGTTGTACTGCACGTCGTCGATCTCGAGCTCGATGTACGCATACTCGCCACCCGGCTCGTGCCAGCGCCCTTCGCCACGTGACGCGAGACGCACGGGCCCGAACGCACGGTAGTTCCCAACCGGCGTCGACCAGCGGATCGCCGTCATCACCCTGCCGTCAGCGGAGACTCGCCGGCGGTCGTCGGACCAGAAGTTCGTCAGCTCGCCGGCGTCGTTGAACGACAGCTCGGCGCGAATCGTGTGGCCCGCATTCGTGAACGTCGCATGGACGTTGTGTGCGTCGACCGCCTCCCACGCGATCGCGGGATCGATGAGCGTCGCGGGTGCCATGACGCACATATCATTGAATAGCGTGACTGTCTCCGCTTGCGTCATGTCGGGCCCGGACATCTCGACGACGGGCACGAGCGCAGCAGCCTTCGCGCGCATCGTCGCCGAGGTGCCAACGTACCGGTGAAGCACCTGCACGGGCACGAAGAGCATTGACGCGTCCATGAAGAGCAGGCGCGCGGGTTCACCGTAGACGTTGTGCTGCTCGGCGGTGAACAGCATCCATCGCGACTCGGGGCCCTGACGAATCCGGCCTTGCATGCGGGCCCGGAAGTTCCTGACCTGCGGTTGGCCGATCGCGCCAGTCGCGCGCAGATAGCGCTGTACCGGTGCCGGCAGAGGCGCGAGATCGGCCTCGGTGAGCACGCTGGCATCGGCCGAGGGCGCGAGCAGCCGCACGACCTCCCGTTCGTAGGCCGCCCGTTGGCTGAGCGGTCCGTTCGCCAGGAAGCCGAATACAACACCGACGAGCGCAATCAGATTGCCCAACGCACCGAACCTCGCGTCGGTCCATGACGGCACGATGGCCACCATTGAAGCCGCAATCGCAGCCAAGCCAATCGCCCACCACCATCGAGGCCAGACAAACAGCGCCCCGGCCGTGAGCAGAAAGAGGAGCGACGCGGCAAGCCAGATGAGGCCCATGACCGGCGGAATTGGCCGCGTCAACTGTGGCAATTCGGCGAACCCGAAGGCTTTCGCGAACCCGAGCAGATGAATGAGGCCGTGTACCACGAGCACGATCGCGAACGTCAGTCTCATGCGCGCTCCATCGATCGAGCCGGCGGTCGCTCGGCCTGGCTGCGTGCCCGGCGTTCCGCTTCGGCCTTGAGCGGCCCCAGCGACAGCCAGCGAATCAGGATCATGCCCGGTGAGAAGACCGACCAGTACCATCGGAACCGCGCACGTGCGGACGCGTCGCTGGACACGGCGCGCGTTTCGGTGCTGAACAGCGACTCGTCCGCGCCGATCGGGTCCGCGCGAAGCGTCCAGACGATCTTCACGAATCCCGGCTCGTCGAAGGCGGCGAACTCGCCGGGCGGCAGCGCACGGAACACGACGTTGGCCTTCCACGGCTGGGTGACGGCGCCCACGACAATCTCGCGATCGGGAATATCGGCCAGCACGCCCCATCCGAGCGCCTGCACCTCTGCGAGCAGGCCTCGCGGCCGCGGCCGCGTGTCGGACGTGGCACCGAGGATCAGCTCGCGGGCCGTCACGATGGCCCGCACCGCGGGCGATTGGAGCAGATCCATCTCGCGCGCGGCGGCGAGCGTGTCTGCTGCCGGTGCGGCGACGTGGATCTGGTGACGTCCGCGAACTTCGTAGACAGGCATGAACCGATCGAGCAGCGGATCCGCCTCCTGTGGCGACGCACGCGAGATCCGTCCGTAGCGGCACCACGCCGTCCCGACATAGGCGGCGTACCCGCCGAGGGCCACTCCCGCCGCCGCCGCCATCCACCCGATGCTCGAATGCGGACGCAGGCTCGTGTTCATGCGGCCTCCTGTTTTCTCGGACCGACATTCGCCAACAGCGTCACGACGGCCCCCGTCGTGAACAGCATCAGCGCCCCCCAGATCGGCAGCTCTCCGGGTGTGGGCACGAGTCCTCGCCGAATCGCGACGATCGAGTTGACGGACAGCACCAGGAGATACAACGCTCCCTGGATGCTGGCGATCGCGGCGATCACATAGCCCCATCGCTGCCGCCGCCACAGCAGGATCCCTCCCATGGCGAGGGCCGGCACCATCACCGCCAGGTCGAGGGCGGCGACCACCTGGAACGCCTCCGGCTCGACTGGGGTCGGCCTGCCGGCGAACACGTACGCCGCCCACATCGCAATCCAAACCGCCGCCAGTCCGATGCCGATGACCACGAGCGCCCCGCCAATCATCCGCACAGGCGTGGCGGGTCGGAAGGCTTGGGACAGGCCGGCGACGTCCAGATGTGCCAGCGCGACCATGAGGGCGACCGCCGCCAGCACGACTGCCGCAACGTACATCGGGAAGAACGCATTGAGGGCGGCGCCAAAGAGGTAGAAGGCGTAGTTGTAGGCCGCATAGCCGACCGTGCCGAGCCACAGCAACAGCCCGCGCACTGACCCTCGACTCGTCAGGACGATCCCGGCGAGGAGCAGGGGAACGGCGACGAGAAGCGTGACCCAGTCGTTGCCAACCCACGTCGCTTTGATCCAGTCGACGTCACGGTACTGGCCTGGAAGGAGCAGGCCTGTCATCGCTTGGGTGAGCATGAGCAGGAGGAGTAGAGCCGACAGGCGAGCACCGGGAATCGCTGCCATCAGGGCCTGACTCGGATGCGTGGCGTCTCGTGTGCCTCGCGCACGCCGCGGGCGCTGCTTTTCTGGAGGGTGAAGATCACCAGCGACATACCTGCGATCGGCAGAGCGTAGTCGGCGCGTACGCCGAGAAGGAACGCGGCGGATCCACCGATCACGGTCCAGATCACGGGCACGATCGACAGGCGCCACGAGGCTCCCCTGGCGAGCATCAGCAGGCCGGCCGTGAAGATCGTCGTCGGGCACGGGACGCCGAACGTGGGGATTCTCGACCACGTGAGGTGTTGAACCGCGTTGATCCCGGGATACAGCAGCGAGTACGCCACGAGGAGCCACGCCACGACCGCCCAGGCGTTGCGCCGGAGAGTGAACGACAGACGCCCCTGGACGACTCCCGCCCAGAAGAAGAGAGCGGCCTGCACCACGAAGAGCGCAGCAAACAGCCATGCGGCGGGGTTGATGCGCGTGAAGAACACGGCGTGGTAAGCCACCGCGGACCAGATCCAGTGTGCGGCCAGGAGGGTGCTGATCCAGCGATCGGGCGGCCGCCGCGACGACAGCAGCAGGACGCTGACCACCGCCGAGGCGATCCACAGCACGACGAGCGCCGGCCACACGGCTGTGTTGTACGCGGCAAACAGATCGAAGGAACTGCTCTCTCGTGAACGGCAACTGCATGGCTGATCGGAATCCCGTCCTCCGCACGAGAGAGCAGGACAGATGCCAGATCTGGATGGGCGGGCGTTCCCACTCGCCTGGTGGAGTCGCAGGGCGCATGCCGCAATCGGGTCGCGATGGGCCCCCGGCGTGCCGAAAATCCGGCACCCCAACCGGTGTTTTTCCCCACTCACACGCACGGAATCTCGGCGTGACGCCAGATTCGGCGCGATCGGAAACCGAGGGGCGCGGCAGCGTTTATGCGTTGGATCGGAAGGCACGAGGTCCGCGGCGATGCACCGTTCGCGCGTTCCAGCATCTCCGGCATTCGAAGCGATCGCGCGAGGCGCCCACTTCCGCGACCTGATTGCCATTGCCGTCAAGGCCTCGCCCGAGGCCATCTTCCAGGCCCTTCGTGAGGTCACGCTGCGCGACATGAAGCTCGCCTGGCTCCTGGGTGAGCTCCGCTACCTGCCTTCGCGGCTGGCCGGCCGCATGCCGGCCACCGACTCCACGCGGCCGTTCCTGTCGATGCTCCTCGAGGGTGGCACGCTCGTGCTTCGAGACGAGGCGCCGCGCGAGGTGATCACCGGGTCGGCGGCGCAGCTGCACCGCGTGCATCAGGCGCCACAGCGATTCGCGACCCGCGAGGCATTCGAGGCATTCACGGATTCTGACCACGAGAAGCTGTTCATGAGCGTGCGGGTGGCGCCCACCGGCCGCCGGGGTGAGCACTGGCTGGTCCTGGAACACGCGACGCGCGCGCTGTCGCCGGCCGCCGAGCGGCAGTTCGCCCGGTACTGGCGCGTCGTCAAGTCGCTCGGAGCGTTTGTCACATGGCAGCTGCTACGTGCGGTTCGCCGGCGCGCCGAACGCGCCACGCCCGGCCCCTCCCGGTTCCGGCTGGCTTGGCGATCAGTCCGCGCCAGCGCGCACGAGCGCACTCGCACGCTGCCCGGAGACGAGCGGATTCCGGCGGCCCTCGACACGCTCACGCATGCGGTGACCATTCGGCGCCCACCGAGAGACGTGTGGCCCTGGCTGGTGCAGATGGGCGCCGGCAGTCGCGCCGGCTGGTACAGCTACGACTGGCTCGACAACCGCGGGCACCGGAGCGCCACACGCATTCTGCCGGAACTTCAGCATCCGGGCATCGAGACGATTTTCCCCGCCGCGCCGGGCATGACGGAGGGATTCACCCTGCTGGCGATCGAACCCGAGCGGATGTTGTTGCTTGGGTGGCCGGCGCCGGACGGCACGCCCGAGGTGACGTGGACGTTCGTGCTCGACGAGGTGGCGCCCGGCGTCACGCGCCTCCTCGTGCGCGCTCGCGGCGGGCCGGGCTATCGGTTCCACGGCCTGCCGCTCCTGCTGACGAGAGTCATCGTCCGGATCGTTCATTTCATCATGCAGCGGAAGCAGCTGGTTGGCATCGCCAGACGCGCTGAAGGCCAACCGCCCTCGAGCCCGTTGGACACATTCATCACGTCAACTGGCAGGCGGGACGCGGCATGAGTGGGCCGGCCCAGCGGCCGGGGAGGAAGGCCATGTCAGTGAGTGCAGCAGATCCGGTCGAGGGGCACGTCGGTCGCGGTTTCGAGGCGGTCCGCGACGTGTTTGCCGACAACTTCGTTCGACGTCACGAGCTCGGCGGCGCCTGCTGCGTCTATTACCGGGGCGAGAAGGTCGTCGACCTCTGGGGCGGTATCAGGAACAAGGAGACGGGCGAGCCCTGGGAGCGGGACACGATGGTCGTCGTCCACTCGGCCACCAAGGGCCTGGCGGCGATGACCCTCGCGATGGCCCACTCGCGCGGCTGGCTGGACTACGACGAGCGGGTGGCGACGTACTGGCCCGGGTTCGCGCAGCAGGGCAAGGAGAAGATCACGGTCCGCCAACTCCTCGCCCACCAGGCAGGGCTGTTCGCGTTCGACGAGTCGGTCGACCGGACGGTGGTCGCGGACCTCGACCGACTGGCGGAGGTGATGGCGCGGCACAAGCCGGCGTGGGAGCCCGGCACGCGACAGGCCTATCACGGGCTGACCCTCGGGTTCTACGAAGGCGAACTGATGCGACGCGTGGATCCCCGGCATCGCACCCTGGGGCAGTTCTTTCAGGACGAGATTGCGACGCCCCTTGGCGAGGACTTCTACATCCGGTTGCCCGAGGAGATCCCGAACGCGCGTCTCGCCACCCTGTCACCTCCGGGCATGATCAAGATGCTGATCGGGTTCCGCCCCCTGCGACTTCTGGCCGAGGGGCTGAACCGCCGCTCGAATATTTCCCGCGCGCTCGCCGTGAACCCTGGTACATCGGTCTACCTCGATGAGTCGCGTGTGTACGCGCGCAATCTGGAGGTGCCGGCGGGCGGCGGCGTGGGCACCGCGCGCGCGATCGCACACGCGTACGGCGTCTTCGCGACCGGAGGACGCGAGCTGGGGCTGCGAAGAGAGACGCTGGACTTGCTGGCTGCGCCGGCGATTCCTCCAGCGCGCGGATTCTATGACGAATGCCTCAAGGGTGAGGTGCAGTTCTCTCTTGGCTTCATGAAGCCGAGCGCGAACTGGCGCTTCGGCGGCCCGCGCTCGTTTGGCTCGCCGGGCACTGGCGGCGCGCTGGGCTTTGCCGATCCGGATGCCGGCATCGGATACGGGTATGTCACCAGCCGGATGGGCACCGTATTCACAGGCGATCCGCGCGACGTCGCGCTCAGGGAGGCACTCTACACAGCGCTCAGGTCTCGTCCGCGTCAGCGGTTGGCGCCCGAACTGATCGCGTCATGACCCGGCTCAAGGCGTTCAATCGGTTTACGCGTGCGGTGCAGGAACGTTCGGGGTGGATCGCCTACCTGAGGGTGGACCCCGGCTGGACGCGTTTCGGGCGGATCCACGTTACGAGCGCCTCCTTCCGGACGGAGGCCCCAGTCGACGCGGAAAGAGGAAAGAGTAGGACTAAATTCAGTGCTGGAAACTCGTACCGGTCAAAAGCAAGAGCACCACCAGCAGCGCGATGGCGATCGCGATGATGCCGACGGCATAGACCCACCGTGGGGAGCCGCTCGCTGCAATCCGAGGCACTGTCCGGAGACGATCGGCTCTGGTCGATGAGAACGCTTGCCGCTCCTCGTCCGCCTTGCGCGTACCGTAAGGCGTCATGCCAAACGGCTTGTAGACAGCCAGTCCTGTGGCCACCAGCAAGAGAATGAGGGCGAGGACGGCGTGGACCATCGGCGATGGGTTTCGCACGAGCCCGAGTTCCACGATCGGATCGGCTGCCACGCCAGCCATCTGCCTGAAGGTCCCCATATAGATCAACAGAATCACGGTGCAGAACACCGTTATTCCGAGCTTCAGGACAACCCAGTAGTGCCGAATCAGACCCCACGTTGTCCCGAGGGACAAGGCGACTCCGCTGAGCAGTGACGCATGTGCCAACGGGACGAGCACGAACCAGGCCGCCGGCGCCATGACGAGATAGGCTCCGCGCACCGTCGCCTCATCCTGGCTGGTCAATCCAATAACCGCTAGGGCCAAGAACGCGATGACCGCCCCGACCCAGCCAGCGGAAGACGTGAGATGCGTTGTAAACACGAATCTGCGCAGTTCCGACTTCATCATCGGTAAAGCCATTGGGCCATCTCCAGTGCAACTTCCTCGCCCGTTGGCTTACGAGCACGTCCACCGACTTCGCCTGCGTGGAATATATCAACCGTTGTCGCTGAGAACGTTCACGCCGGTCACGTGGAAGTATCGCGCAGCCTGCAGCATGTGGCGGTCGTTCGTATACACCTCGTCAAAGCCATGTTCCTCGGCGCAGGCCAGGTGTAGCGCGTCGCCGGATCGGACGAAGACCGTGCCCGGAACGTCGAGGACGGCTTGACGGGCCTTTTCCACCAACTCAGACGTCACGCCAAACCACTGCCACACACCGTTCTTCTCATCGTCTTCGAAGTCCTTCAGGATCGCCGTCAGCTCCCGGCGCGTGACGTGGCGCTCTCTCGCGTGCCGTTTGAGGATCGATGCAAACTCCAGTCGGGCCAGCTCACACGACGCGAGGCCGTCCGCGCCATAGGCGACTTCGCGGACCCGATCGGCGCCCGGCTCATTGAGATAGCACTTGGCGATGTAGGCCGCGTCGAAGTAGATCACCGATCCTCGCGCAGTTCGGACACGTACACTGCGGAATCGACTGGGACCTTCGACCGTTTGCGTATGGCCGCCTCTCGATTGGGGAGGGGCCGGCCGGTGACGGACGCGTCAAACGGCTGAAGCGCCGCGACGCGGCGACCGCGATCGGTGACCACGATCGGACCCCGACTGGCGGCGTGGCGAACCCAGCGCCCGGTCTTGAGGTGCAGTTCACGGATAGAGATCGTCTTCATGTGCACATTGTGACACATTTCACTTCAGTATGTTTGTAGCGCATCGCAGACGTGCACGCGATGACACCCGGTCGCTGCGGGTTCAAGCGGCCGAGTTGCGCGATCATTCCCTCGGTGAGCCCGTCGCTGAAGTACTCCTGCTCCGAATCAGTGCTGAGGTTCTGAAACGGCAGCACGGCGAGCATGATGCGCGACACGATGGGCGGTGAAACGGCTTGGAGATTCGCCACGAAACGGTACCCGCGCCGAGGAACGGTCTCGATGAACCGCGGTGTCTCGGGGTTATCGCACAGCGCCGCCCGAATCTGCCGGATGCAGTAGTTCAGGCCCTGGTCGAAGTCCACGAACGTGTCGTTCGTCCAGACCTGCTTCCGGATCTCTCCCCTCGACACGAGCTGGCCGGCCCGACTGGCCGGCAGGGTGAGAACTCTCAGCGGTTGTGGCTGGAGCCGAACAGGCGCATCCCCTTTGCGAAGCTCACCACTGGCGAGATCGAGGTCGAAGGCACCGAATCGTACCCGGGACACGGCGTCATTATAGGCACCCTCACGAAACACTCATCGAATCCTCATCGCTCGCGCATTGCGCTGTGCGCGGGCGTCTCAGAGAATCGCACACCATGCAAACGACGGTAACCACGATGAGGATCGGCGAGCCGGAGCACCTCGGTGCCGCCGCAGCGGGTACTCATATCGGCCGGCCGGCGCTGCTCTATTCGGGCAGTTGTCGATTCTGCCGGTGGGCGGCGAGGACCGTCGCCGCGCTCGATCACGACCAGCAACTCGCGATCCTTCCGGCTGCATCCGCTCGCGCAGTGCGAGCTCCTCGGAAAACGGCCGCGCTTCATCGAGGTGCTGTTTCGCGGCGGCTTCCGCACCAGGATCACGGATCGTCTCGGCGCAGTGCTCGCCGAGCGCATTGCCGGCGGTGGATACCCCGCCGCGCTCGTGAGGCGGACGCCGGCCCGGCGACGGGCCTGGTACCGCGATCTCGTCGAGTCGCAGATTCAACGCGACGTGCGCGACGTGGCCCGCATCCATTCGCTGGACGCACTGCCCC
>Ga0214472_10001310_pt1 | contig 28177 bp, 36 predicted proteins | sample RVTome_6_FD_207662 | JGI IMG/M metagenome (GOLD analysis project Ga0214472, IMG submission 207662) | Soil microbial communities from uranium-contaminated site in the Upper Colorado River Basin, Wyoming, United States - RVT140D175 | ecosystem: Environmental > Terrestrial > Soil > Contaminated >...
CTCGGTATTGACACCGAAGGTGCGGAATCTAGTACGAATGACATTTTAGAAGAAATTTTCGGTGCATTTACCAGTCTGACTGAGGGAGATATAAGCGGCTTCCTTCAAACATTCTTGGACTTGGCCGAAAGTGCTGTCAAGGGTTTATTCGCTACGGTATTCAGTCTTGCTAACCTACTCGGTATTGACACTGAGGGTGCGGAAGATGCGGTATCTGCCGTCATTGATACCATATTTGGCGGTTTGAATGATCTGGTACCGGGCGATTTATCATTCGAAGGCTTCAAGACGGCCATTGTAGATGCTTTTGATGCATTATCACTGGATGGTATATTCGAGTTCCTTGCGCCCGAATCATTGATTGAACCTTTAATTGATACGGTTTTAGGATTACTGTTAACCGTTCTCCTTGAAATTGAAACTGGTATCAATCGCATTATTGATGGTATCAATAATCTGCTGGACAAGGTTGGACTAGGCGACATCGAACGAGTTTCGTTAACGGGTAGTATTGAAGATATTATCTTCGACCGCGAACAGGCAGATATAGAAGCGGCTGCACAGGAATTATTTGATGGGACAATTGAGGGCATTGAGTTAACCGTCTCTCCTGATGTGGAACTTGATCCTGCTGCATCTCAGGACTTGGCCGATAGTTTATCTCAGCAATTCTTGGCCGTTGCGGGGATTGAAGGAATTGACAGGGAAGCCGTAGATGCTACTCGTGCTGCTATATTTAATGAATTGAATCAAGCTGGTTCTGAAACTATTGAGGCATTTGATTTCGCGGGAACCTTCGGATTATCGGCGGGCAACCTTGAAGCTGCAAGGGAGGCTGGTGGAGAGGTCTTTGCTGCATTTGTATCTGAGTTTACAGGTGGTTTTCAGTTTGATACATTAGTATTCCCTCAAATTATTGAAGCTCTCAACGAGGGACAATTAACGGTCGGCGATATCGAATTGTTTGATCCTGCATTGGCAGAACAAGTCAGCGGCGAATTGGCTACCGACATTACCAGCGCATTAAATGAAGCATTGGCCATGGGGATTGATCCTCAAACTGCATTTGATGTTGCTTTTACTCGTATCGCCGAAAGCGGTATCGATCCCGCATTGATTGATTTATCAGGGATTATCGACTTCACTAATGAAGATGAGGTTTCTACTGCCATTGATGAAGCGGTAGAAGCTGGTTTAAGCGACGAATTTATTGATACTATCATTGCCGATGCGGTTGCTTCCGGCTCGGATTTCGCACAGGGTTTGGCCGACGGCATTGCAGAGAATCGCGAAAGTGTAGCGACCGCTGCATCAGATACGGCAACCGCCGCTCAGGATGAGGTCACTGAAATATGGGAAGCAGAATCGCCGTCGCAATGGGCGATTCGTCAGGGTAAATTCTTCGCCGAGGGGTTAGCGATTGGATTAACTGAAGGAATGGCATTAGTTCGTCCACCATTTGAAATGCTATTGGGATTGATGGATGCACTTCGCCAACGTTTCTTGATTGTTCAAAGTACGATTATCGGGGCATTTACAACTGCTGGTTTGAGCATGACAGCAAATGTCATTATCATGCAAGCTGCAATCGGTTTGTTGATCAACTCGTTAAACGAATTGCAATTCGTCGCCGCAACGGTTGGTGGAACGATCTCAGGTATTGGACGTGGGATAGGTGGCGGTGGTACAGCACAGAATGGACAAGCGGGCATACCAGAGTTCCAATCAGGCGGATTCACTGGTGATGGTAGCGAAGACGAGGGTTTCTTGGCCATGCTCCATCGTGGTGAGTTTATAGTGCCTGCCAATGGTATGTTAATTGCGCGTGATCCTGAGTTCGTAAGTGCTTTCGAAGCATTTACGAATCGAATGATGACGGGATCAATTGGGAATTTGGAAGTCAATAATATTATTCAAGAGCCACAAACAGTTGGTTCTGACAGTCTGGGTATACAATCCTCTGGCGCGGGTGGGAGCGGTGAAGTTACCAATATCACGGTCACATTCGAGGGAGATATTGTGTTGCCCGAAAATGCCACGGGCGAAATTACACCTGACATGATCAATGAAGGAATGCAATTGTACTTTAGACAGAATCCATTGCAACACACGCTTAGGGGAGGCAGTAGGTAATGAGCGGAAACTGGCTGTTAAATAATATATTCCAAATTGGGGATGTTCGTTTCCATCTGCATGTTGACGATTGGCATGGGGAGAGTTTACAAAGCATCGGTAAATCAGCGCCCATTCAAGACAGCTATCGCGTTCTTATGCCGTCCACACGCTATAAATATCAGAGCACTAGCTACAAAATCAGTGCGCTCTTGTATAACGATGGTATTTATGAGGAATCACAATACCTTCAAAAACTCAAGAGTTTAGAGGGGTTGGAAACCGACGTGATTGCCTATCGACAAATCGGGGGCGGTGCGAACGTTCATCAATGTTGCCAATGTTTTTGTTGTGGTTGCCGTCTGATGTGGCTGCACACATCGGGGCGAGTGGTAGACATTAAGGTCACAGCAGAAAATTTTCGCGTATATCGTGTAACGATTGACTTGGAAGTCCAACCTACATGGATACCATTAAATCGCGCATTGTTTCGATGGAATCGACAAGGCGCAAGCCAAACCAATACTGAATTTCTTACTGAGCCTTTTGAGGATCAGGTAGAAGATAACTATCCCAATTGTGATGAGTTATATAATCAGGGTGATTGTTATTACTGGAGACGTCGCTCCATTCTGTCTTATGGAGATTTATACAATCCAGAATTGTTTACTTATCTGCATCAAAATACCGATCCACAGACAGGCGTAGCAACTGATTGGAAAACCACATCGGATCGCGTGTACGTCACTTGCCGTCCTGAATATTGGGGCATGGCTCCGCTTTCTATATACGTATTTGATATGCTCGACAGTTCAAACGGCAAAATACTAATAGATGTGCGCCATCCGATTAATATTGTCAACGAGATTTCAAGACGAACAGAGGTAGATATTACTACGGTAAAACAACTTGCATTTGCTAGTGGCATTAGCATAGTTGACACCGATCTTTTAGTTATTGGAAATGTGCAGGATGGTGGATTCATAGTTCGTAATGGTGAAATTGTAGTATATGTTGCACCCGCTATTGTGCGAAATGGTGACGATTGGCCCGGTATGCTTGAACCCGGACGTAATGTGGTAGAAGTGTATCCGCCTGTTGATGGACGATGGGCAATGAACCATACTTTTAGGAGTCTATAATGGCCATCGAAGCGGTTGCATTTGGAAAATCTCTATCCGTGCTGTCACTGAGTATGAATTATGCCCAATATGAAATTCCTTCAATGGATTTGATTGTGCCTTTGCGTGAAATTGCAGGGCAAGATGTCTATTTTGAAGATATAGAATTTTATCGAGACGGACAACTTATTGAGAGCGGTTTTATACGCACGCCTATCATTGTGCCCGATTTGTCCGATTCGGTGGCAAAGGTACGGCTTCGTTGTCAAAATGATCTTGGTCGGCTGGAATGCGAACTGCCTGTTAATGTAAGGTTAGACAATGCGCTATCTTGGACGGCTATTCATTATTTGCTGTCAACCGCGCAACAGGATACGTGGGTTTTTGGCGACAATCGTGCTTTTAATCCATTGACTAGCCCAGATTATGCGAATGGGGAAGATGATTATAAAATTACCATCGACCTAAGTGATGCACAAAACTTGTGGGAACAACTTGTGAAAATAGGGAAGTCTGCTCAGGGGAGACGTGGCTTACCTATTTTTTATCGCGCTGGTGCGGCGCGAGGAGAGAATGGATTCTACCAATTAGATATGGGTTACTTCGGCGAGAAAGCCAAAACCAATCGGATTGTAAAAGGGCAAAATACATTGGGCGCAGCGAATATCAATGCGCCTACTCGTGAGCCGCTTAAAGGAATTGCCCCGGCTGCTGGCGATGATGTGGTAACGCTAAGTGACGCACTCAATATTGATCCCAGTTTAGCAACTGACACAAACTATCCGCTTGATGCAGCAACGGAGTCGGTGATTAATAATACAATCACGAAAGGTTGTTTGTCCAAGCGTAAATATGCTGATGTTAAACCTCCTTCTGCTTCTCCTACGGCAACTGAATTAAACCAAGCTGCGTTAACGCTTTATTATAGTGCGCGGCAAGATATTATTGACAGTATGCCATATATGACCATGACACAGCGTTGTTTTTTGGAATCGCCTCCCCGTCTGCATGAATTGATTTGGTTTGATAATATTGTCAATGAATATGAATATGATCTATATACTAGGCGTTTTCAAGTTGTTGAATCCTATCGCTTGCAGGAGTGGATGAGAATCGTCGGTATTAAGATGGATTATCGCGAACGTTATGAAAAGATTGATCCATACACTGGGCAGCGTGTACCTGCCGAAATATATGAATTAGAACTGACCTCTAGCGATATTCGAGATATTTATAATCCTAATATAGTACTTTATAACGAATTGAAACCAGAAACCGAAAACACAGTCGGGTTGGTGATAAATGAAAACATTAACTTTTCAAGTTTGCCCGATGCAAGTGTGACTTATTCAGGAATCGTTGGCGACTGTGATTTTAACGGGGATAGCACGGGGAAATCCTTCTTCCTAGCTAATCCTTTAGCACCAATGGGTGCATTCGTATTACCATTACTTGACTCGCCTACCGTACCCAGTTATGAAACCACATTCCCTTTATCTTATAGTCGCTTAAACGCTTATCGTCTCAAGGTTACAACACCTGCCACGCTTACCGAATCCCTGAGTTTGTGTGCCTCTGGACACGGCGGGGAGACATGGGATACTGATGATGATCTAGAAATTAGTGCGCGGTATATCTATTATAATGTTACTTAGGAGATAGTAATGCCTACGTTGGGTGAATTATTACCGAATTTACCATTCGGACTGGATTGCGATTCCATTGCCGATATTGGCAATGGTTTGATCAATACCGCTCAGGAGTTAATCGACTTTGAAGACAGTCTTACGACTAGCCCGGTGTCGCGCAATCCTAGTATCATACAAGCAAGACTATCGCTCGAATCGGGCGTGGCTGTATCAACCACCGACCAAAGTGGCATAAATACACTATATTACGTGCCATTCAATGGGCAAGTTGTTCCGCTATATGATGGCACAGCGGTAGATTTTATCGACCGATATTTAACCAGCCAAATATCACTGTCGTTATCAGGCATAACAGACAACACGGTTCATGATGTTTTTGCAAACTCGGACGGCGCGAATATTGTGTTGTCATTGGAGCAATGGGCAAGCGCAGTTGCACGAAATGTGGCATTAACTACTGAGAAAGGTATCTTAGTAAAAACTGGTGCGTTGACTCATCGTTATATTGGAACGATTCGCATTAATGCTACTGGTGGGCAGTGCGAAGATACGATATTGCGGCGATTTGTGTGGAACATGTACCATCGTCGCCGTCGCGAGATGCTTGTTCAAATAACTGATAACCAGTGGGTTTATAGCACCGCCACATGGCGTGCTTCGAATGGCAATCCTGACTATCGCGTTGAATGCGTCATGGGGCTTGCCGAAGATATTATCGACGGCACATTTTACCAGAGTGTAGCTAGCACAGTCGGTGCGGCGCTAGGTGTTGGTATTGGGCTAGATACCACAACGGCTAGTAATGCAAAATCGCAAGGCGGATTTTCTGGATCGGGCATATCCCCACCTTATACGGCGACCTATAGAGGTCATCCGGGTATTGGTTATCATTTCTTCCAATGTGTTGAACGCGGCGCTGGGTCTGGCACACAAACATTTTATGGAACTTTTAGCGACCCCGGAAGACACCAATCTGCACTTAGTATGACCATAGTTAACTAAGGGAGAGCATAATGACAACTGTTGGCGAACTCTTAGGAACGAACTGGCCGCCCACCCCCAATTGTGATGCTTTACCAACGCTCATAACTGCCATTTCTAATATCGCGGATATGATTGTTAATCAAACGCCCGTCGCTATTGAGACAGGAACACGGGTTACGTATTATGGCACTACAGAATTAGATGGTGTCGATGACGGTTGGATTCTGTGTGATGGCAGAGCGGTATCACGTGTCACCTTTGCTAATCTTTTTAGTGCCATTGGTACAGAATATGGCGTTGGTGATGGATCAACGACTTTCAATGTTCCCGATATAAGGGGACGTGCTTCAATGGGTCGTGATAACATAGGCGGTATCTCGGCTGATGTCATGACGAATCCAAATGCCGATGATATGGGTGGGATAGGTGGAACAGAATTTCACACATTGACCATTGCCGAAATGCCACGTCATGCCCACGGTGGTGTTTTCACTGGTACGCTCATTGTCGGCGGTGGGGCCAATAGCTTTGCAGCATCTACGGGCGGTCGTGCTGCAATGGTAGTTAATGGTAATGATGAGCCACACCGAAATGATCAGCCGTGGTTCGCTGCTGATGTCTATATCAAAACATAGGATGATTCATGTCTACTTTTAACGAAATTGTTGGTGAGGGATGGCCGGCAGGAATCAGTTGCGAATCAATTGAGGGTCTAATTGCTGCTGTTACCAATATTGCAACTGAAATTGCGAATCAACCTGTATCACCTATCTTGCCGGGGATGGAGTTCCCATATGCAGGTACTATCGAGCTTGATCCTGATGTTGACGGCTGGATTCTGTGTGATGGACGAGAGGTGTCTCGTGTTACTTATGCAGATTTGTTCGCAGTAATCGGAACACAATATGGCGTTGGGGATGGCTCAACAACTTTCAATGTGCCTGACCGCACGTTAACGACACTGGTTGGTCGCGACAATATGGGAGGTGTTTCTGCCAATGTGTTAGTTGATGCGAACGCGGATGTCATGGGTGGCACAGGTGGTGAATTTTGGTACGTATTAACACTTAATCAATTGCCCGCACATAATCATAATGCCATACGTGGTTTCACTGGCGCGGGTGCGGTAGGAAATGCGGCGGGCGCATTTGTTCTAACTGCTATGCCCACTGAAGGGTTAAACCATCTTCATAAAAATGATCAGCCGTGGATAGCGCTCGACGTGTATATTAAAACATAAGGATAATTCATATGCCAACCTTTGAAGAGTTGGTCGGTGAAGACTGGCCTCCACCTGCTGACTGCGATTTTTTACCAGTTATCATTGCAGCAATGAATAACATTGCTGATGCGGTGGTTCTCCAGCCAAGTAGCCCGATTAAAACAGGCTTGCTATCATGGAATTTCAGGCTGACAGAATTAGATGGTCTGTTAAATAACTGGATTCCATGCGATGGTCGAGATGTGTCTCGCACCACTTATTCTAGGCTTTTCGCTGTTATTGGGACACAGTACGGTATTGGGGACGGTGCAACAACATTCAATGTGCCTGATATAAGGGGACGGATTATTTTGCAACGCGGAGTGATAGATGAAACACCCATTAGCGCAGCCCCAATTCTAAATACCGATATTTTAGGAGGCAAGGGCGGCGCGGCATTTCACCAGTTGTCCATCAATGAAATGCCTGCACATAATCATGGTGGTTATTTATACCATGTAGCCGGGGCAACGGTTGGGTATTTTGCTGGTGCGGAGAAGGTCACTCAAATTGCCTATCAGGGTAATGATGAGGCACATCCAAATGATCAGCCGTGGATGGCACTCGACGTGTATATTAAAACATAAACATCCTAAAAGTTGGGATGTTGACACATATGCAGCAATCATATACGCTGTAGTTATCTGACCATTAAAAGGGCGAATAGATGAAACGTCTGCTATCACTATCACTTGTCTTTATGATTGTATTATTGGCGCTACTGCTATTTAACAGTGACTCTCATGCCAATGACGATTGCAATTGGATGGTTTCACTTGATCCAATTGGGCGGGAAATGCAATTAACATCATTCTGTGTCGATACCATGTCAGCCATGAATATTGATCTCTATATCAATAATGAATACCATCAATCATATTATGTTCCGCCTTTGGGATGGGGTGCATCAACTATCTTATATGTTGGTTATTCTGACAGTATCAACACATGGCGCATCATTCATAGCGGCGAAATCATATACGAATGGCCAATACACACACCTACTCCCACTCCTAATGTACCACCCGTATCAACGTATATGCCAACTGTCGGACCGCCGGACAATCCCGACCCGCCGCCGATGTCTACGCTGCTTCCGACTATTGTTCCCACTACGCCGACCACCTTTATTCTTCCGACCGAAGCACCCGTAACGACAGAAATGCCGACGCTTGAATGTCACACTCGCGGGCGTGAAGAGATTTGCCTTATTAATTAATCGATCAGCACATGATTGATATAAAAGGACTGCTACTCGCAGTCTTTTTTGTTACTTATAGAAAATTTTTATTGTTTTTAAAAGGCCGCTTTCTCCTGTAAGCGGTTGTTGTTCTCCTATCTTGGTTGGGGGCGGGCTGGTCACTCGCTCCCTTTATCATTCAAACGAAAGAGGTTCAAATGGAATCTGAGACTATACTCGTTTTGTCGCTGATTGTATCAGTGACGACAATAATAGTGTCGCTAGGTCTAACTCGCAGTGCGCTGCTTGGAGTCCTTGCTAGTATCGAAGTACGAGATAAAACAGAAGACTTATTAGCCAAGTCCGTCCCGCCTGCTGCGCTGGAAATTATCAACAAATTCGCCAATACCGTCTTGCCACTAATAGAGTTCGTGGAAGACGTTACCGATCTTGATGATAACGTTGAAGCTGAAGAGGGATTTGGTTAACTACAACTACTGATTTAGCGGAATAGAAAAGCGCGGGTTCACCGCGCTCTTTTTTTATTTGAAGTACTTACAATTACTACTCAGAGCCTTTTAGTGATGAAAATCCTAAAATCATTGCGACAACAATCACAACCGCTCCTACGGTATCGTCAATTTTGCCTTCCATCAAACCGTAGATCATCAAGGCCACAATCGATATTGTGAACAGGAATGCGCCATTTATGGTTGTGTTAAGGTTTTTCATTGTGTTGTCTCCATTTTTATTTTGTTATGTTCTTCCAGATAGGTTTCTGGCGAACGATTTTCGGGTAATATGTACGGTAATCCAAAGAACGCGAATACAGCACGTTCACTTTCAAAAACCACTTCTTGAGGTTTAGCTTCGAACATTGATCGCAGACCACCAATGTAAATCGACCCATCGCTAATCATTGCCTCGTTGGGTCGCAAGTCAGTCATTAACAACATATTCGCCTCGCGGGGCCCGGTTCGCAATACAATTTGCCATTGCCTATTCCGCTGATTGGCGATAAATAAATCTACGCCTAATCCCTCGTAAGTCAGAGCAACAAACTTACTCTGAGGTTTATTCGTTGCAATGAATTTTGCTCCACGATTGTCCTTGCGTAATTGAACAATTCCGCCCTCTAACAGTCGGGCAATTCGGCTGTACACTTCGCTCTGCGGCGCGGTGGTAAATAAATCAATTTGAATATCAACCACCTTCGGCACAATCACGAACTCAATGTCTTTGACTTCCTTGTTTTTACGGCGTAATGATCCAACCAGTGTGATGTGTTCGCACACATCCTCTAATAAGGTTTCAAATGCGCGGCCTATCTTTATTGCTTCTTCATACTTCATGTTCGTTTTCTCCATGACTAAACTAACCTAGACTAATTCATCAACGAATATAGCCATATTTCCTTTCAAGTGTACTACAAATTCCCCTTCGGTTGTGAAAGTTTCGCCAGACTTTGCCTCCCTTCCAAATATCTCCAAAAATTGCGTCTTGACCATATTATGAGCAGCAACCATCTCGCCGCTGGTGAATAACTCTAATTTGATAAATGGCCCCATTTGGGACGCTCGAATTTCATCAATTCCCTCTAGTACCTTATGCGGCTCAGAAGGTGCTAAATTTGAATTTTGTTCAGCAGGCACATCTTTTGCCGTGCTATCTGAATTATCGCCACTGTCGTTGACCTGCGTTTGGTGGCGGGCTTTTAACGCTTCATTGAGAGACGCTAATTCATCATCGTTCAATTCGGTGAGGGAACTTACTCGATTTTCGGTAAGCCAGAGGATAACTTTCTGCCTTGCAGATTCCTGTCCGTCTTCTCCGTGCCATGCACCTTTCCCCCAAATTTTCTCGCCATACCAATGGATAGACTTATAAATTTCCTTGTCCGTTCCCGTGATAGGCGGAGTGGTGGATTCTTTTTCTGCTTGAGCTATATCATCAATTGATGCACGTAAATCGTCTACATCGCCAAGCATTGCGATAAAATCCTGTGGCTTGGCACTTTGACCAAAAAACGATCCTGCGCCACATGTCATCACTAGATCACGGAGGGCGCGAACGCTGGCCATTTTCATAACGGTATTATACAGGTCGTTGACATTGGTATTTTTGATAATCTCGCCGTTGCTACTCTTGCGATTCCAGTGTTTACTTTCACGAGTTGAGGCCGATCCTATTCCAATACCTATAATCTTACCTGATCGGGTAATACCTTGCATTGTCACCGTGATGGTATGGATACCAGTATCGTAGTCGGAATGGTCAATGTGGATACTGGGTTCACCTCGCCATCCCATTAAAATCATGATAAGTTCTGCGCCTGCATCGAGAAGCGTAGGTGCGCCCTTGTTAATTTCAAAGTGGACACCCTCTGTGAATACATTCCTTAATATCCACTGGATGCTTGCTACTTGTACGAGATTGCTTAATATTCCATTGGAATCATGCATACTCAAGTCTCCTATATCTATAGTTCAATCATATGGTAAATTGTAGATAAAATCAAGTAAGGGAAATAAAAAGGACAGTCCTTGTCGGGCTGTCCTATGCGGGCTATGTCTAAGTGGGTTATGCCTAATTCAGAAGGGGAGCTTATGTTTTTCGGTAATAATTGGCCGGTTGAGATAGGAACTCTGCCCGCATATCTATCATTATACTCAATTTCATTTGTTTGTCAAACTAGAATGGTATTTCGTCCACAGTTCGTGTGTCGTCGCCGAACGTATTACCGCCCGTGTTTCCGCCTCCGCTATTGCTGTTTCCGCTGCCGATAAAAACAACTTGACGGACTGTGATTTTGACGTTGGAACGCACTTCGCCCCCATCTGTCGTCCACGCTTCCGATTCTACTTCGTCGGCTTCGATCAGCACTTCTCGACCTTTTTTCAAATAGTTCGAACACAATTCTGCCGTTGCGCCCCACGCGGTACACTTGTACCATGTGGTTTTCTCCAGCATTTCCTTGCTGGTTTTGTCTCGCCATTTCTTACTGACGGCGACATTAAAATTCGCAACTGCGGTACCGCTCTGCAGGTATTTGATTTCGGGGTCGTTCCCCATCCTGCCACTGATGATTACTTTACAATAACTCATTCGAAAAGTCCTTTCGATAGTAAAACTTGGACGTTGGTCGTTTCTTTGATTCGTTTTCATCCCAGTCTGCCATACCAATGCAGATCAGGTGTTCAGCATCTTCATCAATCGCATTGACAAAAAGTCCACAAAACTTCTGTGTGCTTTTATTGTAATAGTGCGATTCGCTTATTCTCCTTTCAATGTGTGGTTTCATATACAATAGCATATTCGCCTGATTCAAAACTTCACGCCAACGAAATATTGTATTGGCAATAATATTGCTAAGTTGTTCATCGGGATTGGGTTCCGCCGGGATGTACATTTGATTAGAGATGTTCCTTGATCCAGTTTTCCACAATGTTTTCTTGCGGAAGCTCGAATCCATAAAAATGCAAATACATATCTACCAGAACACAATAGTTCATGAAATCAACATGGCTATCGAATATTGTTTCGTGTTTCGGTTGATCACCAACAACCCACAATGATAGGAGGCGCGACAATTTATTTCCAATATTGCTGCCAAATACCTGTAAAGGTGATGTCACCCAAATGGCGAACTCGTGTGCGCTTATAAAGTTACTGAGCGTATTGGTTCCGTGAGAGGCATAATCATGCCCCTTTGATTCCAATAATCTTAGCATCTTATTTGTAGTGTTACTCACAAACACAGGTGCGGTAAGCGATTCTCCATCGTCTACGGCATGGGAGAACAGGAATGCCATTGTATTATCAATCATCTCGTGCAACGCTCTGCGTGCTACAATTTCCGCATCCGCTGGTATGCGCGGTGTGACTGTCGAAAAGGCATGGCGGACTGCAAATTGTTTTTTAATGTACAATGCATTCCGTGACATCTGCCCTTTTAATTTGAATTGATACGAAAACTTCAATGTTTCGTGTGCAAATGTCAAATTGTTATGCAGGCGACGGCGAGTGCCATTCAGTGTGTCAACGATATACTGGAAGTCCGTTGCGTCAGGTAATGGGTTTTCTAACAAGATTAATCTATTGTTCACATTGATGCTCCTAGATGTTTTGTAAATCAATTACTTTGACTTCGCGTTCGGTGAATGAAGCAATTGTACCATCAAGTTCTAAATAACACGTTCCTTTCTCGCCATGACGATTTTCCGTCATGTGAAATTCAATTAGCTTATCGTTGTCCTTAGATTGTACCATAAAAATGACCCGGTCGGCTTCTTCTGCAATCCTCCCGCTACCTCGTAGACGGTCAGTTGAGATTTTATCCTTCTTTGGATCAAATCTGTTCAACTGAACGGCGCATACAACCGGGCATTCATAACGTTTCGCGAGGTTCTTGATTGCCTGTATATTTTTACTCACACCTTCATACTCTTGCATACGGGGATCCGGGTAGGCAAGACGATTCAGGTGATCAATGAAGATACAGTCGATCCCGTAACGTGAATGAAAGCGCCGCGTTTCATATTCGATTTGGGCAACCGACATTGCCGATGTGTCCACGATTTCATAATTCAGCCACTTGATGTCTTGATAACTTTCCATCACGGCTGCCAATTCGTGGTCGGATAGTGACATAGGATTGTCTACCTTGTTAATTGGTACTTGCGACATGGCAGAAACCAAACGTCGTTCAATATCCGTGGCCGTCATTTCCGCTGAGAAGAATAGACAAAATGGTTTGCTGCCATCTGGCTTTAATCGCGCACAGATATTCAGCATCGTGTTTACCTGAAAGGTTGTCTTGCCCATCTTCTGTTGAGCAGCAATGACGACTAAATCATTTTGGCGCAAACCGCCTCCGAGCATAGCGTCTAGTGTATCGAAGCTGGTTTTTACTTTCGGCGTAATTCCGCCGTCGCGCAGGTTAATAATGTCCTGCATTGTTTGATCAATGCGCTCATTTTTACTGACTCGACCAAACTCCGAGTCGGCGTTGAGTACGGTTTCTATTTTTTCCTGTGTTAACGCGACCGCCTCGACGAATGAAACGGTTTTACTGATTTCATGTTGTGCCTGTTTGAGCGCCTTATCTAAGCGACGGAAATTCGCTATCTCATGAATATAGATTGCGGCTTGTACAAGGTCGTTAGCGTGCATTGGTTCATCTTGGTAGATTGCTGCAATCGCTTCGCTGGTGTTTTCACCAAGATTAACACCACCTAAATTCATGAGTTCTAGTGTGGTATGTCGCACCTGTAAAAAACGATCATAGTCATAAACTTTTTCCCATGCTTTCCATATGTACCCATGAATTGGCACGGCAAAATCATCTATACCAACGGTGCTTTGTAAATGAGCAAATTCCTTTGGATGCAAACCAATCGTGCATCCGTTCAAAAATCGACTTTCATATTCTTTGATTTGTTCGTTACTCGGCTTCATCGTTCTCTCCTGAACATATGATCAATGGCTTCCATATACCATTCATCGAAATTAAAATTACTGCTGGTAATTGCGTCTGAAAAATCTTTGTGATGGATCGGCGGCGGGTGTTTAAATATTAAAAATGATGGACTGCCAAACTGTTCTATTTTTTTATCCGCACCAAGTATTCCTGCCTCGTCATTGTCATGAACAATTGCAACGAACATTGGATGCCAATTCATAATACCATTGATCAACCAATCTTCCAAAAGATCGGTAGTTGATCCTGTCGTCAAAACATTGCAATCAGGGGGTAACTGTTGGATTAGATTATCTGTATCGATTTGACCTTCCGTGATGAAGACGGGCGCTCCCTGTGTTCGCATTTGTCCATAGAAACACTGACCCGGTTGTGAGCCAGTCACGGATATGTACTTTAATCGTGATGGGCGAACACCAGTCAATACGGATAGTCTATCGGGTTGCTTAAACTTGTCATAATGAGGACAACGAATACGTACTGCACGAATGTTCTTCTGGCGCATATGAGGAAACACGATACCTGCTCCGTACCATATGCCGTCTTCATCACGGAATCCTTTCGGATTCCAACCAATCAAACTCGAATGGATATACGATTTTCGATAACCGCGCTCAGCTAGATACTGCATAGCGGTCGGTGTATTGATTAAATTCTTATGGAAGCGGCTGCACTGAATGAGCATCAATTCTGACCAGTCCTCGTCGGACATATCCACTGTTTTCGATGGCACTGATGCAACGGGGACTACTCGCGATTGAATGACATTTTCACCCGTAATGTAAGCAATCACCTCGTTAAAGGCAGTCTTATCGGATAAGTCGGGCTTATTGAAAACATATAGCGCGACAAAATTTAGGATGTCACCTTTTGCATCGGGGTCGCCGAAGTCTCGAAATAATCGGTCCCGAACTAACAAACTTGGTGTTGAGTCACTTCGGAATGGCGAAGAGTACATATCATATTGCCGTCCCTGACGCGGCGGTTCTCCCCAAATTTGTCTCGCCAAGTCCCGAATGGAATATCGGTCTTTGATTGATCTGGTATCGATGGTATTCATTCGTCGTGTCTCGTGCCAATTTTGATTCGCTTGTGCGGTGTTGATGCATCTACAACAATCTGTGTTGTGCTTGCGTCGTCGCGCTGGAGGTATTTCAGTAACCACGTCGCGACTTTCTTATCATCTAACAGCGTGGTGCCGGGGCATTCCTTCTCATACCACTCCATAAAATTTTTGAGTAGCGTCGGTGCGAATTGGTATTCGTCATAAATCGGTTGAATGGCTTTGAGTATCTTACCGACGCGCCACGCATTTGTTTTTGCGTTTACGTCTTTGTATGGATCAAGATTCAAGATTCGTAACATGACTGCATCAAACCATGTCCGTCTCTTCTCATCGCCTCGTTGATAATATGTTGCATAAAAAACATGTGGGGTCGCTTTTGCTTCTGGTTTCGATTCCGATTCTGTTTTTGATTCTGGAATCGAAACGTCTGTCTGTGCATCGCACATAATATTTGTGTCTTTAGATAGTGTATTTATAACCGTCTGTCCGACAGACTGCTGGTAGTCTGTCCCACAGACCGCCAAATCCTGCTCGTCTGTCCCACAGACCGCCATTTCTGGATTCTCTTCGTTTGCGGCATCATCAAGCGCTTCCCGCGCATTGCTAATCCGTTTCTTGTTTTTATTTTTCTTGTCTTCCAATCGTGCTTTTAGCCCTTCGATGTCTATCTGTTCTCCGTAACATAAGTCCCAAATGGTTCCCATGTTTTGTTTATAGCCTACTTTCCGTACAATCCGAAACTCTGACAGACCTTTCAATGCACGGGTAGCGGCTCCCCGCGACAAGCCCGTGCCAGCATGATATTTACCTGTGCCTTCGCAGAACTCAGTTAGCGATATAGGTTTGCCATGTTGTTCTGATTCGCCTTGCCAACCTAATATCTGGCGGATCATATACCACAATATAACTGCTTCATTCGGGTTACATGGCGCGATAAGCGGGAGTATTTCATCGACAAAGGCATTCGGATTGGTAAAGCTATTGGGGATAAATCGACTGGTCATATCAAGCCTCGTTGTTAAATTTATATAATGATAGAACAAAAATTGAAGGTTGCAAACCTATGTCTGTTTTGATATAATTAGACAACTCCATCTAGCTTTGCCAAACCTTTTTACAGGTAAATATCCCCCCTCTCACAAGGGGATTTTTTATTTATCTGATTACCTGACTCTAACAAAAAAATATTCTAGAGTCAAGTAATTAAATTCTTGACAGCAACATTTTTTTCGTATAAAGTTATTGTAAGCACTTCAAATAAACTAGCTGAAGGGATCAGGATGGAGACACTAACAGATTTAATTTTGAAAGACAGGGAGCATCACGCGGCGGCGCTAGAATTAGAGCGTGCGATGGGGAATGATCGTTTCGGTAATACCGTCGTTAATCTCATGCGACCCTTTCCCGCGCTTGCCGAACGTCATATTTCGGTAGAATATGATGAATGGTCAAAGCGCCATATCGCGGTATTAGCAGACGGCGAAGATGCCTTTCGCTTCGTGGTTGGCACGAATGATCGTGACGGCGCGAACAACTTGCGACTGTTGACCACTTGGGCCGGACGTGAATATTATTCTCGCCCGATTACACGATTGGCCGACCTGATTAATTACGATTGTCCAGAGGGCATTGACTGGGCAAGATTGTATACGTACCCCGGCTCTGTGTCTAATCGCGATATGTTGCCGGGCAATTACTTTGTGGTGAACGGTGAACAGATTGCATCGTTACATTGGTTGGAAGACTCATTAAATTCTATCGGACACAATTATTTTGGCTATCATGTGGCTGCCCGTGTTGATGGCACGTTGGTTGTCAGATGCGAAATTCCGATGTCTCCCGCCGAACTCCTACGGGTGGATTTCGCCCGTCATGGAAAAATCTCTATTGATGAAATTTTCCATCCTACAACAAAGGTAATGGTGGGTGTGGGAGATACTATCTCCCTGACCGAAGTACATTAAATCAACTGCATAAGAATAGGAGAGAAAGATGAACATTACAGACTGGAATGAATGGTTACATGCACAGGAATTGGATCACCAGAAGTCCGAGGAAAAGAAAAAGGAAATCAAAAACCGCCGTGAATATGAATGGTCGCTGGCAAAGCTCAATACCATGTTCCATCTACCAGACGGATTTGATGAGATTTGCGTGATGAAAACCATGCCGTCGCGGTATGGTAGTGACGATTTTGTATTGGTAGCAACCTTCTAATTTGCGATGGACAAAGTAGTTTGCTACAATAATTGAACAGTGAAATAATGGCAGTCGAAAGGCTGCCTTTTTAGTACAATAGGAGAATGACTATGGCAAGTGATTGGAACGTGACGGTTGAACAGATTGAGTTTGTCCGTCCGCATGAAAATGCGGATAACCTTGAGATTATCCGACTGAAGGGGTTGAATTACACACTTATTTCGGGCAAGGGAATACATGCGGAGGGGGATTTGTGCGTATTCTTCCCTGTGGATTCCATCCTTCCTGAATGGATTTTGGAGGAAATGGGGTTGGTTGGTAAGCTCTCTGGCCCGGATAAAAACCGCGTAAAAACCATTCAATTACGCAAAAAGGTAAGTCAGGGGTTGGTGGGTCCATTGTCCTTGCTGGATGGGAGAATGGATTACATCACTTCTCATGTCCAACGGGGGGATGTGGTTACTGAGGTGTTGGGCTGTGTCAAATACGATCCGCCTGAACCCGTGATGAAAGGTGGACGGCTTATCAAGCTGCCTGAGAATGTATCGTATTATGATTTAGATAATGCTCAACGCCATTCGGATGTTGTCGATATGTACCTCATGGATGCATCGGTATTCATTACTGAAAAATTAGAGGGATCGCATTGTGCATTTGTCCTGTCCAGCGCGGGATTCCATATCTGCCAACGTCGGCACATGATAGAGCAAGATGAAGTTGGGAGCGACCACACATGGTACAAGGTCGCACGGGAAGGTTTGTACGAAGACCGTCTACGCGATTTGTTTCAGTCCCTAAATTTCGGTTTGGATGTGATGGGCGCGGAGGGACTATCAACGCTGACAGTGCGCGGCGAAATCATTGGTCCAAAAATTCAAAAGAACATCTACCAATTAGATGATCACGAGTTCCGTGCATTTGAAATTGAACTCGACGGCAAACCTGTTGCTGGTTGGTTGTTCAGTGCCTACTGTACTAGATACGGTATACCCAGTGTGCCTATCTTGTGTGATGGTAGTCACACATTGCGGGAGTGGCTAATGAGGACACTGGATGTAGACAGCGCAAGCGGTATCAGCGAGATAGGTGATTTGTTGCCCGAAGCATCCAATGGTAAGTCTCGCCTTGCCGATTTCCCCCGCGAGGGGATTGTCATTCGCCCATCGATAGAAGTGGTTGACCCTAATTTTGGTCGTGTGATTGTCAAGCAACGCAGTCCTGAGTACCTTACGGTATACGACACGTAATTTTTTTCTGACTTGAATAAATAAATAAGGGGCTTTCGCCCCTTTTTTATTTGTGATTCAACATCCCAACCATAAAGGCGAGGATGCATATGCACATGAAGACAAACAAAAATTCGATGGTTATGAACTCCACAAGGGGAAGTCTCCGTAATCATATTCCCGTATATCCAATGGCTCCAATATGACCTTCATCGACAAACCCTCCATCAGAATGTGCTGGAGTATTTCCCATCCATCTTGGTTGGAATGTTCGGTGTCTGACTTTCTCCGCCCTCGCCAATTGGCGATAGCACAAATGACCTGAATGTCGGATAGTGATTCGTGATTATCCGACCAGCTTGCTTGTAAGGCTGCCAATAAACGAATTAAATGCCAGTCTGGTTGTTCTCCGAGAATGCCGTCTGTTTCGGCGAATAGCTTTCTCATTTCATCCCAGCTGGTGGGTTCCTCCCCCAATGCAATCGCTTCCAATACTTGAAGTCGCGATTGTTGTGCGGCAAGGGCTTTCATCCTTGCACTTTTTTGTGTTCTTGCTGCTTTTGCTTTCTGTTTAGCATGATGGAGCCATTCATCATAATATCCACGCGCCCATGTTCTGAATGCGGTACGCTGATAAATTTCTGTTGGATCATCGTCGTCTGTAAAGTGTGCGTTGTAAGCGACGGTGACTGAATCCTTGAATGTCATCCCTTGCGTCAGATATTCTTTGAAACGTTCTATTGCAAGTTGCCATTTTTGTTTCATTATTGCCTCCATTATTGATAATGTGTTTCTATTGTAATCGAATCTGGTCTGTATTTCAACCTGTCCAGAAAAAATTGTTGACTTGATAATTCCTTTGTGTTAGACTCAAAATATTATCAAAGAAAAAAAGCCACCGCAACCATATGGTTGGGCGACTTGATCCATTATAAGTCTATATATGTTTGCAGTGCGTGTCAATAGGAGAAAGGCATGTTCAATTTAAGTGATATTCGTCTTCCTACGCCGAACGAACGTCGTGCGGCAAAAGAGAAGGCCGAAAAAGCAGTTCTGAAACTGGCAGGCGAACGGCCTGTTTTTGAGGAGTATGAAAATACATCGGTTGGTGAATATCCGATGTGGTTGATTGCTGCTGTGCGGCGATTATCGTTTATACTATTGTTCGTAACATTCGTTCCATCCGCGCTACGCCTGTATAGCATCGGTAGTGAAACCTTCTTAGTTTCCATCCCTCAAAAAAATTGGGCGGTGGTGGTGGGCGTCTGCATTGTGTTGTCGGCGGAAGTCGGTGCGGTGTTATTCACATTGGCACTTGCCGTCTTCAAAGAATATCTCACTCGTTCGATGCGTTGGTTGTTGATTGGCTCTATCGTTGTGAGCATCTTGTTATCGATCATCGGGAATGCTCAAGTCTCGCTGTGGGGACACACACTCACGGCATTTTCTATTCTCGAAGCATTTGCCCCACCTGTGTTGACATTGACGACGGCATTTGTTCTCAAAGAGGTTGTGTTGAGTGCCATTCGGAGTCGCCGTCATGACCAACTGCTTTTTGCTGAAGCGTTAAGCGACTGGAAAAAAGAGACGGCTGATCCAGAACGTCATCCTGAATTTTTGCGACAATTGGCCAATGAGATTTGGTATCTCGTCCAGAGAAAAAACAATTGGTCAGGGCTTGATGTTGATCCAGACTTCAAAATTCAGGCTGTGCAATATGTGATTGCACAAGATACGTGGTATGCTGATGTTGATTTTTCACGGGTGGTTGATAGTTCACCTGTAAAAAACGATGCCTCCGAAAACGGGTCTGTAAAATCTCGTAAAAAACCAAGCGCCAAGTTAAGAAAAACAATGGATTGGTTATTGGATCAATATGAAAACAACCCTGATATACTCACGTTGCCAAGTAGGGACTTATCCGACCAAATAGGTGTATCGCACACTACAGTATACAAAGCACAACAAGAAATACTGGCAGAACTAAACGATACTACAGAAAACAATTAAACAGAATTGGTTCAATTGCCGTCTGGCGCAGAACTGCCATATGTGGTAAAAAATACTGTAAAATACCGTAAAAAATACACAGTCGGAAGAAAAAACATGGATAGCTTTTTGGTGCAATTAGAGTTGGAAGATGTACGACGGGGAATCATTTATGTTAGTGATTCGTTGTCCTTGTTAAAGCAGATGCCTGATAACTATGCACAGATGATCGTCACTTCACCTCCCTATTACGGCTTGCGGAATTATCAGGTGGACGGACAAACTGGACTTCATTGCACACTGGAAGAATATTTGAATGACTTGTGGTGTGTGTTTGATGAATGCCGTCGTGTATTGCGTCCTGACGGTATCTGTTACGTGAACATCAATGATAGTTATAGCAGTGGTAATCGGAAAACATATCAGGGTGATGGTATACGTGGAATGGATGATATTCCCCGTCCCGATATGCCGCCGGGCTGCAAGGCGAAAGACCTGTTGGGAGTGCCAGAAGAGTTTGCTCTGGGAATGCGTAATCGCGGTTGGTATTGGCGCTCGAAAATCATTTGGCGCAAGCCTAATTCAAAACCCGAATCGGTCAGGGATCGTTGTACAGTAGATTTCGAAATGGTTTATATGTTTACCAAGTCGGAACAGTACACCTATTATCAAGATGCCGTTCGGGAACCCGCCCACGATTGGGGGGACAAAAAACGGGATGATGGTAAGTACACATCTGGCAAAGCCAACGATGTAATTATTGGCGGCGCAAATAGCGGTTTAATTAGAGGCAATTTTGCTGAGACCGGGCGTAATAAACGTTCGGTGTGGGGAGAAGGGAAAGAGGATTGGTGGGGAACATTAGGAAGTTCCATTTGGGACATATCGAATGAGGGACATAACACATCTCATTTCGCTACATTTCCTATTGAATTGCCAGCAACGGCGATTCTCTCTGGTGCAACGGAAGGTGATATTATCATTGATCCTTATTCTGGTGTACAGACAACGGGTGTTGCGGCGCTACGGTTAGGCTGTCAATACATCGGCATTGAACTGAATCCTGCCTTCGCCGAAGAGGGCAAAAAACGATTAGAAACGGATAGCCCGTATAATTTTGTGGAGATTAAAAATGAATGGTAAAGTACTAAAACGAATCTTTGGTGATGACTTACTGCGTTTAACCATGACCCTTGCTGATGGCTTTTTGCTGGCGGGCGGGTCGCGTGTATTGCCCGGATCCCCCGTGCCTCTACGGGTTAAATCTCCGATGGGTGTGGTATATCATGTTAAAAATCATATTGATTTTGCTGACATGGTAGTAGCGGAGGCTATTCGCCGCAACTGGTGGATCATGGTAGGGGACGCTTCGGGTGTCGATGAAGCGGTCGTTGAACGATCCCGCGCCGCAAAGTGGGACAAGTTAATCGTCGTGGGAATTGAGCGCAATGGTGGGTTACGCATCCCCGTACTTGACACAATGGGATGTTACACACTTGTGGATAGCGCAAGTCGAGATTGGAAGGAGTCGTATTTACATCGTGACACTAAAATGGTGGAGTGGGTGCGGCGTGCGAAAGGAAAGGGCGGTTTTTTCTACTGCCATAATGGTAGTGGTGGAACCATGCATACTTTTAAAACAGCGGCGGCAGTAATGCCTTGTCTCTTGCTCCGTACCAACGGGGAATTGGTGGTTGCGGGACATTAATAAAGATGATATGATATATCTGTTCGTTATTCATTCCTCCATGCAGCGCCACCTTCGGGTGGCGATTGTGTTATAATAGCTTATTGTGATAACATATGAGAGAGGATAGACAGTTGCCAGAAAAAGATATTGACGATATTGAGGCATATGAATGGCGTGGGAATCCAGATTGGGATACCTATTGTGTGATTTTTCATGGCCATTGGATTGATATTTTCGAGGGACATGAAAACGTTAGTCCACATTTTCGTTTGTTTCCCCGCGAATACCAACTGGCAAGGCGTGTTTGGTTATGGAATTAGAGGTCAATACCGAAGAAAAATATAAGGATATGGTGATCGGTTTACTGTATTTTTTTCATGTTATTCGACAGCATGAGGGCGAATGGTATATTGATCGTAAACTTTGTCCCGATTGGATGTGCGGTGCAATTCAAGATTGGCTGGCATCTGGTGAATATGTTTTTCTTGATTCAAATGGAACACTTCAACTAACGACTGAGGGGCTTAAATATGCAAGACGAAATTTCAAGTCTACATCATTTAGAAGGTGAGTTTGAATTTACTTTTGAACGCTTCCCGCCTTATCTAAGTTATTTTGAGGTATACTCGCCGAATTTCAATATGAGGGACTTAGGATCATTTCTCAATTACATGAAAACGTCTGATGGCTTAGACTGGTATCATTGTTACTATTGGAGTAATGGCTCCTGCGTGATGTATATTAAAGGTCTGCGGTCGCTGGATTTAGAATTTTTGCGAAAGATTGTGGATTATATTCAGACATTACCGTTTCGGCTAAAAGAATTTCAGTCTCGCCAACTGGAAAACGTGGGTAATGATATTCAAGCAAAGCCATCGACAACACCCATCAAGGTTATTGATTATGAACTTGCCAAGAAACTGAATCCTTTACCATTTGTGGAAAGCACGCATGGAGACGACACCTCGTCAGTTTAAAAAATATTTGCCGTATATGGTCAATAGCCAGTCGGCAAACAATTATGTCCAACAAATGGTGTCTAGTACAGACGCTCGTGGTATCCTGCTGCCTGTTTCTCAGCGCTTTGACCTGATTGCTACTTGCCGAACGCAACTGAAGGCGTGGTATGCTGATGATCGCCGAACTCATGCTTATAACTTGCTGGTAGAACAGCACAATGCAGAACTATTCAATGATCTGATTAGTACAATCGAAAGTTCTGGTCTGGTATCCAGTCAGGTTTTGACGATTAATAACGTTCCGAAAACAGCCTTTTCGGACTGGTATCGGGGTTTGCTTGATACCTATTCATTAATGAAACCAACTGTTTTTGATCAACATTCATTGCCTGACATGAAAGAAATTTTGAGTTGGTACATTGGCAAGTGTGATTATCTCTCAGGTTTCGAGTCTGAACTGACACGTCAAATCGAATTAGAAAAACGAAAGGTCAGTGTTCGAGAGTTGGTCATTCGACATTTGAGCATCTTGATTAGCACAGCATATAAATACAATGTCGATTTTGAGCCATCTCGGATAGCTAATACCGATGCTATGGTTGAGTTGGTTTATGAATGCCTTATGGCCATTGCTGCTACCAACCTATATGCTGACATGGCCATTGCGCTAGAATTATCACAACTAACCAATGACATGTCATATACACTCAGCGCATTGGATCGCCTGAAACAGTATAATTTAAAACAACCCTCTGCGGATATTCGTGCTATTATCAATGAGGTACAAGTAGTGGTTGCTAGTGGTGTGTTATCTGATATAGAAAAATCTGTGTGGTCAACCACAAGATTATTTACCTCGTCCGGGCGTGATATTGCACGCGATGTTATTGCTCTATTGGAGGTCTATCGAGATGCTTGATGATTGCTACATCGATGCCAGTGAACTGGTTGGGATGCGGCTTGAATTTCGTGCGACCGTTGGCCGAACAAGCATCAAATTAAATGAGGATCGTACAGTTATCATTCACGATATACGTGTAACTGATACAAACGAACAGGTGATGGATCATATCTGGTTGAACTGGTCTAAACCTTTTACACAATTAAATATTCAGGAAAATGATATTATTGTTTTTGAAGCAACGATAAAAAAATTTACGAAGGGCTATAGGGGGATTCGGCGGTTGTGGCATATTCGCCGCGATAGTAGTTTGAGAAGCGGCTATCGGTTATCTAGAATCAGGAGAATGAAAGTCATTGGACGACAGTATTCTACAGAACATTGATATTGAACTTAATCAGGATTTGCATCCTGAACTTTTGGCGAGGGCGCGGCAATTACAGCAGAAACCCGCGGGCTCGTCGGCAGCATCCCCTAAGTATAAAAACAACAAAGTGCGGGTTGTGTTGTTTGGACATGAATTTGTGTTCGATAGCAAAATGGAATACCAATTCTATCTCCAACTACAAACGATGGAAGATAATGGTATAATTAGTAACCTGCTTCTGCAACCAAGATTTGTGTTGGTTGAGCGTCGCCTCGACGAATGGGGGCGAAGAATAAAGGGGCGGTATTATACTGCCGACTTCTATTGTATTGGCAGCACAGGTGTCCCAACAGTGATAGACGTAAAGGGTTTTGCCACACAACGATTTGATCTGGCGTGGTCGGTAGTTCGGGATAAATATCCCGAACTGAAATTTATTTTAATAACAAAGGAAAACATGAATGATTTTACCATATGATATTGATGTAGGCGAGATGGATCAAACCCGTGTATTCGATGAAGATTATGACAAATTTATTGATGCACTACAAACCGTCAATGAGCGCTCTCAATCAGACGCATGGCTTATTGGCGACTTAATCTATACCGAAGTAGAAAAACGATTTCCTGCCTGTCAGCGGTCGGCGGCGAGGTCAGTTTTTTTTGATCAAATCGGTGACGATGTTGTGCCTCCCATCAAATCGTCAATGGTACGAAAATACTATCGCACCTCAAAAGTATTCACGATCACGGAACGATACGATGATTATACATGGTGGGTGCATTGTCAGTGCGCTCACACGACCGATCCCTTGTCTTGGATGAACAGAATTATCTCAGGTGAGGTATCCGCTTCGGATTTATCCGAACACGTCAAGGCCGCAAAGGGAGGGAGAACATCAACCAGTGTGGCGAAAAATAAAACGCTTCGGTACCGGGTGTTAGAAGATGGCTGGGTGGCGGTGTATCTGGGTGATACTGCTACGCTGGGAGAAGAGGGGGAAATGGTCTGTAGCATGGTGTTACGGGGTGATGAGCAAGACGAATAGTATTTAACTTACTGGAATCAAAAAGAGGTCGGACACCACCATTTGGTATCCGACCTCTTTTTTTATTTCATTTCTACTTTCGTAATCTGGATTTCCGATGCATTTAGCATCGTATTGCGTACAATGGACTTCACGACAATACGTTTCAGGCGTTTCATGCTAAAGAGCGGCGCAGGCCGCTCCGTCTTACAACAAACTGGCGGGGGTTACACGCCCGAAGGCGGATCGCTGGTAATTGTCGCCATAGTCGGCGGGGTTTAGTCCCGCCTTGATGTCTGCAATCTGCCACCAATGATTTGTCCATGACTCTGAGAGCCGTGTGCCAAGTTTCGGCATTCCGTAACCAGCATTGGTTCTCTCGCGGTCATACCACAACCGCAAGGCTGGTGGCGCATCGGCGATAGCTACTTTAACGGTTAATGATGGTGTGACCGCGCTTTGATCGCGTAGCCACTTCCATTCATTTAATCCGATAAACTTCATCGTGCCGCTGCACGATGAAGGGCTTACAGCGGCAAGTGCCTCCTCAATAGTCATTTCTCTAACTTGGTATAAAGTTGTTCGGTTCATTGTTCTGCGCCTCCTGAGCGCTTGCCTCTTTTGAGGCTAATTTTGAGTGTTACTCTTGACTGAATATTTAACTTCGGGCGCACTTATACATCTGTCCCACCCATCAGGGTGGTGGCGTTTGCTATGGGGAAATACCCCGTTTCCGATCTTGAGTTGAATAAGACCATCACTGGTCTTCGCAATCAGAAAGGACTCCAGCCACGACTTCCCCGATAGGTGTGATACTACCCACCACGTTCTGACGATGCAGTCAGCGTCGGTGGGAATGGTTGCAATTTTTTCATTCGCGGGTAGGGGCTTCCAATCGGGGCCTGATGGCATCTCTGGCCGTTCGTAGGTCACTTTACTGTCTTGTATGGCGGCTATTAAACTTTCTGCTTTACGACAGAGCTTCATGTGTTCAACGAGATCCGAAGGATCAAATCCCTCACCGTATTCATCCTTCATATCTTTTGTTACGCTTCTTAAGCCATTTATTGCTAACATTTTCCTCGCGCCTCCTGAGCGCTGTCGCCATATTTAAGATTGTTTGCTGTGAACAATCGCAGCAAGTTTGGCTTGTTCAATTGTATCATCTGTCCATAGACCACTGCTGCCATCAAGGTAGATTTCAACAGGTGGATCAACATCCTGATTCCGTAGCGTGGCATGGATATTCATGCCAACATGTTTAGCCTCAAACGTCTCAACTTTCACGTCGTCATTGTCGATAATACTGGCGACCAGTTGGACGTACCCGAAACGCTCATAGGCGCCACGCGGGAGGTCTGCGCTCGGAAAACCTTGTAGATGGTTTTCTAGAACCATGCGGATAAAGGCAGAGCGCGACATGCGGGCGCGTAGGTAGTCCAGCGCCTCAAGTTGATTGTCAGAGAGTGTTACTAAAACTTTTGATGTCATGGTATACTCCGAATTGGTGGAGGTAGCACGCGATGTGCTACCTCGCTGTCGTTTAACCAAAGTACAGATTGAGCGTTGCGTCCAAACTAGATTGCGACTCGTCAGTTGTTGGATTGTCTGATTGACGATAATAGGTGTAGTAACCATCATCATCATAACCAGTGCCAACGATGGTGATGAAGTGGTCTATGCCGTCGATTACAAATTTCAGGATTTCGTCGTGTGAACGATATACTCTGAAATTTCGACCAGAGTAGGTGTTGGCGATAACCTCGCGCTGTGAGTAATCATACTCAAATCGCTCAATACGTTCACAAGTCGCCTTGATTTCAGCGACCTTGCTATCAAAGGTGGCAATAATGGCGCGTTCTTCGGCCTCTTGGCGTTCCTTTTCGGCTTTTTCAGCTTCAGCTTTTTTCGCGGCGATAGCTAGGCGGTCAGCGATTTCCTGTCTAACAACTTCTAGTCCGCGTTCGATGGCCTCTAGTGCGCGTTCCTTGCTGATTTCCAAGTCGTCCGGGGCAATCAAGTGCCAGTAGACACCCGATTCGCGATAATCCATCGGGTGAGCGTCTTCGTCTGTGACTACTTCTTTTTGCCAGCGGTAGCCATTTTGCTTTAATAGATCATTTTGCTGGCGGCGTTCAGCGCGAATACGTTCACGTTCAGCTTCGTATTCTTTTTGCGCTTGCGCTTGTCGGTTGACGCGCTCACGTTGTTTTCGCATCTTGCCGTCGATGATTTCGTGGACGAGTGTCATGTACTCATCAATAGTGGTGTAGCCGCCTTGTTTGGTGGCTTCAGATAATGCGTCGTTGACTTCGCGATAATTGCCATCTTTGTTGGCTTTCGCCTTGAGGTTGGCAATATCAGGATGTTGTTTGGTACGACGTGTTGCTGCTTCAAATTCTAACTTACTGTGTTGACAAATTACTGTGACCATCTATTTAACCTCCTGTTCGTCGGTCACTTTATTGCGACCTCATGATTAAATAATAGCATAGGATATATATGCTGTCAATAGCTAATATATCTTATGCTATTATCCTCCTAATTTTTGGGAGGTTCGGAGAAAATCCATACTGTTACCGCTCACTACCAATCGCTACCATTTATGTGATTGGCTGAATGCTTGCGAAACTCAAATGAGCATTGTCTACCGATGAAAAACAAAGATGTCGGTGTGTAGCGTATGTTTTTTTCGGCGGCCAGTTCGTCAAAGCACATCAAACATAATACACCGTCCTCACGATGTAGCGCGTGCCAAAAATCTGCGGTTGTTGCATACCAAACTACATCGTCAACCAAAAAACTGATCTGTATTTTCTCACCACATTTTCGACATTTTTTTATACATTGCTGAAAATCAGGGTCAATACCCCAATTCAAATCGGGTAGCTTTATCACTATATCGCTCATTGATAATCCTCCATCTATAGTCTAATTTATCGACCGTTCACAGTATGTCCGTACTA
>Ga0214472_10001311_pt1 | contig 28176 bp, 28 predicted proteins | sample RVTome_6_FD_207662 | JGI IMG/M metagenome (GOLD analysis project Ga0214472, IMG submission 207662) | Soil microbial communities from uranium-contaminated site in the Upper Colorado River Basin, Wyoming, United States - RVT140D175 | ecosystem: Environmental > Terrestrial > Soil > Contaminated >...
CGGTGTATTGATACGCATGGCGGTTTCAATTTCCTGCGAATTCATCATAAAGCCGGCGTCGCCGGTGACAGCGGCCACGGCGCGGTCCGGATGGGCAAGTTTGGCGGCAACGGCTCCGGGAACGGCAATACCCATACTGGCAAAACCATTGGAAATAATACAGGTGTTAGGATGTTCGCAGCGAAACATGCGCGCCATCCACAACTTATGGGCACCGACGTCACAGACCACGATATCTTCAAGGTCCATAGCGGTACGCAAGTCCCAGATAATCTTTTGTGGCTTGACCGGATAGTCCAAATCATCTTGGTGTTGATTCATTTCCGTAATCAGCGCCTCACGCAAGGGTCTCATCCGGTGCCCCTGATGAGGACTGGCAAGATCGCTGATGCGGATCAGGCTGTGCTTGATATCCCCCGTCACGCCGACGCTTGCAATATAACTTGCGTCCACTTCGGCGGGTGACATGTCGATATGAACAATCTTGCGGTCACGGGTCGGATGCCAGAGATTCGGAGGGTATTCGACCAGATCGTAACCGACACAAATTATGACATCGGCACTTTGAAAACCGCAGTTGACGTAGTCATGTGACTGCAGACCCGCGGTGCCCAACGCCATGGGATGCTTGAAGGGAATTACCCCTTTGGCCATAAAGGTATTGGTAACCGGGATATTAAGTTTTTCGGCAAACACGACCAGTTGTTGCCAGGCCTTGGCGCGTATGACGCCGTTGCCCGCGAGTATCATCGGCAAGCGGGCATTGGAAATGATATCGGCCGCAAGTTGCACACGGCTGTCGGCTGGTTCTGGCGCCGTGGGGTGTTGCGCAAGTAACGGGGTATCCTCGACTTGCAGTGAGGCAATATTTTCAGGAAATTCAATAAAACAGGCGCCGGTTTTTTCCATTTGCGCTTGTTTAAAGGCCTTTCGGACCACTTCCGTAATAATATTAGTCGTTAACAGGCGTGATGAATATTTTGTAAACGGCTCGAAGATATTTTGCAGATCGAGTACCTGGTGTGACTCTTTATGCAGGCGATTGGTACTCGCCTGGCCGGCGATAGCCACCAAAGGGGCATGATCCATATTGGCATCGGCGACGGCGGTGATCAGATTCGTTGCACCGGGACCCAGGGTCGCGAGACACACCCCTGCGCGACCGGTCAGCCGGCCATAGACATCAGCCATAAACGCCGCGCCCTGTTCATGACGCGTGGTAATGAATTTTATTGGAGATTGCGATAAGGCATCCATGACGTCAAGGTTCTCTTCACCTGGAATGCCAAAAATATACTCCACGCCCTCGTTTTCCAGGCACTTTACAAAGAGTTCGGAGGCCTTCATGTTGTTCCCTTGTCAATCGTATGTTTCATAATACGATATTTATAGGGTTATGCAGCATTTGACAAGCTGTTTAAGCAGGTTTTGGGCAGAACATCCACAAGCTATCCTGATGACAGCCAATATGCAGCTGGACAAATATGAGCTGTGTGATCAGCCCTTGTTTTTGTTATCTTTATTTACCAGAAAATCGATGATTTTTATCATCGTGGCAAAGTCCCCCTGTGCCATACCTGGATCGATGCGGTACTTGCCGTTAACGATCACCGAGGGGGTTCCCTGGGTATCATAGCGTTGGGTCATCAACCGTGCCCGCCTTACCTTGCTATCAGTGCTGAATGAGTTGAATACCTTGCGGAATTCCGTCATGTCAACTCCTTGTTCGGCATAGAACTCGAACAATTTTTCCTCGGTATCAAGGCGCCGCTTTTGGTTGTGTATAGCATTGAATAAGGCCGCATGGGTCTTGTCCAAGACCCCAAGTGCCTCGGCGGTGTAAAACGCCTTGGCGTGCAATGTCCAGTTTTCACGCAGGATAGCCGGCAGGCGCACGTAGTTAACGTTTTCAGGCAGGGTTTTGAGCCAACGTTCTACAAAGGGCTGAAAACGGTGACAATGCGGACAGCCATACCAAAACAGTTCGACGACCTCGACCCTGTTCGGATCTGAAGTAGGTTGTTGTGGCAGGATAAGCTGATAAGACGCACCTTCCTTAAAATCCATCGATGAGCTTGCCGCAAGGGTTACAAACGGGGCAAGCAATAATGGTAATAATAGGGCGATCAATTTTTTCATGTTCTTAATTACCTATTAATGAGACAGTGAGATATTCCCGGCTTAATACCAAGCCTATTCGACTTCTCTTGATAGTACAATGTTTGGGTCTAATTGTGTAATTTTCCTTAAAATTTAGGGATCAGGCAATATTATTCCGCAAATTGGCTTGACACATTCTTATAACGCTAATATAGATGGACTAAAAGTTGATAAAGAAAATTTAAAGCCTTTCCAGGAGAAATAATAATGTCCGAACCCAAGATTGATTTGACACACTTTTTAAACCAGCAATATCTGTGTGAATCACTGACGATGAAGGAAATTCAGACGCTGCTTGAATATACGGAGCTGGTCGAGTTTAAAAAGAACGGCATCATTTCAGATATCGGCGAGGTTGGAGAGGCACTTTACTTTGTGGTTAGTGGCGAAGCCGCGCTGTGTTATGAAGAGGCGGGCCGGGAGACCGAGATTGGCCGGATGACAGAGGGCGAATTAATGGGAGAGATGTCATTTTTTGACCGTAAACCACGCCTGCTGCGCATGCGTGCCACGAGTGACGGTACACAACTATTGAAATTACCGCGTGTAATGTATAACCGCCTGCGTGTGGAGCATCCCTACATTGCCGTGAACTTATTGGAACATGCAATTGTCAGTCTGGATCATCTGGTACGGCGGGTGAGCTCAGACGAGATGTCTTTGTCGCGCTATATGTATGGCAAGGCGAAACGTTAATCCATAAGCTCAACATCAGCAGAAATTCTGGATTGACATATTTTGATGAGGCCGGTGTACCATCACGCATCCTTTATGCTGGGTGTGGCAAAACTATCGCAACTGCCACCCGACACCGGCTACGAGATCGCCATTGCAGGACGCTCCAATGCAGGTAAATCCAGCGCCATTAATGTCATCACCGGCATACGTTCGCTTGCCCGCATTAGTAAAACCCCGGGACGTACTCAGCAAATCAATTTTTTCAGTCTGGATCAGCAGCGTCGGCTAGTAGACTTGCCGGGTTATGGTTATGCCAAGGTCCCGGAAGACGTCAAGCTGGCATGGCAACATCTCGTCGAGAAATATTTGGAAACACGCCGCTCATTGCGTGGAATTATTATAGTGATGGACGTTCGTCACCCATTAACTAATTTTGACGGCCATTTATTGCATTGGTGTTATATCGCGGGCATGCCGGTTCATATTCTATTGACGAAGTCGGATAAATTAAGCCGTGGCGCAGCCAATGCCGTCTTGCACAAGATACAACTGTCATTAAATCGTGAATATGCCCATGTGTCACCCGAGGGTCAAACGCTGGGCCACAGTCCTACCGTGCAACTATTCTCCGCGCTGAAAAAGACAGGCATTGAGGAAGTGCATGAAAAATTAGATCAGTGGCTGGATTTTAGATAAAAAAACCCCGGTTATTTAGAGAGAGGGAGGGATAACCGGGGTCAAACTTCCACCCGGCTTGGGGAGGCCGGGTTATTAGGGGTCCCGCTCAGGGAGGAGAGCGGGCAAGCGCTAATTAAATTTTAGTCGCTCAGTTAATTAGGATGAGAAAGAGATGAAAAAGTTCATTTCTTTTAAAAATAAAGTAAAGATTGCGAGAAAATTTACCTTAAATTTTAGATAAATTGACGAGGAAGGAAATAAAATCGTCCTGAGTCAATGAGTTAAATTACCTATCTATCAATGTGGTAATCAATGGGCTTCATCCCAGTTATTGCCGGCTCCGATATCGATAATGAGTGGAACCGCCAATGATGTGACGTCTGTCATACACTTTCTGATCTGTTTGGAGGCCTTTTCAACCTCAGCTGTTGGTACCTCGAAAACAAGCTCATCATGGACCTGCATGATCATCTTTGTCTTTGCACCACGGGTGTTCAGCCACTCGTCGGTGGCCAACATTGCCAGTTTTATGATATCGGCCGCTGTGCCTTGCATTGGCGCATTAATAGCGGCGCGTTCAGCATATTGCCGGCGTTGTGCGTTGCGTGAATTGATCTCGGGGAGATAGAGGCGGCGCCCAAACAGCGTTTCTACATAACCTTGTTCACGGGCCAGAAGGCGCGTTTGATCCATAAAGCGTTTGACCTTCGGGTAGCGTGAGAAATAAAGATCCATATAGGCCTGTGCCTCATTGCGCTCTATGCCAAGCTGACGAGCCAGTCCGAATGCAGACATACCATAGATAAGGCCAAAGTTGATCGCCTTGGCATTGCGCCGCTGGTCTGTAGTAACGGATTGTGGCGATGTGGCAAAGATCTCTGCCGCAGTGGCGCGGTGAATATCATCGCCTTTGTTAAAGGCCTGTAGCAGTCCTTCGTCGTTAGAAAGATGGGCGAGGATGCGCAACTCGATCTGTGAATAGTCTGCGGCAACTATCCTGTAACCTGGCGGGGCGATAAACGCCTGCCGGATACGCCGGCCTTCCTGGCTGCGCACCGGTATATTCTGTAAGTTTGGATCGCTGGAGGATAACCGTCCGGTGCTTGCAATAGCCTGGTGATAGGAAGTATGCACGCGGCCGGTATGCGCATTTATCTGCAACGGCAGTTTATCCGTATAGGTTGATTTAAGTTTACTGAGGGCGCGGTGATCCAGAATCCGTTTGGGGAGCGGATAATCCAGTGCGAGTTCCTGTAATGTGGCCTCTGCAGTGGAGGGCTGGCCCTTGGGGGTTTTTCTTAGTACCGGCAATCCGAGTTTGTCGTAGAGGATTTCCTGTATCTGTTTCGGCGAGCCGAGATTGAATGATTCACCTGCAATGGCGAAGACCTGTTCCTCAATTTCAGCGATGCTGCGGGCAAGTTCCTTACTCTGCTTGTTTAACAGGGTGGCATCGACCAATACCCCATTGCGCTCTATCCGTGATAATACGGGTACCAACGGTATCTCGATATCTTCAAACAATCGCTTGAGATTTTGTTTATCACATAGTTGCGGCCACAATGTCTGGTGGAGCCGGAGGGTAATATCTGCATCCTCCGCGGCATAAGGGGCCGCCTCGTTGATTGCGATTTGGTTAAAGGTCAGTAAGGTCGTCCCTTTTTTGGCGATATCCTCATAGACAATGGTGCGGTAACCGAGATATTTCAGTGCCAGCGAATCCATGTCATGACGTATTGCCGTGCTGTTAAGCACGTAGGATTCGAGCATGGTGTCGAAGCGTATCCCTTGCAGGTGGATACCATGATTCGCCAAGACGCTCATATCATATTTGAGGTTCTGGCCGAGTTTGGGTTTGTCCGGGTTTTCCAGCAGCGGACGCAGGCTTTCAAGCACCTGTTCACGTGGTAATTGCTGCGGTGCATCGGGGTAATCATGGGCAAGCGGCACATAGGCGGCCGCATCCGCCTTGACGGCAAAGGAAACCCCGACGATCTCCGCATTCATATAATCAAGACTGGTTGTCTCGGTATCAAAGGCAAACAACTCTGCACGTTCCAGCTTTGCTAGCCATTGCTGCAAGGCCTTCTCGGTCAGGATCGTTTCGTAATTTTTATTTTGTGTTGCATGTGTGGCGATTTGGGCACTGTCGGTGGCGGCGTCCTGTTGTACGGCAGTGATCTTGTTTGAGCTGCCCGGGCTGGTCAGTTCCGCCAGCCAGCGCTTGAATTCCAGTTGTTGAAACAGTTTGCGCAGTGTATCGATATCAGGGCTGTATTGCCGGAGCTCCTTTGGTAAAACCTCAAGCGGGACATCGCATTTAATCGTGGCAAGTTGTTTTGACAAGGGTAACTGATCAAGGTTGTCGCGCAGTTTTTCGCCGATCTTGCCCTTGATTTCTCCGGCATGGGCGATGATGTTATCCAGCGATTCATATTCATTCAGCCATTTGGCGGCCGTCTTGGGGCCGACACCGGGAATGCCGGGAATATTATCGGAAGTATCACCGGTCAATGCCAGGTAGTCGATGATCTGGTGAGGCGCAACGCCAAACTTTTTGGAAACACCAGGCGTATCCAGAACGGTATCTGTCATGGTATTGACCAATGTGACATGATCGCCAACCAGTTGTGCCATGTCCTTATCGCCGGTTGATATAATAGTCTCCATGGCCGCACGGCTTGCCTGGGTGGCCAATGTCCCTATGACGTCATCTGCCTCCACACCGTCTATGATCAGGCAGGGTAATCCCATGGCGCGGACGATGATGAGTAAGGGTTCTATCTGGACGCTCAATTCTGCCGGCATCGGTGGCCGGTGTGCCTTGTATTTTTCAAAGATTTCGTCGCGGAATGTCTTGCCTTTGGCATCAAACACCACGGCGATATATTCGGGTTGATAATCTTTGAGCAGCTTGCGCAGCATGTTGATGACGCCATACACTGCACCGGTAGGTTCTCCCTTTGAATTCGTCAATGGCGGCAAGGCATGAAAGGCCCTAAACAGGTATGAAGAACCATCCACAAGAATCAAGGGTTTAGTAACGGATTTTTTGGTCATGATTGCCAGTGTATTGCAAAAAAAGTACTTTTTATCAGCTTTAACCCGATTTACAAGCCATATTAAAGGAATTAGCGCGCAAATACCTTGTTATGATGAGGTTGATGAAAAAATAAATTATTTTTGATGCATAATCTATTTTTGCCGCTATAAACAGGCATGGGACAATGATGATAGGGTGATAACCACAGCGCTATGGACGAGCAAAATAAATCAGAACATCCAAGTTTAAGCCTGTTAAACGATAGGCTCTTGACCCGTGAATCATGGAAGATTTTCCAGATCATGGCCGAATTTGTCGAAGGGTTTGAACGCCTGGCGCGGATTAAACCATCGGTAAGTTTTTTTGGCTCCGCCCGCACTTCGCCGGATCACCCCTATTATAAGCTGGCCGAGGATATCGCGCGGGCTTTATCCGATGCCGGGTTTAGTGTGGTGAGCGGTGGTGGACCGGGCATCATGGAGGCGGCTAACAAGGGCGCATTTGCGGGGAAATCTCCCAGCGTCGGTTTGAATATCCTGTTACCGCATGAGCAGGTGTCTAATTCCTATCAGGATATCTCGCTGCGATTCCGGCATTTCTTCTCGCGCAAGGTCATGTTTGTGAAATATGCCTCGGCCTATGTGGTATTGCCCGGCGGGTTCGGTACGCTGGATGAATTGGCAGAAATCCTGACCCTTGTGCAGACGGAAAGGACCCGCCGGATACCGATTATTTTAGTACATGAGACATTTTGGAACGGCTTGATTGACTGGTTTAAGAAGACTTTAGTACCCGAAGGGGTGATCAGCCCGGAAGATCTTGATTTATTTGTAATATTAGATGAGCCTCAGGACGTCGTAGATGTTATATTTCAGCATTATGAGCAACGTGGATTTGAACCTTCCGCAGAGGAACAGGAAATACTGCTTGAGCTGTAACCCGGTAACAATGCGTATTAACTTGATAATATGCTTACTTGCCGGTGTTTCAGGCAATACGTTGGCAGCGGATCCCCCTGCAGCGACTCTCCTGGATGAGCTTGAACCCGAAGTCACCATCACCCAGCATGATGATGAAATGATCGAAGAGTACCGGATCAATAACCAGCTTTACATGATAAAGGTCATTCCACGTAAAGGCTATGCCTATTATCTGGTTGATACAGACGGGGACGGACGTCTGGATACGCGCAGAAACGATTTAGTTGAAGATGTGCTGATCCCGCAATGGACCATCTTACGCTGGAAGTAATCTATAAATTGCATCTCCGGATAATGCCGATGACGGTTTATGCGGAGGTAATAAAACACGAATACTATGAGACAGGACGCGCCACATTAAACGGGGGTTCCTTTAAATAGTTTCGAATGTCGTTTATAGTCAACGGCTCATAATAATTCACATACTATAAATACATGTCTGTCTTTACACGCGTTAAACGTGATCAACTAGAAGACTTTCTCAAGTCATATTCACAGGGAACACTTATTGAATACGCGGGCATCAATGCCGGTGTTGAGAATACTAATTATTATGTCAGCACCACCAAAGATCAGTTCGTCCTGACGCTGTTTGAGACATTACATGCTGTTGAACTGCCCTATTTTCTGAATCTGATGGCGTTCCTTGCTGATCACGGTGTACCGAGCGCCCACCCGATTGCGGATAATAACGGCTCATATATCCGTATACTAAACGGTAAGCCGGCTGCATTGGTAAAGCGTTTGCAAGGCAAAAGTATTGAATGTCCCACTATCGATCATTGCCGTGCCGTTGGCGCTGCATTGGGTAACATGCATAATGTCGGCGGTTCATTCAAGGAAACTCGCCATAACGACAGAGGGCCCCTATGGTGGAGGGAAACAGAACAAAAATTAAGGCCCTATGTGAAGAAGGCAGACGCAGATCTCATTCGCGACGAGATCCGCTATCAGACTTCTAAACGGTCGCTCAATCTATCGCGCAGCGTGATACATGCCGATTTATTTCGCGATAATGTGCTGTTTATCGATCACACCCTGACAGGCATCATTGATTTTTATTATGCATGTAATGACGTATTACTTTATGACGTCGCCGTATCTGTTAATGATTGGTGTAGCCGTGACGATGGCGCCATAGATGAAACTTTAATGAGCGCATTTCTATCCGCTTACCAGCAGCAGCGTCCGTCTACAGAGATTGAAAATGAAGCGTGGCCCGTTATGTTGCGCGCGGCAGCGCTACGTTTTTGGTTATCAAGACTTCATGATCTGCATTTCCCGCGTCAAGGTGAAATCACGCATATCAAAGATCCGGACGTATTCAAGCGCATCTTATTGAACCGGATACAAGATCAAGAAAAATTGCACGGGATTTGGATGAACAGTTGTTGTTGATGCCTGATGATCAATGGTGAATGGCTAAGCTATTGTTGGCATTCATCATTGGGCCGTTATCCACAGATATTGTGGATAACAATGTGGATAATATGAGTTAAACTTATTTTTAAACCTCAAAATATCTGTTAGACGGTTAAATTGAACAAAAAATGTACGAAAAAATTATTTACGTAAAATCAATGAGTTAATAACTTCTTGAGTATAATTCTGTTATTTTGTAACCCATATTAATGCCATGAGCCATATTGCAATAAATATTTCGATAATGTGTATAACACGGATCTTTGTTAAGTAATGAGCACAAGATTCATGGCAAATTGCGCCTCCATTCTGAATGCGACACTAGAACCTATCCCATCATACCGCGCGAGCCGCGTTACTGCCCGAAATACGGGCCTGCAAGGCGCATCGCGCCGTACAGTACTCGTGGTACGGGCAAGCGGTGCCACGCCGCAGGCGCGTATTTCGGACGTAACCCCTTGGGGACCGGGCGCGTTTGGGCCCAGGGGGTGTTGGGGGGGGCCCATGGCTTTGTTGCGGCTCGCGCATGTAGTTTGGGCTACATCACGCTCACCGCGTTGCGCCCTGGACCAAAAGCGCTACGGTCGCGACCGCGTGGTATGATGAGATAGGTTCTAATAACAGGACACCGCCATTAATTTAACTGCTTGTTGTCCCTGAATAATGTCAGGATGGCATATTTTAGATTTCCCGAAAGAAGGCTGCAGAGAGTTTTACAGGGGTGGCTGCTAGATGAGTTCGCTACGTTATCCATTTATTGATGGCCTCAGGGGGTTGGCAATCATATTAATGATGGCATATCACTTCACATTTGATCTCAATTATTTCAAGGTTGTTGATTTCGATTTCAATAACGACGTTTTCTGGCTATCTGCCAGGTCATTGATTGTAAGTATGTTTCTTGGTTTAACCGGTATCAGCCTGCACTTGGCGAGCGTGCATGGTCTAAATAAGCAGCGCTATTGGCGGCGTATCGGAATCTTGCTGATATGTGCCTTTGGCGTGAGCCTGGCCAGTTACATGATATTTCCTAATACCATGATATTTTTTGGTATTCTGCATTTTATCGTCATTGCAAGCTTGTTAGGGATGTTTTTCGTCCGGTTTTATTGGGCAAACCTTGTGACCGGGTGTTGCATTATCGTTGTGGGAATATGGGTGCATCACCCCCTGTTCGATCAGTCAATCCTGCAATGGGTGGGACTAATGACGCATAAGCCGGCAACCGAGGACTATGTACCCCTTTTCCCTTGGTTTGGAGTGGTTCTAATAGGCATTTTTGTTGGTAAATATATCTATAGTGAACCCATTCCGGCTTTCGCCCGGTGGCGGGACGATACCGCAATTGGCAGGGTATTGACCTTGGGAGGACGCCATAGCCTGCTAATCTATATGCTGCATCAACCGCTGTTCATTGGTATCCTGTACGTGTTTTTTGGCTGATAAACGCCTAGTTTTCAATGATAAACACGTGATTTTGAGATGCTTGTATGAAATTGGCCATTGCCATGAAAAATCCGTTGTCGCTGATCTCTCAAGAGGTTTTTTTGAGACGCGCCACGGCAATCGTCAATTTCGTGCTGCTGTGTCTTTTGACCTATATTGTTGCGGAACTGACATGGCAAATTATTCCCGGGCCTCAGGCCCTGCCGCCCCCGCCTCCAACGGCGGGGCAGGCAACGGCTACAGCACAGGGCCCGGCGGCAAAGAGCTGGGATATTGCCAAGTGGCATCTTTTTGGTGTTAAACAGGAGATTAAGGAGCCGGTCAAGCCGCAGGCGGCGGAAATTCCGGAGACCAAACTCAATCTGATATTGCGCGGTATATTTGCATCTGACGATCCGGCCAAGGGCGGTGCAATCATTGCCGACCCCAGGAAAGAAGAGAGTTTTTATATGGTGGGGGCGCAGGTGCCAGGTAATGCGACGCTTACAGAGATATACCCCGATCGTGTTGTGTTAAAGCGCAATAATCAGTTTGAGACACTGCGCCTGCCCAAAGATTCCCTGGCGCTTGAAGATAACCGCAGCGATTCATCATCACGATCGGAACCGTTTACATCTCCGCCGCCACAAAGCACTGCGCCGGTAAATACCGGCGTCAGCCTGCGTGATTATCGCGATGCCTTGCTCAATGAACCGCAACGATTGGCTGATCTGGTCCATATTGAGCCTGTCAGCGAAGCAGATCAGTTTGTTGGATACAAAATAGTACCTGGTAATGATGAATCATTCTTTTCCCGGTTCGGCTTGCAGCCGGGCGATGTTGTAACGGCGGTTAACGGCATCACACTGGATACGCCTGCGAAAGGGTTGAATGTGCTGCGCAGTCTGTCGGATACAAATGAATATAGAATCGAGTTGCAGCGTGACGGGCAAATGAAGTCGTTTGTTATTAATATCAATGACTGATCAAAGTCATCATGTAATGCAATGATAAGAATTTTAGAAAAATTACATTGCCAATGGTTCATGACATTTATATTGTCTCTGGGTTACATGCGTTACGGCGGGCGGTTATAGCTGTATGGGGTTATACAATAAATAGGTATAATGATTCGATGAGAATAAACAACCGCAACGCGGATGGGGTCGGATTACGATGGGGGGGCTGTGACTGTCACACACGGGTGATGGCGGTTGTTATGGCTATGTCGTTAATGCTGGTTTCAGGCCAACTGCCCGCAAAGCCGATTACCTTGAATCTGAAAGATGCCGATATCAGTGCCGTGATCGGCACGGTTTCCGAGGTTACCGGAAAAAACTTTATCATCGATCCCCGCGTCAAAGGCAAGATAACGATTATTTCATCACGTCCCATGGATGAAGAAGAAGTTTACCAGATATTTTTATCGATATTGGAAGTCCATGGATTTTCAGCCGTGGAGAGCGGCAACATCATCAAGATTATCCCTGACGCCAACGCCAAACAGAGTCCGATTCCGCTGGCAACGGATACTAAGCCAGGTGAGGGTGATGAAGTGGTGACGCGTGTGATAGAGCTTGAAAATGTATCTGCATCACAACTCGTCCCGATCCTGCGCCCTCTTATTCCTCAACAGGGCCACTTGGCGGCCTATGTGCCGAGTAACATGCTGATCATTGCAGATCGTGCGTCCAATATTGACCGGGTGCTTCGCATTATAAAACGCATCGATATACCAAGCGGCGATGAGATTGAAATTTTTACATTGCAACATGCTTCAGCCGCGGAGGTCGTGCGTATTCTGACATCTCTGGAACAACAGAGCCGTGGCAAGGCCGGCGGCGGGCCCGCCGGGGCGGAAGACTCGCCGATATTGATTTCCGACGAACGCACCAACAGCATTTTGATAGGGGGCGGCAAATCCGGCCGCTTGCGGATACGTGCCATCATCTCGCATTTGGATACGCCATTAACGACGGAAGGAAACACGCGTGTCATTTACCTGCGTTACGCCCTGGCAAAGGACATGGTGCCGGTATTAACCGGCGTCAGCACCAGTGTCGAACAGCAGGCAAAGGGCGCCGGCGGAACCCCCGCTGCACGGTTCCCGATTAATATCCAGGCCGATGAAAACACCAATGCTTTGGTGATCACCGCCCCGCCCGACCTGATTCGATCGCTGGAAACGGTCATTCAACAATTGGATGTCAGGCGTGCGCAGGTCCAGGTCGAGACGATTATCGCCGAGGTTTCACAGAACCTGGCAACGGCTTTGGGTGTGCAATGGATTGCCGATGGTACGCCGGGAGGGGAAGGACCGGTGGGGGCGAGTAATTTCTCCGGTGCCGGTGCCAGTATTTCTTCCATCGCAGGCGCTGTGGCACTTGGCGGCGTGCCGACATCTTTTCCGGACGGTTTGACACTGGGCCTTGGCCGGTTTAATGATGACAACACCAACTTTGCCGCGATTATCACCGCCTTAAAGGGCGATGGCACGACCAATATCCTGTCGACTCCTACCCTGATAACGATGGATAACGAAGAGGCCGAGATCGTGGTGGGTCAGGAGGTACCCTTTATTACCGGTTCCTTTACCTCAACAGGAACGTCCAGTACGCCCACCAATCCCTTTCAAACGATTCAACGGCAAAATGTCGGCATCACCTTAAAGATCAAACCCCAGATCAATGAGGGCAATGCCGTTAGACTGGACATTGATCAATCTGTCGATAGTGTGGCGGCAAGTTCTGCCGGCGCCGCGGATTTGATTACCAATAAACGCTCAGTCAAGACCAGCGTGATCGTCGACGATGGCCATACGGTGATATTAGGCGGACTGATTGAAGATCAGGTGTCAGAGTCGATACAAAAAGTACCTTTATTGGGCGATATCCCGTTGCTGGGGTTGTTATTCAAGACCAAGAGCACCAAAAAGGACAAGAGAAATCTGATGGTGTTCATGCGGCCCACTATCATCCGGGATGCGGCGGTTACAACGCGCTTGACCAGCAGTAAGTATAACTATATCCGCGCCCAGCAAATGACCATGCGCGAGAAAGGACTGTTACTGATGAATAAACAGGAATCCCCGGTGCTTCCTGCCTTGGACGAGTTTCTTGTCGAGCCCCCACCCTTTGAAGAGGTGCCTTTCGAAGATGCCACTAAAGATAAAGCGCCAAAAAATCCGGCCGATGTTGATAAACATGAGGAAACCAATAACCCCGACAGCGGTAATTCAGATATGATTAACCGGTTAGAGCATATTGATGCAACACCTCCGCAGGCAGTATTCCAGGCTGAAGAGATCGCTTCCCGGCCACCAGTATTTTAATGGCAGCACAAACAACTAACGAAGCAACACCATCGGAAGCGCTTGCTATTTCCGAGATAACGCCCACTACACAGGCGGAGACGGGTAACCGCCTGCCTTTTGCCTATGCCAAACGCCAGGGAGTATTGGTCACCGGTATCGAAAATGATCATGCCAGGGCCGTATGCCGGCCCAATGTGACAAGCCTTGCATTGGCTGAAGTCAGGCGTTATTTGGGTTTGCCCTTGCAATTGGAAATCATCGCGCAGGATAAATTCGATGCCATGTTGCAGCGATCATATGAATATGGTTCATCGCATACCATGCAGATGATCGGTGATATGGGTGAGGAAATGGATTTGTCGAGCATTGCCCAGCAATTACCTGAACCGGAAGACCTATTGGAAAGCCAAGATGATGCGCCCATCATTCGGCTGATTAATGCCTTATTGACTGAGGCGGTAAAGGAAAATGCCTCTGATATCCATATCGAGCCGTATGAAAACCGCATGGTCGTCAGATTTCGTGTCGATGGTGTGTTGCGCGAGGTGTTGGAACCGGTACGGGTATTGGCCCCGATTCTGGTATCGCGGGTCAAGGTTATGGCCAAACTGGATATTGCAGAAAAGCGCCTTCCCCAGGATGGGCGTATTTCCTTGCGGATTGCCGGCCGCGCGGTCGATGTGCGTGTGTCAACGCTGCCTTCGGGCCATGGTGAGCGTGTGGTATTGCGTCTGCTGGATAAGAAGGCCGGCCGGCTTGATCTTGAACATTTAGGCATGGCCCAGGATTCCTTGCAGGTCATGGACAAGATCATTCACAAGCCCCACGGCATTATATTGGTAACCGGTCCGACGGGTTCGGGCAAGACCACAACGCTGTATGCGGTATTGACCCAGCTGAATGACAAGAGCGGCAACATCATGACAGTCGAGGATCCTATCGAATATTATCTGGATGGTGTCAGCCAGACACAGGTACAACCCAAGGTCAATATGACATTCGCGCGGGGATTGCGCGCCATTCTGCGCCAAGATCCGGATGTGGTGATGGTAGGGGAAATACGTGATCTGGAAACCGCGGAGATTGCCGTGCAGGCGAGTCTGACCGGCCACCTGGTGTTGTCCACCTTGCACACCAATACGGCGATTGGCGCGGTGACACGTTTGCGTGATATGGGCGTGGAACCCTTTTTGGTGGCATCGAGTCTGATCGGTGTGTTGGCGCAACGCCTGGTGCGGTTGTTATGTCCGGTATGTAAACGTCCTTATGAGGCCAGTCAGACGGATTGTAAAAAACATAGTCTGCCCAGCGAGCCACCGCCTACTCTATATAGAGGTGAAGGCTGCAAGCAGTGCAACTTTACCGGTTACCGTGGACGTACCGCAATTTTTGAACTTGTGGATATCGATGACAAGATGCGTACCATGATTCATGACGGGACATCGGAACAATCGCTGGAAAACTATGCACGTTCGCGCAGCCCGAGTATTTATCAGGACGGTATGCGCCGGATTTTGGCCGGTGATACCTCCCTGGAAGAAGTGATGCGTGTAACCCACGAGGATTAAGTGAATGGGTGCATTTGAATTTACAGCGCTTGATGCCGGTGGGCGTGAACATAAGGGCGTGTTAGAGGGTGATGCCCCCCGTCAAATACGCCAGCAGTTGCGTGAGCGGGGCTGGGCGCCGATTCTGGTACAGGAGGTGGCCCAGCAGGAGGCGCAGCGGGGCAGACGTTCCTTTTCATTTCAACGTGGCATTAGTGCCGCTGATCTGGCATTGATCACCCGTCAGTTTGCAACATTGATACGTTCCGGCCTGCCCGTTGAGGAGGCCCTGCAGGCAGTGTCTCAACAGACCGAAAAACCCCGGATTAAAAGTATGCTGGTCGGAGTGCGGTCACGGGTTATGGAAGGCCAGCCTTTGGCAACAGCGCTCGATGATTTTCCGCGCGTGTTCTCTGACCTTTACCGTGCAACAGTTGGCGCAGGTGAACAATCGGGACATCTTGAAGTGGTATTGGACAGGCTTGCCGATTATACCGATGGTCGTCAGGCGCTGCGGCAAAAGGTCATGCTGGCCTTGATCTATCCGGTGTTAGTGATCATCGTCGCCATTAGTGTGGTAATATTACTTTTGGCCTATGTGGTGCCGCAGGTCGTTCAGGTATTTGAAAACATCGGACAGGAGCTGCCAATGCTCACTCAGGGTATGATCGCAGTGAGCGATTTCATTCGTAGCAATGGAACGACCTTGTTATTTATTATAATCGCATTGGTCATTGGCTTTAGACTGTTATTACGCAGACCGGGGCCGCGGCGTAACTATCATCGCCTGCAATTATCTTTGCCCTTGATGGCACGGCTGATAAGAGGCTTGAATGCGGCACGTTTTGCCCGCACACTGAGTATCCTGACTGAAAGCGGAGTACCGGTACTCGAGGCGCTGAGGATATCAGCTCAGGTGGTATCCAATATACCGATGCGTACCTCGGTGGAAGAAACGGCGCGTCTTGTACGGGAGGGCTCCAGCCTGAACAAGGCCCTTGAGCGTAGCGGCTATTTCCCGCCCATGACGATACATTTAATCGCCAGCGGCGAGACTAGCGGTAAATTGGAGGTCATGCTGGACCGGGCTGCGAGTAGCCAGGAACGTGAATTGGAATCGGTCATGCAGACCATGGTAGGCCTGTTCGGTCCGTTTATGATCCTGATTATGGGTGGGATTGTATTGGTTATTGTGTTAGCGATTTTATTGCCGATATTCAATCTGAATCAGCTGGTGATTTAACGACCAATTTGGTGGATCAAATATGAAAAATAGCGGTCAACAGATACATTACAGGGTTACGAGCGCCGGTTTTACCTTAATCGAGGTGCTTGTCGTGGTTGTTATCCTCGGTATTCTGGCCGCCATCGTGGTACCTAATATCATGGACAAGCCGGGTCAGGCGAAGATCACCAAGGCCAAGTCGGATATCCGGGCGATAGAAAGTGCCTTCAATATGTACCGTCTCGACAATCATGTCTATCCAAGTACCGATGAAGGCCTTGAGGCCCTGGTTGCCGGGGAATATCTGTCCCGCATGCCGAAAGATCCGTGGGATCGTCCTTATCAATATCTGAGTCCCGGTACGCAAGGAAAGCTCGATATCTTTACGCTCGGCCGTGATGGTGCACAGGGTGGTGAAGGCGAGGATGCCGATATCGGCAATTGGAACCTTGACGAATAGCAGGCTGTAAGATCAGCAACAAGCTTCTAAAGACCACGGCGCAAAGCACCCGCACATTAAGGCAGGATTGTTGCCATAGCGGCTTAAATAGGATATCTGCCAATACTGCCAAAGGATTTACCCTGCTTGAGATATTAGTCGTTGTATTTATCATCGGCATTGTCTTGAGTTTGGTAGTGATAGCGGTAAATCCCAATAAGGGCGATGAGCTTCAATCCGAGGCCGAGCGGTTTATTACGCTGGTATCACTGGCGACACAGGAATCTATTCTGTTATCAAAAGAATATGCCCTGGAACTCTCTCACGATGGCTATAGTTTTCTCACCTTTGAAGACCAGCAATGGGTTACAGCAACCGACGATGATATCTTTCGTGCACGCAGCTTGCCGCAAGGGATTTACATGGATGTCTATCTTGAGGGCGAAAAATATGATTTTGTCAACGCCGAAGAAGATGAAACAAGCCCGCGCATTTTTTTGCTATCAAGCGGTGAGATGACGCCTTTTGAGATTGTACTGCAGAGCGAAGAAAGCACAGCAACTTTTCACATCAGCGGAGATATCAGCGGCAAGTTGAGTATCGATGAAGAAGAATAGTAGTCTTTATTGAGATTATTCAAAGTTTCCTTGAAGAACAAGGTAATCGAACTGAATAACTCAATCATTGCTTAACAATGCCAACCATGACTAATATGAATTCGATATTCAACATAAAAAAATACACCGGATTTACATTGCTGGAAATTCTTGTTGCCTTGGCTGTTGTTGCCATTGCATTGAGTGCCATTGTCAGCGAGGTCAGCAATAATGTAAAAAATGCGGCCCACCTTCGCGATAAAACATTGGCTCATTGGGTCGCAATGAATCAAGTAACAGAATGGCGGACCAGTGGAGATTGGCCTGCACCGGGCGTTAGTCAGGGCGATGCGCTGATGGCCGAGCATGAATGGCATTGGTCCATGACCGTATCGACGACCGAAGATGCAGACGTAAGACGTATGGATGTGGAGGCGCGCGCAGACCAGAACGCTCAAAGGCCGGATGCCTCCATTATTGCCTATATCGGAAGGCCCGCCAAATGAAAATTATAATCATGGACACATCCACCGTTTGATTTAAAAATCCGTTTTACTGGATATCTATCTGCCACCTATGTGCGTAAAATATTCGTTTACACAGCGACATAACAAGGGGTTTACGCTGCTTGAGCTGTTGGTCTCCTTACTCATTTTTGCCGTATTGGCGGTGATGGCGTATGGAGGGCTGCAAGCAGTACTGGATGCTCAAAAACGTACCGCAGCTCAGGCAATGCAATTAGCGGAGCTGCAAACATTTTTCGCAATTTTGAGCCGGGATATCGAACAGATGATCGATCGTGGCATACGCGACAACTATGGAGAAGCTCAATCCTCCTTGACGGGTGATCAAACGACCCTGGAATTCACACGGACCGGTTGGCGGAATCCTGCCGGGTTTACCCGCAGTCACATGCAACGTGTTGCCTATATAATGGATGATAACCGGATAATTCGTCAGGGGTGGCAGGTACTGGATCGTGCGCAGGGCAGTGTACCGATAGAAAATGCACTTATAGATGACGTGAATGAATTCGAGGTCCGGTTCCTTGATCAGGATTTACAATGGCAATCGCACTGGCCGGTATTAAACACTAATTTAACCAATATCCCCGGCGGCCTGCCGCGGGCGGTGGAAATCGTAGTGGATATCGAAGGATGGGGACGTATTACACGGCTATTTAGCGTGGTTTCAGGACTTCCTGCGCAGTCAACAACATCCACGACGACAACTACGCCCCAGTCAACTACACAGGAGACAACTACACCGGAAACAAACATAATAGAGGAACAGGCCAGTCCATAAGATCCTTATGATAATAATGAGACAATCCGGCGTTGCGTTGATAACGGCCTTATTGATTACGGCGATTGCCGCTATCGCGGCAGTTGCGATGGCCTCTCGTCAGCAAATCGATATACGTAGAACGGGCAATGTCATCGACGTCGATCGTGCCTATATGTTTGCCTTAGGTGTCGAAGACTGGGCAACGCAGGTCTTGATACGCGATCGCAAGGACAACCAGATAGATAACCTGGAGGAAGACTGGGCAACGGTATTACCGCCGCTGAGTGTTGAAGGGGGCGTGGTTGCCGGACGGGTAAATGATGTGCAAGGCCTGTTTAATCTCAATAACCTGGTCAATAACGGCACGCCAAGCGCGGTCGACAGACAAATTTTTGAGAGATTACTGCAAAATTTAGGTGTAAATATTGATATTATAGGCGCAGTAATCGACTGGCTGGATAAAGATGATCAACAAACCTTTCCCGATGGTGCCGAAGACATTGAATACATGCAACAGGATATTCCCTATCGTACGCCAAATTCCCCCATGGCGAGCCCCAGCGAACTGGTCTTGATCAAGGGGATGAGCTATGAAGATTATTCTACAATCGCGCCCTATGTGACGGCCTTGCCTGAGCGCACGACAGTCAACGTCAACACTGCACCGGCACAGGTGTTAATGGCCGTGGTAGACGGCCTGACGGAATCAGAAGCGGAGCAGATCATAGAGGAAAGGAGTGAAGATCCATTTAATGATATTGGTACATTCATGTCGCATACCTTGGTGCAAAATAAAACGGTTAATCAGGATAGCATTGGCGTGGCGAGCCATTATTTCATGATCAATGCGGCGACCCAGTTTGATCAGGGTAATATTATGTTGTATAGCCTGGCGTTCCGTAACGATAAGGCTGAGGTGCAGGTAATCATGCGTGCGCAGGGAGTCTATTAAATGCGTGATCGTTTATTTATCCGGCTTGGCCATAATACCTCGATTGATGCTACGTGGTTACGTAGCGGTGAAATGAGTGGAGAAGCTTCAACAGAATCACTGGAACCGGCGCAAGGTTCTCTGGAACAGGCGGCGCTCGAGGCGACAGGTTGCCGTGTTATCGTATTAGTGCCGGGTATCGATATATTGTTAACCGGTGCAGTAGTGCCGAGCAGGAATCGTCAACGGATTATGAGTGCCATCCCTTATATGCTGGAGGAACAACTTGCCACGGATGTCGATGACCTGCATTTTGCCATTGGGCGGCGGGATGCCAATGGCCGTATAAGCACGGCGGTCGTGGGCCGCAACCGCATGGATGATTGGTTAAAGCGCCTGCGTGATGTTGGTATCGAGCCCGATATGGTAGTTGTCGAAACTCTGGCATTGCCGTTGGAACCGGAAGGCTGGACGCTGTTTAGGGAATCCGATGTAACACTGCTGCGCACGGGTGAGCAAAGCGGCCTTGCAACCGATTCCGCTAATCTTGAAATGATGTTACCCCTGCTTTTGACAGAAGGACAGGATACCAAACCTGCACAAATAAGATGGATTGAATGCAATAATGGGGGCAGCATATTGCCAATGGATTTGTCTGAATTTGGGATCGAGGTGGTCAGCGAGGCTTATGCAAGGACGGCACTTGAGTTTTTTGCGGAACACTTTAATGAGAACGAAACAATAAATTTATTACAAGGGGCTTATAGCCGCCGCGAACAGCTTGGAAAACTCTGGCGCCCGTGGCGTCCCGCCGCTGCAATGCTTGTTTTATTAATGGTCCTGCATGGCGGGATGACTATCAGTGATTACCTGGACTTGCGTAAGGAAAGACAAATGCTCAGCGAGCACATTGACAAAATCTATCTTGATACATTCCCGGATGCGCGCAGAGTGGTAAATGCCCGGGCGCAAATGGAAGATCGTCTGGCAAAATTGCGTAGTGGATCGACGAGGGCGTCAAACGGTTTTCTGGACCTTCTATCAGGAAGTGGAAACTCATTGAAGCGAACTGATGGCCTGGAATTACAGCGCATCAGCTATCGTGATGGCCAGTTTGATTTGGCTATAGTTATCCAGGATCTCCAGGGCCTCGATCAATTGAAGCAACGGCTGTCCACCCAATCGGGTTACGCCGTGGAAATCCAGTCTGCGACGGCGCGCGGTAACAGTGTCGAGGCACGCTTACAATTAAAGAACAATAATTCATGAAGAATATCCTCTCAAGTCTGGACGCACAACAGCGAGTATTGGTCGTTACAGGGTCTGTATTACTCGCTATCGTTGTCGTTGTACTGATGTGGGGTTCGTTTATCAAGGATGTAAAACGCCTGGAAACCATTGTCAATGAACAGCGTGAGCTGGAGCAATGGATGCTTCAGGCTTCGAAAGAAGCCCTGCAATTACGCGGTGTTTCGGTAACCGGTAGTATCAGTGGTGACAAATCATTGCTTGCAAGAGTGGATGAAACCGCCAAGCAGTCGGGGCTCGGTCAGGCAATGAAGCGCGTCGAACCGGAAGGACAAGATAAAGTGCGCATTCAGCTGGATGATGCCTTATTCGACGATGTGGCGCGGTGGCTGGAGAAATTGGATGTAAGTTATAACATTCAGGTTGAGCGAATCTCTATCGATAAACTGGACCGTTCAGGATTTGTCAATGTGCGGCTTACGCTGGCAGGTATTACGGAATGAAAAAGGTGATTCGTTACGGCGCGTTGGTGTTAATACTTTACGTGGTATTTTTATTGGTATTACTGCCGGCTGATCGTCTCTATGCCGTGCTCAAGGAAAAAGTTGCCTTGCCGGCGAGTCTTTATCAGATTAATGGCAGTGTCTGGGACGGCAGGGCCGCTGTTGTCATGGTTGGCAACCATCGTCTTGAATCATTTGCATGGCAATTTGAACCATTGGCATTATTAATGGGGCGCCTCCAGATTGCTTTGGATTTTAACAAGAATGCCGGCAAGCTGAGTGTCGTCATTGGGCGTTCTGTATGGGGAGATTATTATTTGCATGATGCGGATGCAGCGCTTCCGGCCGCCGACCTTGAATCATTTTTCAGCCGTACAAGACTGGGATTATCCGGCAATGTAACGGCTAACCTGAGAGAGCTGAAAGTTAAGGGAAATCAGTTATCGGCAGTCGAAGGCACGTTGCTGTGGAAAGATGCGGGACTGACTTCGTCCGCCGATAATACTACAGTAGGCAGTTTTGAGATAAATTTCGAAACGACCGAAGAAGGAGTCAAGGGAATACTGAAAGATGCCGGAGGACCGTTACAGGCGGATGGTATAGTACTATTGAAAGAGGATGGCACCTATCAAGTGACAGCCGCATTTACTCCGCGTGATGCCACACGTAATGACATAAAACAGGCCCTGCGTTTTCTTGGGAATCCTGATTCATCCGGTAAGGTCTCGGTTTCGCAATCCGGCAATCTTCAACTCGAAAAATATTTGTCCTTTATCGCTAAAACATGAGCATCGCATCGTATCGATAATAATAAAAATGTCGCGCAAGGCTTGAACTAAAAAAATGATTTTGTATCCACGCCATGATTGCTAAATGAAGCCGCTGTTCAGATTTATTTCCCGCGCCGTTTGCATAATCGAGGTATTCAGTGAATGGAGCGGACGCATTACCTCCTGGCTGGTGCTGGCGATGATGTTGTTGATTTGTTATGACGTGGCCATGCGTTATGTCTTCCAAAGCGGTTCGGTGGCCCTGCAGGAATTGGAATGGCATCTTTTCGCGCTGATATTGCTGTTAGGCGCCGCCTATACGTTCAAACACGATGAACATGTAAGGGTCGACGTGCTGTATCAAAGCAGGTGGATGAACGACAAGCACCGCGCCTGGATCAACTTGCTGGGCGGCGCACTGTTTCTGTTGCCATTTTGTATCCTTATTATCACCAGCGCCTGGCCTTTTGTACAAAATGCCTATCAGATCGGTGAAACATCACCCGATCCCGGCGGCCTGACACATCGCTATCTGCTCAAGGCTGCAATTCCCGCCGGCTTTTTCCTGTTGATGCTGCAAGGTATTGCAGCAATGATTCGCAGCGCCCGGATTATCTTTTGTGCCCATCGCCCTTCGAACGGCAGCGCAACCATGGATAGCGCCGAATCACCCTGATGGAAATGGAAGTCTGGGCATTGGTTATGTTCGGCGTTGTGGTAGTCCTGTTGTTACTGGGTTATCCCGTTGCATTTACGCTGGGTGCCGTTGCCATGGCATTCGGAGGAATATTTCTTGGTCTGGATTTTTTCGATCTGCTGCCGCTGCGTATCTGGGGCATTATGACCAATTTTACATTGCTTGCAGTACCGCTGTTTGTCCTGATGGGCGTGATTCTTGAAAAATCCGGGCTTGCGGAAGACCTGCTTGAAACCATGGGCATGTTGTTCGGGCGCATCAGGGGCGGGCTTGCAGTATCGATCATAATAGTAGGCGCAATGCTTGCCGCAACGACGGGCGTAGTGGGTGCCACGGTGGTCACCATGGGTATCATCGCCTTGCCTGCCCTGCTTAAACATGGTTATCGCCCCGAACTTGCAACAGGCACTATTGCTGCATCGGGCACACTCGGCCAGATCATTCCACCGAGCATTATTTTGATACTGTTAGGTGACGTTATCGGTGTGCCGGTGGGCAGTCTGTTTATTGGCGCCGTCACCCCAGGCGTAGTACTTATATTATTATTTATCTTGTTTGTGTTGGGGGTAGCCTGGTGGCGGCCGGCGTCGGCACCGGCAATTAATGCGTCATTAATGCAGGGCCGTGATGACAAGAGATTATTAATAAGGGTGCTCACCAGCCTGATGCCGCCCCTTTTATTGATGCTGGCCGTACTCGGCTCGATTTTTTTTGGTATTACCTCGCCCACCGAATCTGCCGCCGTCGGCGCACTGGGCGCAATGATATTGGCTGTACTCCACCGGCGCCTTAGCATCACCGGCCTGCAGGATGCATTGCGCCGGACAACGCGTCTTACCAGCATGGTGTTTCTGGTTCTCATCGGCGCCACCGCCTTTGGTCTCGTCTTTCGTGGCATGGGTGGCGATATTCTGGTGGAAGAGATCATGACAAACCTGCCGGGCGGTAAATGGGGATTTCTTGCGGCCAGTATGCTATTGATCTTTGTTCTGGGCTTCTTCCTCGATTTCCTCGAAATATGTTTTATCGTGGTGCCGATATTGGCGCCGATCGCGGAGTTGATGGGGATTAATCTGTTATGGTTTGGTGTATTGATTGCAATGAATCTGCAGACTTCGTTTCTAACGCCGCCATTCGGTTTTTCTCTGTTTTATCTCAAGGCCGTGGCGCCACCCGCTATCAATATTATCCATATCTACCGCGGTATCATTCCCTTTGTCATTTTGCAGCTTATTACCCTGGGGTTATTGATCGCCTATCCACAAATAACATTATGGTTACCTGAGGTAATGGATAATCTGCAGGGGCTGTAGCAGGCTTGTATACAATCCCCTCTAAAACACTCCGCCATGCCAGCCGCGACGGCCACGGGGATCCCTTGCTATGAGACCTCATATAGTGGATGACCCCTATCCAAGGCGAACGAGCAGGGCCGTATCGCGCCACTTTGAGGGGATGTGACGCAATTGTAAAAATAAGCCCTATAAACGCGTTAATATGGCGCAATTATCCTTATCGCGCCATAAAAGGGGAGTGATGCCAAAGCTTATCCCACAAAATGAACTCGATGCTGTTCAGGAAGCCGCTGCCCTCAACCTATCGCCTACACGATGATCAATGGGCTTGACATTCGTAGCAGTTTTAGCTACAAATGTAGCAAATAGAGCTACACTAAGGGGCGTGCCGTGGCTTCACCATTGGCCTCATTGCTATTTAAAGACTACCGTCGCCGGGTGCTCGGATTGCTGTTATTGCACCCGGACAAGCAGTATCACGTGCGTGAGATTGCCCGCTTAACCGGGACCGTCGCAGGGACCTTGCACAAGGAGCTCGCCCGATTGGCAGAGGAGGGGGTACTGGTCAAGGAAGCCTCCGGTAACCAGTTGCAGTATCGCGCAAACCGCGCTTGTCCTGTTTTTAAAGAACTAGCCAGTATCTTGCGCAAGACATCCGGGCTGGTCGATGTCCTGGCAGATGCCCTGGCACCATTGATTGAAAAAGTCACTGTGGCGTTTGTCTATGGTTCAGTGGCACGCGGCAAGGAAACCTCCGGCAGTGATATCGATGTACTGCTTATCGGTGATCTGGAATTTTCAGAGGTGGTTGCCGCATTATATCCCGCACAGGAAGTATTAGGCCGGGAAATTAATCCGAAAGTTTATAGCAAAAAAGAATGGCGACAGATGCTCAAGAAAAAGGATGCATTTATCAAAGAGCTGATGGCTGATCCGAAACTCTTCATTATAGGGGCAGCTGATGAGCTTGGATAACCTGGTCGGAAGGACGCTGGAAAAGATCGCGCCCGCCAGTGGAACGATTATGCGTTTGTTGAACGCCGCCAAACGTAATATCGTAGATGCAAAAATTACCGCCGTGAGTGCGGAAAACCGCTTCGATGCAGCCTATAAGGCCATCATGCAGTTGGCCAATGCCGCCTTGCAGGCGAATGGTTATCGAACACTGACGAGCGTGCCCGGCCATCATCGCACGATGATTCAGGCACTGGGACATACAGTGGGGGTGGATAATCAAACGATGGTCTTGCTGGATGCACTGCGAAAACAGCGTAATGTCGCCGATTATTCCGGGGATCTTGTTCCGGAAAGTGCAGTGAGGGATTGCGTTAAGGCGGCAGAACAACTGTTGCAGAGCGTGACCGATTGGATATCCGCGAATCGACCAGATTTGTTAGCGTCATGATGAATGATACGGGATGTTAGGGTGATTTCTGAAACAGTATGGAAGTCACGTAGCTATAAACTGTGAATACTATGCCATTGAACGAAGCCGACACTTGCCGAGTCTATGTAACCCCCAAACTTCGTGAAGCGGAGTAGTTGCCGAGATTGTCCGTAACAGTAAGGGGAAAAAGGAAGCAACAGCAATCATCAGGCAATACGCAAAGCAACATATAAAGGAGGACGATCAACTGCGTTTTCTGGAAGTGGTGGAAACGGAACTTATGAGCCTGCATGAAGGCAATATTGCACGTTACCGCCTGCAACCATCGCAGTACCAGACGTGGAGGGCAACATGGCGTTGACGACACATAGGAAAGTGAATACCAGAACCTCAGAATATAAGTGGATTTTGCCCGAGCTGTTGATGAGAACCCGCCAGCGATGAATCGGATAGGCAAACTGGAGGAGAGTGGGTAACATTATAGACACGGCGGGGTTGAGTAAGTATCTGAAAAATAGCGCCCCTATAAGGGACAATAAATATGAGGGAAAGGGCTCCCACGTATTGACAGGTTAGACGATAAGAGGGCGAAATGAGAAAAGTTATCGTAGTCTTCGCCAACTCAGTAAAGCATGGTAAACACTGTGTTGCTGGTAAAGACATTCAGACCAAGCAGTGGATTCGGCCTGTGGGGGATGCAGGAGGTGCGGAATTGGATCACAATCAATGTGTCTGTGTTAATCCTTATGGTAAGTATGCGGTTAAACCATTGCAGAAAGTAGAAATAGATATCGCTGCACATTCCCCTTTAATTAACCAACCGGAAAACCATCTTATTGGTATTGGTGAATGGAATCAGCGGTACAGGATCAAAGCCCCAGAAGTTGCTCATTATTTAGACGCACCAGATACACTTTGGGGAACTGAAAACAGGGTAGCATTTTCTCAAATAGAGAGCGGTGCAGTAAATATTGAACAATCTCTATACTTGGTTAAAGTCTCTGATCTCACGATATACAAAACCATAGATAATAGGCGAAGAGCATCATTCTCCTATAATGGAAATAGCTACGATCTTCCAGTTACCGATCCGAATTTTGAAAACCACCTGCAAAATCCTCAGCATCAAAATGTATTGTGCGTGAGCCTCGGTGAGAAATACGATCCGGATGGCGGCGAAAACTATTCTTGTTACAAAATTGTGGCTACAATTATTTAAAGAGATAGAAATGAAGACCTATACCATTGGCTTCACACAAAAGAACGCACAAAAGTTCTTCACACTAATCAAGCACAATCATATTGCTCGAATAGTTGATGTCAGGCTAAATAATGTCTCTCAATTGGCAGGATTTGCCAAAAGAGATGACTTGAAATATTTTCTGGCCGAATTATGCGATACTGACTATGTGCATGTAAAAGATTTGGCCCCAACAAAAGATATTCTTGATGCATATAAGAAAAAGGTTATTACTTGGGAAGCGTATGAAGATAAATTCCTGAATCTTATTTCTCAGCGGAATATTGAGCGAACTATTGATAAATCCTTGCTGGATAATGGATGTTTATTATGTAGTGAACACAAGCCACACAACTGTCACCGACGGCTGGTTGTAGAATACCTGAATCAGCAGTGGGATACAGACATTGAGGTAGTACATCTTTTATGAGTGTTCAGCAAATACCAACCATATTAATTGCCTATCCCAAGAGTTTTTCTTGTTATGAGAAGTTCGAGCGGAAAGTCTCTTCAATTCTATCGAATCTTTCAGGATACCAACTTGCCTTTTTAGCGGACTACAATGAATTTGTTTCTAGGTATTTTTCATCAGATAGCCGAGTTCATGATTCTCTTTCTCAAGTAAATGAGGAGCATATTGAGGGTATCACCCATGCAATCATATTTAATGATGGAGAGTCTTACACTAATCTTATTAATAGAGCGACAAAGAATGGCATCAAGTCACGAGTAATCGATACTGGAATAACCAAGGTGGCCAATGTTGATAAAGGAGAGAAGTATGATGTCTATATTGGCAGGGGTTCGAAATGGGGGAACCCTTATGCCATAGGTTTCGATGGCGATCGTGATGAGGTTATCCATAAATACAAATATGACTTTGAGCGAGGATTCTTGAAATTTAGTAAAGATGATGTTCTTGAGCTAAAAGGCAAGACGCTTGGCTGCCATTGCAAGCCGGCAGCGTGTCATGGTGATGTAATCGCTGAATATCTGAACGCATTGGATGACGGTAAGTAATATATAGCAAACACAATGCCAGCTAAAATATCGCAGATACTTCCCTAAAGGGACACACTTTACACGGATTACCCATCAAGCCATTGCCAAAGTGGTCGCAAAACTTAATAATCGACCTAGAAAATGTTTAGATTATCGGACGCCTCATGAGGCCTTTTTTAATGTCCGGATTGTTGCACTTCAGATGTGAAATCACCTCATGACCCTATCATGTTTAATATTTCAGATCCTCGCGAATGATAATTCGACAGCAGATACTATGGCGCACGCATTAGTTACTGTATTTGAAAAT
>Ga0214472_10001312_pt1 | contig 28169 bp, 27 predicted proteins | sample RVTome_6_FD_207662 | JGI IMG/M metagenome (GOLD analysis project Ga0214472, IMG submission 207662) | Soil microbial communities from uranium-contaminated site in the Upper Colorado River Basin, Wyoming, United States - RVT140D175 | ecosystem: Environmental > Terrestrial > Soil > Contaminated >...
GCCTTGCGCGCCTCCGGGGAGTAGTCGCCGCTCCTGTCCAGCTCCTGTGACTTGCGCTCAGCGTCCTCGCGGGCCTTACGCGCGATCTCGGCCATGCGCTCGGCTTCGGCGCGGGCCCGCTTTTCCGCCTCGGCCCTGGCGGCGATCTCCTGCTGCGCCTTGAGCTCCGCTTCCTCGCGCGCCTTGCGCTCGGCCTGGATCATCGCCTCGACCTCGGCACGAGCCTTGACCTCTGCCTCCAGCCGCGCCTTGGCGAGCGCCTCCTCCCGCGCCCTGGCCTCGGCGGCGGCCTTGCGCTCCGCCTCCTCGCGCGCATTGCGCTCCTCCTCGATCCGCGCTTCGGCTTCCTCGCGCGCCTTGCGCTCGATCGCGGCCTTGGCTTCCGCATCTTCCTTGGCGCGGCGCGCCTGATCCTGCAGCTCGCGCAGCTGCAACTTGGTGCGCGCATCCGCTTCCTCGCGCTCCCTGTGCTCCTTCTCCTCGCGCCGCTTGCGCTCCACCTCCTCGCGCTTGCGCGCTTCGACCTCCGCCTCCGCCCTGCGCTCGGCATCGGCGCGCGCCTCGGCCTCCGCCCGCGCCCTGGCCTTGGCTTCCTCGAGCGCCTTCAGCGCCAACTCCATCTGCGCGCGGGCCGCTTCGCCGCCGCCGCCGACCGTCTCGATCGCGGCCTTCGCCTCGGCTGCTGCCTTGGCGCGAGCCGCCTCCTCGGCCATGGCACGCGCCTGACTCACCGCGTCCTCGGCCGCCTTCGCCCGCGCCTCGGCCTCCTCACGCGCCTTGCGCTCGGACTCCTGGCGCGATTTGATCTCGGCCTCGACCCGGACGCGCTCAGCGGCTTCCTGCTTGGCGCGCTGCTCGGCCTTGGCGAGGGCGTCCTGCAGCGCCTTCATCTGCGCCTCGACGGCGGCCCTGGCCTTGGCTTCGGCTTCGGCGCGCGCGCGTGCGTCGGCCTCGGCCTTGGTGCGCGATTCAGCTTCCTGCTTCGCCTTGGCCTCGGCGGCGGCCTTGCGCTCGGCCTCGGCCTTGGCGCGCGCTTCGGCTTCGGCCCGCGACCTGGCCTCGGCTTCGGCCCGCGCCTTGGCTTCCATCGCCGCCTTGATCCGCGCCTCGGCCTCCGCCTTCGCCTTGGCATTGGCCGCAGCACGGGCCTCGGCTTCGGCCTTGGCGCGCGCGTCCGCCGCCGCTTTCGCCGCCGCCTCGGCCCTGCTCCTTGCTTCCGCTTCTTCCTTGGCCTTGGCTTCGGCCTGGGCCCGGCCGCGTGATTCCGCTTCCTGGCGGACCTTGGCTTCCGCGGCCCCGCGCGCCGCCGCCAGTGCACGCGCCTTGGCGTCGGCCTCCGCCTTGGCGCGCGAGTTGGCCTCGGCGTTCAGCTTGGACATGGCCGCGGGGGAGGTGAAATCAAGATCGTCTTCCAGCCCCGGACCCGGCACCGGCCCTGCCGTCGGGGCGGCCGGCGCCGCGGGCCTGGCGGGTTCCGAAACCGTGACCACGCGGATGAAACCGTCGGCGACGAGCTTCTCCAGCGTCGCGTGCAGCCTCCGCTCGTCCATGCCCGACTTCCTGAGCAGATCGGCCGCGGTGGACTTGCCGTCCACAGCGAGGAACACCATCCCGGCATCGCGGGCCAGCTTGGAGGTCTTGTTCTTGAGCTCCAGCACTCCCTTGGGAGTCTTGGAGAAAATCGTCTTCGGGTGGATGGCCATGATCGATTCTGCGGTTCTTCAGCGCGGCGCCCGTTCAACGCGGCACCGGCGCGGCGGGTGCTTGCACGCGGTCAAAGCGCGCGTGCAATAGTGCACACTGGCCGCGAAAAACATTTGGTTTTTACCCGCCCGCCGCATTGCGTGATCGATTTCATTATAGTTTAATACACGCGTAATTCCATCAAAAGAAGCGCGCGTTTTTTCGAGGGCCGAATGGCGGCAGAAGCGCAGCGACGCAGCGATTACGACGTCACCAACCGGATCAACACCACCGATCCGCAGATCGTATCCGAGGCGGTCTGCGGCATTTACCGGAACCTCTTCCAGCAGGATACCGCGCGCAATCTCCCTCCGGCGTTCACCGACCTCGCGCGCCTCTACCGGGGCGAGTATCCCGGCTTCCGCGAGTGCGACACGGATTACCACGACCTCCAGCATGTGCTCGACGTGACGCTGGGCATGGCGCGGCTGATGGACGGGTGCGTGCGCGCGGAAGGCGCCGGGACCCTCACCGAGCGCCTGTTCCGGCTCGGCATCGTCTCGGCTCTGTACCACGACTGCGGCTACATCCGCCGCCGCAAGGACACCAAGCACGCCAACGGCGCCGAATACACGACCGTGCATGTTTCGCGCGGCGTGGAGTTCATCGAGGAATACCTGCCGAAGATCGGCATGGCCGACCTCGTCCAGGCCGCGTCGCGCATCATGCACTTCACCGGCTACGAGATCCCGGTGGACCGGATCAGGGTGCCGGGGCCGGAATTCCGTTTGCTCGGCAACCTCCTGGGAAGCGCCGACATCCTGACCCAGATGGCCGACCGCTGCTACCTGGAGAAATGCTACGACCGGCTCTACCCGGAGTTTGTGCGCGGCGGCATCGCCCGCCGGCGCCACCGGGATGGCAGCGAGGAGATCGTCTTCGCTTCGGCGGCCGATCTCATATTCAAGACGCCGCGCTTCTATCAGGGTGCGACCAAGCGGTTGAGAGAGGATCTCGGCGGCTGCTACAAATACGTCGAACAGCACTTCGGCGGCCAGAATTTCTATTTCGACGAGCTGGAGAAGAACATCAGCCACGCCCGCGCTCTGGCCGTCGAAGGGAACATCGCCCTGCTGCGGCGCCGTCCTCCCAGGACCACCGAGGGCGACGACGAGTCCGGCCCGCAGCAGCAGCTCATCTAGAAGAAGGGTGACTCGTTACTCGTTGTTGGTGCGGAACTCAAGACAAGAAACGAGGGACGAGAAACGAGTCACACCGTTAGCAGGATCTTCCCGGTGTGCTGCGCGGATTCCATCAGCGCGTGCGCCCGCGCCGCCTCCGCGAGCGGGAACGTCTGGCGCGTCACCACGCGGATGCGGCCGCTCGCGATGAGCGGCCATACCCGGGTCTCGAGCTCCTGCGCGATCCGGGCCTTGAATGCCGGCGCGCGCGTGCGCAGGGTCGAGCCGGTGTAGGTCAGGCGCTTCAGCAAGACCGGCATCAGGTTCAACTCGACCTTGGAGCCAGCCGCGAACGCGAGCTGGATGATGCGGCAGTCGTGGCTCGCGGCCTTGAAGTTCTTCTCGATGTTGGCGCCCCCGACGATGTCCAGGATGACGTTCGCGCCGCCGGCCTGCCGCACGACCTCCACGAAGTCCTCCTCGCGGTAGTCGATCACCCGGTCGGCGCCGAGGTCGCTGCAGATGCGGCACCGCTCCTGCGGACTGTCGGTGGCGATGACCTTCGCGCCGAACGCCTTTCCGAGCTGAATCGCCGTCGTGCCGATCCCGCCCGCGCCGCCGTGGACGAGGAAGGTTTCGCCAGCCGCGAGGCCCGCGCCCATGAAGACGTTGCTCCACACCGTGAAGAACGTCTCCGGCAGGCCGGCGGCGTCGACCATTTCGATACCCTTCGGCAGCGGCAGGCAGTGCTGCGCGTCAACGGCGCAATACTCCGCGTAACCGCCGCCGTTCGTGAGCGCGGTCACCCGGTCGCCGACCGACCAGCGCGCTGCCGGCGCGGACACGGATACGATTTCGCCCGACACCTCGAGGCCGGGCAGATCCGGGGCGCCGGCGGGGGGAGGGTAGAGGCCCTTGCGCTGCATGAGGTCCGGGCCGTTGACGCCCGCAGCCGCAACCTTGATCAGCACTTCGCCCGGCCGAAGAACGGGCAGGGGCCGGTCTACGGCCTTCAGCACTTCGGGGCCGCCGGGCCGGGAGATCTCGACGGCCTTCATCTGTTTGGGCAGGTCGGGGGTCATCGTGTAGCGCTGATGTTACCAGTCACGCGTTCTCCGCCAGGCGCTTGAGCGCGCCGCGGTCGATCTTGCCGATACCGATCTCCGGCAGGGCGTCGACCACGATGATCCGTGCCGGCACGTAGGTGCGGGGAAGCTCGGCTCGGACGCGATCCTGGATCGCTCGCAGCTCAACCGAAGCTCCGTCGCGGATGACGACGAAAGCGACAGGCACTTCCCCGAGGTCGGCATCCGGGGCGCCGACGACGCAACAGCCGCGCACGGCCGTGTCGCGCAGGATCGCCTCCTCGATGCGCCCCGGCGACAGGTTCTCGCCGCCGCGGATGATGATTTCCTTCAGCCTTCCGCTCACCGTGAGGTAGCCCTCCTCGTCGAGCCGCCCAAGGTCGCCGGTGCGCAGCCAGCCGTTGCGGATCGAGGGCCCGTCCCCGTGCCCGGCCGGCGGAACGTAGCCCTTCATGAGCGAGGGCCCCGCAATGCAGATCTCTCCTTCCGTTCCGGGCGGGACCGCCGCTTCACCGCCGGGCGCGAATACTGCGATGCGCTGGCCCGCGAGCGCGGTGCCGACCGTGCCGATCTTCCTGGCGGCGGGAGGGTTCATTGCGGCGGTGCAGGTGTCCTCGGAAAGGCCATAGGAGTGGATGAGCGGCAAGCCGAGATGGCGCTCGATGTCCCGGTGCAGCTGCGCATCGAGAGGCGCCGCCCCGGATCGCAGAAACCGCAGGCTGGCGAGCGCGCCGCGCGGGAGCGCGTGCGCGAGCAGTCGCGAGTAGTGGGTCGCGGTGCCGGTGACATAGGTGGGGCGGTGCAACGCGATCTCGTCGAAGAAAGTCTCGGCGTGAAAGCGCTCGAGCATCACCACCGACGCCCCGCGACAGAAGGGCACGATGAGCAGGTTGTTGGTGCCGTTGGTGTGGTAGAAAGGCAGCGTGTGCAGGACGCGGTCTGCCGGCGTGACGCCGGTGCGCTCGGCAACGCCGTATGCGTTGGACAACAGATTGGCGTGGCTGAGCAGCACCGCCTTCGGAGCGCCGGTGCTGCCGCTGGTCATCACCAGCAGCGCGTCGTCATTGCGCGCGATGTCATCGATCGCGCGTGGTGCCGCGTGCGCGGCGTCCTCCAGCCGGGCGCGCTTCAACCACGCCGCTGCGCCCGCGTGCGTAGCGTGCGCGGAATCCGCCAGCAGCCTGCCGATTTCTGCGCTCCGCAGCCGGACCTCGAGCTCCGCAGGCGGCAGCCGCGGATCGACGACGCAGGCGGCGCCGCCTGCCGCCATGATGCCGAGCAGCCCCGCCGCGGCGTCCGCCGTTCTGCCCGCGAGAAGCGCGACGCGCTCACCGCGCCGCAGCCCGCGCTCGAGCAGCATGCCGGATACGCGAGTGACGGCGTCCGCCAGCGCGGAGTAGTCGAGTGTGCGCCCTGCCGCCCACAGGGCCGGGCGCGCGCGAATGGCGGGATCGCGCGCGGTGGCGAGAATCAGCTCGGGTACTGAAGCGGCGTCGAACATCCGGCGTTTGCTCCTGTGGTAAGTTTAGCTTTCTTTTTTGCGCAAGGAGGAAGCCGCGATGGCCTCCGTTCTACTGCCCCGGCACAACCGTTACGACTACGTTCCGCTCACCGAACGCAAGGACTACAGCTGGCCGGGAGGAAAGCGGCTCGCGTTCTGCGTCACCACCAATGTCGAGGTCTTCGCATTCGGCAAGGGCCGGGGGCACGACAACGCCAAGCTCGGCGAGCCCCAGACCCACCGCAACTACTCGTGGCGGGACTACGGCAACCGCATCGGCATCTGGCGGCTGTTCGACCTCGCGACGGAGCTGCAGATGCCGCTCGCCCACAACGCCAACAGCCTGCTCTACGAGCACGCGCCCCAGATCATGGAGCGCATCCGCGCCCGCGGCGACGAGATCGTCGGGCACGGGCGCACCAACTCGGAGAACCTGCACGATTTCCGCTGGGAGTCGGACGAGGCGCGCGTCATCGCGGAGGTGACCGACACGTTCGCCCGCAACGAGGGCAGGCCGCCGAAGGGCTGGATGGGCTCCGGCACCTACGAGAATCCCTGGACCCCCGATCTCCTGAAGGAGGCCGGCTACACCTACCTCATGGACTGGCCGCACGACGACCAGCCGATCTGGATGCGCACGCGCGCGGGGCCGCTCCTCTCCGTGCCGTACCCGGCGGAGCTGAACGATTCGCCGCAGATCATTCATCGCCAGCACACGGGGCGCGAGTTCTGCGACATGCTGGTGGATCACTTCGAGGAGATGGCCGAGCAGAGCGTGAAACACCCGCTCGTGTGCGCCATCTCCATCCACCCCTACGTGTTCGGCTATCCGTTCCGCTTGCGTCCGCTGCGAAGGGCGCTCCAGCACTGCTTTTCGAGCAAGTATATGGATCGCGTCTGGAAGTGCAGGCCGGGCGACATCGCCGATTACTGCTACTCGCTCAAGCCCGGCGTCATCCCCGGCAGCTGAAATAGCGCCAGCGGTTTCCCTGCGGCATAAGCACGATCGAGCCCGACGCTCTGCGAGCGGGATCGGTGATCACGCCCGCAAGCCGGCTGCGAATTCACCCTGCGGATCGAGACTGTCCAGGGCCGCGCGCTCGCGTGCGCTGATGGGTGCAGCGGGCTTCGCGCTGCTCGCGTCGAACCGGAAGCCGGTGCGGCATGCGACTTCATCGAGCGCGACCTGCGGATTCCAGCACTCCAGCGCCAGGCGCCCGGCGCGTTTCTGGAACACCGCGATCGGCGTCACGACCGTCTGGAGGTTGCCCGCGGCGGTCACGAAGTCGAGCTTCTCCACCAGCGTGCGGGGGGAATGCTCGGTGCGCCAGGTCACGACGCGCCTTGCCGTTGGCATCATCACCGCCGCGCCGCCACCACCCGGCAGGCGCACTTTCGGGTTTTTCCAGTCGCCGATGACGGAGACGTTGGTGCGTCCCTCGCCATCCACCTGCGCGCAGCCCAGAAACACGAGATCCAGCCCGCCGCGCGCGCACAGGTCGTAGAAGTCCTCGTTCCCGAAGATGGCCGGCGAGCCCGCGACGAGCGCGGGGTCGCTGCTCGAATGCGGGATCTTCCTCGGCACCGGCTCGACGCCACCGGCAACGTTGAGATAGGTGAAATGAAAATCGTAGGCGCGCTTGGCGAGCAGGCACGCCAGCATCGCCGGCGTGGAATTGACGCCGCTGAACGCGATCTCCCCCGGACGGATCTGCCGCGCGAGGTTCACGACGATGTGCGAGAACGGCGTCCAGTCCATAACTATCCCTCCCCCTCAGGGGGAGGGTTGGGGTGGGGGTGGGTTCATTTTCAACTCGGGAGCCGCCTCGAGGTGCGCCTCCAGCGCACCGGGTTCGTCTTTCAGGTAGGCCTCGACCGCGGGGTAGTCAATTTCATAGAGTGGATGCATCGAGCCCGGCCACGCCCCGCGCGGCACGACCGCGGCGGCTTCGACCATGAAGCCCGGCACGAGAGTGAGCTCCGGCTGGGCCGCGAGCACGTCCGACGGAACGAGCCGCTCGGCGGTGACGAGCACGCGCTTCGCCGCGCGCGTCAATGGATGGTCCCAGAAGGGGGAGCCCAGCACGCGCGCATTGCCGTACTCGTCCACCTCGTTGGCGTGGATCACCGCGACATCGGGAGAGATGGCGGGGATGACGTAGACTTCCTGCCCCGAACCGTAAGGATCCTTGACCTTCTGCCAGCGGTTCAGCGCCGCGAGGTCGCTGCCGTGCACGCCGCCGACCGGCTGGAAGGGCACCCCGTATGCGGCTGCACGCAGCCCGGCGACGAGGGTCATTCAGGCGTGCTCTTCGAGTGCGGCCTCCTTGCGCTCGATCGCCCTGCGGTACCACGGAGCGAGCCCGAAGTTGCCCTCCATGGCGACAATGCCGGCCCGCACCTTCGCCACGGCCCCCGCGCGGCACAGCAGGTCGAGGTCGTATCCGGGCGAGGACTTGATGATTTCCAGGCTGCGCCGGCGCTGGCGCGCGAGCTCGCGTACCAGGGCGAACGGGCCGCGGTGGAGGAAGACGCCGCCGAGCCCGAGGGCGCACCCGTCGGGCACGCGCTGCGCGAGTTCCGCGAGACTGCAAAGCTTGGACGGCGCGGCTTGTGGCATGATGAGCATTCGTCGGTCCACGAAAATCATAGCTGAAATGGGCCTCATCGAGGAAAAGCTCGCGAAGATGGGCTTGCGGCTGCCGCCGGTTCATCCTTACCCGAGCGCGAACCGCATCCCGTGCGTGCAGGTCGGCGACATACTGTTCCTCGGCGGACACAGCACGGCGCGGCACCCCCTGATGCTCGGAGCGAAGAACACCGGCAAGGTGGGCTCCGAGGTCACCGAGCAGGAGGCGTACGTCGCGGCGCGAGCGGTCGCGTTGCAGATCCTCGCCTCGATCAAGGCCCATGCGGGCGACCTCGACACCGTGAAGCGGGTGATCCGGCTGCACGGCATGGTCAACTCCGCGCCCGGCTTCGAGCGCCAGTTCGCGGTGATCGACGGCGCCTCCGATCTGTTTTTCGAGTTGTGGGGGGCGGAGCGGGGCGCCCACGCCCGCTCTGCCATCGGCGTGGCGGAGCTGCCCCGCCGTTCGATACTGGAAATCGTGGGGGAATTCGAGCTTTATCCCTGAAACCTGGAGGAGGAGGAAAAACCATGAACACGACACCACGGTTGTTATGCCTGGTCGCGGCCGCGCTATCCCTGGCGGCCGCCGCGGTGCAGGCGGTGGCGCAGAACTATCCCGTGAAGCCCGTACGGATCGTGATACCGTTTCCGCCGGGCAGCGGCGCGGATATCCTGGCGCGCTCGGTGGCCGCCAAGCTCACCGAGCGGTCGGGCCAGCAGGTCCTGGTGGATCCGAGGCCCGGCGGCAGCGGCATCGTCGCGGCGGATATCGTGCTCAAGGCGCCGGCCGACGGCTACACGTTGATGGTGGGCACATCGTCGACCCACGCCATCAGCTTGAGCGTGCGCCGCAATCTTCCGTACCACCCCGTGCGCGATTTCATGCCGATCTCCAAGATCGCCGTCGTGCCGATGATGGTGACGGTGCATCCCTCGTTGCCGGTGAAGAGCGCCAAGGAGCTGATTGCGTTCGCCCGCGCCCGGCCCGGGCAGATCAACTTTGCCACGGCCGGGGTCGGAACGACGGGACATCTCGCCGGCGAGTTGTTCAAGTCGATGGCCCGCGTGGACATCGTGCACGTCGCGTACCGGGGCAGCCCGCAGGCGCTGGTCGAAACCGTCGCCGGGCAGGTGTCGATGGCGATCTCGCCGATACTGACCGTCTTACCCCACGTCAGGGCGGGCCGGTTGCGGGCACTTGCGGTGACCACGCCGCAGTCATCTCCCACCGCGCCCGACGTGCCGCCGCTCGCCGTGGCGGCCGGCCTGCCGGGCTACGAGGCGACCCTGTGGTACGGCCTCTTTGCGCCGGCCGGAACGCCGCGGGCAATCGTGAACCGACTCAGCAGCGAAGTCGTAGCGATACTGCAACTCAACGACGTGGGTGAAACGCTCAGAAAGCAGGGCGCGCAGCCTGAGGGCATGACGCCCGATCAGTTCGCCGCCTACCAGCAGTCCGAGATCGCGAAGTGGGCCAAGGTGGTGAAGGAATCCGGCGTGACGGTTAATTGAGGCGCCGCACGAGCTGAAGCTCATCAGCCAGACTCAATCCTGAAGCACTGATCGGCAGCCGGTGACCGTCGCAGGTTGTGGTGGCTGATCGGGAGTGCGACCAGCCGAATCGCGGCGCTTCTCGTCATTCCGGCGAAGTGTCGGCGCCTGTGCCCAAACGAGCCGGAGTGTTGATCGCTTCCAGATTTAGAAGGAAAGCACTGTGGTCATACTGCGTCAGACCTTTGTCATAAAGATCCTGAAACACGTCTCTGACCGCTTCCACGATCGGCAGCTTGATGTTGAGGTCGGCTGCCGTTTCGAGAACCGTGTTGAGATCCTTGACGAAATTGCGAATGGGTGCGCCCGGGCGAAAGTCTCGCTTGATCATGCGACGGCCATGTTCCTGCAGGACGCGGCTGTCGGCGTGACCCCCTGACAAAGCCTCTGGAATTTGTGCGGGATCGGCGCCACCAGCGCTTGCCAGCAGGAGCGCCTGGGCCACGCCGGAGATATTCACCGCCACCATGATCTGATTGGCGAGCTTCGCGATCTGTCCGCTTCCAGCCGGCCCGATATAGCTTGCACGCCCCATCGGCTTGAAAACGCCCGCGGCTTCAGCGCGCTCGAAATCCTCTTTCTCCCCTCCAGCCATGATGGCCAGCGATCCTTCGGCGGCGCCACGGCTTCCTCCCGATACCGGTGCGTCGAGGTGACCCACCCCTCTTTTCTTCAGGAGCCTCGCGTGCTCCTGCGCCATCTTGGGAGGAATGGACGCCATATCGATGAAAATGGCGCCGGGCTTCATGTGTTCCAAAGCACCGCTGTCGAAGAACACCTCGCGCACCACCGGCCCGCTGTCGAGAATGGAAAGAATGAAGTCGGCCCCCTTGACCGCCGCGGCGGGAGACTTGGCGATGGAGCCCCCCGCCTTCAGGACCGGCGCTCCCTTGCTCGAGGTGCGGTTCCATCCCACGACATCGAATCCGGCGCGCACGAGATTGACGGCCATGGGTGCGCCCATGATTCCCAGGCCGAGAAAGGCAATAGAGGCCATTACGAGTCTCCTGAAAAAATTGTTCCTGACACCTGTTACCCGACGGGCTTGAGTCGGTCACTGTTTTATACACGATCGTGCCCGACTTTGTGTGCAATGGGCTATCCCGACTGTTCTGCAATGGTGTCGACAATGTGGTTAGCGTCCTCCTTGATTCCATATATGAGACCCGATTTGCGACTATTGAGCCATGGAAATCCGATGAAGTACACACCCGGCACCGGCGAGACTCCCCGTACATGAATCGGCCCGCCCTCCGTGTCGAGGATGGGCAGGTGTATCCAGCTAAAGTCCCCGGTGAACCCTGTTGCCCAAATGATCGTGCTCACTTTGGCACCGTGAAGATCGAGCCGCCTCAACGGTGAAACGCATTCGCCCTGAGGGTCGGGCATATTCGCTGGATCGTCCTCCAGCGGCGGCGGCGCGATACCCGCCCGCGCGAGATAGGCATCGATATCGGCCTTGCGCAGTTGCGAGAATTCATCGGCAAAACGCACGTGGGCAGCCGCCTCGTCGCTCAACACCAGGCTGTTCCCTTCCACGTCAAGCAGGCGGCCGAGGATGACGGCGCCTCGGCGCGCCAGGCTTTGCAGGCTGACCGTGTGCCCATAGCGACCGACGCCCGAGATCTGCGATTGGGTGGCGCGGCTTACAGACTTGTCTTTCAGGCTGGCGAATGTGACATCCACATACTTCATGTCAACGTTCCACTCAAAGACGTCGCGGCCTCGATAGCGGCGCGGAATGCGGCCGACCTTGCTCGTGCACAGATAGATCTTGCGGCCGGCGGCCAGCAGATCTTCGGCAATCTGGACACCTGACTGTGCACTGCCGACAACGACGACAGCGCCCGGCGGCAACGCTGTCGCGTTACGGTAGTCGGCAGTATGCAGTTGCGCGATGCTGTCAGGTATCCTGGCTCGGGTCGGGGGAAATTTCGGCGTCTGCTGTATTCCCGAAGCGATGACGACGGAACGGCTCAACACGGATTTCTCCGGCTTCCCATCGGCGCTGGTCTTGACGATGAAACGAGCTTCCCCGTCGGCCTGCTCGATCGAAACTACTTTGACGCCAGTTCGAACCGGCAACTGGAAACGTTCAACGTAGCGCTGAAAGTAGGCGACCAGTTCATGCTGCCGCCAGAAACCATCGGGTTCCGTGCCGTCGTAGGGAAACCCGGGCAGGGTATTCCTGGTATTCAGCGTATTGAGCTGGAACGAATCCCAGCGTTGGGATAGCCACGTTTCGCCGATCCGCCCGCGTTCGAAGACAACATGCTTGCGGCCATTCCGTTGCAGGAAACGACTGGTCCCAAGACCGGCTTGACCCGCACCCACAACCACTGTGTCCAGCAGACCATCGGCCACGGCGCAACCCCTCTTGTTGATGATTACACTGGATTTTCCCGATTGTTCTGGTTTTCTTGGCGTTCCTGGCGGTTCATTTCTTATTTTTCCACCGCGTCCCCGGCGCTACCACAGCAAGATGTCCTCGATTCAACGCAGAATGAATGGATTAGGGACCTCAGACGCGGTTGATATCCACACGCTCTTCACCTGCATGAAGTCCTTGATCATCTCCTGGCCGCTCTCGCGCCCGAGGCCGCTCCGCTTGTAGCCGCCGAAGGGGGAGAGGTAGGAAACCGCGCGGTAGGTGTTGACCCACACCGTGCCCGCTTGAAGGCGCTCGGCCATCATGAGCGAGCGGCGCATGTTCTGCGTCCACACGCCGGCAGCGAGGCCGTACACGACGTCGTTGCCGATCGCGACCGCCTCCTCCTCGTCCTTGAACGGGATCACGGCGAGCACCGGGCCGAAAACTTCTTCCTGGGCGATGCGCATCGAGTTCCTGACGCCGGTGAAGATGGTGGGTTCGACGAACCAGCCGTTGCCGCATTCCGGACGCGCCGCCTTGCCGCCGCCCAGCACCGGCTTCGCACCTTCACCCTTGGCGATATCGATGTAGTCAAGGATCTTCTTGAATTGAGGGGGGTTGGTGACGGGACCGACCTGGGTGTCGAGATTCATCGGGTTGCCCATCCTCGCGGTCTTCGCGAACGCGACGAGCTTTTCGACGAACTGGTCGTGGATGCTTTGCTGAACCAGCAGGCGCGAGCCGGCGATGCAGGTCTGCCCGGTGGCAGCGAAGATGCCCGAGACCACGCCCTTCACCGCGTTTTCCATGTGCGCATCGTCGAACACGATGTTCGGTGACTTGCCGCCGAGCTCCATGCTGACCCGCTTCAATCCCCTGGCCGCGGTCTGGTAGATGAGCGTGCCGGTCCGGTCCGACCCGGTGAACGCGACTTTCGCAACCAGGGGGTGCTCGGCGAGCGGCATGCCGACCTCCGGCCCGAATCCGGTCACGACGTTGACGACGCCCGGCGGGAAGCCGGCCTGCTCGATCAGCTTCATGAACTCGAGCACGGAGGCCGAGGTGAATTCGGACGGCTTGAGCACCACCGTGTTACCGGCCGCGAGCGCGGGCGCGAGCTTCCACGCCGTGAGGAGCAGGGGAGAGTTCCACGGCGTGATCGCCGCAACCACGCCGAGCGGCTCGTAGCGCGTGTAGTTGAGCATGTCGGGCTTGTCGGTGGGGATGACATGCCCTTCGATCTTGTCGGCGAGCCCGCCGTAATAGTAGTACCACTGCGCCATGTAGGCGGTCTGCGCGCTCATCTCGGCGTAGAGCTTGCCGTTGTCGCGCACCTCGATTTCCGCGAGGAACTTTGATCTCTCGCCGATCAGGTCGCCGAGCTTGCGCAGCAGAGCGCCGCGCTTCGAGGCGTTGAGCTTCGGCCACTCGCCGCTGGTGAATGCCTTGTGCGCCGCGCGCACCGCGCGGTCCGCATCCTGCGCGCCGCCCTTCGGGATCAGCGCCCACGGCTTGCCGGTGAAAGGGTTGTCGCTCGGGAACTGTTCCTTCGAGGCCGCGTTGACCCACTCGCCGCCGATGAACATTTTGTATCTGGTCAACGTGACGTCTGCAGTATCCATGCCCGTCCCCTTCCGATATTCCCTCGTCCCGTGTCAACGGGGAGAGGGAGGCTACCCGAACGCCTCGCTTGGTCCGAGCAAAGCTTCGCGGAAGCGGTTCTTGAGCGCCGGGCCTTCTCGCATCGGCAACACCATGGGCGCCGCCCGGGTGGTGACCTTGATGTCGCAGAACAGCGGTCCGGCGTGGCCGTGGAGGCGCGGGATCCAGCTCTTCAACTGCGCGGCGCTGTAAACCGTCGCGGCGGCGCGGAAGCCGGCCGCCTTCGCCATGCCCGCGAGGTCGACGCCGAAGCGGGTGTGGGTGTCCTGCATGCCGGTCTCTCCGTAGCGCTCGTTGTCCAGGACGATCACGACCAGATTACGCGGCCGCTGCACGGCGATCGTCGCAAGCGAGCCGAGCCCCATCAAGAGCTCGCCGTCCCCCGTGATGACGAGCACGCGGCGCGCGGGCTGGGCGAGCGCGAGCCCGAGGCCGATCATGGCCGCGCCGCCCATGCCGCCCCACGCGTGGAAATTGAGCGCATGGTCGCCCGCCGCCGCCGTGTCCCAGACCGGGGCGCCGAGCCCGGCCACGACCAGCGCGTCCCCGCGCTGCCTGAGGATGTCCGCCACAACCCTGCGGCGGTCCAGAGTTGGTGTTCTCGGTTTCACTTGAATTCTTTTGCCCCGACGACCCGCTGCGAAATCAGGACCGCCACCATGCGGCAGGTGTTGAACGCAAGCCGCGCCGCGGCGGCCACGGTTTCTCCGACCTCGGCCGCGCGATCCACCGGCTGCACGAGCGCGCCGATCGCCGCGAGCGAGGGCGCGGCGGCCTGCGACATCGGCACCTGCCACGGGTTGAACTCGCCCCAATGGCCGCGCATGGTCACGAGGGCGAGCAGCGGCACGCGGCATTCGTTCGCCATGCCGAGCATGTTGATGCAGTTGCCCGCGCCGCTCGACTGCATGAGCAGCACGCTCCTCTCGCCGCCGAGCCAGGCGCCGACGGCGAGCGCGACGCCTTCTTCCTCGGTCGTGAGCGCGATCGCGCGCATGCGCCGGTCCGCGCGCACGAGATTGATCAGCCGCGCATGACCGGAATCCGGCACGTATCCGACTTGACGCACCTCCGCATCGATCAGCACCCGGTGAACCTCGTCGGGCCACGAGATCGGGGAGCGTGACTCGATTCGCGGTGCTCGTTTCTCGACCTGTTTTTGCACGGTGCTAACCTTTCTTGCGAATCTGATCCTGGGCTGCCCGGAGATCGCCGCCTTCCAGGATTTCGGCAACCGCGACTCGCCGCCCTTCGTGGGCGGACCGGATGCCCGCCAGCAGGACCGCCAGCGAGGCAGTCCCCTTCCCGCCGTCCATCTCCGGATCGCCCTTTCCACGCACGGCGCCGGCAAACTCATCGAGCTCCTCGACGATCGTGTCATTCTTCGGGCAGGGCACCGCGCTCACGGCGCTGCTGCCGCGCTTGAGCACGCGCAAGCCCTGGTGCATATCGTAATAAGCGGTGGCCTCCTTGCCGTAGATGTTCATGAGGTAATACTCGGACGCGGAGGCGTAGCACGCATTGAGCGTGGAAAGCGCGCCGTTTTCGTGCTCCATGATCAGGCTCGCGATGTCCGGGTTCTCGCCGGGCAGGACGAGCTGCGCGAGGCTGCCGCGCACCGCCTTGACCGGTCCCATCAGGTACTCGAGGACGTCGGTGTAATGAATCCCGATCTGGAGCATGACCCCGCCGGGCATGCCCTCCGCGGTATACCGCCACGAGCCCGGCTGAAACTGCCCGAGCCGGTCGCGGCTGATGTTGGCCTCGGCATTGACGAGCTTGCCGAAAACGCCGTCGTCGATTCTCTTGCGGACCCAGCGGAAGTGGCTCTCCTTGCGCCGCTGGTAGCCGAGCGCGAGCACGACGCCGGCTTTGCGGCACGCATCCGTCAGAGCGCGGGCGTCGGCGACCGTATTGGCGATCGGCTTGTCGAGGAACACGTGCTTGCCGGCCCGGGCGGCGGCGGTCGTCGTTTCACGGTGGACGTTGTTCGGCGTGGTATTGACGATCGCCTCGATCGCCTTGTCGCCGAGAATCGCTTCATAGCTCGCGGCGGCCGCGCAGCCGTACTTCTTCGCGAACGCCTGCCGCTTCTCGTCGGAGCGCGTGTAGCAGGAGGCGATCTCGAACTTGCCGGAGCGCGTCATGGCGTCGGCGAGGACGTCCGACCACCAGCCCATCCCGATACTTGCGACCCGCAGTGGTTTTTCGGCCATTCCTGTTCTCTATCTTGTCACTTGTCTATCTTGTAGGTGGCGCCGATCGCCTCCACCGCCTCGCGCGCAAACTGGTCGTCGAGCTCCCAGGTCGCGCCGGAGACCCCGATGCCGCCCACGCATTCGCCCTCGAAGATGATCGGGTAGCCGCCTTCCATCGCCGTCCAGCGCTCGGCGCCTGCCGCAAGCGCAAGCCCGAGGGCGTGCATGGTGTCGAGCGATTGTCCCGCGGCGCCCTTCATCGTCGTCGGCCGCTTGTTCGAAGCGGCGCACACCGCCTTCGTGGTGGACGAGTGCACGGTATGGAAGCGCCCCCCATCCATGCGCTGGATGAGCAACGGGTGGCCGCCGGCGTCCACGATGGCGACCGCGATTGCGTGGCCGGCCTTCTCCGCTCTGGCGGTGGTGGTGTCCATCATCTTCCTCGCGCCGGCGAGCGTAAGACGCTTGCTGTGGGTGACGTACATCGGGCTTTCCCTTGTTCGAAAACGCCGCGAGCCGCTTGGGTCGGGCATCGTATAATCAGCTGTATTTTGCAGCATTCCAGCGGCCCGTCAATGAAGCCCGTTTCCGGACAGGACGATCACAGCGAGCTGCGCGACGCGGTGCGCGAGCTGTGCAGGCGCTTCGGTGGCGAATATTGGCGCAGGATAGACGAAGAGCGCGCTTATCCCGACGCTTTCGTCAAGGCCCTGACCGAGGCGGGCTGGCTCGCGGCGCTCATACCCGAGGAGTACGGCGGCTCGGGGCTGTCCGTCACCGAAGCGTCCATCATCCTCGAAGAGATCAGCCGCTCGGGCGCCTTTGCCGGCTCGGTGCATGGCCAGATGTACATCATGGGATGCGTGCTGCGGCACGCATCCGCGGAACAGAAGCGCAGCTATCTGCCCAGGATCGCGAGCGGCGAGCTGCGCATGCAATCCATGGCGGTGACCGAGCCCACCACCGGAACGGACACCACCAGGCTCAGGACGGTTGCGGTGAAGAAGGGCGACCGCTACATCGTGAATGGCCAGAAGGTGTTCATCTCGCGGGTGCGGCATTCGGATCTGCTGCTCCTGCTCGCGCGCACGACCCCGATCGATCGCGTCAAGAAGAAGTCGGAAGGACTCTCGGTTTTCATCGTGGATCTGCGGCAGGCGGTCGGGAACGGATTGACCGTCAAGCCCATCCGCAACATGGCGAACCAGGAGACCAACGAGCTGTACTTCGAGAACCTGCAGGTCCCGGCCGGGAACCTGATCGGCGAGGAGGGGAAAGGGCTCAAGTACATACTCGATGGATTGAACGCCGAGCGCATCCTGATTGCCGCCGAGTGCATCGGCGACGGCTACTGGTTCATTGACAAGGCGGCGGCTTACGCGAAGGAGCGGGTCGTTTTCGACCGGCCCATCGGGCAGAACCAGGGCATCCAGTTCCCGATCGCGCGGGCCTATGCGAGCGTGCAGGCCGCGGACCTCATGCGCTACAGGGCGGCGGCGCTGTTTGACGCCGGCAAGCCCTGCGGAGCGGAAGCGAACATGGCGCTCTACCTCGGCGCCAATGCGTCATGGGAGGCGGCAAACGCCTGCCTGCAGACGCACGGCGGTTTCGGGTTCGCTGCGGAGTACGATGTCGAGCGCAAGTTCCGGGAGACGCGGCTCTACCAGGTCGCGCCGATCTCCACGAATTTGATCCTGTCGTATATCGGCGAGCACGTCCTTGGCATGCCAAGATCTTTTTGAACCGCCAAGACGCCAAAGAGCGTTCAACTGCAGTACTAAATCGATGCAATACTTTTTGGATTGTATTTTCTTGAATGCCTTTTGGCGCCTTGGCGGTTAATTCATGCTTCCCTTGGACGGAATCACGGTCGTAGCGCTGGAGCAGGCGGTGGCGGCGCCGTTCGCGACGCGGCACCTCGCCGACCTCGGCGCGCGCGTGATCAAGATCGAGCGCCCGCAGGTGGGAGACTTCGCGCGCGACTACGACCAGACGGTCAACGGCCTGTCCTCGCACTTCGTGTGGCTCAATCGCTCCAAGGAGAGCCTCGCGCTGGACGTGAAGCACGCGCGGGCGAAGGACATTCTCGGCCGGCTGATCGGGCGCGCCGACGTTTTCATCCAGAACCTCGCGCCCGGCGCCGCCGGGCGACTGGGACTCTCGGCCGATGACCTGCTGTCGGAGCACCCCCGGCTCGTCGTTTGCGACATCTCGGGCTATGGTGACAGCGGCCCTTATTCCAGCAAGAAGGCCTATGACCTGCTGGTGCAGAGTGAGGCCGGCGTACTGTCCGTGACGGGAACGCCCGATACACCCAGCAAGGTCGGCATCTCCATCGCCGACATCGCGACCGGCATGTACGCCTACTCGGGAGTACTCACGGCGCTGTTACAGCGCGAAAAGACCGGCAAGGGCGGGCGCATCGAGGTCACGATGCTGGAAGCGCTGGGCGAGTGGATGGGCTATCCGCTTTATTACGCCCATTTCAGCGGCGCGGCGCCCCCTCGCACCGGCCCGGACCACGCCACCATCGTTCCTTACGGCCGCTACCTGACCGGCGACGGCAAGAGCGTGATGCTGGGCGTGCAGAACGAGCGCGAGTGGGCGAGCTTTTGCGACAAGGTGCTGGGCCAGCCGGGGATTGCCGCCGATCCCCGCTACGACACCAACTTCAAGCGCAACGAGCACCGCGCAGAAGTTCTGGCGATCATCGACAAGGTGTTCTCGACCCTGACGACGGAGCAGCTGGTGGAAAAGCTCGATGCGGCTGGCATCGCCAATGCACACATGAATTCACCCGAGGAGGTTTGGAAGCACGCACAGTTCGAGGCACGGGATCGCTGGCGCCAGATGGACTCGCCCAAGGGCAAGCTGGCGACGCTGCTGCCGCCCGCGACGCACGATGCTTTCGAAGCGCGCATCGGCGCGGTTCCCGAGATCGGCGAGCACACCGAAAGCATCCTGCTCGAGCTCGGCCTCAACGAAGAGGAAATCGCCGAGCTGCGGTCGGTCAACGCAATTTCCTACGAGCGCCGCAAGCCGCGGCAGGGGTAGGCTCCTTCGCGGCTCCTCGGGCCTGGCTATAGAGCGAACATGGATACGAAAACACCGGCGGCGCCACCCACGGGTCATGGAGAAGATGAGCGCAAGATCCTCCAGCGCGATCCCAACCCGCACATCTTCCGGCCAATCGCGTTCCGCTCGGTCACGGCGCGCAACCGCATCATGGTCTCGCCGATGTGCCAGTACTCGGCGACCGATGGCGTGGCGAGCGACTGGCATTTCCAGAATCTCGCGTCGCGGGCCGTCGGCGGCGCCGGACTCGTCTTCGTGGAAATGACGAACGTGGAAGCGCGAGGCCGCATCACTGCGGGATGCATGGGCCTGTGGAACGACGCGCAGCGCGATGCGCTCGCGCGCATCGCGCGGTTCGTAAGAGCGCAGGGCGCGGTGGCCGGCATCCAGCTCGCACACGCGGGGCGCAAGGCCTCCACCACGCGGCCGTGGGAGGGTGGCAAGGGACTGATGCCGGAGCAGGGCGGGTGGCCGATCATCGCGCCCTCGGCGGTCCCTTTTGGCGACGGACACCCCGTGCCCCGGGAAATGGACGGGAAGACGATTTCCTCCGTCGTGGCGCTGTTCGCCGCCTCGGCGCGGCGCGCGCGCGAGGCGGGGTTCGACGTCATCGAACTTCACGGCGCGCACGGTTATCTCATCTCCTCGTTCCTGTCACCGATCACGAACCGCCGTAACGACCGCTATGGCGGGAGCTTCGAGAACCGGACCCGCTTTCTACTCGAGGTCATAGACTCAGTGCGCTCGGAATGGCCGGTGGAGAAGCCCTTGTTCGTGCGGATCTCCTGTACCGACTGGATGGAGGGGGGCTGGGGCATCGAAGACAGCGTGACGCTCGCGCAGGTGCTCAAGGCGGGCGGCAAAGTGGATCTGATCGATTGCTCGAGCGGAGGCGTCGACCCCCGCCAGAAGCTGAGCGCGTATCCGGGCTACCAGGTGCCGTTCGCCGCCGCGGTGCGCGGCCGAGCCGGCATCGCCACCGGCGCGATCGGCCTCATCAACAGCCCGGAAATGGCCGAGCAGATCATTGCCAGTGGCCATGCCGACCTCGTGGTCATGGCGCGGGCGTTCCTGAACGACCCCTACTGGCCGCTGCACGCGGCCAAGGTGCTGAAAGCGAAGATTCCCTGGCCGCTTCAGTACGAGCGCGGCGATATCTTCTGATGATCGATCGAGGAAATGAGAAGGCCAGCCGAAATGGACAAGGTTTTTGCATCTCCGGAGCAGGCAATCGCCGACATCACCGATGGCGCGACGATTGCTATCGCCGGATTCAGCGTCGCGCACCGGTTCGCCGCGAGCCTGATCGTCGCCCTGCGCGACAAGGGAACGAACGATCTGATCCTGGTCTGCAATTCGCTGGGAGATCCGGGCGCGACCCGTGGCCAGATACTGGCGGAGAACCGGCAGGTGAAGAAGCTGATCGCCGCGTTCTCCGTCCGTCCCGGCACGCCAACGGCGAGCGAGGCGCAGATCGTCGCGGGAGAGATGGAGGTCGAGCTGGTGCCCCAGGGCATACTGGTCGAGCGCTGCCGCGCGGGCGGCGCCGGGATCCCGGCGTTCTATTCGCCGACCAGCGTCGGCACCGATCTCGTGACGGGCAGGGAGATCCGTGAATTCGACGGCAAGCCCCATGTCCTCGAGCACGCGATCCGCGTGGACTACGCCTTCCTGAGGGGATACCGTGCGGACCGGCTGGGCAACGTCCAGTTCCGCGGCGGCAGCCAGAATTTCAATCCCAGCTTCGCGAAAGCAGCGCGCATTGCGATCGTCGAGGTGGACGAGATCGTGGAGCCGGGAGCGATCCCGCCGGAGCTTGTCGATCTGCCGGGGATTTTCGTTTCGCGCGTCGTGAAGACGACGCAGAAGTTCGATCTCTGGCGCCGCCCGGAGCGGCGGCCGGCCGACAAGCCGCGCCTCTACAACGGCAAGCCGGGGCTGACGCGGGCGGGCATCGCGAAGAACGCCGCCCGGCTCGTCAAGGACGGGAGCTACGTGAATCTGGGGGTGGGTATTCCAACGATGGTATCGAACTACCTCGTGGACCGCGACGTGATCCTGCACGCCGAGAACGGCGTCCTCGGCTACGGCCACATGATCACGGACGAGCAGGAGATCGACCCGGATATCTACAACGCTGCCGGCCAGTACGTCGCGCTGAAGCCCGGCTCGTCGTTCTTCGACAGCGTGACCTCGTTCGAGATGGCGCGCGGCGGCAGGATCGACACCGTGATCCTGGGGGCATACGAAGTGGATGAGACCGCCAGCGTAGCCAACTGGAGCACGGCGGACGCGAAGCGAGGCGGCATCGGCGGGGCGATGGATCTCCTCTCGGGCAAGGGCGATCTCGTCATCGTGATGGAGCACACCGACAGCAAGGGCCGCCCCAAGCTGCGGAAGCAATGCACCTACCCCCTCACGGGCATGGGCTGCGTCACCTACGTCGTCACCGATCTCGCGCTGCTGCGCTGGGACGGCAAGCGATTCGTGCTCGACGAAGTGGCGCCGGGGTTTACCCCGCAGGACGTGATCGCGTTGACGGAAATGGAGATCGCGGTCGGGCCGGACGTGCGCGCCATGGGGTGACCCGGAAGTGACAGCGTAATCTGGTTCCGGCCGCGCTGCTCAAGCAGGCCGGCGGGTGCCGCACTTCCAGCAGGCGGTGAATTGGCCTTCGAGCTGCTCGCCGCACTTCGGGCAGCGCCAGTTCTGGTCGCGGAACTCGCGCGCAATATCTCCTCTGAGGAAGGCCACGAGCAGCGCGTTTGCGCGGTCGTACTGCGCGTCGTTCTCGATCCACACCGAGCACAGATCCACCGGCAGCTCGCCCCAGCCGCTCGTCAGGAACTCGCCGCGCACCACGGCGGCGATCCCGTTCGATTCGAGGAAACCCCTGACGAGGTGCGCTTCCGGCGCGTGCTTGGCGACGTGGATCTGCTTCATGCCCTGGCCGCTGGTTACGACAAGGCCCGCAGTACCCATTCGGCGCACAGCAGGGTGGGGCCGTCCTTTCCCTGCGTGCCGGTGATCTGCGCGCCGATCGGGAGTCCCCGCGGACCGCGGAAGGCCGGGACCGTGACGGCGGGGCAGTGCAGCACGGTCCAGCTTGCGCCGAAAACCGGGTCTCCCGTGGACTCGAGCCCCTCGGGCGCTTCGCTCATTGCGCTCGGCGAGAGCAGCGCGTCGTAGTCGCGATGGATGTCGGCGAGGCGCGCGCGGCAGCGCTGCGCGATCGCCTGCGCTTCCTCATACTCCGCGCGCGTGACGCGGCCGCCGCCGAGGAGGCGGCCCATCAAGGTCTCCGAGATCAGTTCGGGAAAGCGCGTGCGCTCGTAGGCGAGGGCGCGGAACATCTCGTAGGTGCTGATCGAGATCTGGACCTCCACCAGGCGCGCAAACTCCCCGTCGAGATCGACCGCGCGCACGCGGGCGCCCGCGCGCTCGAGCCGAGGCACGGCCTGCTCGAGCGCTTCGCGGGTCGGTTGATCCGCCTTGCTCCAGTAGGGCGTGCGGCAGAAGCCGATGCGCGGCTTCATGCGCGATACCGCGTCGAAGGGGGTCACGGCCCCGCCGCTCAATTCCTCCACGATCAATGCCGCGTCCGGGACGGTCCGCGTGAGCGTGCCGACGTGGTCGAGTGAATCCGAAAGGGTCTTCAGGCCGGCGCGATTGACGAGTCCGAAGCTCGGCTTGTAGCCCACTACGCCGCAGTATGCCGCGGGCCGGATCACGGACGAGGTGGTCTGGGTGCCGAAGGCGAGCGGCACCATCCAGTCGGCGACGGCCGCGGCGGACCCCTGCGAGGATCCGCCGGGCGTGTGCTCGAGATTGTGCGGGTTGCGCGTCTTGCCCGGATATCGGGTTGCGAACTCGGTGGTGACGGTCTTGCCGAGGATCACGCCGCCCAGCTCGCGCACCTGCGCGACGCATGCGGCGTCGCACGCCGTCCGGTTGCCGCGATAGATGGGCGAGCCGTACTCGGTGGGCAGGTCCGCGGTGTCGAACACATCCTTCACCCCGACCGGTATGCCATGGAGGCGGGTGCGACGCGGCTCCTGGTCGCGGGCGCGGGCCTGTGCGAGCGCGGCCCCGGGATCGATGGCGGCCCACGCTTGCACGTCGGCTTCACGCTGGCTCACGCGCTCCAGGCACGCCGCGACCAGCGCCTCCGACTTGAGCGTGCCCGCCGCGATGCGCGCCGCGGCTTCGGTGGCGGAGAGCTTGTTGAGCGCGTCCATGGTGGGCCTGACTGTGGCAAGATGTGTGCGCTCGGCCGACCCATCTTAGCACTGATATTCCTACAAAACCGGGGTAATATATGAACCCGTCGCCGGTTCAGGCACGTCGGAGGAAGCCGTGAATAGGATCGTTCACCTCGCGCTCAAGGTCGAAAATCTCGAGCAGGCGACCGAATTCTACGAGAAGGTTTTCGGTTTCAAGGAAGTGGAGACCCAGAAGACGCGGGACCATATCTCGCGCCACATGACCGACGGCCAGCTCGACTTCACGCTGATGAAGTACGACGAGGGCACGAAGTCCGCGGAATCACTGGCCGCGGGCGAGAAGCCCTGCATTCACCATTTTGCGATCGAGGTGGACGACGTGGCCGGTTGCACCGCGGGGCTCAGGAAATACGGCTGCGAGATCATCAGCGATCCCGGAGTCATCCCTGTCAAGTTCCGGGGGCCCGACGGCATCGTCGCGGAGCTCGTCCCGGCCAGGCGCTACAAGAAGGCCAAATCCGCATAGTAAAGCGGCAATGCCGCCTGCGGCCGGGTCGCGGCGCAGCGGCATCGCATCAAGAAGCGAGGAGGAGATGAGGTTGCTCAGGAACGGCGAATTCCTGTCTGGTGCGGTGCTGGCGGCGCTCGGCGTCTTCATCATCATCGAAGCGCGGCAGCTGGAATACCTGGGGCCGGACGGCCCGGGCCCGGGCTTCTTCCCGCTATGGTACGGGATCGGGCTGCTAGGCTTGTCGGTCTTGCTGATGGCGATTCACGCCCGGCAGGCACCCGTGCCCGCGTCGCGCGGATGGGCGGGAACGGGGCGGACGTTTGCGACCTGGGCGGCGCTGGCCGCGTGCGTGGCGCTGCTCAAGGTCCTCGGATTCATCGTGGCATTCGCGCTCTTTGCCTTTTTCCTCGTGCGCTTCCTTTATCGCGAGTCGTTCGGCAAGGCATTTGCGGTGGCGGCAGGCGGCGCGGTCGGCTTCTACCTGCTGTTCGACGTCGCGCTCAACGTGACGCTGCCCGCCGGCGTCCTGGGGTTCTGACCCATGGAGGGCTTCGGTTACGTGATGCAGGGCTTCGCGGTTGCGCTGACGCCGTACAACCTGCTGTGGTGCTTCATCGGAGTTTTCCTCGGCACCATGATCGGCATCCTGCCGGGACTGGGTCCGGCGGCGACGATCGCGATGCTGCTGCCGCTCACCTTCCAGATGAACCCGACCAGCGCGGTCATCATGCTCGCGGGTATCTATTACGGCTCCAAGTACGGCGGCTCGACGACATCCATCCTGCTGAACGTTCCAGGCGAATCCGCGTCGGTCGTGACCTGCTTCGACGGCTACCAGATGGCGCGGCAGGGCCGCGCCGGAGCGGCGCTCGGCATCTCGGCGATCGCCTCCTTCATTGCCGGCACTTTCGGCGTGGTCGGGCTGATGCTGGTCGCGCCGCCGCTCGCGAAATTTGCGCTTTCGTTCAGCTCGCCCGAGTATTTCGCGCTGATGTGCCTGGGGCTTGCGATGGTGGTTCTGCTCGCGGGGAAGTCGATGATCAAGGCCTTGCTGGCGATGATGGTCGGGCTGTGGATTGCGGGCATGGGGACGGATCTCTTCACCTCGGCGTCGCGCTTTACCTTTGGGAGCGCGGACCTGCTGGACGGCATCGACTTCGTGGTGGTGGCGATTGGTGTGTTCGCCCTGGGAGAAGTGCTCAGCAACATGGAGAAGCGCGAAAGCGCACTGGTGCTGCCGGTCCCGAAAGGCCTGCGCAACCTTCTCCCCACCCTGCAGGATCTCAAGGATTGCCGCTTCGCTTTCCTCAACGGCTCGCTGGTCGGGTTCGTCATCGGCGTCCTGCCTGGCGCGGGCTCGACGATCGCCTCGTTCATTTCCTACGGCATTGAGAAGGCGGTTTCCAAGCGGCCCGAGAAATTCGGCCACGGCGTGCCCGAGGGCGTTGCGGCGCCGGAGGGTGCGAACAATGCCGAGACCGGCGGGGCGATGGTGCCGCTGCTGACGCTGGGAATTCCCGGCTCGGGCACCACGGCAATCCTGCTCGCTGCGTTCATCCTGTGGGGCCTGCGGCCCGGCCCGCTGATGATCCAGGACAACCCGACTCTCTTCTGGGGGCTGGTCGCGAGCATGTACATCGGCAACGTCATGCTGCTGGTGCTGAACCTGCCGCTCATCCCGTTGTTCGCGCAGATCCTGCGGCTGCCGGCCTATGTGCTGTATCCGTTCATATTCGGCATCTCCATCGTCGGGGTCTACAGTGTGTCGGGCAGCCTCTTCGACGTCTGGATGCTCGCGATCTTCGGCCTGCTCGGCTACGCCATGCTCAAGCTCGAATTTCCCTCGGCGCCCCTGATCCTGGGTTTCGTGCTCGGGGACAGCATGGAGCGCGCGCTGCGCCAGTCGCTGATGATGTCGCAGGGGGACCTGACCATTCTGGTCTCTAGACCGATGTCCGCAACGATGCTATTTTTGGCGGTGCTCATACTGCTTGCACCGCTGTTCCGGAGGGCCAACGCCCTGCGCGTCAAGGCCCTCGCGGAGGGCAGTTAAGCGGTGCCATAACCTACAGGAGGAGTAGCAAATGAAATTTCGCCTGAATTGTCTTTTGCTGGCTGCAGTCATTGCGGTGCTCGGTGCCGGTCCGGCGGCGGCCCAGTTCAAGCCCACCAAGCCCATCGAGTTCGTGACCCATACCGGGCCCGGCGGCGGGGGCGATGTGTTCGCCCGCGGCATCGCGGCCGCGATGGAGAAAGAGGGCCTGATGCCGGTGCGCATGCAGGTCGTGAACAAGACCGGCGGTGGCGGGGCGACCGCGATGGCCTACCTCGTGGAGAAGCGCGGCGATACCCATACCATCGCGGTGTTCACCGGGCTCTGGTTCACCAACCCGATCATGAGAAAGGAATTCAAGTTCTCGATGAACGACTTGACGCAGGTGGTCCGCCTCGTGCTCGAGCCGGCGATGATCGCGGTGAAGAACGACGCGCCCTACAAGTCCCTGAACGATTTCATCGACGCGGCCAAGAAGAACCCCGGACAGCTCAAGCAGTCGGCGGGGTCCCTCGGCAGCCGCGACTGGATCGTGCGGCAGCTGCTGATGACGAACACCGGCGCGAACTGGGCCTACATCTCGTTCCCGGGCGGCGGCGAGCGTATCGCCGCGCTGCTCGGCGGCCACGTCAACATGATGGTGGTCGAGCCGCAGGAGGCCGGGGAGCATATCCGGGCCGGCAACATGCGGGTGATCGCGACGGTCGCGGAGAAGCGCCTGCCCGCGTTCCCGAACGTGCCGACGATCCAGGAAGCAGGCTTCAAAATTCCCAACGTGCCGCAGGTGAGGGGGATCGTTGCGCCGCCGGGGATACCGGCCGAGGCCGTTGCCTACTGGGAGGACCTGTTCGCCCGGTTCATCAAGACGCCGAGCTGGCAGAAATACCTGGCGGACAACATGTTCGAGAACGGCTACCTGCGCAGCGCCCAGCTGCAGAAATTCGGCGTGCAGTTCTCCGAGACGACCCGGAAAATATTGAAGGAGGGCGGCGTCAAGGTCGCTCGCTGAGGGATGAGCGACGAGGGACGAGGAACGAGGGTCGCGATCGGCAAGTGACCGCATGAGCGGGCGTGGCACGGTGCGGGTGCTCAGCCCGAGCGCGGTGCATTCATCGCTGGACGCGATTGCCGCGGCCTACCGCGGGCAGGGCGGCGGCGAAGTGACGTTGACGTTCGAGACGGCGCCCGCGCTTGCCGCGCGCCTCGCCGAGGGAGAGATCGCCGACGTCGTCATCGCCCCGCCCAAGGTGATGGACGAGCTGGTCGGCGCGAGCAGAGTGCAATCCGCCGGGCGTTTCCAACTTGGCCGCGTCGGGGTGGGCATCGTGGTGCGCGCCGGCGCGCCGCTGCCCGACATCTCGGATACCGAGGCGCTTACGCGCTCGCTCCTCGCGGCCGATGCCATTGTCCACACGCGTGCCTCGAGCGGGATCTACGTGGCGCAGCTGCTGGAGCGGCTGGGTATCTCCGCCGCGATCAAGGCGAAGACTTTGACCTATCACGATGCGCAGGGGGCGTTCACGCGTCTCGCGAGCGGCAGCGGCCGGGAGATCGGCTTTGGCGGCATCACCGAGATCCGGCGCTGGAGCGACCGGGGATTGAAGCTCGTGGGTCCGCTCCCGCCGGACATCCAGAACTACACGACCTACGTCGCCGCATTGAGCGCCGCTGCGATCAATCCCGACGGCGCGCGCGCGTTCCTGGCATTTCTCGCGAGCGCCGCCGCCAAATCGATCCTTACCGCGCACGGCGTCGACTGACCGCGCCGCCTTCGCCCGCCGATCTGTCCCGTGATCCGGCCGCGGCGCGCAAGCCCGCCACCGACTCGAATTTCCCAACCGTCACAAGGATGAGTGAATATGACTTCCGGCAATAGCGTCATGGAGAGATTGATCGACTACGTGTCCAGGGCGAGGACGACCGCGCTGCCGCCGCAGGTGCTCGGCAAGACCAAGCATCACATCCTCGACACGCTCGCCGCGATGATCTCCGGGTCGACGCTCAAGCCCGGCGAGATGGCGCTCCGATACGCCAAGCTGCACTCGGGCGGCCCGAAGGAGGCGCAGATCGTGGCGAGCAAAATGCTGCTGCCGGTGATCCCGGCGGCCGTCGTCAACGGCATGCTCGGCCATTCCGACGAGACGGATGATTCGAACGGGAGCGCCGGGTTCCACCCCGGCTGCGCCATCCTGCCGGCGGCGCTCGGCATGGCCGAGAGGGAGGATTTGAGCGGCCAGGATCTGGTGAGGGCCGTCGCGCTCGGTTACGACATCGGATCGCGCACCAACAAGGCGCTCGGGCGCGACGCGCTCAGGGCGCGCAGCACGCTCCCCTTCAGCATCGCCGGCACGATGGGCGCGGCGGCGGCGGCCGGATGCCTCGCCGGCCTGACCAGCCCGGAGGAGTATCGCTTCCTCTTCTCCTACGCGGCGCAGCAGGCTTC
>Ga0214472_10001313_pt1 | contig 28152 bp, 23 predicted proteins | sample RVTome_6_FD_207662 | JGI IMG/M metagenome (GOLD analysis project Ga0214472, IMG submission 207662) | Soil microbial communities from uranium-contaminated site in the Upper Colorado River Basin, Wyoming, United States - RVT140D175 | ecosystem: Environmental > Terrestrial > Soil > Contaminated >...
GACCGCCAGTGGCTGGGTCGGCAACGATCGGGCCTGGGACGCGTTCTCCTTCCCACTCTTCTACCTGGACGACGCGCCCCGCGAGCCCTTCCGGCCCACCGCCCTCGCCGCGCTGCCCGGCGGCGACGTTCTCGTCCTCGAGCGCCGCTATCCGCCGTTGGCGGTTCGAGTACGTCGCCTCCCGGGAACCGCATTCGGGAGGACGTGGGATCTTGCGGGCACGGAGCTCGCGCGCCTCGCGCCGCCCCTCACAGTCGACAACTTCGAGGGGCTCGACGTGGCTCCCGGCCCCGACGGCGAGCTCCGCCTCTTCCTGATCTCCGACGACAACGACTGCGCAAAGGGCGGCCACCGCCACGGGACGTCCGGCCAGCGCACGCTCCTGCTGTCCTTCTCGATGTTCGACTGAACCCTGGAAGAAGACGCTGTCGATGCCGCGCTGGTCAGCCAGGCGTGAAGCCCTCGCTCTTGAGGGGGGCCTCGGCGACCGTCGTGTGCGGCTCGAAGACCACCTCCACAGCCACCAGGGCCTCGTCGGCCCCGAGCACCAGTGTGCCGGACGTCGACTACGGACCGGACCCGAGGGTCGGTGCCGCCCTTCGCCGCCATGGCCGTCGTGCTTAGACCGCTTTGCGGACCCAGCGGCTGATCCGGCGCTTCAAGTGGGTGACGGGCGGGAGCAGGTCGTCGAGCTCCTCCTGGCCCTCGATCCAGGTGGTGGAACCGAGCAAGGCGGCAAAGTCCGTGTATGCCGCGAGGCTCGACTCGCCCGACAGGACGTAGAGCACTTCGCCGTCGAGGACCTGACCGCGCGTGTCCTTGTTCAGCGAGCCGACCGTCAGGTAGAAGACGGACCGCGCCTTGATCGCCGCCGGCAACCTGCGGTGCGCTTCGACGAGCTCGCCTCCGAGCCAGGTGCTCTCGGTCGCGAGCCGGTCCCGCTCCGCGAACGTGAGCGGCCCTCCCGCGGCGGCCTGCAGGAAGGGGTCGCGCGCGCCCCGCTGCGTGGCCACGGCCTCCGCGAGCGCGCGCAGCGACTCGCGAGTCGCCAGGAACTGCGTCTTGCGATGCAGCTGCGGTTCGCGCTCCCGAGCGTCCCGCAGTGGGATCTGGTGCTCCAGGGCCGAAACGTTGCGCACGCGGGGGCCGTGCAACAGCGTGTCGAAGAAGGAGACGGCCAACGGGAACTCGTCGCTCAGGAAGGGATAGCGTCGGTAGCCTTCGACGATCTCGCGCAGGCGAGCGTCCGTCTCGTCGAACCCGGTGCGCCGCGTGTAGAGGCCGGTCCGCAACCGGCCACCCGCGGCCTCGATCTCGGGGCCGAGCTGCTGCTGGATCTCGAAGAAGCGGCTGAAGACTTCCCGGCTCCGCGCGAGGGTGACGAAGCCGCTCTGGGGCGAGTTGTCGCGAGAGGGCGCAATCACGTGGACGTGGCAGCCCCGCAGCGCCGCCCCCACGAGCTGCCCGGCCCAGACCGGGTTGGTCCAGATCGGGCTCGGGACCACGATCAGGCTTCCCGCGGGCATCAAGGTATAGAGCATCGAGTTCACGAGGCTCGCGTCCTTGCGCGCGAAGCCGCGGTCGTTGTGGACCTCGAGGGCGACCGCGGTCGCCCCCCTGGCCTCCAGGCGAGCCACCCTCGCCCGGTAGTCGTCCGGCCGGGGAAGCGAGCGCAGCGGCGCCGGTATGTCGGCCACGCGGAAGCCGTTCTGCGCGAGGTAGCGGCGGGTCGCATCCTTCAGCGTCAGGATGGCCGGGCCCGTCGCACGGATCGCGCGGTCCTCCCAGGTGGCGGTGGCGTACTGCTCGCCGACCGCGACGCCGGCATAGAGCGCCTCGCCGCGCCCGGGATCCAGCTCCGTGACGTCGCGGAAGGCGATCTTGCGGTGGTCGCGGATCACGGTATCGGGCGCGATCGGCAGGTGCGAGACCAGGCGGCTCGTGCGATAGGAGAAGTCCACGGGGTTGGTGATGCTGACGTGTACCTTGACGAACTTGCGAAGCCAATCCTGGCCGCGGCGGCCGGCCTCGGACTGAAGGGCGCCGGACTCGTGCACGGCCCGGCGCAGCTCGTCTCGTGCGCGATCCGCGCGCCGCTGGAGGTCGCCGAATCGCGACGGCAGCTTCAGCCGGTGCCCGAGCGGATCCTCGAGCAGGTCCATGAAGAGCCGGCCGCGGTTCTGCGCGTAGTACTTCTGGTCGATGAGGATCATGTAGACCGGAAGCCGGCGCGTGGCGTCGAACTCCCGGACGCGATCCGTGAGGGCCGCGAGGTAGCCGTCCACTGCCTGGGCGAAGCCCACGCGGTCCACGTCCCCCACGGCGTTGACGCCGCAGTAGTCGTGCAGCCAGAGGACGTGATAGTCCTCGGTCTCGTGAATGCTGCGCAGCAGCTCGGTCTGGAACTGCCGGCCCGTGATGTAGTCCGCATGGTTGCCTCGGGTGAACGGCGTGCCGACGGCACGGGCGATGAGAGCGTCGATGTCGGCCTGGGTGTCGTGCTCGGAGGGCCGCAGCACGAGCTGAAAGGGCACGAACACGAGGCGCGAGTCGCGACCCAAGCGCTGGTGCCACGCCGCGCGCGCCTCCTCGAGGACGCCCAGGTAGCCGTCGAAGACGTCGACGATCGCTTCCCGGCGGTCGCCCGGGACTCCGGCCTGGCGGGCCCCGTGGATGAACCGCTCCCGAGCCAAAGATGCGAATGCCAGCAACGAGTCGTGTCGCTTCCACTGTCCGAAGAGGCGGTTGTACGGAAACACGACCTCGTCGGCCACGGCCGTGCGGGCGAGGTCGTGCAGCCGGACCCCGAGCGACGCCTGGCCCGCCGCCAGCCCGAAAGCGCGGGCCATCTCGCCATGGAGCCGCGCGACCTCACCGGCCAGGCTGACACCGGCGGGCCGGAGCGCATCGCGGGCGTCGATGCGTGCCTTGAACACGGCGATCTCGCGGCGCGTCCGCTCGAGCGACCGCAGGCGATCCTCGCGCGAGTCGTCCCAGAAGACGTGCGTGAGCTCGAAAACCCACCGAGCGGCGACCCGCACGTTGCCGAGGGCCTGGTCCACGGCCGCCGCGCGCGCGGGCCGCGCGGCTGGCAGCGCCTTTGGGCGCGGCAGATCGACCTCGGTGTCTCGGGGCCGCGTCCGCCCCATGTGGCGCTCGAACGGCAGGACAACGCCCACCTGCCACGTGTTCCCGCGGCCCGGGATCCAGTCCACCCTCACCTGGCTGCCGCGGCCGAGGAGGCCGCCGCGCCGGAAGGGGGCGTTGAAGGAGAAGATCCAGTCGGCCGAGCCCCTGCGCAGGTCGTAGTCCAGGCCCGCTTTCAGCATCAGGCCACGCAGGTCCGCGAGGGCGCGCAAGCCCCCCGTCGAACCGTCGCTCGAGCCGCCGGCGTAGCCTTCCGCCGAGAGCCCGATCCCGGCGGCCGAAAGAAACAGGTCCTTGTAGACGCCGAAATGCGCCGCGGTTCCACGCGTGGGACCGCCCTCGAACGCGTACGAGAGGCCGCCGTACGTCTTCCAGAGGGCGGGCTGGCCCATCGACCGGATCGGCGGGTCCGGCCAGATCGGCGCTGCGTCGCCTGGCGTCGCCCGGGCAGGGCCGGCCAGCGACACGAGCATGCAGGCTGAGGCGACGGCATTCGGGACAACCCTCATCCAACAAGGGTAGCCGACTTCGTCCGCCCGCCTATGCCGCCTGCGGCGTGCGCACGGTCTCGATCCTCACGCGCGCGATACGGCGCCCGATCACGCTCGTGATGCTCACGCGGTAGGGGTCGATCTCGACGGTCTCTCCGCCCGTCGGCAGGGTCCCCAGTCGTTCCAGGAGCAGCCCTGCGACAGTCACGTAGTCGCCGGATTCGGGGAGCGACAGAGCGTAGCGGCTGTTGAGCTCGCGGACCGCGACACCGCCGTCGACCTCGAGCCGATCGTCGCCGACGACCGTCACCTCCGGCTCGGGCTCGTCGTGCTCGTCGCGGATGTCCCCAACGATGGCTTCGAAGATGTCCTCGAGAGTCACGATGCCGGCCACGGCCCCGTGCTCGTCGACGACGAGCGCCATGTGCCGTTGACCGAGCCGCATCTCCGCCAGCAGGTCCTTTGCCTTCCTGGACTCGGGAACGACCAGCGCGGGCTGGACCAGGGCCGCGATCTTGCCCTGTGGCCCGCGCTCGCGGGCCTCGTAGAGATCGCGCGTATAGACGACGCCGTCGATCGCGTCGAGGCCTCCCGCGTGGACCGGGAAGCGCGAGTACCCGGACTCCCGCGCGATGCGGAGCGCTTCCTCGATGCTGGCGCCGCGTGGGAGGGCCACCACCCGGCTCCGCGGCGTCATCAGGTGGCGCGCTTCGCAGTCCTGGAACTCGACGGCGCCCTTGACCACATGGCCATCCAGCACGCCCTGCTCGTCGGCCTCGTCCAGGATCGCCCGGATGTCCTCGACGGTGTGGAAGGGGTTCTGGGTCTCGGCCCGCTGGCCGAGAAGCCTCAAGACCAGGCTGGTGGCGGCGGTCAGGACGGCGACCGCGAAACGCGCGACCCGGCTCAGCCGGTCGATGGGGCGGGCGACCAGAAGCGCCAACGGCTCGGCGTGGCGCAAGGCCAGGGACTTCGGCGCAAGCTCTCCGATCACCAGGGAGAGGAAGGCGATCGCGAAGACCACCAGCCCGACAGCAACGGGCTCGGCCAACTCCCGCATCCACGGCGAGGGCAGCGCGGCGAATAGAGGCTCGACGCGCTCCACGGCGGCGACGCCGCCCACGGCCGAGGCGAGGGTCCCCACGAGTGTCACGCCGATCTGGACCGTGGCCAGGAACCGGTCCGGGTCCGCCTTCAGCCGGAGCAACGCGCTGGCCCTGCGGTCTCCCGCCTGCGCCCGAGCCTGGATCCGCGCGCGGCGGGCTGAGATGACCGCGATCTCGGCGCCGGCGAAGAAGCCGTTCAGCAGGATCAGGACACCGATCAGCCCGATCTCGACGGCGAAGCCGTCGCCGCTCACGAGGATCTCGCGTCCATGGAGCATGCTATTCGAGCAAGTGCCCAGGGGTCCAGCCCGCGGACAGATCGGCAACGTCAGCCGCCGAGCACGAGGCCGACGAGCGCCATCAGGGCGACCGACGCGACGTTGACCCCGCGCCCCCGCGCCTCGCCGGAGTCGGGCGTCCCGTTCTCGGCGGAGGGAGCATGCCGCACTATGACGATGGCCGATGTCGGCGGTCGATCTACATCCTCCACCATGCCGGGGAGCGGGGAGTGCACGGCCAGTGGGTCCTCTCGGAGCCGAGGCCGCACGGCTACGAGCTGGCCGGCTTCGAGGCCGGCCCGCGACGCGTCATAATGCGAAAGCGGAGCGCACGCGGGCACAGCCCCAGGGAATGGAGGACACATGGCGACGATCTTCGGCGAGCAAAGGCGCTTCTGCGTCTCGAGCCTTGCTCTTCTCTTGGCCACAGCCTCCGCTCCTGCGGCGGGAGCGGCGGATGTCGCCGTCGCGGCCGTGATCGTGGAGCCCGCCAGCCCGGGTGTGTCGGCGATCTGCGGCCTCAGGGTACGCTTGAAGAACAGCGGTACCGGGGCGATTTCCAACTTCAGGTTCGCCGTCAAGGTCGACGGACAGGACGTGACGCTCTACAAGACGCACAGCTACGCCGTGAACATCGACGCGGGCAAGACGGACGAGCTGGCTCTCTACAACTTCCACAGCCCAGCGGCAGCGAAGGCATTCGACGTCCAGGTGACCTTGCTGGAGGCGGAGTGGGTCCAGGTCAAGCGGGAAGGAACCACGACCACGACCACGCCAACCGGATCGGTGACTGGACTGCCTGTAGCCGGCTCCCTGACGGTCAAGATGTCGGGCGGGAAGTAACCCGCCCCTGCGCGGGCTGGAGCGGGCGCGGCTGCGGCCCCTGATGGCGCCGGGTGGCCGTCCTCTCGAAGCCGGTGAGGAGGACGCCGCGAGCCTGGCCTTGGCGCCCGACGGGGCCTTCCTCGTGGGGTTCGAGCAGCGCCATCGGGTGTGGCGATACCCCCCGGGAGCGGCCCCTCTCGGACTCCCCCCCGAGCCGGTGGCCATTCCGCCGGGCAGCGATTCGCTCGAGCCCAATCAGGGGTTCGAGGCCGCCCTCGCGTACCCCGATGGCAGGCTCGTGCTGCTGACCGAGGCGGCCACAGGCCGGCCGCGCGCGGCGGCCGGCTGGGTCGGGAGGGCCGGAACGTGGCATGCCTTCTTCTTTCCCCTCGCCTACCTGGACGATGCCCCCGCCGAGCCGTTCCGGCCCACAGCCCTCGCCGCGTTGCCCGGCGGCGACGTTCTCGTCCTGGAGCGCCGCTATCCTCCGCTGGGAGTTCGAGTGCGTCGCCTCCCGGGAACCGCGTTCGAAAGCGCGTCGGATCTTGCGGGCGTCGAGGTCGCGCGCCTCGCGCCCCCGCTCACGGTCGACAACTTCGAGGGGCTCGACGCGGCTTTTGGCCCGGACGGCGAGCTCCGCCTGTTCCTGATCTCCGACGACAACGATTGCGCCAAGCAGGGCCACCGCCACGGGACCTCCCGCCAGCGCACGCTCTTGCTGTCCTTCTCGATGTCGGACTGAACCACCAGACTCGGTCACGGACGCTCACCGCGACTGGGGTTCCTAAGCCGGGCATCCCAAGGGGTCGCTTTCGCCGTGCTGAGGACACTCGCCGCCCGCGGCGCGAGCAGGGCCGCGATTTCGGAATCCACGGCAAGCACGCCTTTCGTGAGCGCGTTCCTCACCGCGACGCCGCCCAGAGGTGCTTGGCCGCCGATCTGGATCTCGAGCGCCTGGCCCTGCGCGGGGTGGAGCACCACCCGCGCTCGCGGCCGGTCGAGGCCGAGGCTGCCGGCGAGTCGTGGATCCAGGGCCCGGCTGTACGTCGCGCTTTGCAGGAACTCGGCGTAGGCGTTCGAGGGGCCCGCGGGTGCGATCTGCTGGCGGCCGCCCGTCATCAGCAGCCACTCCCACGGCAAGGCGCCCGCCAGGATCGCCTCCGGCTTGGCCGCCCGCGCCCGCTTCAGCAGCTCGAAAGGAGCGGTAGCTTCGGGGTGCACCTCGATGCGCTCGAGGCTCGCGGACCCCACCCAGGCGGCGGTCACGATCCGCGGATCGACGAGCGGTGCGAGCCCCGCGGACGCGGGCCACGCAAGGCCCTGGCGGAGGTCGACGTCGACGGCGATCACCTCGTGGCTCATCCCCGGGCGGGCGTAGGTGCCGCGGCCACCGGGCAGCGTGGCGCCGATCTCCGCCAGGGCGATCAGGTCGTGGCCGGGGTCCTGGAGCACACGCGGCCCGTGAAGCGACACCCGCAGCAGGCGGGGCGGGTCGAGCCCGAAACGCTCGGCGCGGCCCGCGTCCTGCCGCTGCAGGACGCCTTGCGCCTCGAGGACTTGCTCGACGTAGCCGGAGAGGCGCGCTTCGTCGGCCGGCGCCCCGTGCCGCGACAGGCAGCGCCAACCGCTGGACGTCCGCACGTAGAGAAGCCGTTCCTGGCGCGCGGTATCCTCGACGCGGATCGCGGCTATGGACTTGCCTTCCAGCAGGGCCGGAGGGACGAGGCGGCGCAGCCGCGAGCTTTTCCGTCTCTCGGATCCCTCGCGCAGGGTGAGCGCGCGCTCGCAGGCCACGAGGCCGGCGAGCGTCCAGCCGAGGACGAGCAGGCTGCGCCGCACGCGTCAGCCCTTCCTGCCGGCCCGCGGGGATCGGCGGGACGTCCGTCCGCGGAAGACCGCGGCCGCGAGCAGGACGGCCGGCAGCGTCGCGAGCACGAAGGCGCGCCAGCGCAGCTTGGTCGACGATTCGAGGTGACCGAAGCCCCGCGCCACCCGGCGCCGCGAGGCGACCGAGGCGAGGTCGCTGTCGAGAGCGAGCGCCGCCACGGCGTTGAGCAGCAGGTGATCGGCCCGGAACTCGGGGGCGCGCAGGCGGTGGTCCTTGAACATCTCGGAGCTGCCGACGAGCAGGAGCTTGCCTTCCGCGCGCGCGAGTGAGGTGGCGGCCGAGGCAGACGGCGAGCCGCCCGCCCTCACGACCACCTCGAATGGGAAGGTGCCCTCGAAGAGGGCGGCGAGCGCCTGCCGGCCGAGCCAGCGAGATCTGCCGTCGTCCCCTCGGGGCGGCCCCGTGAGGATCTCGTCGGGCATGAAGCCGCCTTTCCAGGCGTAACTCCAGGAGCGCTCGGAAGTCGTGATGAGCGGCGTGGCCCGAATCCCCAGCTCGCGCAGCCGCGTCTCGTCCCAGCGGATGTAGCTTCCCCAGACGAAGGCCTGGTCTCCGAGACCCGCCATGATCGCGGAACCCTTGGCGAACTGGGCCGCGGACGCCCTCACCAGAAACGGCAGCGCCGAGACCTGACGCTCCAGCTCCGGGCGGCCGCGCCGGTTCACCTGCGCGTCGGTGGCGATGCGAGTGCTCTGCTCGTCGAACAGGACCTCCCGCACCAGGTGGATGCCGATCCCCGGGAGGTATTGCTCGTCGAGCTCCGGCCACTGCGGCTGGGGCCAATACACGAGCTTGAATCCGGTCCCTGCGTACTGGCGCGACTGGACGTTGAAGTGCTGAGCCGCGATCAGCACGCGCCCGCCGGCGTTGAGATGAAGGATCGCGGCGTTCAGCAGATCCTCCATGGGCCGGCGAGGCTGCAGCCAGACCAGCAGGTCGTAGGACTCCGGGAGCACCGGTGCGCGGGTGTCGACGTGGGCCACGACGAAGCCACACTCCTCGAGGAGCTGCCGCGCCAGGCCATAGGCGTCCTTCCCCATCGGGGCCATCAGCCCCTGGGTCTGGTACTGCTCGTGGGCTTCGGCCGGTGTGAGGCGCGGCGTGTCGGCGGCGAACGCGATCACGGGCCGCACGCCCGACTCCAGCCGGCGCAGCGCGAAGGCCAGCCGGAACTCGAGGCTCTCGAAGGAGTCGGGACCGGAGAAGTGCAGCAGCTCGCTGCGTCCGTTGCCGGCCAGGCGCAGCGAGCTGTAGACCGTCCGCACGACGGTCGTCTCCTCGTCGCGGGTGGCCATCGTCACGGGCTCGATCCCGAGCCCCTTCAGCCGCGCGAGCTCGTCCTCGTCCGCCTCCTCGGGCCGCATGCGCGTGACGGTGAGGTCCGCGCCCGCGCGCCCCAGCTCACGCAGCACGCCGAGCAACTCCTCGAGATGGGGCCGCATCGCCGGTGGCAGCCGATCGGGAGCCGGGAAGACCACCTCCGCGCGCACGCGCCGCTCCCCCACCAGGCGGGAGGCGATGGCCCGCGTCTGCGGGGCGAGCTGATTGAGCCCGTGGCGTGAGAGGTCGGCTCGCCACGCGAGGCGCGACGCGAGCGGGACGACCACCGCGACCACGAGGATGCCTCCCGCCGCGCGCAACGGCAGGCGCCAGGAGGTTGGTCCCTTCTCGTGCGTCGGCTGCCGAGCCCACGCCTGGCGCGTGAGGGCGACGGCACACAGGACGCCCGGCAGGAGCAGCACACAGGCCGCGCGCCACGCGAGCCGGCTGCCCCGCGACTGCTCCGGAACCGGCGCTGGCCGCCGGACGCCGGCCCGGTGCAGCGCCAGGCGCTCCGGGGAGACGAGGTTGTCGAGCAGCGTTCGCAGGAGCGGCCGGTGGGCGGCGCCCGGGGCCTCGAAATACCCGTCGCCGAAAGGTGTCGTGGCCCCGAAGGCGACGACGAGGCCCTTCCAGGGGTCGACCGGCCGCAGCAGGACAGCCAGCTGCAGCTTCGGGGACGGCTCGCCCTGACCCGCAACCAGGTCTGTGAATGCCACGGCCGCCGCCGGAATCGGGACCACCGACGTCTTCTCCGAGGTCGTCACGAGGACCTCGGCGGTCCACCCGTGCTTCTCGAGCCCGGGTCCGTCGAGGGCGATCGCCGTCGGCGCCAGGAACAGGAGCGCTCCGTTGGGCTGACCGCGCAGGCTGCGAAAGTCCTGGCTGTACGGCAGCGATCGGACGAAGAACGACGCCGCGACGCTGCCGAGGCGGCTCGGAACTTCCTCGGCCATCGCGTCGAGCACGAGGCCCGGCCGCGAGCGCAGCCCGAAGTGGTCGAAGACCGCTTCCATGTCGCTCCCCGTGCGGCCAAACGCCAGCCGCAGGCCGCTCGCGGTCTCGCTGGCGGCAGCAGTCTTCTCGCTGCCGGCGACGATCACGCTCCGCCCGCGCGCGAGGAAATCGTCCACCGCCCGCAGCTCTTGCGGCCGGCCCGCAGGCTCGAGCCAGAAGAGAAGGTCCGCCCGATCGTCGATCCCACCGTCGGCGAGGTCCACCACCACGACCTCGGCCGACTCCCGCAGGCCGGCCGCCAGCTCCAAGAAGCCGTCCCTGTGCGAGAGCGCCACCACCGGCCGCCGGGGCTTCTGCATCTGCGCGAGGTGATCGAGCAGCAGCGCCTGCAGGCGAGGCAGGTGCTCCGGGCCTATCCCGCCGATCGCCGACTCCGGGCGGTCGCCACAGGCGATCGACAGGGCCGACCACACGGTGCGCTCGCTGTAGGCGTCGCGCTCGACGCTGCGCGCGCGGAAGGGGGCGATCCCCCGCCGCGCCGCGTAGCGCTGAAGGTTCGGGTCGTCGTCGGGCTCGACGACCTGGTAGTCGAAGCGGCCGCCGGATGCCCGCCGCAGGGACTCGAGCACCTCGCTGACGCCGCGTTCGACGCGCCGCATGTGGGAGGGCATACGGGCACGATCGCTCACGAAATAGCTGACGAAGACGTCGTCCGGCAGGGACGCGAGCCGCGCGCGTGTTTCGGGCGAGACGCGGGTGGCCTCGAACCTCCCGAGCTCGACAGGCGGGATGCCCCAGTGGCGCGTCACCTTGACGGCGAAGACGGCCGCGAGGAAGAGCAGCAGGCACGCGGCCACGACCGCCCGCGGAGCGTGCGTCCCGTTCACGTGCGGTCTTGCCGCAGCACGAGCGCCGTCATCCACAGGAAGATGGCGCTCATGCCGCAGAAGTACAGCAGCGAGGAGAGCTGGACCGAGCCCCTCACGAACGCGTCGAAGTGCGGCATGACCGAGACCGACTCGTAGAGGGCTGTCCCGGGTGCGAGCGAGGGCCGAAGGCCGTCCAACACCTCGACGACGCGGTCGTCGCCGCTCAGCACGAAGGCGAACGCGGCGAGGCTCGCCGTCACGAAGGCCACGATCTGGTCGCTCGACAGTGCGGAGAAGAACATGCCCGCCGCCATGAGCTGAGCGCCGAGCAGGAAGGCCCCCACGTACCCGCCGGCGATGAGCCCGGCGTCGGGGTCGCCGAGTACTACGAGCATGACGACGATCGGCAGCGAGCCGGCGAGGAAGAGCGCGTAGAGGGCGAGCGCGGCCAGGTACTTTCCAGCCACCGCCTCCCGCGGCCAGATGGGGAGGGTCAGCAAGAGCTCGATCGTCCGGTGCTTGCGCTCCTCCGCCCACAGCCGCATCGTCACCGCGGGCAGGAAGATGGCCAGCAGCCGGGGCAGCAGGTCGAAGAAGGCCGTCATGTCCGCGGTGCCCGTCAGAAAGAAATCGTTCATGAAGATCGAGTTGGCCAGCACCACGAACCCGATCGTGTACACGTAGGCGACGCTCGAGTCGAAGTAGGCCGCGAGCTCCCGTCGCGCGACGAGCCCGATCGCGGCCGCCGCTTCCGAGCCACTCAGGGAATTGGCATCTCTCACGCGTTCCCTGCCTTGGCCACCATGTCGAGCACCACCGCCTCCAGGTCGCTCACCGCCTCGTGGGCACGCCGTTTCAGCTCGTCCACCCTGGCGTCGGCGAGGAGCCGGCCCCGGTTGATGACGAGGACGCGATCCGAGATGGCCGCCACCTCGCTCACGATGTGGCTCGAGAACAAGATGGCCCTGCCTTCGCGCAGGCCCTGGAGGAAGCGGCGGAAGGCCATCACCTGGACCGGGTCGAGGCCGTGGGTCGGCTCGTCCAGCACGATCACGGGGGGATCGTGGACGAGCGCCGCGGCCACCCCGATCCTTTGGCGGTAGCCCTTGGAGCACTCCTGGATGCGCTTGGCCAGGACCTCCTGGAGCGCGCACTGCTCCACGGCCCAGTCGAGCCGCTCGCGGAGGAGCTGCCCCCGCAGCCCGCGGATACGCGCGACGAAGCCGAGGAAGTAATCGACGCGCATGATCTCGTACAGCGAGTTGTGCTCGGGAAGATAGCCGAGGGTGCGACGGACCGCGAGCGGCTCCAAGGCGACGTCGTGTCCGCCCACCAGGATACGTCCGGCGCTGGGCGGCAGCCAGGTGGAGATCATCTTGAGCAGCGTGCTCTTCCCGGCCCCGTTCGGTCCGAGAAAACCGACCACTTCCCCGGGGCGGACCTGGAAGGATACGTTGTCGACGGCGAGCGTCGACCCGTACCAGCGCGTGGCGCCTTCCACCGAAATCCCACGGAAGTCGGCGCCGTGGGCTGCGTCGCTCGTGCTACGCGGGGCCGACACGGGTTTCACGCGACCGGGTGGCCAGCACGCACCATTATCATGCGCCGGTTCCGATCGAACAGCGGCAGCGGTAGGGAGAAGTCCGGCAGGTTCCTCACGGCTCGCAGCCTCCAGCGAAGGCGCCGCGCGATGTCCTCCAGGCGGGCGCGCGAGGCCGGTGAAGGCGCCGAGCCCGCCGATGGACACCTTCAGGCAGGCGTGGCGCCCTCGCCGTGAAGCGGGAGCTTCAGGCTCTCCGCCTCGATGTAGCAGCGGGCGCCGGGAACGACCTCGCGGACGCGCGCCTCGATGCGGTCGACGACCGCCTCCAGCTCCGCGACCGTGGTGGCGGGCTCGAAGACCACCTCGACGGCCACCAGGGCCTCGTCCGCGCCGAGCACCAGCGTGCGGACGTCGACCACGGAGCGGACGCAAGGGTCGGCGGTGACGGCATTCTTGATGCGCTCGACGGCCCGCGACGACAGGCCTTCGCCGAGCAGCATCGACTTCAGCTCCACCGCGAGGAGAAACGCGAAGACCATCAGCATGACGCCGATCAGGATCGACGCGTAGCCATCGAGCGCCCACCAGCCGGTCGCTTTCGCGACCGTGATGGCGATGCCGGCCACGACGAGGCCGGCCAGGGCCAGAGCGTCCTCCATCAACACCGTGATGATGGTGGCGTCGGTGCAATCGCGGAAGGCGCACAGCAGGCTCGTCTCACCCTCCGCGGCCATACGCTCCCGCAAGGCCTTGTAGGCGATCCGTAGCGCGAGGCCGTCGAAAAAGACGCCGATCGCAATCGCGAGGTACGACCACGCCACGTTCTCGAGCGGCTCGGGGTGGAGCACCTTGGCGATGCCGCCCTTGATCGACAGGCCCCCGGCGAGACCGAACAGCACGAGGGCGACCACGAAGGCCCAGAAGAACTGCTCCTTGCCCATGCCGAAGGGATGCCGCGTGCTCGGGCCGCGCCGGGAGCGGTGGATCCCGAAGAGCAGCAGCACCTGGTTCGCGGTGTCCGCCAGCGAATGGTGGCCCTCCGCCAGCATCGACGACGAGCCGGAGACGTAGGCGGCGAAGTACTTGAAGACGGCAATCGTGAGGTTGCCGAGGAGCGCCGTGACGACCGCCGTGGTGCCGCCCTTCGCCGCCATAGGCGGCGTAGTCTAATCGATCGACGAGAAAGCCGCGAGGCTCTGGCGGTATCCACACGGGGGCGCCAGCGCGCGGGAGTCATCGCTCTCTGCGGCCTTGAACCGGCCACGGACGCCGCGCCTGACAGCATCGTCAGGAACCCTTAAGGCCCTCACCGGCTATGTTGCCAGGGTCCGGATTCCGAGAGGATCCCGGCCGTTGAGACGGAAGGCGACGGGGGTGATCGAGCTGGCCTTCGAGAAGAGATGATCGGGTCACCCGAGCCGGAGTGAACGTCGACGCCGGAAGGGCGTAGTCTTCAGGAACACGAGTGCGCATCCTGGTCGTCGAGGACGAACCGAAGGTCGCTCGGGCGCTGCGGGCCGGTCTGGAACGGGCCGGCTATGAGGTCACGGCATCGGCAACCGGCGAAGAAGGGTTCTTCCTCGCGAACGCACAGGCCTTCGACCTGATCCTCCTCGACCTGATGCTCCCCGGACGCGACGGGATGGAGGTGCTCGCGACGCTGCGCAGCCGCGGCGTCAAGACGCCGGTGCTGATCCTCACCGCGCGCGACGCCGTCGAGGACCGCGTCGAGGGGCTCGACCGCGGGGCCGACGACTACTTGGTCAAGCCCTTCGCCTTTCCCGAGCTGCTCGCCCGGATCCGGGTCCTGCTCCGCCGCGGCCGTCCCGACGAGGCGCTGCGGCTCGGCCTGCTGGACCTGGACATGGACCTGCTCACGCGCCGGGTCACGCGCGGGGGACGCGCCCTCGACCTCACGCTGCGCGAGTTCGCGCTGCTCGAGTATCTGCTGCGCCACCCGGGGCAGGTGGTCTCCCGCGAGATGCTCGCGCGCGACGTGTGGAAGGAGGTGGCCCGCGGCACGCCGCTCGACAACGTGATCGACGTGAACATCGCCCGCCTGCGCAAGAAGCTGGACCAGGGGTTCAGCGTGAAGCTCCTGCACACCGTGCGGGGCGTGGGGTTCGTGATGCGGGAGGCGTCGCGGTAGTGGCTCGGCTCGGAAGGCTGAGCGTGCGGGCGCGCCTGACGCTGTGGTACACCGCCGCTCTGGCGTGCGTGCTCGCGGCCTATGCCGGAATCGTCTTCAGCTTCCTGCGCCAAACCCTCTACGCGGACCTGGACCGCCGCTTGCGTGACGACATCGAGCTCGTCCACGAGGCGCTTGAAGCGACCGACGACGGCCGGCTCGTGTGGAGGGTCGCCGGGCACTCGGGTGAGGGCTCCGAGCCCGCAGACCCCGGGCACCGCTGGCTGGAAGTGTGGAGTCGCGAGGGACAGCTCCTGCTGCGGACGGCGGCGGCCGAGCCCCTGGGCCTCGCAGCGCCGGCTTCGGGACCCGACCTCGTGCCCGTCAGCCTGGAGCGCAGCGGCCAACGGCTTCGGGTGCGGAGCGGGCTCGCGGAGATCGCCGGAGTCCGCGTGCTCGTCCGGGCCGCCCGTTCGGAGGAACCTCTGCGGCACGAGCTGCGGGAGGTCCTCTTCGTGCAGGGAATCGGGCTGCCGGTGGCGCTCACGCTCGCGTCGATCGGCGGCTACCAGCTCGCCCGCCGGGTGCTCGGGCCCGTCGGACGAATGGCGGAGAGCGCCCGCCGCATCTCGGCCGAGCGATTGAGCGAGCGGCTGCCCGTGGACAACCCCTCGGACGAGCTGGGGCACCTGGCCGCGGTCTTCAACGACGCCTTCGCCCGCCTCGAGCGCTCTTTCGAGCAGATGCGGCGCTTCACGGCCGACGCCTCCCACGAGCTGCGGACTCCGCTCACCGCCCTGCGGAGCGTGGGAGAGGTCGGGCTGCAGGAGCGCCCCGACGACCGGCTGTTCGCGGACGTTGTGGGCAGCATGCTCGAGGAGGCCGACCGGCTGACTCGCCTCGTGGACACCCTGCTCACGCTGTCGAGGGCCGACGCGGGCCAGCTGCGCCTGGCCGAGGAGCACGTGGATCTCGTCGCGCTGGCGCGTGACGTCGCGGCGTACCTGGAGGACCTCGCCCAGGAGAAGAAGCAGCGGATCGAGGTGGAAGCCGTCGATTCGGTGGGCGCCCGGGGAGACTGGATGGTGCTGCGCCAGGCCGTGGTCAACGTCGTGGACAACGCCATCAAGTACAGTCCCGACGGCGCTTCGATCCGGATTCGCGTGGGCAAGGACGAGGAGCGCTCCTGGATCGCTGTCGTCGATCAGGGCCCGGGCATCGGCCCCGAGCACCGGGACCGGGTGTTCGAGCGCTTCTACCGCGTGGACAAGGCGCGCTCGCGCGAGCGGGGCGGGACGGGGCTGGGGCTGGCGCTCGCGCAGTGGGCGATCGAAGCGCACCGAGGACGCATCGAGCTCGAGAGCGAGCTCGGCCGCGGCAGCATGTTCCGGCTCGTGCTCCCATCCGACCCGTCGCCAGCGGCCGGCTGACGGCCATTTCAGGGACTTGTCAGGCTACCCTCCGCAAAGGCGGGGTATCTTGATCGGACCCGCGCCGGCCCGACGCGCCACGACGCCGGGCGGATCAAGGAGGACGAGAAGGTGCAGCGCTCCCGATCACGGGCTCGACGCGCGGTCGCGCTGGCGGCGCTGCTGCTGGCTGGCGGCTGCGGAGTCGGCACGCGCGAGGTCGTCGTCTACACGTCGGTGGACCAGGTGTTCTCGGAGCCGGTGTTCCGCGCGTTCGAGCGCGAGTCGGGGCTCCGCGTGAGGGCGGTCTTCGACACCGAGGAGACGAAGAGCACGGGGGTCCTGAACCGCCTGATCGCCGAGTCCGCGAACCCGCAGGCCGACGTCTTCTGGTCCGGCGACCCGGTGCGGCCGTTCCTGCTGATCAAGCGAGGCCTGGTGGAGCCGTACGTATCTCCGCAGGCCAGGGAGCTTCCGTCCGGCCTGCGCAGCGCCGACGGCTCCTGGACGGGCGTCGCCGCCCGCGCGCGGGTCCTGCTGGTGAACCGGAAGCTGGTCCCGGCGCAGGACATGCCGCGCTCGATCCGCGACCTGGCCGAGCCGCGCTTCAAGGGCAAGGCGACCATCGCGAACCCGCTCTTCGGGACGACGACCATGCATGTCGCCGCCCTCTTCGCCCTTTGGGGCGAGCAGCCCGCGCGTGCGTTCCTCGACGCGCTCAAAGCCAACGGCGTCCGCATCGCGTCGAGCAACGGCGAGGTCAAACGCCTCGTCGTCGCGGGGGAGGTGGCCTTCGGGCTGACCGACACCGACGACGCGAACGAAGCCCGCAAGCAAGGCGCGGACGTGGAGGTGGTCTACCCCGACGCGGACGATCTGGGCACGCTCGTGATGCCGACCGCGGTCGTGCTCCTGGCGAAGGGCCCGCATCCCGAGGCGGGCCGCAGGCTCGTGGACTACCTGCTCTCCGCCGAGGCGGAGCGGCAGATGGCGGAGTCCGCCGCCCACATGCCGCTGCGGCCGGGCGTGCCGACGCCGCAGGGAGTGCTGCGCGCGTCGGAGATCCGGGCCATGCCCGTGGACTACGCGCGCGTGGCCGAGGAGATGGAGAGGATCCAGCCGTGGCTGCGGCAGTGGGCCGGCCTCTGAGGGCGGCCCTCAGGCGGCACGAGCAGGAGCTGGCCTTCGCACTCGCGGCGGCGGCTCTGTGCGCCCTCGGTATGGCGCCTCTCGCCAGCCTCGTCGTGCGCGAGGGCTCCGCGTGGCTCGACAGCTCGATGCCCCTCGCGAGCTCCGGCGCTCTCGTTCTGCTGCTGCGGTCGGTCGCGCTCTCCACGCTCGTGACGCTGTTGGCGCTCGCGATTGGCACGCCCCTGGGGGTGCTGGTGGGAAGGACGAACGCCCGCGGGCGCTCGGCCGCGGCGCTGCTGCACGCCTTCCCGGTGTTCCTGCCGCCCTTCCTGCTCGCGCTCGGCTGGTTCCAGCTCTTCGGTGTCTCGGGGCTGCTCGGGTCCGAGGCGACTTCGCGAGCGCTGTTCAGCGAGATCGGGGTCGTCTTCGTCCTGGCGCTGGCCTTCACCCCGATCGCGACCTCCCTGGTCGCGCTCGGGCTCCAGGCGCTGGACCCGGGTCTCGAGGAGGCGGCGCGGGTCGTGGCGGGGCCCTGGCGCGTGGTCACCCGAATCCTGATTCCCGCCGCCGCGCCGGCCTTGATCCTGGCCGCGATCGTCGTGTTCACGCTCGCGTTCTCCGAGCTGGGCGTCGCGATGTTCCTGCGCGTGGACAGCTTCCCCGCCGCCGTCTTCTCGCGTCTCGGGGGCGTCGACTACGCGCCGGGCGAAGCGCTCGCCCTCGTGCTCCCGCTCGTGCCCCTGGCCCTGCTGCTGCTGGCCGCCGAGCGGCGCTTCGTCGGGGCACGCTGCTTCGCCGTGTTCGGTCTGCGATCGGGCCGCGAGGACCGGCTCGAGCTGGGACGCTTTCGCCCTGCCGCGTCTGTGGCTCTCTGGCTCGCGGCGCTCGTGCCGGCCGCGCCGATCGGCGCGCTCGCCTGGCGCGCGCTGTCGGAAGGCGGTCTGGCCGAGGCCGCGCCGTGGATCGGGAGCGCCCCCTGGAACAGCCTGTCGTCGGCGGCGGTCGCCGCGACGGCGATCGTCGGGATCGGGCTCGTCCTCGGCCATGCCGCGGCGCGGCGCCTGCGCGGAGCGGCGGCCCTCGACGCGGCGGCCGTGCTCGCTTTCGTGGCCCCGGCCGCCGTCCTCGGCATCGGGCTCATCGGCCTCTGGAACCGTCCCACGCTGCAGTGGGTCTACGGGAGCGGCGGGATCCTCGTCGTGGGCTACGTGGCCCGCTATTCGGTGATCGGAGTGCGCACGATCGGCTCGCTCGTCGCGCAGACTCCGCTCCACGTCGAGGAAGCGGCCGCGGCAGCCGGCGCCGGCTTCTGTCGCCGGCTGACGCGCATCCTGCTGCCGCTCCACGCCCGCGGCATCGGCTTCGCGTGGCTGCTCGCCCTCGTCTTCTGCCTGCGCGACCTGGAGCTGGCCATCCTCTTCTACCCGCCGGGCGGCGAGCCCTTGACCGTGCGCCTCTTCACGCTCGAGGCGAACGCGCCCGCGCCCGTCGTGGCGGGGCTGGCCCTGCTGCACGTGACGATGACGGCAGCGGTCCTGGGCGCCGGCGGCTTCCTGCTCCGGCGGAGCGCGACGTGAGCACGGCCCTCGCCCTCGAAGGCGTCGCCCTCGCCTATCGAGAGCACACCGTGCTGGACGGTGCCGACCTCCACGTGGCCGCGGGCGAGGTGCTGGCCCTGCTGGGGCCCTCCGCCTCCGGCAAGACATCGATCCTCCGGGTGCTGCTGGGCTTCGCCGTGCCGCGCGGGGGGACGGTGCGCCTGGGCGAGCGCGTCGTCAGCCGCGACGGGCGGCTGCTGGTCGCACCCGAGGACCGCGGGCTCGCGGTGGTGTTCCAGGACCTGGCGCTCTGGCCGCACCTCACGGTGGAAGGCAACCTGGGCTTCGGCCTCGCGGCGCGCGGGGTGCGGGCCGGCGCGAGAGCGGAGCGGATCGCGGCGATGCTCGCGCGCGTCGGGCTCGCCGGCACCGAGCGGCGCTACCCCGGCGAGCTGTCGGGCGGCCAGCGGCAGCGCGTCGCCATCGCGCGCGCGCTCGTGATGGAGCCCCGGGCCGTGCTGCTGGACGAGCCGCTCGCGAGTGTCGACGTGGATCTCCGGCGCGAGCTGCTGGCGCTGTTGCGTCAGCTGTTCCGCGAGAGCGGGACGACCGTCGTCCACGTGACGCACGACCTGCGCGAGGCCGAGGCGATCGCGCACCGGTTCGCCGTCATCGAGGCGGGACGCATCGTCCAACAGGGCAGCCTCGGCGACCTCCGGTGCTCGCCGGCCACTCCGTTCGTTCGAGCGCTGGTCGAGGATCTGGACGGTCCGGGGGCGCAAGACGATCTTGCCGAAAGGGAGTCCGGAAGGAGGTCGTGATGAGGTTCGCGATCGCGTGTGTGGTGCTGCTCGTGGCGGGGGCCGTCGCCGCCCGCGCACAGACGTACGGGTTCGACAGCCAGCAGGCGGGAGAGCCGCCGAAGGGGATGACCTGCGCTCTCACGGGCAAGGGGCGTCCCGGAGACTGGAAGATCCTGGCGGATGGGACGGCGCCCAGCCCGGCGCAGGTCCTGGCCCAGACCGACGACGACGCCACGAGCTACCGCTTTCCCGTGTGCGTCGTCGATGGCGTGACCGCGGTGGACCTGGACCTCTCCGTGCGCTTCAAGCCGGTCTCGGGCTCGGTCGACCAGGCGGCTGGCCTCGTCTGGCGCTACCGGGACCCCGACAACTACTACATCGTCCGCGCCAACGCCCTCGAGAACAACGTCGTGCTCTACAAGGTCGAGAAGGGCAAGCGAACCGACCTCGACCCGCGGGGCACGGGAGCGTTCGCCTACGGGAAGAAGGCCCGGGTGCCCTCGGGGGCGTGGAGCACGCTGCGCGTGGTCGCCAAGGGTGGGGCCTTCGAAACCTATCTCAACGGAGAGAAGCTCTTCGACGTGGACGACGCCACGTTCACCGCACCGGGGCAGGTCGGCGTCTGGACGAAAGCCGACTCCGTGACCTACTTCGACGACCTCAAGCTGACCGTCGTCCGCTGACCCGCGCGAGGTCTGAGCCGTACCAAGGAGGTTGTGATGACGACGAAGCCTTCCCGTCGCACCGTGCTCGGCGCCCTGGGCGCCGGGAGCGCGGCGCTGGCCCTGGGGCGTGAGGCCCTCGGCCAGGCGCCGCCCGCACCGGCGGCCGAGCCCTTGCGTCCGCCGGCCTTCCGCGGCCAGCATCAGCCGCGGGCGCTCCCCTTCGACCCGGCGAAGCTGAAGGGGCTCTCGGAGAAGCTCGTTCGCTCGCACTGGGAGAACAACTACGGCGGTGCGGTGAAGGCCCTGAACGCCGTCGAGCAGCGGCTCGCCGGCATGCTCGCGGACAAGGACCTGCCGCCTTATGTCTACGGCGACCTGAAGCGCGAGGAGCTGGTGCGCACGGGCTCCGTCGTGCTCCACGAGCACTACTTCGCCAACCTGGGCGGCGACGGGAAGGCGGCGGGCGGCGCGCTCGACCTGATCAAGGGCGCATTCGGCAGCCTCGAGACCTGGGAGGCCGAGTTCAGGCGCACCGCGAACGCGCTCGCCGGCGGCTCCGGCTGGGTGGTGCTGGCCTTCAACCTGCACACGGGCGAGACCCACAACTACTGGGCGTGGGACCACATGCACAGCGCCGTGATGGGAGCGCCGCTGCTGGTGCTGGACATGTACGAGCACGCCTACCACATGGACTACGGCGCCGCCGCCGCCCGCTACGTCGACGCGTTCATGGAGAACGTCAACTGGGAGGAGGTCGGCCGGCGGGCGGAATGGGCGCAGAAGGCCAGGCGCATCTGACATCGGCCGGCGGCGCACGCCGCCGCACCCGCTCGTGGCGAGCCCCTCGGGTCGGGCTCGCCGTCCTCCTTCTTGCCGTCGCTTCGGTCGCGTCCCAGGCGCAGGAGCGCCCGAGTCTGCGCGCGGGCGCTCTCGGGGCCGTGTCGAGGATCGACGGCGTCCTCGACGAGCCCGAGTGGGCGCAGGCGCCGGCCAGCACGGAGCTGGTGATGGTCGAGCCGCGACAAGGGGACCGCGCCCACGGCCGCGGGATCGTCAGGGTGCTGGCCGGCCCGAAGGCGCTGGTGTTCGGGATCCGCTGCGAGGACCCCGAGCCCGCGGGGATCGTTAGCTTCACCAAGGAGCGCGACGGCGACTTCGAGTTCGAGGACCACGTGGTCGTCGTTCTCGATCCGTTCCAGGACGGCCGCTCCGGCTACGTCTTCGCCGTGAATCCCGGCGGGGCGCGCTTCGACGCGCTCGTCGAGCCGGGCGGCGAGGGTGTCGACAGCAACTGGGACGGCGAGTGGGAGGCCGCCACCGCGCGCGACGCGGGCGGCTGGACGGCGGAGATCCGGATCCCGATCGCGACGCTGCGCTTCAAGCGCGACCTTCGGGAATGGAGCCTGAACGTCCAGCGGCGGGTGCAACGGCTGCAGGAGACGGACCGCTGGGCGAGCCCGCGACAGGACTACTCGGTCTTCCAGACGAGCCAGGCGGGCCTGCTCACCGGGCTTCCCCGCTTCGACCTCGGCCTGGGCCTCGGCGTGCGGCCCGCGCTCGTGGGAGGCTTCCAGAACCCGGCGCCGGACGCCGCGACCGACGGCACGCTCGAGCCGAGCCTGGACGTGACGCAGCGGCTCGGGACGAACGCCCTCGCCTCGCTCACTCTCAACACCGACTTCGCGGAGACCGAGGTCGACGCGCGCCAGACGAACCTCACGCGCTTCCCGCTCTTCTTCCCCGAGAAGCGCACCTTCTTCCTCGACGCCGCGGACATCTTCTCGTTCGGCATCGGCCTCGGAGGCGAGAGCCTGCTGCCCTTCTTCAGCCGCCGCATCGGCCTCGTCCTTGGCCAGGAGGTCCCGATCCTCGCCGGTCTCAAGGCGACCGGCCGGGTCGGCGCCATGAACTTCGGTGGCCTCGTCGTGCGGACGCGCGAGGAAATGGGCCTGGCGCCCGCGGCGACGCTCGGTGTGGCTCGGCTGCAGCGCAACGTGCTCGCCGAGTCGCGCGTGGGCATTCTCGCCACCGCCGGCGACCCGCTGGGTCGAAGCGGGAGCTTCGAGCTCGGGGCGGACTTCACGTACCAGACCTCGCACCTCCGCGGCGACAAGAACTTCATCGCCGGGCTCTGGGGCCTGGTGACGCAGCGCGACGACCTGCGCGGCTTCGACGACCGGACGGCCTACGGCTTCAAGATCGACTACCCGAACGACCTGTGGGACTGCTATGTGCTCCATCACCACGTGGGCGACGGCTTCGATCCCTCGCTGGGCTTCGTCCCCCGGCGCGGAATCAACAGCTACCAGGCGGGCTGCACCTGGGCCCCGCGGCCGAAGGGCCGCTTCGTCCGGCAGATGTTCCACCAGCTCTACCCGAGCCTGACCACGGACCTCGGGGGACGCTGGGAGAGCTACGAGGTCTTCATGGCGCCGGTGAACTGGCGGCTCGAGAGCGGCGACCGCGTCGAGCTCACCCTCGTCCCGACGGGCGAGCGGCTCGATCAGCCGTTCGAGATCGTCGAGGGCGTCGTGATTTCGACCGGCGCCTACGACTGGATGCGCTACCGGGTCGAGGTCGAAGCGGCGGCCAAGCGCAAGCTGTCCGGCCAGGCGGCCTGGTGGTTCGGCGGCTTCTACACGGGCACCCTGCACCAGGTCCTGCTGGAGGCGTCCTGGACGCCGTCGCCGATCGTCACGTTCCAGGTGGAGGGCGAGCGCAACATCGGCCGCCTGGCGCAGGGCGACTTCGAGCTCACCCTCGTCGGCACGCGGGTGCGCCTGAACCTGTCGCCAAACCTCCAGCTCCACAGCTTCCTGCAGTACGACACCGACAGCCGTGCCTTCGGCACCAACACGCGGCTACGCTGGACCTTCGACCCGCGCGGCGACCTGTTCGTGATCTACAACCACAACCTGCGCGAGATCCAGGACCGCTGGCGCCGCGACGCCAACGAGCTGCTCGTGAAGCTGCAGTACACGTTCCGCCGCTAGTCCCGCCCTGCGCCCTCAGTGGTAGCCCGCGGCGGCCGCGGGCAGGCCGACGACGATGCGCTTGGCTTGCCGTCCTTGTACATGCGCCCGCACTCCGACAAGGCGGTGGCCGACTGGGAGAGCTTCTTCGCCACGACCTCGTTCGTCGTGAAGTAGACGGTCGGATCGTCGGCCTAGTCCTGAGCCCTGCGGGCGAGCTGCTCGCAGAACAGCAGCAGGTCCTCGAGGTGGAGCGAGGCGATCTCGTGGATGCGGAGCCAGTCGATCACTGCATACTGGTGCGCCACCAGGTTGCGAAGGCCCGCGGCCGCGGCGAGCCGGGCGGCGAGGTCCGACGAGACGAAGCCCCGCTCGCCCATCAGCAGGAACACGTCGCGGTATCCTTGCGGGACTGCTGCGCCCTCGTCCGACAGCCAGTGCGTGGCGAGCGACAGCATGTCCTGCAGCGCGACGAACAGGTTGAGGATGACGACTTCGCGCGCCGTGCGGTCGGACTGGAAGGACGCCGGGTCCGGAGGGAGCACGCTGCGGATCCGGCTCACCGCATCGCGAATGGCCGCGATGCGAGCTGCGAGCAGCGTCTTATCGACCACGGGCGGAGGCGGCCAGCACGCCTCGCACGAACACGTCCTCGACGGGCTTGAAGTCGAGGTACTCGAGCACGGCACGCGCGCGGCGGGCCACGAGACGCGGCCGGTCGCGCTCGAGGATCACGCGTCCGTCGCGGAAGACCCGGTACGCGAGAGCGGGTGGCGCGGTCGCCAGGTCGACGACGTCGACCGGCCGGCCGGCCGCAGCCTCGAGGCGGGACGCGATGTCGCCCAGCTCCAGGGCGCTCAGCCTGCGGCCTTCGCTCGCGGCGACGGCGACGTCGATGTCGCTGCCGGCGTGCTGCTCTCCACGCGCCTCCGATCCAAACAGGACCGCATAGCCCAGGCGAAGATCGTCTTCCACGACGCGGCGCAGGGCTTCCATCGGCTCGATCTTAGCATTCAGGGTCGGCGCGGGTCCGGGACGCTTTGACCCATTCGTGCGGATCGCCCATACTCGCGTGATGCGGCATCGCCTCGGACGCGTGCGGGTCGTCACGGCGCTCGTGGCGCTGTCCGCGGCCTGGGCGGGCGGATGGGCGGTCGCCTTCCACCTGGCCACGGACGACCATCACGGCCACCACGGCCACGCGGCGTCTCACGGCGGCGGCGCGCGCGAGCTGGAGACGGCGATCCACGGCCACGCGCATTCCGAGGGCACTCCCACCCACTCTCACACCGTCCTCGCCAGCGTCGCGACGCCGGTGCCGGGCCGCCTGTCGCTGCTGGCCCCCGCGATGACCGGGGACGCCCCCGAGGCCGTCCTCATCGCCGCGTCGGGCCGTCGACTGGCTTCGCAGGCCGGCCCGAACCACGACCCACCCCCGCGCGGCGTTTCCGTTTCCATCCTCAGGATCTGATCCTCCCGCTGGCCTGACCGGAGCGCTCCGCGCGACGCGGCACGCTCGTGGCCGTTCGTGTCTCGATACGGGGGAGGTCTATGCGACTGTCGCTGCTGGTGGGCCTGTCGGCCCTGAGTCTCGTGCCCATGGCCGGCGCCCAGGACGTCACCGAGGTGGAGTTCCTGTCCGGCATCACTCCAGAGAGCCCCGCCGTGCGGGCGCTCAGCGAGAGTGTGGCCCGCGCCGAGGCGGCCCGCCGGCGTGCCGGGGTGCTTTCGAACCCGCGCATCGACTTCTGGCGCGAGCAGCCGGACGCGAGTCCGAGCGTGACCAACTGGACGCTCGCCTGGACGCCGCCGCTCGACGGGCGCTACGGGCTCGGCAAGCAGGCCGCCGATGCGGGTCTCCGGGCCGCGCGCGAGCGATTCGGCGTGGACAAGGCCGACCTGCGGCGCGAGGTCCGCACGGCCTTCGCGGCCTGGAGCCTCGCGTCCGAGCGGAGCGCTGTGCTCAGGCTGCTGCTCGATCGCGTTCACGGCCTCGCGGAGGCCGAGCGACAGCGGGCCCGCGTCGGCGAGGAGTCCGGGCTGTCTGCGCGCCGCTTCACGCTGGCGGAGGCCGAGGTGCGCGCCGCGCTCGCGACGGCGGAAGCGGCGCTGGCGAAGGCTGCGGCCCTGGCCCGCGCCTTTCGGCCCGACCTCGCGCCCGGCGCGTCTCCCGCGCCACTCGTGCCTCCCGATCCGCCCGTGCTGACGGACCCCACGGCGTCGCCGGAGCTGCAAGCCTTCACGTTCGAGGCCGAGCAGGCCGTGCTCGAGAGGAAGCGAGCCGGCCGTTTCCTCACGTTCCCGACGCTGCAGTTCGGCTGGCAGCAGGTCGACGACCCCGGAGGGCCTCGCTACAGCGGCCCGATCTTCGCCGCGGGTTGGACCGTCCCGCTCTTCGACCGCGACCAGGCCGGGCGGGCGCACGCGGAGCAAAGGCAGGCGGCCTCGGCGGCTCGCCTCGAAGTGGCGCGGGCGCGAGTCACCGCGCTGGTGGAGGGCGGCGCCGCGGCCTACCGCGCGCTCGTCGCGGCGTCCCGCGACGCCGGCCAGGTCGCGACGGACGCCGATCGCGTGATCGCCGCCGCGACCGCCGCGTTCCGCGCCGGGGAGGCCTCGCTCACCGATCTGCTCGACAGCCTGCGCTCGGCCACGGGCGCGCGCCTGGGCGAGATCGACCTGCGGGGGCAGGCCATGGAGTCGCACCGTGAACTGGAGGCGGCCCTCGGACGGCCCCTCGTTGGAGGAGGTTTCTGATGGACCGTCGAACCAGCGTGCTGGTCGGGCTCGTGTCGCTCGCGGCCTTCGGCTGTCGGACCGGCGACCCCGGCGGCGAGGCAGCCTCGGACGCCGCGGAGGCCTGGGCGGTCACCGCCTGGGGCGAGCGCTACGAGATCTTCGCGGAGACGGATCCGCTCGTCGCCGGCCAGAGCGCCACGAGCAACACGCACGTCACCGTGCTCGCTGACTTCGCCCCGCTCAGGGAAGGAGCCGTGAGCGTGGTGCTGCGCGGGGCCGGCGGCAAGGAGGAGGTCTTCCGGCAGGAGAAGCCGAAGCGCGACGGGATCTACGCGGTCGAGCTGACACCGCGCGCCGAAGGAAGCTTCGACCTCCTGTACCGCATCGAGTCCGCCGCGGGGCCGGAGGAGGTCGCCGCGGGACGCGTCACGGTCGGCGCGCCGGCCTCGCCGGGGGGCCTCGTCACCGAGGAGGCGGAGGCCGCGGACGCCGGCATCTCCTTCCTGAAAGAGCAACAGTGGCGGACCGAGTTCGCGACCGCGCCGGTCCGCGAGGGCGCGCTCGCCGCGAGCGTCGAGGGTCCGGCGCTGGTGAAGCCGAAGGGCGGCGGCGAGGTCGTGCTCACGGCGGGGGTGGACGCGACCGTCGAGTCCTCACCGTGGCCCCACAGCGGCATGGACCTCGCCGGGGGTGCGACCGTGTTTCGGCTCGTGCCCCGGGTGGGCGACCGGAGCCTGCCCGAGCTGCGCGCGGACGCCTCGTCGCTCGAGGCCGACGCCGACGTCGCGCGCCGGCGGGTCGAGCGTCTGACGGAGCTCGTCCGCGTCGAGGCGACGAGCCCGGCGGAGCTGGAACGCGCCCGCGCGACGCTCGCGAGCCTCGAGGCACGGCTCGCCTCGGCACGGGGCGGGGTCGCGCTCGCGACGAAGCCGGCCGGCAGCCAGGACGCGGCGGCGGCCTTCGCGGTCGCGGCGCCGTGGGCGGGCCGCGTGGCCGAGGTCTCGGTGTCTCCGGGCCAGACCGTCGCGGCGGGCTCTCCGCTCGGACGCCTGGTCAGGGTCCGGCCGCTCTGGATCGTGGTGGCGCTCCGACCCGAGGAGGCGACCCGCGTCCAGGCGTCGCCCACGGGCCTGTTCCTCAAGCGCTCCGGCCAGCAGGCGCCGATCGAGATCGGGGCGAAGGACGTGAGGCTCGTCTCGCGCTCGCCCGAGGTGGATCCGCGAACCGCGTCCGTCGACGTCATCCTCGAAGTCGACCGCAGCGCTTCCGAGCTGCCGCTCGGCAGCGCCGTCGAGGCCGAGATCCTGCTTCCCGGCGAGACGCGCGGCATCGTCGTGCCGCTCTCGGCCATTCTCGACGACTCCGGCACCAGCGTCGCGTACGTCCAGCTCGAAGGCGAGAGCTTCGCCCGGCGGGAGCTGCGCGTGCTGGGCCGGCTCGGCAACGAGGCGCTCGTCGAGGGGCTGCGGCCCGGCGAGCGGCTCGTCACGCAGGGAGCGGGCGCCGTGCGGCGCAGCTCGCTTCTCTCCGCGGGCGCGCCCGAAGGCCACGTCCACTGAGAGGCAACGATGCTTGACCACATCATCCGCGGGTCGCTCCGCCACCGATGGGCCGTAATCGTCGCGGCCTCCGCACTGCTCGTGGCCGGAGGTGCTTTGACCTCGCGGCTTCCCGTCGACATCTTCCCGGACCTCACGGCGCCCACCGTCACCGTCATCACCGAGGCGAAGGGCCTGGCGCCCGAGGAGCTGGAGCTCCTCGTCACCTTCCCGGTCGAGTCGGCCCTGAACGGCGCTTCCGGCGTCCGGCGCATCCGCTCGGTTTCGGGGCCGGGCATCGCCGTGGTGTGGGTCGAGTTCGAGTGGGGCGAGGACGTCTACCTGGCGCGCCAGATCGTGGCGGAGCGGCTGCAGACCGTCAGCCTGCCGAGCGGTGTCGAGCGGCCGACGCTCGGCCCGATCAGCTCGATCATGGGAGAGATCACGTTCATCGCCCTCACGTCCGACCGCGTGCCCGCCATGGAGCTCCGGCGGCTGGCCGAAACCGTGGTGCGACGCAGCCTCCTGGCCGTGCCCGGGATCTCCCAGGTCGTGCCCATCGGCGGTGAGGTGCGCGAGTACCTCGTGGAGCTCGACCCCGCCGCGGTCGTGCAGGCCGGGATCTCGGTCGAGGACGTCGTGAAGGCCCTCGATGCGGCGAGTGCCGTCCCGGCCGCGGGCTTCCACGTCGACGGAGGCCAGGAGTACCTCGTCCGCGGCCTCGGGCGCGCGCGGTCGACCGCGGACCTGGCGAGCACCGTGCTGCGGGTCCGGGACAGGATCCCGCTGCGGCTCGGCCAGATCGCCT
>Ga0214472_10001314_pt1 | contig 28143 bp, 30 predicted proteins | sample RVTome_6_FD_207662 | JGI IMG/M metagenome (GOLD analysis project Ga0214472, IMG submission 207662) | Soil microbial communities from uranium-contaminated site in the Upper Colorado River Basin, Wyoming, United States - RVT140D175 | ecosystem: Environmental > Terrestrial > Soil > Contaminated >...
CACCGACGCCCAGTCGTCGATGTCCTTGCGCGTGGCCGGCATGTACTTTCTGACCTCGGTCTGGTTGCGCGCCGTGCCGAGATAGGGATGCGCCTTCACTTCATCGGCAGTCGCCTCGCCGGTAAAGAAGCGCATGCGATCGCCGATCGTGATGTAGCCGCCGTAGCGGGCGAATTCCGGTACGCTGCCGTCGTCGAGCATCATCGTGACGCGATCTTCGTAGATGCCCTGCGGCTGGGGGCCGACGACGCTGGAGCCGAACCGGACCCACTTGCCGCCCTCGAACTTCATCATGTCGTGATAGATGCCGGGCTGCGCCGCCGGCCAGCGGTAGCGAAAGAACATGTCGCGGCCGTTATAGCCAGCCATCACCTGCAGCGGCATGGTGAGTTCGTCAGGAATGTAGATGTTGCGGCTTGCGTCATTCTTCACGACACCGGTGCCGTGGGTGAACCAGGCGATCGCAAGTGCTCCGACAAACGCGAGTCCTGATAGATAAAGAAATGGTCGTCTCATGACGGTCCTCCTTGCCTGGCACAAGAAGGGCCAGCGCATTGCGCAACCTACGCTCGCGCTCGGCATCCCGATTTGATTCGCGTCAATTACCGCCGAATTGCCGGATGGCCGTTACTTGAGAGGCGACAAGCAAAGTCAAATGCGTCGCGACAAGAAGGCCAAATTGCCGCGCCAAGCCGTCGGCGAAAACGGATTGCGCCGCGATTGATATCGATCAATGCCGGAGCGACCGGCGGATGCGATCTTTCACTTGAGGGTGCAAATCAAAGGAGATCGTCATGTCCCGCTTCAAATGGAAGGCGGCAATCGCCGCCGGAGTACTGGCATTGGCCGCAGCAGCGCCGTTGTCGATGGCCGCCGAAGACACGGGCTGGTGGAACCGCATGGGCCGGATGATGGGCAATTGGGGCGGCGGGCCGATGATGGGCCAATTCGGCGACGGCATGATGATGGGGCAGGGCGGGCCGATGAGCGGCGTGATGATGGGCCTCGGCGTCGACATGATGCTCGACCGCGTCGACGGGCGCATCGCCTATCTGAAGACCGAACTGAAGATCACCGATGCGCAGACGGCCGCCTGGGACGAACTCGCCGCCACGGTGCGCAACACCGCCGAGACACACAACGACATGATGCGCGCGATGATGGAGGAATTCGCCGACGGCGAATTCCTGAAGAAGCCGCTGCCCGACCGGCTGACCTTGCAGGAGACGCATCTGGTGGCGCGACTCGAGCAGGTGCGCGCGGTGCAAGGGGCGGTCGCCAAGCTCTACGCGGTGCTGGCCGACGAGCAGAAGGAGATCGCCGACGAGATCGTCCTGCCGACGATGGGTATGGGCATGGGCCGGCCGCGCGGCTTCGGTCGGCAAGGCTTTTGAGCAGCAGGCGCGCGATGAAGGCGGAACTGAGAAAGAAGATCTTCGAGATCCTCGACGAAAACCGCCTGATGACGGTGGCGACCCTGCGGCCGGACGGCTGGCCGCAGGCTACCACCGTCGGCTTCGCCAATGACGGGTTCGAACTGATGTTCCTGTGCGGGCCCGACAGCCAGAAGGCGAAAAATCTGGCGCAGGACAATCGCGTTTCGGCAACGATCGACCACGATGTCCGCGATCCGATGAAAATCGCTGGCCTGTCGCTCGCTGGCCACGCCAAGCCGGTCACGAGCATGAAAGAGGTCGAGCGCTTCTATGGAATGCTCGGCAAGAAATACCCCGAATATGCCGCATTCCCGAAGCCCGATCTCAGCCAGGTCAGGGTATTCCGCATTCGTCCGGACGTGATCTCGGTACTCGATTACACCAAGGGCTTCGCGCACACCGATCTGGTGGAGGTCGGGGAGGAAGCGTAAGGGCGCCGCGTGTCGGCGGTCAATCAGACTCCATCTGCGCGTTCGATATCCTTGCCCGGCCGTCCACTCCGGTCGCGCAGCACGATCAAGGGAACGGCGACAATACCACTGGCAAGCAGAAGCCAGTCTTGCGGTATGGCGAGCAGGATCGCGGCGCTGCCGCCGATCAGTGACCACAGCGCCGGGATCACCAACAGCCATTTCGGCAGTGGAGTCCTGGCAAGCAGGAACATGCCGAACGTGAACAGCGTGACCGGACATGGGGTAACGCCGAACATCGGAAGCTCGGGATAGCGGTGGCCAGACCACATTCCGATCAAGGGGTAGAGCACGGCGGAGTAAGCAAGAAAGCCGATCCCGATCCAGCCGGCGGCGCCCTTGGGTGGCGCCAGACCGACGGCGCCGCGCGATGAGCCATGCAAGCCAACCATTATGGCTTGAGCGACAAAGAGAGCCGCGAAAAAAAAGGCGGCCCGGTTGATCGGCGCAAAATAAAGCGCGTGATAGGCGATGCCGGTCCACAGCCACATCGCGGCGATGCCGAATGCGATTGCCTGGCGGTACCGGTGGCCATCACGCAACGCCAAAATGACGATAGCCATGCCGAGGACGTAAGCGGCGACTTGCGCCGGCCAGATGGCGTTGTTGTAGGCCACGAATACCGAGATGAACTGGTCGCGATCGAAGGGCAGCATGGTCGAACCGTCACTCCGGATTTGCAAAAAAGGCAACATGGATTGCGCCGCTGACAGCAGGGGGTCGGCAGCGACCGCCTGTTGATGCCAGGGCGCAGCCCCATTGGTGACGCATACTGGCTTGGCGGTCGAGTGACGTGCAAGCAGGCTTGGGCGCGTATCGCGCGTGCCTGTGCACCGTTCGTTTACCAAACCGGTTTATGATTTGGCTCCGGGCAACATGCGCGATGGGGGGCGCAACGTTACGTGAACTGATGCCGTATTGGCAGAGTGCGCCATGCAATCGGCGAAAACGGTCGGAGTTGAGCAAATCGGCGAGGCTGCTGAAAAACGCGCCGCGCGCCGGCAACGCGTGCTCAAGGCGGCGGTCGCCGCCTTCAACATGGAGTTCAGCACCATCCCCTGCGTGGTTCGCAATCTGAGCGAAACCGGCGCCAGGCTCGAGTTCAACGAAGGCGCGGCGGCGCCGGAGCGGTTTGTCCTGCAGATCGAGCTCGACGGTTTCAAGGTCGATTGCGAGCGCGTCTGGCAACGAGGCAATATTTGCGGCGTGCGCTTCGTTTCCGAAAAGCGGCCGACCCGCGTCTACCGCAGCCAGGTGCTGAACACTTCCGAGAACGCGCTCAGCGAAAGTTTCAAACGGGATCTCGCCAGGCGGGAACTGCAAAACGCGCCGCCCGACCCTTCATCGTCGGCGAGCCCGAAACAGACGTCCATGCCCGCCGGTCAGCCGAAGGCGATTTTCGGCAAGCGCGGACATTAGGTGCGTTTGCTTCCGGCAGATGGACGCGGCCAGTCAGGCGACCTGCAAGCGTGGCCGGCCGACAGTGGCAAGGCGTTCGCGGCGCCCGACGCTGGCCACGGTGCCCGCGGCGAGAAGCTCCTGCAAGTGGTATTCGGGCAACGGCCGGCAAAACAGGTGGCCCTGCGCCTCGTGAATGCAGATTTCGCTTTCGATCGCTTCGAGCTGGGCTTCGGTTTCGATGCCTTCGACGGTGACGGTCAGGCCGAGCGCGGCGCTCAGTCTCGCCACCCCGCGCAGCAGCGTCAGCGAACGCTGGTCCTGCGGCAAGCCGGCGAGGAACGAGCGGTCGATCTTGACCTTGTCGAGCGGGAAGGCGTGCAGGTAGTTCAGGCCGGAATAGCCGGTGCCGAAATCGTCGAGCGCGAATCTGACGCCGGCAGCACGCAGTTCCTCGATCGCGCCGCGCGTCGCCGGAAAATCGTGCATCAGCAGCGATTCGGTGATCTCGATCTCCAGACGATCGGCGGGCAGGCCGGTTTGCGCCAGCGCACTGAAAACCAGCGCGGGGACATTGCTGAGGTGGAACTGGACGGACGAAAAATTCACGGCGACGCGATACTCGCCCGGCCACCTGGCACAGGCCGCGCAGGCTTCGCGCAGCACCCAGGCGCCGATTTCATCGATGATGCCCATCTCCTCGGCGATCGGCACGAACTCCGCCGGCGGCACGATCCGCCCGGAGCTGTGACGCCAGCGCAGCAAGGCTTCGCAGGTCGTGATCCTGCCGGAGGCGATGTCGACGATCGGCTGGTAGTGGATCTCGAAATCCTTTCTTGCAAGCGCGGCGCGAAGATCGAGCTCGGTGTTGCGGCGGGCCTGCGCAGCTGCCGCCATTCCGGCCTCGAAGAGTCGCCAGGTACCGTTGCCCGCGGCCTTGGCGGCGTAAAGCGCCATGTCGGCATTGCTCAGCAATTGATCGGTCTCCAGGCCGTCCAGCGGCGCAACCGCGATGCCGATGCTGACGCTGAGGGTGACCTCGTGACCGTCGATCCTGTAGGTCTTCGACAACTCCTCGACGATGCGCATTGCCAGGGCGGAAGCATCTTCGGCGGCGGCGAGTGGAAACTGCAGCACGACGAATTCGTCGCCGCCAAACCGCGCGACGAGATCGCTGCCGCGCAGCAGCGTGCGCAGACGCCGGGCAGCCACGCTCAACACCACGTCGCCGCGCGCGTGGCCGAGCGTGTCGTTGATCAGCTTGAACCTGTCGAGATCGACGAAAAGAACAGCAAATCCGCAGCCGCCGCGCGTTTCTATCATGGACGCCAATTGTGTGCGCAAGGCGAACATGTTCGGCAACCCGGTCAGGGCATCGGAGCTGGCGAGCCTGCCGATCTCGACGGTGGCGTCGCGCAACTTCACCGCGCTGCGAACCCAGGGGTAGAGAAATGTCGGCGCAAGCAGGCTCGAAATCACCAATGCCGAAACGACGTCATATCCAAGACCGGGGTCTGACGGCCGAAACAAAACAAAAGACAGAATTGCGGCGGCAACCGCCAGCACGACGATCAGCATAGATATGCCGACGGTTGAGCGGATCGGGTGTCTGAGCAGCGCGGCGAGCAACGAAATCGTCTCCTTGATATATGTATGACAAACATAATTCGGTTAAGACGATCTCGATTCGGACGCTAAAACTTGAACCAATTGCAGGGAACCTGAGCCGAACTTGCCGGCGGCTCCGCGGGATGCCAGTGTTCGGCTAGCGCAATCTGGATTCAATTTTGCCAGATTTTCGGCAAGCGCGGGCATTAGGGAGGGGCGTTTGCTTCCCGCCGATGGATGCGGCCAGTCAGGCGACGTGCAATCGGGTCCGGGCGTGTTTTGCCGCCCGGTCGCGGCGCGCGGCGACGGCCGTTGCCCCTTCGGCTAGCAGTTGGCGCAATTGCGGTTCCGGCAACGGCCGGCTGAACAGGTGCCCCTGGGCTTCGTGGATGCAGTCCTCGGCGATGATGACCGCAAGCTGGGCATCGGTCTCGACGCCCTCGACGGTCACCGTCAAGCCGAGCGCGGCGCTGAGCCGCGCCACGCCGCGCAGCAGCGTCAGCGAACGCTCGTCCTGCGGCAGGCCGGCGAGGAACGAGCGGTCGATCTTAACCTTGTTGAGCGGGAAAGCGTGCAGGTAGTTCAGGCCGGAATAGCCGGTGCCGAAATCGTCGAGCGCGACGCGCACGCCCATGTCGCGCAATTGCAGGAGCGCTGTGCGCGTCGCCGGAATATCCTGCATCAATAGCGATTCGGTGATCTCGATTTCGAGGCGCTGAGCCGGCAATCCGGTCCGCGCCAGGGCGTCCGCCACCAGCGCCGGGATGTTGGACAGATTGAACTGGACGGAGGAGACATTGACCGCGACCCGGCATTCGCCGGGCCAGGTCGCGCATGCGGCGCAGGATTCGCGTAGCACCCACCCGCCAATTTCGTCGATCACGCCTATTTCCTCGGCAATCGGCACGAACTCGGACGGCGAGACGAGGCGGCCGGAACTGTGGCGCCAACGCAGCAGCGCCTCGCAAACCGTGATCCGGCCGGTGGCGAGTTCGACGATCGGTTGGAAATGGATAGCGAATTCCTTGCCGGAAACGGCGTTGCGCAGATCGAGTTCGGTGTCGCGGCGGGCCTGGGCTGCGGCCCCCATGCCGGCCTCGAAGAAGCGCCAGATGCCGCGTCCCATCGCCTTGGCGCGGTAGAGCGCCAAGTCGGCACTGGCGAGCAGCAGGTCGGCATCGACGCCGTCCGTCGGCGCAACCGCGATGCCGATGCTGGCGCTGCCAACGATCTCGTGACCGTCAATGCGGTAGGTGCGCGAAAGCTCGCTGACGATGCGGCCGGCAAGCGCTGACGCTTCATCGGCCGAACCAATCCCGCATTGCAGGACGACGAATTCGTCGCCACCGAACCGCGCGACGAATTCGCTTGCGCGCACGAGCGATCGCAGGCGCTCGGCGACTGCAACCAGCACCGCGTCGCCACGCGAATGCCCGAGCGTATCGTTGACGAGCTTGAACCTGTCGAGATCGATGAAGAGCACGGCAAACTTGCCGGACGAGCCGCGTGAACCGATCGCTTCCGCCAGCCGCGCGCGCAGCGCGAACAGGTTCGGCAGGCCGGTCAGGGTATCGCGCGCGACAAGCTTGCCGATCTCGACCGTCGTGTCGCGCAGCTTTACGGCGGTGCGAACCCAAGGATAGAGAAAAGTCGGGGCGAGCAGGCTGGCAATTACGAGCGCCGAAATGATGTCGTAAGACAGGCCCGGATCGGGCGGCCGGAAGAACTCGAACGATAAGAACGCAAAGCCCACCGCGAGCGCGACAATCAACAACGAGATGGCAATCGTCGAACGGATCGGATGCCGCAGCAGCAGGGACAACAACGTCGGTCGCTCCAAAAGAAGCGAACAAAGCATAGTCTGGTTAAAGGATCGGTTACGTGGAACGAGGCAATTGCGACAAACCCGATATTCGGGGAACGGCGCGGTGTGCCTTCCCGCTTCCGCGGCCCATGCTATGCTTGCCGCCATGTCCTCCCGACTCGCCCTCGTCCTCGCCGATATCGATGCGGCCAATGCCGCCGACCCGGCGAAGGTCGATGCCGACGGCGCGGCGCAACCGGCCGCTCTTGTCTATGGCCGGCGCATGAGCGCGATGCTCGAGCGGCTCGTGCCGCAGGCAAGCGAGGAATTGGCGATCGCGGTGCGCGGCCAGCATATCGAGCGGTTCGCGAATCCGCGCGCCGATTATCCGGCCGGCAAGGCCGGCTACTATCGCTGGCGCAAGGCGCAGATGGCACGCCACGCCGAGCGGCTGGCGCAGATCATGACCTTGCATGGCTATGCGCAGGCGGCCATCGAACGTGTCGGCCGGATCGTGCGCAAGGAAAACCTCGGCGAGGACGAAGAGGCGCAGGCGCTGGAAGACGCAGCGGCGCTGGTGTTCCTGGCCTACGAGTTCGAGCCGTTCGTCGCGCGCGGCGAACATTCCGACGAAAAGATCGCCGATATCCTGGCCAAGACCTGGGCCAAGATGTCGGAGCGCGGCCGCGCCGCCGCGCACGGCCTCGCGCTGCCGAAGCGGGCATTGGCGCTGCTCCAGCGCGGGCTGGCCAACAACTGACGGATTTGTCGTTTCAGAAATCGCAGTACGGCGTTGGCTCCAAAGTCGGCGTCGATCTGCCATTGCCGCCCGGCGAAATGAGATATATTAGAGATCGGTAATATACGAACGGACGGACTGCGGGAGGACGCGCATTGGGATTGCCTGAGCCGGTTGTCGATCTGTCGCCGTCGGTCAACGACGCGGTCAAGGCGACGACCTGCTACATGTGCGCCTGCCGGTGCGGCATCAAGGTGCATCTGAAGAACGGCAAGATCCGCTACATCGAGGGCAACCGCGACCATCCGGTCAACAAGGGCGTGCTTTGCGGCAAGGGCTCGGCCGGCATCATGCAACATTATTCACCGGCGCGACTGCGCAAACCGCTGAAGCGCGTCGGCGGACGCGGCAAGGCGGAATTTGAAGAAATCGAGTGGGATGAAGCGCTCACCATCGCGACGCAATGGCTGGGTGATATCCGGGATACCGATCCGAAGAAGCTCGCCTTCTTCACCGGCCGCGACCAGAGCCAGTCGCTGACCGGCTGGTGGGCCCAGCAATTCGGCACGCCGAACTATGCCGCCCATGGCGGCTTCTGCTCGGTCAACATGGCGGCGGCCGGGCTCTACACCATCGGCGGCTCGTTCTGGGAATTCGGCGAACCGGACTGGGAGCGGACGAAATATTTCCTGATGTTCGGTGTCGCCGAGGATCACGATTCCAACCCGATCAAGACCGGGATTTCCAAACTGAAGGCGCGCGGCGCCAAGTTCGTCAGCGTCAATCCGGTACGTACCGGCTATTCGGCGGTCGCCGACGAATGGGTCGGCATCCGCCCCGGCACCGACGGCCTGTTCGTGATCGCGCTGATCCACGAATTGCTGCATGCCGGCAAAGTCGATACCGACTATCTCGTGCGCTACACCAATGCCGGCTGGCTGGTGATCGACGCGCCCGGCACCGCCGACCATGGCCTGTTCGCTCGTGGAAAGAAGGGCGAGCAGCTGAGCTTCGACCGAAAATCGGGCAAGCTCGCCGATGCGCGATTGCCCGACATCGCGCCGGCGCTGAGCGGCCGCTACAAGCTTTCCGGAAAACGCTATGCGGTGCCGGTGTTCCAGTTGCTGGCCGAGCGCTATGGTGACGAGAAATACAGCCCCGACAGCGTGGCGAAAACCTGCGGCGTCGCCGCGGATGATATCCGGCGGATCGCGGCCGAACTTGCCGATGTTGCCTTCAACCAGGCGATCGCGGTCGAGGCGGAGTGGACCGACTGGGCGGGGCGCAAGCACGACAAGTTCATCGGCCGGCCGGTCGCGATGCACGCCATGCGCGGCATCTCGGCCCATTCCAACGGCTTCCATACCTGCCGGGCGATCCACCTGCTGCAACTGCTGCTCGGTTCGGTCGAATGTCCCGGCGGCTTCCGTTTCAAACCTCCTTATCCGAAGCCGATTCCGCCAGCCCACAAGCCTGCTGGCAAAACCGTCGCGGCGAATACGCCGCTCGACGGGCCGGTGCTGGGCTACGTGCAGGGACCGGAGGACCTGCTGGTCAACGATGCCGGCACGCCGCTGCGCATCGACAAGGCGTTTTCCTGGGAGGCACCGCTTGCCGCGCATGGCATGATGCACATGGTCATCGCCAATGCCTGGGCGGGCGATCCGTACCCGATCGACACGCTGTTCCTCTACATGGCCAACATGGCCTGGAATTCGTCGATGAACACAAGCGCGGTCATCGACATGCTGACCGACAAGGACGCCGACGGGAATTACAGAATCCCGCACATCATCCATTCGGACGCCTATTTCTCCGAGACGGTTGCGTATGCCGATCTCGTACTGCCCGACACCACCTATCTGGAACGCTGGGACTGTATTTCGCTGCTCGACCGGCCGATCAGCCATGCCGACGCGCCGGCTGACGCGATCCGCCAGCCGGTGGTCGAACCCGACCGCGACGTGCGCGCGTTTCAATCCGTGCTGCTCGACCTCGGCGCGCGGCTCGGACTGCCGGGCATGGTCAACGACGATGGCAGGGCAAAATATCCGGGCGGCTATCCCGACTATATCGTCAACCATGAGCGGTCGCCGGGCATCGGGCCGCTGGCCGGATGGCGGGGAGCGAAGGGCGGCGATATCGGCCGCGGCGCGCCGAACCCGCGCCAGCTCGAGGCCTATGTCGCGCACGACTGCTTCTGGAAGCAGGAGCTTGCGCCCGGCCAGCGCTTCTTCAAATTCGCCAACAAGGGCTATCTCGAATTTGCCCGGCAGATGGGCTTTGTCGGGACCGCCGACCCGATCGTGCTGCAGCTCTATAGCGAGCCGTTGCAGAAGTTCCGGCTCGCCGCGGAGGGGCACGGCAAGATGCAGCCGCCCGAAGATATGCGCGCCCGGTTGCGGGAAGCGTTCGATCCGCTGCCGGTCTGGCATCCGCCGCTCGAGGAAGGGCTGATCGACGGGAACGAATATCCGCTGCACGCGATCACGCAGCGGCCGATGATCATGTACCATTCCTGGGGCTCGCAGAACGCCTGGCTGCGCCAGATCATCGACCGCAACCATCTCTACATCGCCACGACGAAGGCCAGCGAACTCGGGCTTGCCGATGACGACTGGGTCAGGGTCGTTAGCCATGTCGGATCGATCAAGGTGCAGGTGCGGACCATGGACGGGCTCAACCCCGATACGGTGTGGACCTGGAACGCGATCGGCAAGCGCGCCGGCGCGTGGAATCTCGCGCCGGATGCTCCCGAGGCCCGCCAGGGCTTCCTGCTCAACCACCTGATCGGCGAATTGCTGCCGGGCAAGGCCGGGCAGGGGAGATTGTCGAATTCCGATCCGGTCACCGGCCAGGCGGCGTGGTTCGATTTGCGCGTGCGCATCGAAAAGTGCGCGGCGGGCGACGGTGTCACCAAGCCGCAATTCGAACCGCTGCATCGGCCGGCGGGACTTGCACCGGCGCCGAGCATCAGCCGCTTCGACGCGGGCAAATGCGAGCGGGTGACAGCCGGAGGATCGCGTCGGTGACGAGCCTTCCTGCCAGCTCGCCGCCGAAACGGCTCGGCCTCGTGGTCGATCTCGACACCTGTGTCGGCTGCCACGCTTGCGCGACCAATTGCAAGGAGTGGAACGCCAGCGGCCATTCCGGGCCACTGACCGATCTCGACCCGTACGGCGCGCAACCGAGCGGCGTCTGGTTCAACCGCATCTTTACCTATGAGGTGGGCGGGCAGGGGGCGGATGCGCGCACCGTGCATTTCCCGAAGAACTGCCTGCATTGCGACGAGCCGGCCTGCGTCACCGTGTGCCCGACCGGGGCTTCCTACAAGCGCGCCGAAGACGGCATCGTGCTGGTCGATGCAGAACGCTGCATCGGCTGCAAGCTGTGTTCCTGGGCCTGCCCCTATGGCGCGCGCGAATACGATGAGGACGCCGGCGTGATGAAGAAATGCACGCTGTGTATCGACAAGATCTACAACATGAACCTGCCGCCGGAGGATCGCGAACCGGCGTGTGTCTCGACCTGTCCGACCAAGGCCCGGCATTTCGGCGATTTCAACGATCCCGATTCCAACGTGTCGCGCCTGACGCGCGAGCGCGGCGGCTTCGATCTGATGCCGGAGACCGGATACAAGCCGGTGTCGAAATATTTGCCGCCGCGGCCGGGCAAAAAGCCTTCCGGTGCGGCGTTGCCACGCGAGCGGGTCGACGGGGCAAAGGCCGGCAAGTTTCTGGCTTTCCTCGACACGATGCTGTCGAGATAGCGGCGCGGCGCGAAATGCATCCGGCCTATTCCGTCATCTTCTTCACGACCGCCTCGGGCGCGGGTTATGGCCTGCTGGCGTGGCTGGCGGCGTTCGCGCTTGCCGGCCTGCTGCCGCCAGACACCTGGCTTGGCTTTGTGGGCTTCGCCATTTCGCTTGGATTGATCGCAGCGGGACTGCTGAGTTCGATGCTGCATCTCGGCCATCCCGAGCGGTTCCTGAAGGCGCTGACGCAGTGGCGTTCGTCATGGCTGGCGCGCGAGGGTGTCGCGGCAATCGCGACCTTCGTGCCGGCCGGGTCTTTCGGGGTCGGCTGGGTGTTCTTCAACAGCAATTCCGGCTTCTTTGCCGCGATGGCGGTGCTGAGCCTGGCAATGGCGGCGGTCACCGTGTTCTTCACTTCGATGATCTATGCGAGCCTGACGCCGATCCGGCAGTGGAATAGCGCGTGGGTGCCGCCGGTCTATCTGGCGCTGGCGGCAATGACCGGCGCGCTGTTGCTCGTCGCCGTCGCGCGCCTGTTCGGTGTCGATCGGCCCATACTTGCCGGCGTCGCGACGATTGTCATTCTGATCGCTTGGATGGTGAAGACTGCCTATTGGCATGCAATCGACCGCGCGCCGGCGCGCAGCACGATCGAAAGCGCGACCGGTCTCGGCCATCTCGGCAAGGTGAAGCTGCTGGAAATGCCGCACACGGAAGAGAATTTCGTGATGCGCGAGATGGGCTACCGCATCGCGCGCAAGCACGCGCGCAAACTGCGCGCCATCGTGCATGTCGCGCTGTTCGCGCTACCGCTGCTGCTGAGCGTTCCGCCGCTGGCGCTCGATTTGCCGAGCGTGCTGTTGTTCGTTCTTTCGCTTGCCGCCGTTGTTTTCGGCGCGATCGGCGTTGCCGTCGAGCGCTGGCTGTTCTTTGCCGAGGCGACGCATGTCTCGATGCTCTATTACGGCCGCGAGGCTTGACGCGAATTGACGCCGTTTGCGCCTTGGGGCGGGGGCAAAACGATTCCGGTTTCGCTGCTGCGGGCGCAACAAAGCGTCTATACAGGGCAGGGCGGATGGGGTTATCCCCCTGCGATTGCAGCGTTGGCGGCAGGAAACCGGAAAACGCCGAAATGCATTCCCTGCCGATATTCATCAAGCTGGCCGGCAAGCAGGTTGCCGTCGTTGGCGGCGGCACTGCGGCGGCTCGCAAATGCGACAGCGCGTTGCGGGCAGGCGCGCAGGTTACCGCCTATGCCGAGAAGCTCGGCGGCGATTTCCACGAAGTTTTGCGGAATCCGCGCTTTCGCCATGTCGCGCGCAAGCCGGAGGCGAAAGACCTCGAAGACGCCGCCATCGTCTTCTGCGCGACTGGAGCCGAGGCCGAGGATATCGCCGCGCATCGCCTCGCCAAAGAATCTGGCACGCTGGTCAATGTCGCCGACCGGCCGGAACTCTGTGACTTCACCATGCCGTCGATCCTCGACCGCGACCCGCTGGTGGTGGCGATCGGCACCGAGGGGACTTCGCCAATTCTCGGGCGCATGCTGAAGGCGCGGCTCGAGACCGAAATTCCGTCCGCCTATGGCCGGCTCGCCGAATTCGCCGGCCGACAGCGCGATGCGCTCGCCGAAATTCTGCCCTCGGGCATCGAGCGCCGGCGTTTCTGGGAACGAATCCTCGAGGGGCCGATCGCCGAACTGGTGCTGGCGGGGCAGGAAAAACGAGCCGAGAAGAAATTCGCCGCCGTGCTTTCCGAGGTGCGCAAGGGCGGTGAACCCGGTGCCGGTGGCGAAGTCTATCTGGTCGGCGCCGGGCCGGGCGATCCCGATCTGGTGACGTTCCGCGCCTATCGGCTGATGCAGCGCGCCGACGTCGTGCTCTACGACCGGCTGGTGTCCGACGAGATCGTCAATCTCGTGCGCCGCGATGCCGAACGCATCTATGTCGGCAAGCAGCGCAATCGCCACCCGGTGCCGCAGGAAGAAATTTCGGCGATTCTCGTGCGCGAGGCGAATGCCGGCCGGCGGGTGTTGCGCCTGAAGGGCGGCGATCCGTTCATCTTCGGTCGCGGCGGCGAAGAGATCGAGACGCTGGCAGAACACGGTATCCCGTTCCAGGTCGTGCCGGGAATCACAGCGGCGGCCGGTTGCGCTGCCTATGCCGGCATTCCGTTGACACATCGCGACCACGCCCAATCCTGCGTTTTCGTCGCCGGGCACGGGAAGGATGGCAACTTCGATCTCGACTGGAAGGCGCTGATCCAGCCGCGGCAGACCGTCGCCGTCTATATGGGCCTCGGCCAGATCGAGGATCTGTTGGCGCGCTTCGTCGCTCACGGCGCCTCGCCAGATTTGCCTGCCGCCGTCATCGACAATGGCACCAAATCGAACCAGCGCGTGGTCACGGGCACGCTTTCAAACCTGGCGCATCGGGCGCTCACGGCCGGCCTGCGCGGGCCGACGATCATCCTGATTGGTACCGTCGTCACACTGCATGGCAAGCTCGACTGGTTCGGCGAGGATGCGCGACCCGCGCCCGCCACAAGCACTGCGACCGCGCGCGAATAGGCGGGAGGAGATTATGGCGGAACCGAACAAGGCGCCGTGGCCGACAGAGTTGCGTTTGAAGCCCGGCGGCAACGTGCTGGCCGTAACCTACAACAACGGCGAAAGCTTTGAACTGGATGCCGAATATCTGCGCGTCGAAAGCCCGAGCGCGGAAGTGCAGGGCCACTCGCCGACCCAGCGCCAGTGGGTTGGGGGAAAGAAGGACGTGACGATCCGCGAGATCAAGCCGGTTGGCAACTACGCGGCGCGGCTGGTGTTCAGCGACGGACATGCCACCGGAATCTACTCGTGGAGCGAATTGCTGCGGCTCGGGCGCGAGCGCGAGACGCTGTGGCCGGCCTATCTGTCCAAGCTTGCCGAACTCGGGCTAAAGCGCGAAGCCTGAGGGCAAGTCCACAATGTCGACGCCGGCTATTTTGCAAGTCGTATGAAAGGCTTGCGTGGATATTCGAATTAGGCTATTTGAATATTCAAAGGGAATATTCATCATGCCGCTTTATATCAGAAATTCCGGCGTTGACGATCTGGCGGAACAAGTGCGCTTGCTCCTCGGCGCACGCACGAAAACGGATGCAGTTCGTACTGCCCTGCAACATGAGTTGGAGCGTGTTCAAACCCGGACGCCGTTGCGTGATCGGCTTGCGGAGTTGCGGACCAGGGCGCGTGAGCGTCTGGGACCGCCGGTACGTGGCGTGGACACGAAAAAACTCATGGATGAACTATGGGAGGAAGGCGAGTGAGCTTCGTGGACGCCTCCGTCATCGTGGCGATCCTGAACGAAGAGCCCGGATTCGAAGAGCTGGAAAAACGGCTGAGCGACGGGGATGGGCAGCTTCATGTCTCGCCGCTCGTTCGCTTTGAGGCAGTTGCCGCACTTGCGAGGTTGCACATCGCCGCCGCGAAGGGAGCCATCCGCCACGACGTCGCAATCGCGGAGGCGCGCGAACTGGTCGAGGATTTCATACAGACGATCCAGGCCGATGACATCGCGATCGATACCGCAATTGGCCTCGGTGCGCTCGATGCCATGGCCCGCTACGGGAAAGTCGCGGGCCACCCCGCAGCGTTAAATTTTGGAGATTGCTTCGCTTACTCGGTCGCGCGGGTTCATCACTTGGCGTTGATTTACAAGGGTAATGATTTTGCGCTGACCGACATCGCCTGAATCGCATCAGATTGTCACATTCGCCAGCGAGCGCCGGTCAATCCCGACTGCGTTTCCGTAGAGGAACAAGGAATCCATGCCCGGTATCGCCGCGCTTACAGCAGGCTATGTGTTGAGCCAGTTCTATCGCTCGTTCCTGGCGGTGCTGGCGCCGCAATTGCAGGCCGAGATCGGCATGAGCGCGAGCCAGATGTCGGTCGCGCTCGGTGCGTGGTTCGTCGCGTTCGCATTGATGCAATTTCCGGTCGGCGCCGCGCTCGACCGGTTCGGGCCGAGGCGCACCGGCGCCGGCGTGCTGCTGGCGGCGGCGGCCGGTGCGTTGCTGTTCGCATTCGCGTCGACTCCGCTGCACATCACGCTGGCGATGGCGTTGATCGGCGTCGGTTGTTCGGCAGTGCTGATGGCAACGATCTACCTGTTCGCGCGCAACTATTCGCCGGCGATGATGGCGACGCTTGGCGCCACGTTCATCGCCGTCGGCTCGCTCGGCAACATCATCGGATCGTCACCGATGGCGGCGGCGGAGGAAGCATGGGGATGGCGAGCGACCATGAGCGGGCTTGGCGCGTTCACCTTCGCTGTTGCCGTGGCCGTATTCGTCCTGGTGCGCGATCCCGAGCGGATCGCGCATGCGCCGGCGGCTGGTTCGCGCGGCAACGGCTATCTGCAATTGCTGGCCGACCGCAGGCTGTGGCCGATCCTGCCATGCGTGCTCATGGGCTATGCGCTCGCCGCCGGCGTTCGCGGCATCTGGGCCGGCCCCTATCTGCACGACGTGCACGGCCTGACAGCGCGGGAGATCGGCGGCGTCACCTTCTGGATGGCGCTGGCGCTGGCGGTCGGCAGCCTGTTCTACGGGCCGATGGACCGCATTTTCAATTCGCGCAAATGGGTGGTGTTCTTCGGCAACGCGGTCGCCATGGCGGCGGTCGGTGCGCTTGCGGTCCTCCCGTCGCCCTCGGTGATGACAGTCACGGTCCTGTTCGTGCTGATCGGCCTGTTCGGCGCGAGCTATGCGGTGCAGATGGCGCATGTGCGCGCTTTCGTACCGGCGCATCTGACGGGGCGCGGCGTGACGTTGATGAATTTCTTCTCGATCGGCGGCGTCGGATTGATGCAGGTTGCGACCGGCGAAACATTCACGGCGTTCGGCGGGGCCGCCACAGGCGCGAGCTCATATCAGGCGCTGTTTGCGATTTACGCACTCACGCTTGGCTTGGCGTTACTCATTTATCTGGCCGCGCCCGACGCACCACCGCGCTCGGCGGTCGTCAGTCCGCAAGCGATCCCGCCCAGTCGACGATCCGCTTGACGACCGCTTCGGTCGTGCCGGGACTGAGGATGTCGCCGGCAATTACGTGCTGGTAGGGGTCGCCGGCGTTGGTGATTTCGACCAGTTCGCTCGGTCCGCCCCATTGGGCGAATTTTCGGCGCGTGGTGCCCGGATCGACGACCTTGTCGCGCGGCGAAACGAAGACCAGCGCGGGGAGCGCGAGATTTTCCTCATCCTGGTCCTTGGTCACCTTCAGTAGCGCTGCCATCGGAAACACGGCCTCGCTCGGATAGCGGGTCGTCCACCATTTGCCGTGTGCCTCGTTGACCGGCTCGAACGAGCGCGTGTCGCCGAAGACCCTGGGCAGGATTTCCTGGCCCCACGGCATGTTGAGCAGACCGATCGAAGCTGCGCGCAATTCGAAATTCGGCGAGATCAGGACCATGCCGACGACGTTGCGCATCAGCTGTGGCTTGCCGGCTGCCCAGGCCGCGAGCGTACCGCCGGTCGACACGCCGACGAGGAGGACCTTGTCGCCGAGCCGCTCGCCGATTGCGATCGCCTCGGCGACGTCATTGAGCCAGTTGTTCATGGAGGCGGCGGCAAGCGCCTCGCCATCGGCGCCATGGCCGGTCAGCCGCGCAAGGTAAAGATTTGCGCCGAGTTCGGCCGCGATCCGGTCAGGCACCGGCCGTATTTCCCATTTTGTCGCCGAGAACCCGTGCAGGGAGACGATCGCCAGCGGAGTGCGCGCCTTGGCGGCGGGATCGGCCCAGACGATCTCCTTCTGCGCGCCGTCCTTCAATTTCGCTACCGCCGACTCACGCTGCGCGAGCCAGGCGTCGAGGTCGGAACCGATCGTGGCGGGATCGAAACGAATGGTCTCATCGATAACCGGGCGCGGACCCAGCGCCATCGCAGTCAGAGCAACCAGGAAAACGATAGAGATGACAGCCAGACGGCGCCGCATCTTCGCTCCGATCGTGAATCGAGACGCGAATAGCAAGATGGGCGCTCCCCCTATGGCGTGTCCATCAACGAGACGTCGATATTGGCGCGGTTTACAACCATGCGCATCGCAAAACTAGACTGAATTCGTGAAACACCCGGTAAAGTTGAGAGCCAGTTTTTATAGATTTTTTCGTAGTGCTCCATGTCGCGGGCGTTGACGCGAATGAGGTAATCGCTTTCGCCCGACATCAGGAAACAGGCGACGATATAGGGGCAGGTCAGCACGGCACGCTCGAATTTCGACAGATGGTCCTCCGACTGGCCCTGCAGCGTGATGTGGACCAGCGCGGTGATGCCCTGGCCGAGCGCCTTGTTGGAGATCACGGCCTGATAGCCCTCGATGACGCCGTCCCTTTCCAGTTGCGCCAGGCGACGCGAGCACGCCGAAGGCGACAAGCCGACCCGACCGGCGAGCTCGACATTCGGCATCCGCGCGTCGGCCTGCAATTGCTTGAGAATGAGACGATCGATGCGGTCGAGAACGATCATTGCAACTTTCCACTGTTTTTTCACGAGATGCTGCAATTATCGACGAATAATCACCGATTGGCCACTTGAATTCGACCGGACATTTCGCGATTTTTTCCCCATATCACGGGAAATCCATCGCTTCGCCAAATACATGGCTTGGGAGGCTGCAATGCGGGTCGGTTGTCCGAAGGAAATCAAGAACCACGAATACCGCGTCGGTCTGACGCCGGGCGCGGTGCGCGAATATGTGGCGCATGGCCATGACGTAATCGTGGAAACCGGGGCAGGCGCCGGCATCGGCGCCGACGACAGCGCCTACAAGGCGGCCGGCGCCAAGGTTGCCGCCTCGGCGAAGGACGTTTTCGCCAAGGCCGACATGATCGTGAAGGTGAAGGAGCCGCAGGCGAGCGAATGGACGCAATTGCGCGACGGCCAGATCCTCTACACCTACCTGCATCTTGCGCCGGACCCGGCCCAGACCAAGGGACTGCTGGCGTCGGGCGTCTCGGCAATCGCCTATGAGACGGTGACCGATTCGCGCGGCGGCCTGCCGCTATTGGCGCCGATGTCGGAAGTCGCCGGGCGCCTGGCGATCCAGGCGGCGGCAACCGCATTGCAGAAAGCCAATGGCGGGCGCGGCGTGCTGCTTGGCGGCGTGCCGGGCGTGCTGCCGGGCAAGGTCGCGATCATCGGCGGCGGCGTCGTCGGTCTCAACGCGGCGAAAATGGCGGCGGGCCTCGGCGCCGACGTTACGATCATCGACCGCTCGATCCCGCGCCTGCGTGAACTCGACGACATCTTTAACGGACGCATTCACACCCGCTATTCATCTATCGAGGCGATAGAGGAGGAATGCTTTTCGGCCGACGCCGTGATCGGCGCGGTGCTGATCCCCGGAGCGGCGGCGCCGAAGCTGGTTTCGCGCGAAATGCTGACCGGCATGAAGAAGGGCGCGGTGCTGGTCGACGTCGCCATCGACCAGGGCGGCTGCTTCGAGACTTCGCACGCCACGACGCATGCCGAGCCGACCTTCGTCATTGATGGCGTCATCCACTATTGCGTCGCCAACATGCCGGGCGCGGTGCCGGTCACTTCCGCGAACGCGCTCAACAACGCGACGCTCTATTATGGCTTGCAGCTTGCGGATAAAGGCCTGAAGGCACTGGTCGACGATCCGCATTTGCGCAACGGCCTCAATGTCCACAAGGGCAAGGTCACCAACAGAGCGGTTGCCGAAGCGCTCGGCTATGACGTGGCCGAACCGACCGCGGTGCTCGGCAAGGTGGCGTGAGGCGCTGCAAAAGCTACATTTCTGCAGAAATTGTCCGCCGCAACTTGTCCTCCAGCTGCGGCAGATTTTTCTTGTTTTGCGCGCATTTTGCGCATATTTTGATCTTGAACTGAAAGAAGTGAGCTCAGAAAATGTCGGCCAATCTGGAAATCACGGTTGGTAGTTACGCCAGCGCCAATGGTCGGCATCTGTCGGCCGAACGTTTGCGCGCTGCGCTCGGCATCACGCGCGCCGAGCTTGCCAAACTTGTAGGCGTTGCCCGCAATACGCTTGCGGCGGGCACGGCGGCACGCAAGGCCGACCAGGCTTTGAGCCCGCTCGCGCGCATTCTCGCGATGGCGACCGAGATGGCGGGTTCCGAAGGCCAAGCGGCGATCTGGTTCAAGCACCAGCCATTGCCGGGCTGGGCCGGCAAGACTGCATACGATCTCGTGGCCGAAGGAAAGTCCGGCGAAGTCCTGAAATATCTCGAAAGCGTGCGCGCCGGCGTTTATGCCTGATCCGGCGGTGGCCGAGCCGATCATCCTTTGGCGAGCTTATGTGCCGCGCTGGGCGCATGATCCGCTGTCGGGTGCGGGCGCGGCCCGGTTCGGCGGGCGCTGGAACCCGGTCGGCATGCCTGCGCTTTATGCCTCGCTCGAAATGTCGACGGCGTGGGCCGAATACAATCAGGGCCTCGTCCAGCACCCGGCGCTGATTGCGCGCCTCCAACTGACCGGCGCGAAATTGTGCGACCTGACCCGTGATACGGTTCTTGCCGAGCTCGGCATCGATCCGACGATCCACGATACGCAATGGCGTGATCTGCTGATCCGCAGCGAAATTCCGTCGACGTATACGCTCTGCAGGCGCCTGATCGCGCTTGGCCATGACAGCGTCATTTATCCGTCGGCGATATCGAAGGGCGGGCGCTGCGTGGCGCTATGGCGTTGGAACATTGCCGGTGGCCCGAAAATCACGGTGACCGATCCGGAAGGGCGGATGCCGCACGACGAACGGTCGTGGCGTTGAGTGTTACGCCCTATCACGCCCGCTCGATCCGGCACTGGTAGCAGTTGTTGCGGGCCGAGCGCATGTGGACATAGGCGATATCGGGTCGCGCCAGCAATTCATGCGCGCGGTCGGGGATTCGCCGCGTCGGGATGACGCCGCCGGTGCCGTAGACGATGCGGTCGTCCTTGCCGTAGCCGCGCAGGATGTAGTCGGGCGTCGGCGCGAACATTTCCGGCAATTCCACGCCTTCCGCCGCCCGCTCGCATTCTTTGGCGTGCAGGAAGATCGGCCCGGTCTCGGCGTAGGGCTGTTCCTTCGGGAACGGGCGATGCGCGAGGATCAGATATTCCTCGCCCTTGGCAACCTGTTGCAGGCAATGCCGGCAGGGAACACCATCGCCGTCGCTGGCATGGCGTTCGGGCACCATGCCATAGGCGTCCGGGCGGCCGGCCTGCAGCGCGCGAACGAGGGCAGTGTCGAGGGCAACGAAGCGGATGTTCATGGGGCGTCTCCATCAATAACGGAGACACTGAATTATTGCCTCGCCATGCGCGAAACCACCCGATTCCTGCGCACATGCTTATTCCCACGCCTCGACCGTTTCCTCGCCAATGCCGACCGGTTCGAAGCCGAGCTTCTGGTAGAGGGGCAGGGCGGCGGGATGGTCGAGCGTATTGGTGTGAACGGTGACCTTTTTCGGATCGTGCGCCCAGCAGGCGGCGACCGCTTCGGCGAGAAACCACTTGCCGAGGCCGCGGCCGGTATGGGTCTCGCACAGGCCGAAATAGGCCAACTCGATCTTTTCGGGCATTCCGGCGCAATCAAGTTCGAAAAACCCGGCCGGCGCGCCGTCGGCATAGAGCGCCGTGATTTCGATGGTCGGCGCGTGGACGACGGCGGCGAGCGCCTTGTCGTTCATGTTCCGGCGCAGCACCCAGTGATGGCGGCGGCCGACCTGTTCGTAGAGATAGCGATAGAAGGCAATCGGAATTTGCGGGGCGCGCAACAGCGCCGGTCGCGGCCGCATCGGCATCGGCAATGAAAAGCCCGGGCAGCGATGCATCTCCAGATAGGTGACGCGTGCCTTGAGCTTTTTCGGTTTCTTCCCAACCAAGAGCGCATCACTCCCAGCGGGCGACCGGGGCGTCGTCGGCCTTGCCCCATTCGGCCCACGAACCGTCATAGAGCGCGTGGTCCTTATGGCCGACCGATACCAGCGCCAGCGAGATGATCGCGGCGGTGACGCCGGAGCCGCAGGAAGTGATTGCCGGGCGGTCCGGCGTCAGGAACGCCGAATCGAACAGCTCGCGCAATTGCGGCAGATCGAGCAGGCGACCCTCGATGGCAAAGCGATCGGAGGGCAGGTTCTTGGCGCCCGGCATGTGGCCGGAGCGTAAGCCGGGACGCGGTTCGGGCGCCTGGCCGGCAAAGCGCGGGGTCGGGCGCGCATCGAGGACGAGCGCCTTCTGGGTAGCGAGATTGGCGCGGATGTCAGCAATTGTGCGGACGCGGCTGGCATCGAAATTCGGGCGGAATGTCGCGGGATTTGGCGATTTTGGCGTGCCGGTTTCGACCGGCAAGCCGGCTTCTTTCCAGCGGTCAAAGCCGCCGTCGAGCACACGCACGGATTTGGCGCCCATGACTCGGAACGTCCACCAGACGCGCGGCGCCGAAAACAGGCCCGGACCGTCATAGACGACGATGTCGTCGGTCTCGCAAATGCCCATCGCGCCGACGGCCTGCGCGAAAACCTCGGGCTTCGGGAGCATATGCGGCAGGTCGGACGACTTGTCGGCAATCGTGTCGATGTCGAAATAGACCGCGCCGGGAATGCGGGCGGCGGCGTATTCGGCTGCGGCGTCGCGATTCTGGGCGGCCAGATACCACGACCCGTCGACGACGCGCAGATTTAGCTGGCCGAACCGGGCACGCAGCTCCTCCGGCGCGATCGTGAAGCGGCTGCGCTCGCTCATTCGACCCACTCGCCGTTCTTCCGGTGCCAATCCTCGATCGACAATTCGGGGTAGCGGGCGAAACGCTGGTGGCCGCGTCCGGTCGGAACCTCGACCCACGAGGCCTTGGAATCGAGCAGCACATGCGTGTGTGCCTTTGGCTTTGGCAGCGGCGTGTCGATGGCTGAGGCGACCGGATGGATCAGGTCCGGCCAGCGCGGATCGTAGAGCCACAACGGACTGCCGCAGCGCTTGCAGAAGCGTCGTTCGGCCTCGCTTTCCTCGCCGTCGATGATCGCGTGATAGAGGCCGGCGTTCCGTTCGCCGGTCACCTTCAGGGTTTTCGACCACGCCATCAGGTTGATGGCGTAACCGCCGCCGCCGGAGGTCTTGCGGCAGACCGAGCAGTAGCAGCGCTGGTAAGGCTGCGGCGTGTTCGATTCGACGGTGAATTTCACCGCGCCGCAATGGCAGGAGCCTTCGAGCAGCATGATGGCGACCTCAATTCGCCGGCGGTTCGCCGAAGCGGATGCGGAAGCGCCGGTTTTCGCGGCCTTTCTTTTCGATCTTGGCGATATGCACCGGGCCGACTTCGGCGGTAGAGCGCACATGCGTGCCGCCGCAGGGCTGGCTGTCGACCGCCGCGCCGTCGCCGATGACGACCAGGCGGATGCGGCCGAGACCGCGCGGCGGGCGCACATTCTTGGAGCGCACGATCGAAGGATTGGCGTCGAGCTCGGCTTCGGTGATCCACTGCGAATAGACCGGATGGGCGCCACCGACGATTTCCATTATCGCGGCGCTGACCGATTCCTTCGTGATCCCGGCCTCGGGAATGTCGAAGTCGACGCGGCTTTCCTCCTCGGTAATGTTGGCCGACGTGATCGGAAACGGGCAGACGACCGACAGGATGTGGCAGGCGGTATGCATGCGCATCAGTTTCAGCCGCCGTTCCCAATCGATGCGCCCGATCACAGGTTCGCCGACGCGCGGCAGCGATTGGTTGGCATCGGGCACCAGGACGATCTCGGCCTTGGACTGACCGGTCACGGTCGCCGCGATGCGGACCGGCGCGCCGTCGCGTTCGAGAATCCCCGTATCGCCGGGCTGGCCGCCGCTGGTCGCATAGAAATTCGTGGCGTCGAGGATGATGCCGCCGCGCTCGTTGACGTGCAGTACCTTGCCCTCGCAGGCGGCCATGTAGGCGTCATCGAGAAAGGCGAGGCGGGTCGAAAATTGCATGGCTCAGCCCACCGGCTCGTATGGTACCTTGATCTTCGAATTGCGCTCCAGCCAGGCCGGAACCGGAAGCTTCTTGGAGCGAAGGAATTCCGGGTTGAACATTTTCGACTGGTAGCGCGTGCCGAAGTCGCAAAGCACGGTGACGATGGTCTTGCCCGGTCCCAAATCTTTCGCCAGCCGGATGGCGCCGGCGACATTGATGCCAGTCGAGCCGCCCATGCACAGGCCTTCGTGTTCGAGCAGGTCGAAGGCGAGCGGGATCGCTTCTTCGTCATGCACCTGGTAGGCGAAATCGGGCGTAAAGCCCTCGAGATTGGCGGTGATCCGGCCCTGGCCGATGCCCTCGGTGATCGAGGAGCCTTCGGCCTTCAGTTCGCCTTTCGTGTAATAGCTGTATAGTGCGGCACCCATCGGGTCGGCGATGGCGATCTTGACGTCCTTGCGGAAGGCGCGAAGGCCGATGCCGACGCCGGCAAGCGTGCCGCCGGTGCCGACGGCGGAAACGAAGCCGTCGACCTTGCCGCCGGTCTGCTCCCAAATCTCCCTTGCGGTCGTCGCGGCGTGGCCGTCACGGTTGGCGACATTATCGAACTGGTTGGCCCAGATCGCGCCATTCGGTTCGGTCTTTGCCAATTGTGCAGCGAGGCGGCCTGATACTTTCACATAGTTGTTCGGATTCTTGTAAGGCACCGCCGGCACCTCGATCAGCTCGGCCCCGAGCATGCGCAAGGTGTCCTTCTTCTCCTGGCTCTGGGTGTCCGGAATGACGATGACGGTGCGGTAGCCGAGCGCGTTGGCGACAACGGTCAGGCCGATGCCGGTATTGCCGGCCGTGCCTTCGACGATGACGCCGCCGGGCTTCAGCAATCCCTTTTTCTCGGCGTCGCGGATGATGAACAGGCCAGCGCGATCCTTGACCGACTGGCCAGGGTTCATGAATTCGGCCTTGCCGAGAATGGCGCAGCCGGTCGTCTCCGACGCCTTGGACAGGCGGATCAGCGGCGTGTTGCCAATGGCTTCGATGGTGGAATGGTGGATCATGGCCCTTATTTGCCGCTTGCGAAGCCTTTTGCAAGCGGCGGCCGGAATCCGCCGTCACGGCGATATCCCCAGCCGAATTTTGCCGCCCGGGCTTGGCAAACTTTTTTTGGTCGCAATCGCTTCCTAGCGTTTCGGCGGGGCGTTGAGGCTATTCGGCGCACCCAACTGGGGCAATGGAGAGGGGCGCGCCAGCGCCTCTCTCCTCCAATATTTCCCTTAGTGTTCCGATTTGCCGCGAGGCTGGATGGGTCTCTACCGCGCTTCGCCGAAGGACGGCGCCGCCTGGGTCACCGGCGCGAGCATGGGGATCGGCGCGGAACTTGCCCGCAATCTCGCCCGGCGCGGCTATACCGTTTTCGCCTCGGCGCGGTCGGCCGACAGACTGGCGGCGCTTGCAGCCGAAGAGCTTGGCCCGGGCAGCATTGTTTCACTACCGCTCGACGTTACCGACCGGGCGGCCTGTCGCGAGGCCGTCGACAGCATTGTCGCGCAAGCAGGTTCGCTGGCACTTGCGGTTTTTAACGCGGGAACGTTTTTCCCTGCGCGGGCTTTCAAACTCGACGCGGAAACTTTTGACAAGGCGATGACCACCAATTTCGATGGCGTTATCAATGGCTTGGTTCCGGTTGTTGAGAAAATGAATCAGGTGGGCAGGGGGCAGATTGCGCTGGTCTCGTCGTCGGCCAGCTATGGCGGATTGCCGAAAAGCGCCGCCTACGGTTCGACCAAGGCGGCGCTCAACAATCTCGCGGCGAGCCTGAAATTCGATCTCGACAACATGAATATCCGCATCCAGATCATCACGCCGGGATTTGTCGACACGCCGCTGACCGGCAAGAACGATTTCCCGATGCCGTTCCTGATGGCCACCGACAAGGCGGTGGAGGCGCTTGTCGCCGGGTTGGAACGTGGTGGCTTCGACATCACGTTTCCGAAGCGCTTCACCTGGCTGCTGAAGGCGTTGAACCTGATGCCCTACAGCCTGTATTTTCCGACAGTCGCCTGGTTTACCGGAGCCAATCGCAGGAAAAAGAAATAGGCGAGGGGCTCGTCTCGGGCACGCAAAATCATCGTCTTGGTCGAGCCCTTTCAGACATATGGCCGCAAACGGCGTCATGATATTTTTTCGTATGGGCAACCAATACGTCGTTTCCAGTTTCTCGGATTATCTTGCGCTCCCCAGAGCCGTAGGATGCGGCGGATCGCCTTGGACGCCACGCGGGCATCGGATTCGGCAGTTTCCACCGGCAACCAGCTTCCAATCACCGGCGCTTCGGCGGCCGTCATCTTTCTCGCGGTGGATATGGTCTTCATCGCCCTGGCACGGCGGACGGCAAACAGGCTTTCCGGAAATCCGTTGATCAAACGCCTCGTAAAATATTTCGGTGCGTCGCTACTCGGGCTGTTCGGTCTGCGTCTGCTGCTTTCAAGGGAGTGAGGGTGGCGGGATTTCCGCTCCCCACCCATCCCCGCCTGTTCGGCGCGATGGGTGCCAGGTGTCGGATTTTCGCAACTAGGGCTTCTGAAAAAACACCTGGCGGACGTCGATATTGCCGGTGCGGAAGCCGGCCTCGCAATAATGCAGGTAGAATTCCCACATCCGGCGGAAGCGCTCGTCGAAGCCCTGGTTGCGGATGTCGGACCAGGCGGCAAGAAAGCTCTTGCGCCATTCGGCGAGCGTACGGGCGTAATCGAGCGGGAACACGCGCTCGGCGGCGAGTTTCAGCCCGGCTTCCTGGCCGAGCCGGTCGAGGATCGCCGGCGTCGGCAGCATGCCGCCCGGAAAGATATAGCGCTGGATGAAATCCGGGCGGCGCCGGTACAGATCGAAACTGCGCTCGGCGATGGTGATGATCTGGAGCCCGGCCTTGCCGCCGGCTTTCAGGCATTCGCGCAGGCGCTCGAAATAGACCGGCCAGTATTTCTCGCCGACCGCCTCGAACATCTCGATCGACGCGATGCGGTCGTAGAGGCCGCGCTCGTCGCGGTAGTCCTGAAACCGGATCTCGACCTTTTCGTTCAGCCCGGCCTTGAACATGCGTTCGCGGGCAAAGTCGTATTGTTCCCTCGAAATCGTCAGGCCGGTGACATGGCAATCGAAATGCCTGGCGGCGAATTCGGCAAAGCCGCCCCATCCGCAACCGATTTCGAGAACATGATCGCCCGGCGATATTCCGACGCGCTCGGCAAGCGAGCGGTATTTGGCGTTCTGTGCCTCGGCCAGCGAAGCCTTTTTGCGTTCGAAGATCGCCGAGGAATAGGTCATCGTCTGGTCGAGCCAGGCGCGATAGAAGCGATTGCCGAGATCGTAGTGGGCGGCGATGTTGCGGCGCGCGCCGGCGATCGTGTTGGAATTCATGTAGTGGCGCAGCGACTGCAGCGCGTTGATCAGGATGCCCGGCGTGGTCAGTTCATCGCCGAGCTGCTCATTGACCGAAAACAGGGAAAGGAAGGCGGTGACGTCGGGGCTGTCCCAGTCGCCATCCATGTAGCTTTCGGCGGCCCCGATCGAACCGCCGAAGATGACTCGCCGCGGCAGGCGCCAGTTGCGCAGGTTGCACTCGGCATCGGGCCCTTCGTTGCCGCTGGCGTAGCGCCAGGCAGAACCATCCGGAAAGCGGATGGTGACCGCGCCTTTTTCCAGCCGGGTCATGGTCTTCAGAAGAAACCGCTCGCGCAGCGGGCGCCCGCGCGCAAGTTGCGCGACGTTGTCGCGAGTCAGGATCTGCGGCCGCGCGACCGCGCCAGTGTCTTCGCCCCGCCGCGTCATGGTCCCGCCCGGCGCAATCCTCCGTCGGCCGCCTGCGGCCCTCTCCCCTTGCGGCGATGATCCGGAAGGCTGTAGGCGGCCGGCGCGGCCGGACGCGGCTGCAGTTTCAGGCCCTTTTGCCATAGCCGCAACGCCTCCAAATGGATCGCCGCGGTCACTTTCCACGTAATCGCAAGGGTTTGCAACACGGTTTTGAGAAGTGCTGCGGTAGTGGCCGGGACGCGCCTTGCGAAAAAGCTTGCGAAGAATACCGGACCGTCCCTGCCGGTTGCACGGATATGCAAGCCGACGGTTTCGGCCGGCGGCACGATCGTAAACCTGTATTGGAGGTCCATTTCCATGAAGGGCGAAACGTAGAAGCGCTTGGCGCAGCGCTGTTCGATCGGATTGCCGGCGCGCAGCGGCACATTCAGCGGTTCGACGTAGCAATGGCTTTGGCCGAAGGTATTGTGGACCTCGTAGATCAGCGCGATCGTTTGCCCGGAGCGGTCGGCGCAAAAATAGACCGACAGCGGATTGAAGACGTAGCCGAGTACGCGCGGATAGCAGAGCAGGTGAATGCGAGCAGGGCAATCGCAGCCGGCTTTGGCCAGGAGCGCATCGACCCAGGGGCGCAACCGCGAGCCGTCGCGCGGACCATGATCGCGCTCGTTGAACGAGATCAGGTTCGGCCGGTTGACCGAGAAGAACCTGGCGAATGCGTCCGCCTCCGCCAGGCGGTCGAGATCGATCAGGATAGCGCTCATCGCATAGGCGAAACGATGCACCACAGGCTTCAGCCGGGCATGGCGCACGGTGCCGCGATAGAGCGCAAGCGGCGGACCATGCTCGGTCGGCGAAGTGTCCGGGCGCGTTAGCATGATCAGGATTCGACGGTCAGGATCGGCGCCATGCGCGCCTTGCGGCCGCCCTCGACCTTCCACTGCGGGGCGACGCCGATGTGCTGCGCGACCTCCAGGCCCGAGGCGAGGCCGTCTTCGTGGAAACCGTAGCGCGTCCAGGCGCCGCAATACCATGTGTTGCACTGGCCCTGCAGTGTGGGCAGGCGCGCCTGCGCGGCGATCGCCGCGGCATCGAATTGCGGGTGGTCGTAGACAAAATCAGCGAAAGTCAGTTCCTGGCGCGGCGGCACAGGCGGATTCAGTGTGATGAACAG
>Ga0214472_10001316_pt1 | contig 28141 bp, 27 predicted proteins | sample RVTome_6_FD_207662 | JGI IMG/M metagenome (GOLD analysis project Ga0214472, IMG submission 207662) | Soil microbial communities from uranium-contaminated site in the Upper Colorado River Basin, Wyoming, United States - RVT140D175 | ecosystem: Environmental > Terrestrial > Soil > Contaminated >...
AGGGATGGTGCTGGCGGCCTCCGGCGACGCTCCGGGCATTTTTCTCGTTTCTCCCGACGCCGGGGCGCATCCCGGCATGCGCGTAAAATGACCGCGTCGCGGCGCTGCCGCATGGGCGAGGGGTCCTGATGGAGAGCACCGGCCGCACGTTGGTCTGCAGCGTGCTGTTCCTCGACGTCGTCGAGTACACGAGGAAGCCGGTTGCCGAGCAGCTGCAGCTCAAGCAGGCGTTCAATCAGGCCCTGGCCAGGGCGCTCGAGGACGTGCCCTCGCGCGACCGGATCATCCTCGACACCGGCGACGGCGCCGCGGTCACGTTCATGGGCGATCCCGAGGACGCGCTGTTCGCCTCGATGACGATGCGCGATCTCGCCGGCGCGTTCGGCGTGCGCATGGGCGTGAACCTCGGACCGGTGCGCCTGGTGAAGGACCTCAACGGCCAGATGAACATCATCGGCGACGGCATCAACGTCGCGCAGCGCGTCATGAGCTTCGCCGGTCCCGGGCAGCTGCTCGTGTCGCGCTCGTTCTACGAGGTGGTGTCGTGCCTGTCGCGCGACTACGCGAGCCTGTTCCAGCACGAGGGCTCGCGCACCGACAAGCACGTGCGCGAGCACGAGGTCTACTCGGTCGTCAGCGGCGCGCCGGCCGCGCGGCGCATCGCGGAAACCATCTCCGAGGACACCGCCGAGCGCGGCGCGGCGCTCTGGCTGCGCAGCACCGGGCCGCTCGGCCTGCGCCGCTCCGCGCTTCTCGCGGCACCGGTCCTGTTCCTGGCGCTGGTGGCCGGAGGCGTGGGCGCTCGCGCCCTGATCGATCGCGCAGCGCCGCCGCCTCTCGCCCAGCCGGCGGCCAAGCCGGCGGCGACGGCGGCAGTGCTCGCGCCCGAGTCCCCGACGCCGGCCGTCGAGGCACCGCCGGCGGCAGAAGCGCAGCCGCTCGCCGCGCCGGCCGCCGCAGAAGCGCCCGCGCCGGCGAAAAAAGTCGTGGCGCGCGTCGAGCGCAAGCCGCAGCAGGTGTTGCCGCCCGCGGTGGCGGAGCAGGGGCGGCTGAATTTTGCCATCGCGCCCTGGGGCGAGGTGATCGTCAACGGCAAGAGGCGCGGCCTCAGTCCCCCGCTGCGCACGCTTGAAATCTCTCCGGGTACGCATACGATAGAGATCCGCAACTCCACGTTTCCGGCTCACGTGGAGAAGGTCGAGATCAAGGCGGGGGAGGCGGTGAGAATACGGCACAGGTTCCGGTGACGGCTCGAGCGTGGATGGCCTGGGCGATGGCGGCGGCGGCGCTGTCGGGGTGCTCATCACAACCGCTGCGCGAGCTGCGCTCGTGGTTCGAGTCGAGCCGGGGCGAATACGCGTACCTCGCGGGACTGCGGCACTACGAGGAGGGCCGCTACGGCCGGGCCGCGGATTACCTGCAGGACGCCATCGACCAGGGGTTGACGCCCTACCAGAAGGCGGGCGCGCACAAGCACCTCGCCTTCATCCATTGCGCGTCGGGCCGCGAGCAGCTGTGCCGCAGCGAGTTCCGCAAGGCGCTCGCCGTCGACCGCGAGCTCGAGCTCGCCCGCGCCGAGGCCGGACATCCCGTCTGGGGGCCGGTGTTCCGCGCCCTGAAGAAGGAGCCGCCGCTGCTGGCCGGGCTGCGCCAGTACGAGGACGGCGAGTACGCGGATTCGGCGAAAACCCTGCAGGGCGCGCTCGAGCGGGGCCTGACCGGCAAGGAGCGCGCGGCGGCGCACAAGCACCTCGCGTTCATCCATTGCGCCTCCAAGCGCGAGGAGCTGTGCCGGGAAGAGTTTCGCAAGGCTCTCGCCGTCGATCCGCAACTCGACCTCGCCCCCGCGGAGGCCGGGCATCCCGTCTGGGGGCCGATCTTCCGCGCGGTCAAGGCCAGCCGCTAGGCGCCCGGCACCCGGCGATGGAAACGCCGCAGCTCGGCCGCTACGTCATCCAGTCCGAGATCGGGCGCGGCGCCATGGGCGTCGTGTACAAGGCCACCGACTCGGTGCTCGAGCGCACCGTGGCGGTGAAGACCGTCAACATGGCGCTCGAGCGCGAGCACGCCGAGAAGTACGAGGCGCGCTTCTACCAGGAGGCGCGCGCCGCCGGCGGCCTCAACCACCCCAACATCGTCACGGTGTACGACGCCGGCAAGGCCGGCGACGTGGTCTACATCGCGATGGAGTACATCGAGGGGGTGGAGCTGCGCACCCTGATCGGCGAAGGCCGGTCGCTCGGCGTCGAGCAGGCGCTGTCGATCGCCGCCCAGGTCGCCGAAGGCCTCGGCTACGCGCACGAGCGCGGCGTCGTGCACCGCGACATCAAGCCGGCGAACATCATGGTGGTGGCGAACGGCCCGGTGAAGATCACCGACTTCGGCATCGCGCGCATGCGCGCCTCGCTCGACCTCACCCAGACCGGCGTGATGCTCGGGTCGCCGAAGTACATGTCGCCCGAGCAGGTGATCGGCAAGCGCGCCGACCATCGCTCCGACATCTTCTCGCTGGGCGTGATCCTCTACGAAATGCTGTGCGGCTCGACGCCCTTCAACGGCGAGAACGTCACCGCGCTGATGTACCAGATCGTGAACTTCGCCCCGCCGGCGCCCGGCGCGGTCAACAAGGCGGTGCCGGAGATGCTGGATTACATCGTCGCCAAGATGCTCGCCAAGCCGCTCGACGAGCGCTACGCCGACGCCCGCGACGTGGCGCGCGACCTGCGCGAATGCGAGCGCCAGCTCACCGCGCCGCTCACCTCGACCCAGCCCTCGCGTCCGATCACGACGCTGGCGAGCGGCTCGCAGCCGGAGCTGGTCGACACGCGCGCGCAGTCGGTGGTGCTCGCGCAGACGGTGAATCGCACCCGCGAGGCGGACCGGGCGCCCGACGAAGCCGAACCGGCGCTGGCGCGCGGCGTGGCGGCCTCCTTCGACTCGCTGGAAGCCACGCAGCGCCTCGCCGCGCTCACCGGGACCACGCTCTCGGGCGCCGCGGACAGCAACCAGAGCGCGACCCAGGCGATCCGCTCGCTGCCGCGGCCGGCGCCGCGCGGCTGGCGCCGGCGCGATTGGCTGCTGGTGGGCGGCGCCGCGCTGTGCGGCCTGCTCGCCGCGGGCGCCATCGTGCGGCGCAAGGAACCGCCGCCCCTGCGCAAAAAAAGCTAGTCTTTTCCCGGCACCCAGGGCCTGCCCAGGCGCGCCTCGATGTACTCGCGGATCAGGCGCCGCACCACCTGGGAGGGAGTCTGATCCTCCTGCGCGCACAATCTTTCGAAGAGCGCTTTCTTCCGCGGATCCACCAGGATGGTGAGCCGGGCGGTGCGTTCCTCGAGTTTCTTCAACGGCACGGGGTCATGCGTGTCTGGTCATGCGCTTCGGATTTGCTTCCTATTATAATATCGTTAACACCCAAGGATACACCATAGAAAGCCCCGACAGCCTGCTCGCCGGATCGCTTGCCGCGGCCCTGTCCTGGCTCGTCATCGGCGCGCTCGGGCTGCTCCCGGCGAGGACCGGCTTCACGCTCAAGGTGCTGTTTCCGGCCGGCGCCATCGCGGGTCTCGCGCTCGCGGCGCTCGGCGCGCAGGCCGCCTGGCTGCCCGCCTCGGGCATGGTGCTGCCCCTCGGCCTGCCGGACCTGCCGTTTCACCTCAGGCTCGACCCGCTCGGCGGGTTCTTCCTGCTGCTGCTCGGCTTCGTCGGGGCCGGCGTTTCCGTGTATTGCGTCGGCTACTTCGGCGAGGAGAGCTCGCCGCGCCTGCGGCTCATCTGTCTGCAGTACCACGTCTTCCTGGCGAGCATGGCCCTGGTCATCCTCGCCGATGACGCGTACCTGTTCATGGTCGCATGGGAGACGATGGCGCTCGCGTCGTATTTCCTGGTCACCACGGATCACCATCGGCCGCCGATCCGCAGCGCCGGGTTCCTTTACTTGCTGATCGCGCACCTCGGGGCGCTCGCCATCCTGCTGTGTTTCGGCGTGTTGCACGGCGGCGGCGGCGACTACTCGTTCGACGCGCTGCGCGCCGCCGAGCTGAGCCCCTTCTGGGCAAGCGCGGCGTTCCTGCTCGCGTTCTTCGGCTTCGGCGCCAAGGCGGGCCTGATCCCGCTGCACGTCTGGCTGCCGGAGGCGCATCCCGCGGCGCCTTCGCCCGTCTCGGCGCTGATGAGCGGCGTGATGATCAAGACCGCGATCTACGGCATGGTGCGCGTGAGCTACGACCTCATCGGCGGCGTGCGCTGGGAGTGGGGCATCCTGGTGCTGGTGATCGGCGCCGGCACCACGCTGTTCGGCGTGCTCTACGCATTGATGCAGCACGATCTCAAGCGGCTGCTCGCCTATCACTCGGTCGAGAACATCGGCATCATCCTGCTCGGCCTGGGCATGTCGATGGTGTTCTTCGGCTTCGGCCATCCGGCCGCCGGCGCCCTCGGGCTGATCGCGGCGCTGTACCACACGCTGAACCACGCCGTGTTCAAGGGGCTGCTGTTTCTCGGCGCGGGCTCGATCCTGCACGCCACCGGCCTGCGCGACCTCAACGCGATGGGCGGGCTGATCCGCACCATGCCGGCCACGGCGTTCTACTTCCTGGTCGGCGCGCTTGCGATTTCGGCGCTGCCGCCGCTCAACGGGTTCGTCTCGGAGTGGCTGACTTTCCAGACGGCCCTGCAGGCGCCGCTGCTCGAGAACGGCGTGGTGAGGAGCCTGCTGCCGCTGTTCGCCGCCACGCTCGCGCTCGCCGGGGCGCTCACCGCCATGTGCTTCGTCAAGGTGTTCGGGGTGGCGTTCCTCGGCCGCGCGCGCCAGCCGGCGGAGATGCCTCGTCCTCGAGGCGATGCGAGCCTGAGCGAGCGGCTCGGCCTCGCGTGGCTCACCGCCGGCTGCTTCGTTCTGGGGCTGTTTCCTTCCGCGATGCTGCTCACGCTGAACCGCGTGGGCGTATCCGTCACCGGCAGCGAGCTTGGCACGCAGGCCCTGGAATCGAACTGGCTGTGGCTGGTGCCGACCAACCCGGCCCAGGCGAGCTACAGCCCGATCATCTTCCTCCTGGTGGTGCTCGCCGTGGTGCTCCTCACCTTCCGCCTGGTGAGGTTTTTCTATCACGGCCGCGTGCGCGCGGCCGACCCGTGGGATTGCGGTTTCCCCGAGCAGACCAGCCGCATGCAGGACACCGCGGACGCCTTCGGCCAGCCGATCCGGCACGTGTTCGGGCCGCTGTACCTGATGAAGCGGCACCTGCCGGGGCCCGATGACCCGGCGCCGAGATTCACGCTCAAGATCGAAGACCGGCACTGGTACTGGCTCTATCTGCCGGTGGCGCGGCTTGCGGAGTACGTTTCCGCGAAGGTCGGGCTGCTGCAGCGCGGTCGCATCAGCATCTACCTGCTGTACAGCTTCCTCACCCTGATCGCGCTGCTGGTGTTCGTTCGATGAGCCAGCTTCCCGCCGCCGCTTTCCAGGTGCTGCAGTCGGTGCTGGTGGTGCTCGCGGCGCCGCTCGTCATGGGCTGGGTCAACATCTGCCGCGCGTGGCTGCAGAACCGCACGGCGCCGAGCCTCTGGCTGCCTTACTACACGCTGGCAAAGCTGTTCCACAAGGACGCGGTCATCGCCGGCACCGCCTCGCCGCTGTTCCGCATCACGCCCTACGTGCTGTTCGGCTGCATGTGGCTCGCCGCCGGCATCGTCCCGATGCTCGCCATCGACCTGCCGTTCGCTCCCGCCGCCGACATCATCGCGCTGGTCGGCGTGTTCGCCGTGGCGCGCGTGTTCGCTGCGCTCGCGGCGATGGACACCGGAACCTCGTTCGGCGGCCTCGGGGCGCGCCGCGAGATGATGATCGGCTTCCTCGCCGAGCCGGCGATGCTGATGACGCTGTTCACGGCGGCGTTCATCTCCGGCTCGACGCAGCTGCCGACGATCGTCGAGACCCTGGCGCACCGCGAGTTCGCGATCTACCCGAGCCTGGCGTTCGCCGGGGTCGCCTTCCTGATGGTGCTGCTCGCCGAGAACGCGCGCATCCCGGTGGACAACCCGGCGACCCACCTCGAGCTCACCATGATCCACGAGGCCATGATCCTCGAATACTCGGCGCGCCACCTCGCGCTCATCGAGTGGGCGGTGGCGATAAAGCTGGTGGCCTACATGGGGATCGGCTTCGCGCTGTTCCTGCCCTGGGGCATCGCCCCGGCGCAGGACTGGGCGGCGCTGCCGCTCGCGCTCGGCGCGCTCACCGCCAAGCTCGCGATTGCCGGCGCCGGACTGGCGCTCATCGAGTCGCTGCTCGCGAAAATGCGGCTGTTCCTCGCCTCCGAGTTCCTGTCGACCGCTTTCCTGCTCGCGGTGCTCGGCATGCTGATCCACTTCGTGGTGCGGGGCTAGCCCGCATGGCGCTGCCGCTCAGCAGCCAGCTGGTCAACCTGCTCGCGGCGCTGCTGCTGCTGCTCGCGTTCGCGATGCTGGCGCAGCGCCGGGTGCTGACGCTGATCAAGCTGTATGCCTGGCAGGGCGCCGCGCTCGCCCTGTCCACCCTGATCGTGGCCTATGTGACCGGCCACTGGCATCTGTACTTCTCCGCGGCCCTGACCCTGCTGCTGAAAGTGATCCTGATCCCGTGGGTGCTGCACCGGCTGATCGACAAGCTGTCCGTGCGCTGGGACATCGAGACGCTGATCAACATCCCGGCCACCATGCTCGCCGGCATCGGCCTCGCGATCTTCGCCTTCGCGCTCGCCACCCCGATCTCGCAGATGGCAAGCACCATCACGCGCTCGACGCTCGGCATCGCGCTCGCCAGCCTGCTGCTGTCGTTCCTGATGATGATCGTGCGCCGCAAGGCGGTGCCGCAGGTGATCGGCTTCCTGTCCATGGAGAACGGCGTGTTCTTCGCCGCCACCAGCGCCACCTACGGCATGCCCCTGGTGGTCGAGCTGGGGATCGCGCTCGACGTGCTGGTGGGCACCTTCATCTTCGGCATCTTCTTCTTCCACATCCGCGAGCAGTTCGACAGCCTCGACATCCGCCACATGGAAAAGCTGAAGGAAGACTGATGGAGATCGCGCTCGTCCTGGGGGTGCCGCTCGCGGGCGCCGTGCTGCTCGCCGCCTTCGGCCACCGGCGCTGGGCGCCCGAGGCGAACGCGGCGGCCAGCCTCGGCACGCTGGCGGCCGCGGCGCTGCTCACGGCGCGAGTGATCGCGGACGGCCCGATGACCGCGCTCAACGAGCAGGTGTTCGTCGATCCCTTCAACGTCTTCCTGGTGGCGCTCACCGCCTTCGTGGCGTTCACCACCGCGCTGTTTTCGCGCCCCTACATGCGCACCGAAGAGCATCACAAGCGCGTCAACAGCTCGCGCCTGCGCCTGTACCACAGCATGTACCAGCTGTTCAGCTTCACCATGCTGCTCACGCTGCTGTCGAACAACGTCGGCATGCTGTGGGTGGCGATGGAGGGGGCGACGCTCTCCACGGTGCTGCTGGTATCGCTGTACCGCACCCCGGCGAGCCTGGAAGCCGCCTGGAAGTACTTCATCCTGTGCTCGGTCGGCATCGCGCAGGCGCTGTTCGGCACCATCCTGCTCTACTTCGCCGCCGAGAAGGTGCTCGGCCCCGGCGGCAACGCGCTGCTCTGGACCCACCTGCACGAAGTGCGCGGCGAGCTCGAGCCCACCGTGCTGTCGCTCGCCTTCGTTTTCCTGCTGGTCGGCTACGGCACCAAGGTCGGGCTGGTGCCGCTGCACAACTGGCTGCCCGACGCGCACGCCGAGGGCCCGACGCCGATCTCGGCGGTGCTCTCCGGGCTGCTGCTCAACGTCGCGCTCTACGCCGTGGTGCGCAGCAAGGTGCTGGTCGACGGCGCGCTCGAGCGCAATTTTTCGGGCGGGCTGATGATGGGCTTCGGCCTGCTTTCGGTGGTGGTGGCCGCGTTCTTCCTCTCGCGGCAGAAGGACATCAAGCGCATGTTCGCCTATTCGTCGATCGAGCACATGGGGATCATGACGTTCGCCTTCGGCATGGGCGGGCCGGTCGCCGCGTTCGCCGGCCTGCTTCACATGACGGTGCACTCGCTCACCAAGTCGGCGATTTTCTTCACCGTCGGGCACGCCTCGCAGGCCTGCGGCACCCAGGACATGGGCTCCATCCGGGGCCTGATCCAGCAGAGCCCGACCATCGGCTGGGGGCTCGCGCTCGGCACCCTCGCGATCCTCGGCATGCCCCCGTTCGGCGTGTTCACCAGCGAGTTCATGGTGCTCACGACGGCCATGCACGAGCATTCCTGGGCAACGCCGTTCCTGCTGATCGCGCTCGGGGTCGCCTTCGCGGCGATCTTCGGCAAGGTGCAGCCGATGGTGTTCGGCGAGACGACGGCGGCGCCGCTGCCGCATCCGCCGGCGCTGGTTCCGGTATTCGTGCACCTCGCGATCGTGCTGCTGCTCGGCCTGTATATTCCGCCGTATCTCGTCGACTGGTATCGCCAGGCCGCGGCCTTCATCGGATGACCCAGCCCTTCCCCGACCTCGGCATCGAGGCGCGACGCTTGCCCGGCGCGCTGCCCGCATGGCACGCCGATATCGAGCGCGAGGCATTGCGCGGCGTCGCCGAGAAGGCGCGCGCGCACAAGGCGCGGCTGGTAGCGCTCTGGGCGAGCGACGAGACGGGGCGCGGCGCAGGCTACACGCTTCACGTCGCGCTCGCCTTGCGCGCCGGGCTCGCGTGGCTCAGCGTCGCGCTCGAGCGCGAGCACCCCCGCTACCCCGGGATCGCCGACATCTTCCCGGCGGCGAGCCGCATGCAGCGCGCCGCCTACGACCTGCTCGGCGTTCACGCCCAGGAGCACGCCGACCAGCGCAAGTGGCTGCGCCACGCCGCGTGGCCCGGCGGCGTGTTCCCGCTGCGCAAGGATTTCGATGCCGCGGCGCGCTTCGATGCCGGCGAGGACCGCTACCCCTTCGTCCGCGTCGAAGGCGAGGGCGTGCACGAGATTCCGGTCGGGCCGGTCCACGCCGGCACCATCGAGCCGGGCCACTTCCGCTTCTCGATCGTCGGCGAGAAGATCCTGCGGCTCGAGGAGCGCCTCGGCTACAAGCACAAGGGCATCGAAAAACGCTTCGAGGGGCTGAGCGCGGAGGACGGCGCGCGCCTCGCCGGCCGGGTGAGCGGCGACTCGACCGTCGCCTACGCCTGGGCGTACGCCATGGCGCTCGAGGGCGCGTGCGGCGTCGAAGTCCCGGCGCGCGCCGCCGCGCTGCGCGGCGTCGCGCTCGAGCTCGAGCGCATCGCGAACCATCTGGGCGACCTGGGCTATCTCGGCAACGACGTCGCCCTCGCGTTCGGCTTCTTCCAGTTCTGGCGGCTGAAGGAGGATCTGCTGCGGCTGCAGCGCGAGCTCTTCGGGCATCGTTACCTGATGGACTACGTCGTACCGGGCGGTGTCGCGCGCGACCTCGAGCCGGCAGGCGCGCGGCGCCTGCGCGAAGCGCTCGCCGCGCTGGAGCCGGAGATCGCCGTGTTGCGCGCCATCTACGACGAGCACGCCGGCGCCCAGGACCGGTTCATCATGACCGGCCAGGTGACGCCCGAGCTCGCCGAGCGGCTCGGCCTGACCGGCCTCGCCGGGCGCGCGAGCGGACAGGCGCACGACCTGCGTTTCGACCTGCCGGTCGCGCCCTACCATGATCTCGCCGTGCGCGTCGCCGGGCACATCCGCGGCGACGTCGCGGCGCGCGTTTCGGTGCGCTTCGAGGAGCTGGCGGAATCGTTGCGGCTGGTGCGCGCGCTGCTCGAGCGCATGCCGGACGGCGAGCGGCGGGCTCCGATGCCGGCGCCGCCGCCCGGGCGGCGCGGCTGCGGCTGGGTCGAAAGCTGGCGCGGCGAGGTCTTCCTCGCGCTCGAAACCGCCGACGACGGCAGGCTGCACCGCGTGCATCCCCACGACCCGTCGTGGCAGAACTGGCCGGTGCTCGAGCGCGCCGTGCTCGGCAACATCGTCCCGGACTTTCCGCTCATCAACAAGTCGTTCAACCTGTCCTACAGCGGCCAGGACCTCTAGCCATGTACCAGATCCTGAAGCAGATCGCCAAGACCGGCATTGTCAGCGAGCCCGCACCTGAGCCCGACGAGTCGCTGCGCCTCGGCGCGCAGCGACTGCAGGAAACGGTGCTCGAGCATTTCGGGCGCTCGCTCGCCATCCGCCACGTCGACGCCGGCTCGTGCAACGGCTGCGAGCTCGAGATCCACGCCTGCAACAGCCCGCACTACAACCTGGAGCGCCTCGGCATCCGCTTCGTCGCGAGTCCCCGGCACGCCGACCTGCTGCTGGTCACCGGACCGGTGTCGCGCAACATGGAAATCGCGCTGCGCCGCACCTACGATGCGACGCCGGAACCGAAGCTCGTGGTGGCGATCGGCGATTGCGGCTGCAGCGGCGGGATCTTCGGCGAGAGCTACGCCAGCCGCGGCGCGGTCTCGAACGTGATACCGGTGGACGTGGCGGTGCCCGGCTGCCCGCCGGACCCGACGGCCATCATCCAGGGAATCCTGACCGCCGTAAGCTCGGCTAGCGGCCGCCGCAGCTCCCGGGCATCGCGCTGACCGGATAGCCCTTGCAGGTCCAGCTCACGCTGGCGGCCTGGAGCGCGGGCGTGATCGCGACTTCGAGGGCGTTTATTCCGTTCCAGCCACGGATCGCCCCGTCCTCGGCGACGACCCACTTCATATCGCCATGCTCGGGGTCGTTTCTCGGCGCGATCTTCACGCCCTTCCCGGAGCCGGCGAGGCTGCCGGATTTCTGGGCCGCCGCAGCGACCTGCTGCTTCGCTGCCTCGGCGCCGCTGATCAGGGCCTGCGCGGCGCTCCTCGCCTGGGCTTGCTCCCTTTGCGGCAGGACGTACGAGATCGTCACGAACGCCACCAGGGCGAGCGCGGCGACGACAAGCAAGGCGATGCGCATGTTGTTTTCCCCCTTTTCCTTCGCTCCCGAAGCGAAGCCAGCTTAACATGGGGTCTCCGGAGATGGCATGGTGACGCGGAAGATTCGTGTCAAAGGCCGCGTGCAGGGCGTCGGCTTCCGTGCCGCGCTTCGCCATGAAGCGCGCAAACTCGGCGTCAGCGGCTGGGTCAGGAACCGCGCCGACGGCAGCGTCGAGGCCCTGCTGCAGGGCCCGGAGGACATCGTCGAATGCTTGATGGCGTGGGCGCGCCGCGGCCCGCCCGGCGCTGCGGTGGCGGAGCTCACTGCCGCCGACGGCGATGCCGAGGAAGCGTGCTGCGCCGGGTTCGAGCTGCGCCCCAGCGCCTAGGCGCTCCTGCGCCGCTTCAGGGCGTTCACCACCGAGAACTCCCAGGGGCGGCAGGCCGCCAGCAGCGCGACGCCGACGCGGCGCCCGCTCGGAACCGACGAGTCGGTCTCGGCAAGCTCGTTGAAGTCCATCACCAGGCGTTCCAGCCGTCGCTTGAGCACCGCCGCCGACTCGGCCGAGAGCGCGCGGGACTCGAATCTCAGGAGCTCGAGCGGCGCATCGAACCGTGCGGCGAGAAATTCGCCCATCACCCGGCGGCCGTAGGCCTTCTTCACCGGGCCGCCGGCGCGCCAGCGCAAGTCCCGGGGCACCTTGAGCCGCGCGCGCTCGCGCGGCCCCCAGTCGATCAGCTTGAGCTTCTCCAGGCGGGCAAAGGCGAGCGTCAGCTGCGCGCGCGTGATGGAAAAGGTCTCCAGCACCTCGTCGAAGCGCCAGCCGTTCAGCACCAGCCAGAACACCGAGACCAGCCGCTCGTCGCGCGCAAGCGCCGCTTCCTGCTCGTGCGTCAGCTCCGCCGGCCCCGAGGCCGCGCCGCGGCTCATGCGCGCGACCTCGTGCAGCTCGAGGTCGAGCACTTTCAGGATGTCCTCGATGCGCGCGAGGGTGAAGCTGCCGCGGGAAAACATGCGCTTCACGCTCGCCTCCGAGAGCCGCAGCTCGCGCGCCAGCGCGGCATAGGTCAGGCCGCGCGCGCGCACGCTCTTCTTCAGCGCCTCGACGAAGCGGCTGCGCGACGGCATGCGACGCACGGTAGCAGATTCCGCTACTTCGCACGCGGGTATTGCATTGCAGCAGCGGCCCTCGAACAATTCGCCGACATCGCATCGACCTCGGAGGAGGAGCCCATGCCAGACGCGATTTCCATTCCGTTGTCCGCCGCGGAGCTGCAGGACGCGGTGCGCCGCGCCCGCGGCTTCGACCCCTCGCGCCTGGACCGTATCCTGCGCCACGACGCCGAGGGCGGCCTGGTCGAGGTGCAGGCCGGCGCGACCTGGAAGGCGCTCGCCGAGCGCTTTCGCCCCGGAGACGCGCAGGCGGCGGGGCTTCCCACCACCATGGCGACGATCGGCGAGAGCATCGCCACCAACGCCGCCGGCCCCGACGGCCGTCCGGCCGTTGCCCACGTCGAGTCGCTCGCCCTGGTCACGCCCGACGGCGAGCTGCGGCGCGTGAGCCGCACGGTGCATGCCGAGCTGTTCGCCCTCGCCGTCGGCGGGCACGGGCTGTTCGGCGCCCCCTACAGCGTTACGCTGCGAATCGCCTCGCTCGAGCGCGCGGTGAGCGAGGCGCTGGCGGGCACGCCGCGCGTCCTGCCGGAAGCGGCCTGCCCCTCCCGCTGGGTGCATGTCCTGGTCCCGCCCGAGCGCGTCGACGCCTATCTCGCCGAGGCGCGCACGGCGTGCGACGCCTGGCGGCTCGCCGTGGAAGCGGCGGAGGTCCGGCGCACCCGGCAGGAGGAGGAGACCTTCCTGCGCTGGGCGCGACGCGAGTTCGCCGAAGTCAGCCTGCGGCTAGGAGACTGGCGCGCGCTCGGCGGCGCGGTGCGCACCACGCAGGCGCGCCACGCGCTGATCGACGCGGCCATCGCGCACGGCGGAAGCTTTCCGATCGCCTTTACGCCGGACGCGACGCGCGCGCAGACCGAGACCTGCTATCCGCAGCTCAAGCGCTTCCTCGCCGAGAAGCGCAGGCTCGACCCGGCCGGGCGCCTGGTGAACGCATGGTTTTTCCGTCAGTGCGCCGTGCTGGGCCGCGAACCCTGCGAGGTGCGCTGGGGGCCCTAGGCGCTCGCGTAGAGGACCTGGACGTTCTCCGGCGCGAGCCACGCGCCCAGGTCGGCAAGCAGCCGGCTGTCGGGCCGCACGCGCCAGGCCTCGCCGAGCACCACGTCGCACGCGCCGACGCGGTTCTGGTAGCTCACGACGACCTGGCAGGCGCCGCTTCCGGTGGTCCGGTACGGCGCCAGCAACTGCTGCAGCCGCTTGGCGTCGGCCTGCCCGTTCATGGCGATGCGAAGGCGCGCCGCGAATCGCCCGCGCAGCGTCTCGAGATCGAGCAGATCCTCCGCCAGCACCCGCAGCCCGCCGGAGAACTCGTCCTTCTGCACCTTGCCCCGCACCACCAGCAGCGAGTCCTCCTTCAGCTTGTCGCGGTGCCTCTCGAAAAGCTCGTTGAACACCGTGATCTCGACCTGCGCGGTGGCATCGTCGAGCATCACCACCATCATGCGCCCGCGCCGCGTCATCTGCGAGCGCGCCGAGGAAACCACGCCCGCCATCCACGTGGCGTGAGGCGCCGGCGACAGCGCCGCAAGCGCAGTGCGGGGAAAGCCGGCAAGCTGGCGCTCGTATACCGAGAACAGGTGGCCCGAGAGATAGAACCCCAACGCCGCCTTCTCCTCGAGCAGCGTCTGCCCGAGGCTCCAGGGCGCCGCCTCGACCAGGACGTGCTGTCCCGCGCGCGGCGCCTCGGCCTCGCCGAACAGGCTGTCCTGGCCGGCCTGGCGCTCGGCCTGCTCGGCAGCCTCGAGCGCGCGCCCGACCGAGGCGAGCAGCCGCGCGCGGTTGGCGTCGATGCCGTCGAAGGCGCCGGCGCGCACCAGGGCCTCGACCACGCGGCGGTTGACGATGCGCTTGTCGATGCGGCGGCAGAAGTCGAACAGGCTCTCGAACGGCCCGGCGCGGCGCGCCTGGAGCGCCGCCGAGATGGCGGATTCTCCGGTGCCGCGCACCGCGCCCAGCCCGTAGCGGAGGGTGCCGCGATCCACCGGGACGAAGCGGTACTCGGACGCGTTGATGTCCGGCGGCAGGATCTTCAGGCGATTGGCGATGCCGTCCTCGTGGAGCTGGCGCACCTTGTCGGTGTCGTCCATGACGGCCGACAGGTTGGCGGCGACGAACGCGGCGGCGTGGTGCGCCTTCATGTAGGCGGTCTGGTAGGCGAGCAGCGCGTAGGCGGCCGCGTGCGACTTGTTGAAGCCGTAGCCCGCGAACTTCTCCATCAGGTCGAAGAGCTGCGTCGCCCGCGCGCGCGCCAGGCCGTTCGCCTGCGCGCCGGCGACGAAGACGTCGCGCTGCTGCGCCATTTCCTCCGGCTTCTTCTTGCCCATCGCGCGGCGCAACAGGTCCGCGCCGCCCAGCGTGTAGCCGCCGATGACCTGGGCGATCTGCATCACCTGCTCCTGGTACACCATGATGCCGTAGGTCGGGCCGAGGATCGGCTCGAGCCGGGGATCGAGGTATTCGACGCGCTTGCCGTGCTTGCGGTCGATGTACTCGGGGATCAGGTCCATCGGCCCCGGCCGGTAGAGCGCCACCAGCGCGATCACGTCCTCGAAGCGGTCGGGGCGCGCGCGCTTGATCAGGTCTCGCATGCCGCGCGATTCCAGCTGGAACACGGCGGTGGTGTTGGCCGAGGAAAGGAGCCGGTAGGTCTGCGCATCATCCAGGGGAATTCTTTCCAGGGAAAACCCCGGCTCGCCCAGGCCGCGCACGTAGCGCTCGGCCCAGTCGAGGATGGTGAGCGTGGTGAGGCCGAGGAAATCGAACTTCACCAGCCCGACGGCCTCGACGTCGTCCTTGTCGAGCTGGGACACGACGTTCGACGTGCCTTCCGCCGCATACAGCGGACAGAAGTCGGTGAGCCGTCCCGGCGCGATCAGCACGCCGCCGGCATGCATGCCGACGTTGCGCACCAGGCCTTCGAGCTTTTCGCCGAGCTCGAGCAGCTCCCGCACCTCGTCCTCCTGGCGCTCGCGCTGGGCGAGCAGCGGCTCCATCCCGCGCGCCATCTCGAGCGTGATGGTCTTGCCGGGCTGCACCGGGATCAGCTTCGCCAGCTGGTCGCAGAAGCCGTAGCCCAGGTCGAGCACGCGGCCGACGTCACGCACCACCGCGCGCGCGGCGAGCGTGCCGAACGTGACGATCTGCGAGACGCAGTCCTCGCCGTACTTGTCGCGCACGTAGCCGATCACCCGGTCGCGGCCGTCCTGGCAGAAGTCGATGTCGAAGTCCGGCATCGACACGCGCTCGGGGTTGAGGAAGCGCTCGAACAGAAGGTCGTAGCGCAGCGGGTCGAGGTTGGTGATGCCCAGCGCATAGGCGACCAGCGAGCCCGCGCCCGAGCCGCGCCCCGGGCCCACCGGCACGCCGTTCGCGCGCGCCCAGTTGATGAAGTCGGCGACGATCAGGAAATAGCCGGCGAAGCCCATCTGCACGATGGTGCGGATCTCGAAATCCAGGCGGCTGCGGTATCGCGGCAGGTCTTCCGGCGGCAGCGAAAGGCTCTCGGCCCGCCGCGCGAGCCCCGCTTCGGCCTGCAGTCGCAGGTAATCGTCGATCGATACCCCCGGCGGCGTGGGAAAGGCCGGCAGCCGGTTCCTGCCGAGCTCGATCTCGAGGTTGCAGCGGCGCGCGATCTCGAGGCTGTTCTCGAGCGCCTGCGGAATGTCGGCGAACGCGGCGGCCATTTCGTCCTGGCTCCTGAAGAACTGCTCGGGGCCGAACTGCTTCGGCCGCCGCTGGTCGCCCAGCGCGTAGCCCTGCGCGATGCACACGCGCGCCTCGTGCGCCTTGAAATCCCCCGGCTCGAGAAACTGCACCGGGTGGGTCGCGACCACCGGCAGGCCGAGCCGCGTGGCGAGCGCGACCGAGCGCGACAGCAGGGCTTCGCCGGCGGGCAGGCCGGCGCGCTGCAGCTCGAGGTAATAGCGCCCGGGGAAATGCGCCGCCCAGCGCTTCGCCAGCCGCTCGGCAGCCTCGGCGTGGCCTGCCAGGAGCGCCTGCCCGACGTCGCCCGCCATGGCCCCGGAGAGCGCGATCAGGCCCTCGCTCGGGGACTCCTCGAGCCAGGCCCACGCGATCTCGGCGCGCCCGCGGTGCTGGTTCCTGAGCCAGGCGCGCGACAGCAGCTCGCACAGACTGCGATAGCCTGCGCGTGAGGCGCACAAGAGCAGGAAACGCAACGGCTTGTCGCGGTCGGCATCGTTCTGCAGCCAGCAATCGGCGCCGACGACCGGCTTGATCCCCGCGGCGCGGGCGGCGCCGTAGAACTTGACCATCCCGAAAACGTTGGCGGCATCGGTGAGCGCCAGGGCGGGCATGCCGTCGGCCGCCGCGCGCTTCACGGCGTCGTCGATGCGCACGATGCCGTCGCTCACCGAGTACTCGCTATGGATCCTCAGGTGAACGAAGCGCGGCCTTGCCATGTCCAAAAATTCTACCGGAAAGGTTTCCCGCGAAGCGCTGGAACGACCTCAAGTAACATCGGCGGGCCATGCGGCCCGCGCTCCCCGCCCTGCTCGCCGGCGCGACCTGCATCGCGCTGTCGCCGATCTTCGTGCGCGTGTCCGAAGCCGGGCCGACGGCCACCGCGTTCTGGCGCGTCGCGCTCGCCGTGCCGGCCCTGTGGCTGGCTTACCCTTTGTTCCGGCCGCTCGCCGCGTCGCAGCAGGCGCTCCCCTGGCCGCTGCTGCTCGCCGCCGGCGTCGCCTTCGCGGGCGACCTGGGCTTCTGGCACGCGTCGATCCAGCTCACCTCGGTCGCAAACTCCACGCTGCTCGCCAACCTTGCGGCGATTTTCGTCACCCTCGCGGCCTGGCTGTTCCTCCGGCAGAAGCCGAGCGGCATGTTTCTCGCGGGACTCGCGACGGCGCTCGCCGGCGTCGCGCTGCTCGTGCGCTCCAGCCTCGGCTTCTCGCCCGCGAGCCTCGTCGGCGACGCCTTCGGGGTCGTTACCGCGATGTTCTACGCCGCCTACCTCCTGGCGGTGAAAGGGCTGCGCGACCGCGGCGGCGCCGCGGTGCATGTCATGGCTGTGACCAGCACCATTACCGCGATCTTCCTTTTCCCCGTGGCGCTCGCCTCGGGCGAGCAGATGCTGCCGGCCACGGCCTGGGGCTGGGCGACGCTCGCCGGGCTTGCGCTGGTCTCGCACGCCGCCGGGCAGGGAATGATCGCCTACGCGCTTGCGCACCTGCCTGCCGCCTTCTCGTCGGTGAGCCTGCTGTTCCAGCCGGTGATGGCGGCGGCGTTCGCCTGGCTTGTGCTCTCGGAGGGACTCGCCCCGCTGCAGGTGGCGGGCGGCGTCGTGGTGCTCGCCGGCATCTACCTCGCTCGCCGCGGGTCAAGCTAGAGCAGGCGAACCTGCGGACCGTCCGGCGAGGGCTCGATCGCGCCGATCGCGTAGACCGTCTCGCCGCAGGCGCTCAGGATCTCCTGGGCGCGCCTGGCGTCGGCGGCATCGACCACGACGACCATGCCGATGCCGCAATTGAACACCCGGTGCATCTCCTCCTCGGCGATGTTGCCCTGCTCCTGGAGCCAGCGGAAAAGCCGCGGGCGGGGCCAGGCGCTTTTCTCGATTCTCGCCGCGAGTCCTCGGGGAAGGATGCGCGGCACGTTGCCGGTAAGGCCGCCGCCCGTGATGTGCGCGAGGCCCTTCACCGGGATCGCTTCGAGGAGCTCGAGCACCGGCTTCACGTAGATGCGCGTCGGCTCGAGGAACTCGGCGACCCGATCGGGCGCGGCGTGCTCGAGCAGCCTGCGGATCAGCGAGTAGCCGTTGGAATGCGGGCCGCTCGACGCGAGCCCGAGCATCGCGTCGCCCGGCCGGATCGATCGCCCGTCGATGATGCGGGACTTCTCGACCACGCCGACGCAGAACCCGGCGAGGTCGTACTCGCCTTCCGGGTACATGCCGGGCATCTCGGCGGTCTCGCCGCCGATAAGCGCGCATCCGGCGAGCTCGCAGCCGCGCGCGATGCCCTTGACGACCTCGGCGGCGACTTTGGTATCGAGCTTGCCGCAGGCGAAGTAGTCGAGAAAGAACAGCGGCTCCGCCCCCTGCACCAGCACGTCGTTCACGCTCATCGCCACCAGGTCGATGCCGATGGTGTCGTGCCGCCCGAGCGCGAAGGCGAGCTTGAGCTTGGTCCCGACCCCGTCGGTGCCCGACACCAGCACCGGATGGCGGTACTTCCGCGGGATCTCGCACAGCGCGCCGAAGCCGCCGATGCCCGCGAGCACCTCGGGACGCAGCGTCCTGCGGGCGAAAGGCTTGATCGCCTCGACCAGCGCGTCCCCGGCGTCGATGTCGACGCCGGCGTCGCGGTAGGTGATCCGGTTCGGCATGCTAGAGTCCAGGAGGGGTTTCCACGATTCTACCGATCGCCGAGTAATGCAGCAGCTGCCGCTCGAGATGGTGTCGCCGGCGCGGCCGGAGTTCGACAACTATGTCGCCGGCGCCAATGCCGAGGCGCTCGCGGGCGTGCGGCGCCTCGCCGCCGGCGAGCTGCGCGAGGCGGTGGTCTACCTGTGGGGGCCGCCGGGCAGCGGCCGCACCCACCTGCTGGCCGCCGCATCGCGCGCGAACCCCGTGCTCGTGATCGCCGATGACGTCGAGACGCTCGGGCCGGGCGAGCTGCAGGCGCTGTTCGTCGCGATCAACGCCGCCCGCGACGCGAGCGGCCCGGCCGTGCTCGCCTCGGGCAGCACCGCTCCCGCGCATCTCGCCTTGCGCGAGGACCTGAGGACACGCCTTGCCTGGGGGCTCGTCTACCAGCTCCAGCCCCTTTCCGACGCCGACAAGGCGCGGCACCTGCGCTCCGAGGCCGAGCGGCGCGGGCTGCGGCTCGGCGACGAGGTCCTCGAATATCTTTTGACACGCCTGCCGCGGGACATGGGCAGCCTGCTCGCCGTGCTGGAAGTGCTTGATCGGTATTCGCTTGTCCGGCAGCGGGCGCTGACCCTGCCGCTTGCGCGGGAAGCATTGGCGGCCGCGCAACAACAGGCCGAACTGCCTCGACAAACCCGCCTGCCCTGAGTAGATTGGATTTTCCGAGATTCAGGATCGCGACGTGCGAGTGCGGACGCTTTTCCTACTGCCTGTTGCCCTGTGCGCGGCGCTCGCCGCCGCCGCGCCGGCGCACGCGCAATCGGGCCTTCGGCTGCCGCACCGCGCGGAGCCGGGCCTCGATCCGGCTTTCGCCCGCGGCTGGCTCGCTTCCGAATACGAGCGCTTCAACCCCCGGATGCAGTGGTCGTATACCTTCGGCGAGCGCGGCAGCCTCGGCATGTCGCTCGCCCAGGGCTGGGAGCACGACCAGGAGCAGCGGCAGGTCTCGGTGTTCGGCCGCTACTGGCTGTCCCCCGACTGGGCGGTGAGCGCGGAGACGCTCTCGAGCGAGCCCTCGGGGCTTTTCCGCCTGCAGGATTTCCGCATCGGCGTGCAGCGCCGCTTCTAGCCCGTCGCGGGCGCGGTACCACAGTGGGTAGAATGCGGCGCGCGATGCGCCTCGCCCTGTTCGATCTCGACAATACCCTGCTTTGCGGCGACAGCGACTACGAATGGGGCCAGTTCCTCCTGGACCGCGGCGTGCTGGAGCGCAGCCGCTACGAGGCCCAGAACCGGGAGTACTACGAGCAATACGCCGCCGGCACGCTCGACATTCACGAGTATCTCGGTTTCGCGCTCAGGCCGCTCGCCGAGCACCCGCCGCAAGACCTGGCCCGGTGGCACGCCGAGTTCATGAGCAGCCGCATCGTGCCGATGATCTCTCCGGCGGCGCGCGCCCTGGTCCGCAGGCATCTCGACGCCGGCGATCTTTGCGCGATCATCACCGCCACCAACAGCTTCGTCACCTCGCCGATCGCGCGCGAGTTCGGGGTGGCGCACCTGGTCGCGACCGAACCCGAGTCGCGCGACGGGCGCTTCACCGGCCGCGTAGCCGGGACCCCCTGCTTCCGCGAAGGCAAGGTGCGGCGCCTGACCGAATGGCTGTCCGGCCTCGGACAGCGCCTCGACCAGTTTCCGGAAAGCAGCTTCTACAGCGACTCGCACAACGACCTGCCGCTTCTCGAGCGGGTGACGCGACCGGTCGCCGTGGATCCGGACCCGAAGCTCTCGGCCGAGGCGGCGCGCCGCGGCTGGGCGGTGATTTCCCTGCGCCGGTAGAATTCCGGCCCTTGATGATCAAGAGGTTTATCCGGCGGGTCCTCGGACTGCCTTCCGATAGGATGGTTCGCGTGGCGCAGGGCAAGCACGGCCTCGCCCGCGACGCCCTGTCCACCTCCGCGGCGAGGGTGTGCGCGGTGCTGCGCGAGGCGGGCTTCTCGGCCTACGTGGTCGGCGGCGCAGTGCGGGACCTGCTGCTGGGCATCGTGCCCAAGGACTTCGACGTCGCCACCGATGCGCGCCCCGAGCAGATCAAGCCCCTGTTCCGGCGCGCGCTCATCATCGGCCGGCGCTTTCGCCTGGTCCACGTCATGATGGGCGCCGACACCGTCGAAGTCTCGACGTTCCGCGCCGCCGATCCGGAAACCGCCGAGAAAGACGAGCATGGACGCGTGCTGCGCGACAATGTCTTCGGCAGCCAGGAAGAGGACGCCCGCCGGCGCGACTTCACGATCAACGCGCTTTACTTCGATCCCGCCACCGAGGAGGTGGTCGACTTCCACGGCGGCCTCGCCGACCTGAGAAAGCGCACGCTGCGCATGATCGGCGATCCCGAGACTCGCTACCGCGAGGACCCGGTGCGCATGCTGCGCGCGGTGCGCCTGGCGGGCAAGCTCGCGCTCACCATCGACCCGGCGACGCGCGAGCCGATCCGGCGCCTCGCGCCGCTGATCGAGCGCGTGCCCCCCGCGCGGCTGTTCGACGAGATGCTGAAGCTGCTGCTGTCGGGCCATGCGAGCGCCTGCCTCAGGCAGCTGCGCGAGGTCGGGCTGCAGAAGGGGCTGCTGCCGCTGCTCGACGTGATCCTCGAGCAGCCCCTCGGCGAGCGCTTCGTGACGCTGGCGCTCGCGCAGACCGACGAGCGCGTGCTCACCGAGCGCCCGGTGTCTCCCGCGTTCCTGTTCGCGGCGCTGCTCTGGCACGAGGTGCTGGCGGCATCGAAGGCGCGCCGCTCGCGCGGCGAGAAGCCGTTGCCCGCTCTCGAGAACGCGATGGACGAGGTTCTCGAGACGCAGTCCGCCAAGCTCGCGATCACCCGCAAGCTCACCGCCACCATACGCGAGGTCTGGACGATGCAGCCGCGCTTCGAGCTGCGCTCGGGAAGCCGCACCTACCGCCTGCTCGAGTCGCCGCGCTTTCGCATGGCCTACGACTTTCTCGCGCTGCGCGCGGCGAGCGGCGAGGTGCCGGCCGAGCTCGAGGCCTGGTGGCGCGCGTTCCAGGGCGCCGACGCCGAGGCGCGCAAGGCCATGCTGCTGCCCGAGACCGGAGCGCCCAAGCGCCGGCGCCGCCGGCGCAAGAAGCCGCCCGCCGCGGCGCCCGAAGCCGCGTGATCCGCGCCTACGTGGGGCTCGGTTCCAACCTGGGCGAGCCCCGGGAGCAGGTGGAGCGCGCGCTTCGCGAGCTCGCCCGGCTGCCGCGCACGCGACTTGCCCGGCGCTCTTCGCTGTACCGCTCGGATCCGCTCGGCTATGCCGGGCAGCCGCCCTACGTGAACGCCGTGGCGGAGATCGAGACCGACCTCGGCGCGCGCGAGCTGCTGGGCGAGCTGCAGGCGCTCGAGGCCCGGCACGCTCGCACGCGAAGCTTTGCCAATGCCCCGCGCACACTCGACCTGGACCTGCTCCTGTACGGGGAGGAAATCCTGGATTCCCCTGACCTCGTCCTGCCGCACCCCAGGATGCACGAGCGCGGGTTCGTGCTCGAGCCGCTGCTCGAGCTCGATCCCGCGATCGCGATCCCGGGAATCGGCCCGGCAGCCGCGCGGCTGGCCGCCTGCGCCGGCCAGGGCGTCGAGAGGATCGCCGGATAGCGGTGGATCGATTTCGCCATCTGGTGGTGGAGGGGCCGATCGGCGCGGGCAAGACGAGCCTCGCGCGGCGCCTCGCGGCGCGGCTTTCGGCCGACCTGGTGCTCGAGCAGCCCGACGAGAACCCGTTCCTCGCGCGCTTCTACCAGGACATGCCGCGCTTCGCGCTGCCGGTGCAGCTGTTCTTCCTGTTCCAGCGCGCCCGCATGCTGGAGCCGCTCGCCCAGCCCGACATGTTCGGCCGCCCGGTGATCGGCGACTTCCTGATCGAGAAGGACCCGCTGTTCGCGCGCATCACCCTGTCCGCCGACGAGCTCGCGCTCTACCAGAAGATCTACGACGCGCTGCGTCCGCGTTCCCCGGCGCCCGACCTTGTGATCTACTTGCAGGCGCAGCCGGCGACCCTGATCGAGCGGGTGCGGCGCCGGGCCGCGGGCTACGAGCGCGGCATCAGCGAGGAGTACCTGGCGCTGCTCGTCGAGGGCTACGCGCGCTTCTTCTATCACTACGACGCGGCACCGGTGCTGATCGTCAACTCCGAGAACCTGAACTTCGTCGAGCGCGACTCGGATTTCGAGCTCCTGGTCTCGCGCGTGCGCGCGATGAGGACGCGGCGCGAATTCTTCAATCTCGGATGACCCGGATCCTGACCGACATCGCCGCGCTGCGCCGGGCGCTTGCCGCCACCGGGCCGGTCGCGTTCGTGCCGACGATGGGCAACCTCCACGAAGGCCACCTCTCGCTGGTGCGCCTCGCACGCCGCCGCGCGCCGGCCGTCGCCGTGAGCATCTTCGTCAATCGCCTGCAGTTCCTGCCGGGAGAGGACTTCGAGCGCTACCCGCGCACTTTCGAGCGCGACTGCGACCTGCTGCGCGCCGAAGGCGTCGAGCTGCTGTTCGCGCCCGACGAGCGGGTCCTCTATCCGCAGGCGCAGGCCTACCGCGTGCGGCTGCCGCCGATGGCCGAGGAGCTCGAGGGACGCTTTCGTCCGGGCTTCTTCGAGGGCGTGGCGACCGTGGTGCTGAAGCTGCTGAACTGCGTGCAACCGGGCGCCGCCGTGTTCGGCAAGAAGGATTACCAGCAGCTGATGATCGTGCGCGGCATGGTGCGCCAGCTCGACCTGCCGGTCGAGATCGTCGCGGGCGAAACCGTGCGCGAGAGCGACGGCGTGGCGCTGAGCTCGCGCAATGCCTACCTTTCCGCCCAGGAGCGCGCCGAGGCGCCGCGCCTGCATCGCGTTCTGCGCGAGGTCGCGGGCGGTCGCAGCCCCGGGGACGCCCTGCGCGAGCTTGCCGGGGCGGGGTGGACGCCGGATTACGTCGAGGTGCGGCGGCAGCAGGATCTCGCCCCGCCCCAAGCCGGGGACCGCGACCTGGTGGTGCTCGGCGCCGCGCGGCTGGGCGCCACCCGGCTCATCGACAACCTGGAGTTCTACGCCGGATAGGGATCGAAAGTCATCGACTCGACCGGGCAGCCCATGGCCTGGGCGAGCCGGTCCATCGCCTCGTCGGTCAGCCGCACCGTCTGGAAGTCCGCGTCGCCGCCCTTCGAGGCGATGAAGGCCTTGGCGGCGTCCTCGCTGTTCCAGGTCACCACGGGATCGGGACTCACCCCCGGAACCTGCCGGCAGATCGGAAAACCATCGGTTTTGTAGACGATCGCGTACATAGACCCCCTGGCGGCTGAATTTACCCGATGTGGCGGTGAGGCAACAAGGCTATCCCTATCGGGGAACTCCTGATTGCGCGCTTCGGGGAGGGGGGCGTATTAATGGCCTCGGGAGGCACTGGCCTGGCTTTACGCCATGCCGGGCCTAGGCGCTCGAGCCCCGCCAAGGGGCCCTTCTTTGAGGAGAACTGCAATGAGCAACATGCGCGACGTAGTCGGGCTGTGCCTGCCCTACGGCAAGGCCAACTCGCAGTACGAGACCGAGTTCGAGCCGGCCACCGGCACGATCTGGGGCTACTTCAATCCGCGCGGCACCGCCTGCTACAGCCTGGGGCTGCTGAAGGACATCCTGGCGCACGACGAGCGCCTGGCCGCCAACCGCGGGCGCGTCGACATCGAAGGCACGATGCACGAAGTGAACTACTACGTGACCGGCTCTCGCGTGCCGCGCGTGTTCAACCTCGGCGGCGACCTGGCGCTGTTCGTGCTGCTGATCAAGGCGCGCGACCGCGAAGCGCTGGCGCACTACGCCCGGCTGTGCATCGACAACGTGTATCCGCGCACGCAGAACTTCTTCAGCCCGACGCTGACCAAGATCGCGCTGGTGCAGGGCGACGCGCTCGGCGGCGGCTTCGAGTGCGCCCTCGCCTCGGATGTGATCGTCGCCGAAGAAAGCGCGCAGCTCGGGTTTCCCGAGATCCTGTTCAACCTGTTCCCCGGCATGGGCGCCTACAGCCTGCTGTCGCGCCGCATCGGCATGCGGCAAGCCGAGGAGCTGATTCTCTCGGGCAGGATCCTGACGGCAGCCAAGCTGCACGAGATGGGCGTGGTGGACATGCTCGTCAAGGACGGCGAAGGACAGACGGCGGTGCGCGAGTGGATCGCGCGCAACGCGAAGCGCAGGAACGGCATGCAGGCGGCATACCGCGCGCGCAAGCTGGTGAGCCCGGTGACCCGCGAGGAGCTGGACGCCATCACGCAGGTGTGGGTCGATGCGGCCTTCCGGCTGCAGGATCGCGACCTCAAGATGATGGGCCGCATCGTGCGCGCCCAGATGCGCCGCACGGAGATCGGCGACGTCAGCGACGTGACGGCGGAGGCGCTTGCGGAGGAGCGGCTGGCGGCGGCGGGCTAAGCGCCCGCGCCTTCAGCCCTCGACGAGGGAAATGAAGCCTCCCTCGCGGAACATCAGGCCGAACTGGTAGAAGTTGACGCGCGTGGAGTTGATGATGGATTCCTGCGCCGCCGGCTCCTCGACCTTCTTGACCAGCACGTTGAGCTTGGCGAGGTGGTCGACGTCCATGGTGGCATGGGACGAGAGGAACTTGAACCCCGGCCCCTCGACGTCGCGCCCGATGGCGCCGGCGATCGAGTCGGACACCCTGCCGGCGTACACGGAGGACACGACCTCGAGCGTATAGAGCATGCCAAGCACGGAACATGGGTGCACCCGTTCAGCGCCGTGGTAATTGAACGCGATCATGGCCTGGACGGGAGGGCTCGCGGGATGGATACGCGCGCCGGCGACATCGCCCCCCACAGCCTCGATGTCCTCGAGCACCCATGTTTCGTGTCCTTTTTCCTCCTCGATGCGCTCGTAGAGCTCGTAGCGGATTTCCCGGTAGCGGTCGTCGCAGCGCGCCGCGGCAGCGGCCATGATCGGGCAGAAATGCCAGACGATGTGATACAGGTCGTGCAGGAACGCCCGGTACTCCCCGATCTTCAGCCCATGGTGGATCATGGTGTGCATCTTGGGGATTTCCTCCAACCCCCGACGGGCCGAATCGGTCATCTCGACCAGGGTGATGAAAAACGACATCTTGCTGGACTCCGCGATAAACGTGCGGCATCAGCGCCGCGTTGCGCGGATTCTAGCCCGCCGGACCGGCCTCAGCCTGTGGATTGCTGCCTGTCTCGTAGATAACGCTCGAGCTCGCCGCGAGCCGAGGCGAACTCCTCGCCGAGCGAACGCAGCAGCGCCGGCGTTTGCAGGCGCAGCTCGGCGTCGCTGAGCCGCCCGAGCGCGGCGCACAGCTCGGTCAGCTTGTCGGTGCCCATGCTCGCCGAGGAGCCTTTCATCGCGTGCAGCAGCGAGCGGAATTCGGCGAAGTTTCGTCCGGCAAGCGCCTGTTCGACGCGCACGAGCAGCGAGCTGCCGTCGGCGAGAAACACGCCGATCAGCTTCTCGACGAACGCGGCGGATGAACCGAGCTCCTCCAGGTGCCCGAGCGTCTCGGCATTGACCACCGCCGCCGGTGCCGCTGAAGGGCGGGGCGAGCGCACCGGCTGGTGGGTGTCCACCCGCCGCGGCTCTTCCGGCCTCACGGCGCTGAACGCCTGCACCTCCTCCAGCAGCCGCAGCGCCTCGATCGGCTTCGGCAGGAAAGCGTCGAAGCCCGCTTCGAGCGCCTCGCGTTTCGCCTCCGGCGTCACGTCGGCGGAAAGCATCAGCACCGGAAGCCGCTCGCGCGTGCGCGTCGTCAGCCGGATCGCCTGCAGCGCCTCCATGCCGCCCATTCCGGGCATGTTCCGGTCGAGCAGCACGATGTCGAAGCGCTCGCGCTCCACCGCGTCGAGCGCCTGCTCGCCGTCGTCGACGAGCGTGACGCTGTGCCCCCCGCGCTCGAGGATCTTGCCGATCACTTCGCGGTTGGTCGGGTTGTCGTCCGCCGCCAGCACGCGCAGCCTGCGCGCCGAGGCGCCGCGCCGCGCGTAGTCCCGCAGGCGCACCACCCCTTCGCGGACTTCGTCGCCCGCAGCCACCGAATGCAGCACGTTGAACAGCTGCCGCTTGTCGAACGGCAGCTCGAGCACCGCGCCGAAGCCTGCCGAGAGGGCCTCGAAGCGCGGCACGTCGGCATCGCGCGGCACGGCGAGGACCGTCGGCGGCGCCGGGTCCGGCACGGCGCGACGGAAGCGCTGCGCCAGCCGGAGATCCTCGCCGCTCGCATGGATGAGGACGCTGTGGTAGGGCTTGGCGAGGCTGATCTCGGCGACCAGGCGTGCGGCCCCCTGGTCGACGCTGGCTGCCGTGACGCTTGTCGCGCCCCAGCCCTGCAGGGCCTGCTCGATCGGCTCGCGCTGCGCCGCCGGGAAGCCCACCAGCAGCACGCGTGCGCCGGCGAGCTCTCCCGTGCCGGCGGAGGCGCGCTCGGGCTGCTTCTGCAGCTCGACCTCGAACCAGAACGTGCTGCCCAGGCCGACCGCGCTCTCCAGCCCGAGCTTGCCTCCCATCAGGCCCACGAGCTGCCTGGCGATCGTGGTGCCCAGGCCGGTACCGCCGAAGCGCCGGCTGGTGGATTGGTCGGCCTGGGTGAAGCTCTCGAAGATGTGCGCCTGGGCCTCCGGCGCGATGCCGATGCCGGTATCGCGGATCGAGAACTTGAGGCGTACGGCGGATTCGGTCTCCGACTGCGCCGTGACATGGACCGCGACGGTGCCGCGCTCGGTGAACTTGACCGCGTTGCCCGCGAGGTTGATGAGCACCTGGCGCAGGTAGTGCGGGTCGCCGCGCACTGCGGGTGGCACCTCCGGCATGATCGAGACGACGAACTCGACGCCCTTGGCGGCGGCCTGGGCGGCAAGGATGCGGCAGGTGCTGTTCACCAGCGCGTGCAGGTCGAAGTCGGCGTTCTCCAGCACCACCTTGCCGGCCTCGATCTTGGAGAAATCGAGCACGTCGTCGATCAGCCCGAGCATGACCCGCGAGGAGCTGCGCAGCGTCTGCAGCATGTCGGCCTGCTCGCGGGTGAGCGCGGTGTCGCGCAGCAGATCCGCCATGCCGATGATGGCGTTGAGCGGCGTCCTCATCTCGTGGCTGACCACGGAGATGAAGCGGCGCTTCGCCTGGTTGGCCGCCTCGGCGCGCGCCAGCGCCTCGAACAGCTTCGTCACCAGGGAGCGCACGTACAGGCTCAGCACGACGAAGCCGACCAGCAGCCCGTAACCGACCGCCGAGTATGCGCGCCAGAACGGGCTCAGCCAGAGCACCACCGAGAAGCCGATGGCGCTCAGGACGAGGGAAACCAGGAGATAGCGCTGGCCGAAGCGGAAGCCGTTCGCCAGCGTCACCCACACATAGACCAGGAACAGCGGCGCCGCGCTCACGTCGAGGAAAACCATGCACCACGTGACCACCGCGACGTCGCCCAGGCAGGCGGCCACGCGCCGCACCACCGAGACGCCGGGAGAGGCGAGGATGCGCATGAACAGAAGCACCGAGACGCCGAGATACGCGAGCAACAGCCGGATCGTCGGCTGTTCCTCGCTGGTGAGCGCGTCGGGCACGAGGTAAAGGCAGACCAGGGTGACGACGGCGATGCGCACCAGCGCCTGCTCGTGCTCCGTATCGGGGCGCGCCGCGAGCTTGGCGCGCACCTTCGCGATCGAGTCCCGCAGGGCCGGGATCATCG